>Ga0222666_1000014_pt1 | contig 166698 bp, 135 predicted proteins | sample AntAcemetagen655_FD_181710 | JGI IMG/M metagenome (GOLD analysis project Ga0222666, IMG submission 181710) | Saline water microbial communities from Ace Lake, Antarctica - #655 | ecosystem: Environmental > Aquatic > Non-marine Saline and Alkaline > Saline | place: Antarctica: Ace Lake...
CAAAGAAGAAATTCTTTGGTCACTATTTTTAATAGACAAAATAATGAGAGACAAAAGATTAAATATGTGTTATATTTGTTCGTAAGGATTGACTAACTATACTAAATCATCTAGGACACCTGATTTACAAAAACTAAATCTTCTCAATTTCCAGTGCTTCTTTAATAAAATCAACTGTATGATGTAGCTATGTTTTGTTAGTATATGTTGGATATGGTAATGATTGGCAACACACTTCTAAACCTCTGTCTTTATTTCTCATAAACATCTTTTAATAATTCTCAGAAAGGTTTGTCAAGGGCGCTGCCATTAGGTAGGCTTGTGTGATGGACAGCGTTTATATACCCTTTATAAATCTTTTTGAGATATTACTTTTGTGCGTGAGAAGTAAAGACACTAATACTTACTATATTTCACTAACCCTTCGTTATCAAATGAGAGATCTACTTCACAGGCATGGATTCTATAGTCAGGTATTAAAAGTTCGTTAAATGCAGAATGGTTTGCTAAGGATAATGTAAATATCATTAGTTGCTGGATAAACAATATGATTATGAAATTATTCAATATTACCTTAGAGTTAAAAAAAGCATGCTTAGAATAGAATGTATAAAAAAACCAAATGTTATAATGTGGGTCAACTCAATAAAATTGTGAGTTCTCTTTTATTTATTCATATAAAGGGTAAGACCCTAATCCGACAAGTTATTATACAGGTCAATACTATACAATAGTTAATAAGAGAGATGAAAAGGATGTATACATTCTTTGGTAGGTAGTCTTCTCGTAAGACCTTTGAATAAAGAAACACTAGTTAATGTTAAGTGATTAATCCATCATCAGCAAATGAGAAATATGCTTCTGACGTCAGGATTATGTGGTCTAGGACTCGCAACTCTAGAAATTTACCAGCCTTAACGATTCTCTTAGTAAGTTCTAGATCCTGCTCACTTGGTTCAAGATTACCGGATGGATGGTTGTGAGCCATGATGAAATTAGCAGCATTTGCTTTTAGTGCAATCTGAAATAAAACCTTAGGATCAACCACAGTTCCCGACATACCTCCAAGAGATATCCTAGACCAGCCCATGATCCTATTCGATCGATTCAGATAGATAACCATGAATTGTTCGACATGGTCAATCTTACGTTTACCCCAATATTCTCGAAAGTAACCCGCCGCATCAGATGATGAGGAAACTTTAGTCATAGTGTGATATTCAACTTGCCGTTTGTAGTAAACCTCAATCTCTGAAACTTGCGAATGAATCCTGCGCTTGTCAAATGGTTTGCTCTTTGTTACTGTTGACATAAATGATTGCTCTTTGCCCAAGAGACTTGTAATGGTATCTGGCGCACCGTTAAATAAAACAAAGGCTGGCCAGCCGAGAATAATTAGTGTAGCTACAGAAAGAACCTGATAATTAACAAGGACTAGTGAAAGGTTATATACTAAGTCATTCTTTTAAGAAAAGAGATGAAGTATTAGTCTGTCACACTCTTGTAATCATCGAACACGGGGGGAGGTTCTATAGGGATACCTGGTACAGGTGCACACATTATATTTCGACTATTGTGTGTTATATACAATGCTAAGTGTAAATGATATTATAATGGACTATAATTGTATAGGACTTCATTATAATTAGGGGGCGGGGGGTCTTATTAGAAGAGTAAAAAAAATATAATATTATTAGCAACTACTCTCCTTACTGCTACAATAGCCTTAATATATGCCTGAGAGACACAGAATAAGCATATCACTTAAAAATGGTACTATGGATATGGATTATGGAGCACTTTTAATCCATGACCCAATAAAGGAATAAACAAAAACACATGAATAATTTATTGATTTTAAATATAGAATCTGTATATTTGGGGATTAGCATTAACTAATCTAAAACCACAGACATGTATACAAATGTTGCAGAAACAGATTTTAGTAGGTTCAAGAACCCTTTAGATGAAATGTATGAAAACTAGATTTCATAGCAAAAGCACACAATACATGCCAATATGGGGTAATAAACGTACCTTTGAGTGTTTGGATAATGAAGAAATTGGATAATGAAGAAATAAGTGTAAGAGTACATATACACTATTGTTAGCAATAATTTAAAAAAAATATGAACATCAATAATACAATTAAAGCAAAGGTTTATGACTTCATAGGAGAATATGGAGTTTCAAATTGGGAATTGGAAGAATTTTTATCCTTACATCCAGGATCTACCGAAAGAAGAGATTATTCAATCGACCTTATTCGAGATATAATGACTGCGCATGGTAAAGAAAGTTTACATAAATATTTAAGCGAACTAGGTAGAATAGAGGCTGGAATTCAGGAACTTGAACCTTGGGTTCGAGACCACGTTTCACACGCCGTGCATTGTTTTGTATTAGGAATATTTATTAATGAGTTTTATTTGAAGGACAATTTCAATATCCAGATTGATAGCTTTCAATGGAAATTAGCTGGACTTTTTCATGATATTGGCTATCCGGTTGAAATAGCACAAAACCTATTGACTCCATACAATAATAAGATTGATGAAATAGGAACTGAACTTGGTATTGCACCGGAGGAAGAACCAATATTTAAAATTGCATATAACAAATTAGTAACTCTATCGCATGATAAAAATAGCTTAGTACTAATTCAGAATCAATTGTCTAATTGGGACTTAAATATAGATGTAGAATATGAATATGCTAGCCGACAAAAAAATGGCAAAATATGTCATGGCATAATAAGCTCATTATTACTATTAAAAGTATTAGACAAAATGTATGAAGCTTTTAATCCCGAAAGAGAATATATAGATATATATAAAGATGACACAAGTATTAATTGGAATCAAAATTATTTTGAAAATGATATAATTCAGGCTTGTTCTGCAATTTTCATACATAATTTACCTTCCCAATCTTTTAATGGAACTAGAATCGATCCACAAAAAGCGCCATTGGCTTTTCTATTAAAACTAGCTGATACTTTGCAAGATTGGGAGAGAGCATCAAAAGAACTACCTGCCGGATTACCATCAAATTTATTTGAGCTCGTATATGAAAACAACTCAATAATTATAAGAACCTTGATAGAACAAAATAGAGTCGACAAAATAAATACTGAATTGACAGATTTTTTAGAAGTAAATAATATATTAATTGAGAAAATCTAAAAAAACTATTGCTAACAATGTATATAAAAAATAAGCGAAATAGTAGTAGCATCAAGGCTTGTAGCCCATCTGAACTTTCTTGTAAGTTGAAAGATTTGTGCTTCTAAATCGCTTACTTTTCATATACTTAACGTTACCAGCTAATGGGTACGATAAAGGGACATGGAAAAATGAACTACAGAATAGATACGTATAAAAATAATAGAGAAAATTCATTGAGATTTTTGTTAGGAAAATCAGGAACAAATCCTTTATTCGTCATGGGGCTAAATCCGAGTACAGCTGATGAAAACAAACCTGACCAAACAATAACTAAAATAATGAGATTTGCTAATTTAAACGGTTTCGATGGATTTATTATGTTGAATCTATATCCACAACGGACACCTTTTCCTGCGAACCTTGATAAGGAATTGAATTGTGAATATCATAGTGAGAACATTGAAATAATAAAAGAATATACAAAAGACTTTAAAGAATTGAATGTTCTTGCAGCATGGGGAGAACCGATTAAGATGAGGGAATATTTGACAAAATGCTTGAGAGATTTAAAGAATGTTTTTGATAAAGTAAATACGGACTGGATACAAATAGGTGATTTTACCAAAAATGGACACCCGAGACATCCTTCAAGAGCATCATATGGTTTAGGATTAAAACCGATGGACTTAAACCAATATTTGAAAAATTTGACAGCAAAATGAAAACAATTTACGATTCGGATTTTAACATCGAAGAAAAAGACCATTATTTTGATTATCAAAATAATCTAACAAGAATATTGGATAAATATTCTCAAACTTTTAATCAACAAACTATAAATGAGATCGTTTTATGGAAAGTTAATAGATATTCAGAACTTTCAGAAAATACGTTTTTACTGATAAATAAAATTGGAGAACAATGGAACCTAAAATTGACTAAAGATGTTTTGAGTTCATTAATAAGAGAAAGTGGGATTCAATTACCAATGGCCTCAACAATTCTAAGATTTAAAAATCCGCAAAATTATCAAATAATAGATCAACGAGTTTATCGAATTTTATATGGCATTGATTTGAAATTAAATCTATATAAATCTGAAAGAAACATTGAAAACCAGATTGATCTATATCTGAAATATTTAAAGGACTTAAGAATTAGTTGTTCAAAGTTAAATATCCCTTTTGACCAAGCTGACAGAATCTTATATAACGCAGATAAAAGATTAAATAAAACTGAGAGATTAAAGAATTATTAATGAAAATACTGGCGGTAACGCTCATAAATAATTGCCGTGTCAATTATAAATTCAACATTTGTTGTACGTTTCAAATCTGGCAAAACCAGACAAGAAACTGCTTCGTAAGCGGCAACTATTCATAGCGTAATCCATTAACATTAAAATAATTATTTAAATGATAAAACGAATTAAAGAATTAAAGAAAGGGACTCAGAGATTACTACTCATTATATCTTTTATTCCTGCAATAATTGTGCAGTCTTCATTTGGTTTTCTTAACGAAGACTTTTGGGCTCCACTATTTATTAGTTGGATTGGGTATTGGATCATAGTAAGAGTTATTTTATGGATTATTGATGGATATAGGAAGTAGACTTGCTTAGAATACTTATTTTAACATCGAAATGACCCCTATAGGCTATCATCTCCTTAAAATAGTACTTTGCCCTGTTTGAGGTGGAGCACCAATTGTATAGCATAGGTTATTATTATTATCAAAAACCATTAAGCTGAACATGTACTTATATTTTTATTCACACTTATCGCTACAATAGAATATCCATAATCCTCATTAGGTTTAGTTGTATAGCACTATCTCTCTATAAATGACATTACCTTAGGTAAGTGAAACACTCTTGTGTATGACATACTATAAGGTTTGTTGGCATATAATACCTTATTATGTAATTTAGCTTGGTTGTCTAATTCTGGTTTATTTGTGATTACTATTACTACCTCCGTTGCTCTTTGACAGAGTGGATGAATTGAGTTGGCAAAAGGGGGTATTTGCATTATAGTTAAGAAATTGTTTAGAATTATGAGAAATTATTTAGAAACTGAAACCAAATTTTTTTAAATTTGGGTTTTTAATACCCAATCAATAATCTGCCTGTGACCTGTAAACCTGCTATTAGTTGGCATCAAATTACTCAACTTTCTTTAATATTATTTCTAACCCTATTAAGTTTTAATTCATTAGCACAGCATTTTCAGGTTATTACTACAAACAACCCCTATATGCCAATGAACATAATTGTTAATTCTGCTTCTTTGGATGGATTATTGTTACAATCTGGCGATGAAATTGCAGTTTTTGATGTAAATGGTTCAGAGCAAGAAATTTGTGTAGGGATGGTTACTGTTATCAGTGAGTTCACTTCAGATACAAATTACATTATTGTAGCAACTGCAGATGATCCAACTACAGAGGTTCAGGACGGCTTTATTACCGGTAATGAAATAATTTTTAGGTATTGGGATTCAAGTGAGACTATAGAAATCATCCTTATTTCTGATTCATTTAGCTCCTCATATAATGATGATTATCAACCACAAGGTACTGCTTTGGTAGAATTAGATGGTTATAGTTATCAAACCTGGACAGGAGCAGTAAGTACCGACTGGAATAATGTAGCAAACTGGAATTTTGGGTGTTTACCTAGTTTATTATTTGATGTTCTTATTCCTGCTAATCCAATCGGCAATTATTTCCCAACAATAACAGGCCTGGATGCAAAATGTGAAAATCTTACAATAGAAGAAAATGCAATTATTACTATAACTGGTAAATTAACTTTAGGATATACAGGACCACCATATAATTAGAAATATTTTAATAAAAATCTAAATCAATTGTCATGAAAATAAAATTTATTATTTTTCCAATCTTATACTTTTCTATATCAAGTGCATTCTCCCAATGGAATACGCAAACAGTTACTAACTCAGGGGATGTAGGTAGACAATCACATATTGCTGTTGATTCTGAAGGATTTCAGCATATTGTACACAGCAATAGTTCGGGAGATCTTTTGCATTCATATTGGACAGGGACGACATGGAGTACAGAAGACCTAAACAATAATCAAAGTGCTTATTCATTTGATATAAATATTGATGAATCTAATATTATTTATATTGTTTACAGTGATTCGCAAAAAAATATAAGAATTCTGACGAAACACCCAGGTGGCTCTTGGACGAATATATATACCGGATTAACTAGCCAAACATATGACATTTCTATATCAATGGCTATAACTTATGATTCATCTCCTGTGGACACAATAATTTATTTAGCCTATAACAAGAATGATAATCTGTATTGTAGTACGTATAAAATAAATACAGGTACAGCAACCGAAAATTTAGTTGATGGTAATCTTAAAGTAGGGGCATATAATGATATTGTTATTGATAATAATGATCATGTTCATATCAGCTATCAGGATTATAATAATTCAGGTAAAGATTTAAAATATGCGTTTTACAATGGAAACGAATGGCTTACAACAATTGTAGATGGTTTAGGAAGTGCTGTTGGACAATATACCTCAATAGATGTAGATAGTAACAATGAAGCACATATTTCCTATTACGATTTTACAAATGGTCAATTATTACATGTGAAAATATCTCAATAATTACCATTTATTAATATGATGAACTTTTGTACAGTTTGATTTAGAAAAAAACTCTAAATCTTTAAATATGAAAATGCTATACATTAAATTTATAATCTTATTTATTATAACAAACTTAGGTTATTCAATTGGATTTGCCCAATGGAATACACAAATAGTAAGTAATACTGGTAATACAGGAATAATTTCTGAGTCTGTAATAGACTCGGATGGGAATTCGCACATTTTTTTTATTGAAAGTGGGAATCACATAATGCGCTCAGAGTGGACTGGAAATGGATGGGTTACCGAAGAAATCTTTGAATCATCTGAATCCATTAAAGGCTGCGTCTTGACAATTGATGAATTAGACAAGTTGCACTTTGCATATTACTACAAGTATGATTATCAGAGTTGGTACAAGATTTCTTAAGTCTATAAATCAAAGAAGAAAGGGGGCAACAGGGTGAATATAGTACAATTAGAAGACTTATTTTGGGAAAATTATATTACTTATGATTTTATTTCAATTTGTTCAGTTTAATAATTCAACTTTAACACTTAACAATTGGATTGTTGAAACTAATAATAATGTAGGGGGCATATAATGATATGGTTGTAGATAATATTTGTAAAATTCATATTTGTTACTATGAAGCAATTGGTGCGGATCTCAACTATGCTCATTATGATGGTAACAAATGGTCAACAATAGTTGTTGATGGTATTAATTCAAATGTTGGTAAATATAGTTCAATTGATATTGATAGTAATAATGATATTCACATATCTTATTATGCTTAAGACATAGGTAATTAGCTTTATGCAGCTCTTTCTAATAATTAAATCAGTAATTAAATCAGAATGAAAAAATTATTTGTTTTTATTGCTATAATTTCTCAATTTGCCATAATAAATGATATTCATGGACAATTCAACTGGACTATTGACACCATAGATGCTTATGGTGATGTTGGATTGCACACTTCAATTAAAGTTGATAATTATGATAATGTACACATTACTTATTACGATATTACAAACGCACAATTAAAATATAGTAACTGGAATGGAAGCACATGGAATACAGAAGTTGTCGATTCTAATAATGATGTAGGCAAATACTCATCAATAATTATTGATAATTTGGGAAGAAAGAACATTTCATATTACAATTCAACCAATAAATCATTAAAATATGCTGGTTGGCTCGATAACAATATTTGGAATATAGAGAAAGAAATAGTTGATAACTCAGATAATGTTGGACTATACACATCCATAGTTATTGACGCCTCTGATCAACTTAACATAAGTCATTATGATATTACAAACGCACAATTAAAATATAGTAACTGGAATGGAAGCACATGGAATACAGAAGTTGTCGATTCTAATAATGATGTAGGCAAATACTCATCAATAATTATTGATAATTTGGGAAGAAAGAACATTTCATATTACAATTCAACCAATAAATCATTAAAATATGCTGGTTGGCTCGATAATAATATTTGGAATATAGAGAAAGAAATAGTTGATAATGATGGAAATGTTGGTCAGCATTCATCTTTAATAATTTTAAATGGAGACAAACCGTGTATTAGTTATTATGATGTTGATAATAAGCAACTAAAAGTTGCCCGATCAATAGAGAATGAATGGCAAAAAGAAACAGTTGACATCAATACTGATGTTGGACAATATACCTCAATATCATATAGTAATATATTTAATATTGGGGTATCTTATTATGATATTACAAATACAGCTTTAAAGTACACTAACTATAATGGAAGTTTAGAAACCGGTTTGGTGTCGGGTGTTGTTATAGATGAAGAAACAGGGCTACCTATAGAAGGAGCTATTATTACATTAACCGGAAACATCAAGTCAACTGCTCCCACCAATTCGTTTGGTGAATATAGAATTTATAATATACCATTTGGTACAGGTTACCACCTTTTTGTTGCCGCAAATGATTATATTTCTAAGGAATTGGAGGATTTTGATATTTTAGAATCAAATCGATCAATTACTATAGATGTAGAATTATTTCAAAGTAATATTATACCTGGTTTATTTGATTTAGACCCTAATCCAAACCCAATAATTTCTGAAATAGGTGTGGGAGGCACAGTTCACAGATATTATTATGTAAAAGACCAAGCAACCGGTGAGCCAGCCCCACTAGTAGAGGTAATTATTGAGTATAATAATGATCAATACAAATTTAAAAGTGAACCTGATGGCATTGTGGATGTGTTCATTTTTGCTGATAGTATTGGTGATGGAAATGTTGGAGACTCTTTTAACTACAGCATAACAGAGCTTGATGGTGAACCAATAATTCCACCGATAGACTTTACCTGTGAAGTGGTCGATAGGGAATATAGTAAATATTGGGATAGCAATGAATTTGGAAAATTAGGAATTTCTTTCGTATCTGTTGATTTTGCTCGTGGAAGTTCTGTGGTACTTACAGAAAACGATGCAAGTATAGCAGGTGCTGAAACACTTTATGTTACCCGACAGGGACGAGCAGGAGTCGGAGTCGATTTTAGTTATGGAGTAGGTGCTAGTGTAACTTGTGGTGAAATTGTAACTGGTGGTGGTGCTTCAGCTGGGGTAGGTATAAGCCGTAGTGGAATTACAGAGGATTATTATCAGTTTCCTCATCAAAATTATTCTAATAACGAAGCTCTGGTCCAGTATTTATTGTTTGCAGATGGAAATTATCATATATTGGACAACACCCTTATAAGGCTATTAAGTAAAGTTGAAGAAATATTTGGTCAGCAATCAACACTCGAGGCGGCTTATCTTGGAGACAAAAAAGGGATTGATGTTATGATAGGTGCATCAGCTTATGCAAATTTTGGAACTCCAGTTTTAGGTGGTTTAGTTGATGTTGGAGCTGATGTCAGTTTAGGTGCAGAAGGACACGTGCTATTTAATACTATTCACAATGACCAATTGAGTGAAAATGAATTTAATTTTGGTGTTTCAGGTAGTTATAATGCATCAGCTTATGGTGGGTTAACTTTTAACCTTCCTAAATATGAGAATCCCGAACCAATATATAATTGGCCGCAAGAATATGAAGACAAATTAAATCTTATTGACGAAGGTGGTACCAGAGGATTTGAGTTTTCAATCGTTAAAGATGCTATAACGAGTGATTTTGTAAAATACAAGATAAAATTCTTAAAGCGAAATGATGTCAGCGGTTGGGAAGAAGTCATGATATATGAAATTGAAGGTAGTGAAGTGTATGATGCAACTCAATCATTTAGGGAACAATTTATACAAGTTAATGTTTTAAACGACATCTCATCATCAATTGGTAATATTAGAATATCCAATGATTTATTTTCTCAACTGACTTTTGCCTTGTTCAATACGCTTTATGATTTGCAGACCAACGATCAAGGAGATGCTACTATTACCTATCAAAAGGACATTAAGGGAATGACGAATATTTCAGGATTTCCCATTAATATAAAAGGATTACTTGGCCACAGTCTTTTGTCGGTAGAAGTAGGAGGTGGGACTAGTTTTGAGGAAGGAAAAATGATGTTAAGTGAAAAAGGTAAATGGGTCTGGGGCCATCATTTAGCTTTGGAAAACTATGGAAATGATATACCGGAAATTAATACGGAGTATCAAGATGTTATTCAGGATATTGTAGATGAAATACCATTGTGGATACGTATTGGTCTTGGAGTCATTAATGCCATTGTTCCAGGAAAGGATAATGAAACTACGTTTTACATTATGGATAGCCTTGGGGTTGATACAGCAGCCTACATTATATTTCCAACAGGTTCATTTCCAACAACTATTGATTCAGTCTATTGTGTTTCGTGGGGATGGTACGGGTCAGATACAAAACAAAAGGTTAGCGACCTAAATCCTAAATTGAAAAGAATATACAAAACAAATCGGCAACGGGCAGAAGAAAGCTTCGGTATGAAGTATGGAATAGGAGGTATGTTCCAGTTAGAGCCTCTAGATACTTTATTAGTTGATACGGCTTATATGACAATAATATATAATGATAGTATGGTGGTTGATATTGACGAAAAAAGGCTTGGTATGTATAAAGAAGATAAAGGAAACCATAGTTGGATACATGTTGGTGGTGTTGTAGATACATTAAATAATATGGTAACAGCACCAATCACTGATTTATCGTTATATACACTTGCACCAACAATGCCAATTGGCACTTTTAGTTTATCACCTTCCACGGATAGTATTTATGCCGATAGTATATCAACAGCTGTTATAACGAGTGAGATTATATGTTACAATAATACCGATACCGTTGACAATGGAGAGTTATTTACAATCAATACAGAGGCAGGTACAATAATTGCGACTGATATTGATTCAGAAACGGATGGAATTCAGATAGAAGCACTAAACGGGATAATAAGTTTTACTATAAAGTCAAGTTATATTGCTGGTCAGCCCAAAATTTCAGCCTTTAGCGTTTATGGATCAGCAAAAGCGGATACAAATATTGTGTACTACGATACAATACCTCCTATGTCACCAATAGGTTTAATAGGTATCGCCAAAAATGAGAAAGTAACTCTAACATGGCAACAGAATCCTGAAGAAGATATTTCAGGATATATTATATATTTTGATTCAGATACAGCTGCACCCTACGAAGGGGTTGCTACCGTATATGGATTCCCATCACCAATTATCATTGGTAAAGATACAAGCTTCACTGTAACTGGTTTGTTTAATGACTCTACTTATCATTTTGCAATAACTGCATATGATATTAGTGGAAACGAAAGTGATTATTCAGATTTGTTAACAGTAGTCCTAACAATTGTTTATGAACAACAGATTAGTCTTAATACAGGTTGGAATATCGCTTCATTCAATGTTATCCCTGATTACCCTCAAATAGATTCAGTATTTCAAATACTAATTGATTCAAACTCACTTTTAAAAGTAATGAATGAATCTGGGGGGTTCATGCAATATATCACAGGATCTGGATGGACAAATACCATCGGGAACATAACTAACACCGAAGGCTATTACATAAAAGTAAACTCTAATGACACCCTGCTGTTAATTGGTGCGAAAGTCCCGTTACCAATTGAAATCCCCCTCCAAACAGGTTGGAATATTATGGGATACCCATTAGTTAATGAGCAGGATGCGCTACAAGGATTACAACCTTTAGTTAACAATGGAACATTATACAAAATAATGGATGAACAAGGAGGGTTTATACAAAATATTGAAGGATTGGGATGGTTAAATACTATCGGTGATTTTAAACCGGGAGAAGGTTATTATATAAAGGTAAATTCAACTACTTCTCTTACATTAAATGAGTCTTCATCAAGAAGTAATTTTATGATAATTCAGCAAGAGCCATTGGTTTATTTTGACCCAATTCAAGGAGAAGTTATTTATAACCCAATGAATTTTATTCTTACACTTCAAAATGAAGTCAATAGCATCCTAACCCCAGGAGATGAAATAGCAATATTTGATGGTGCATTTTGTGTAGGAGCAACAGTCATAGTTGACAATAACCATGATTACATATCAATTGTTATCTCCATGAATGAAAATGCTTCTGAGGCAATTAATGGGTATAGTGTGGGCAACTATTTTAGTTTTAAGTTCTGGGATAATGAAACAAATGAACTTTACACAAATGTTATACCTGATAATTTGAATAGCACTAATTTCTTTCAACCACTTGAAACCTATGTTGGAATTCTTTCAACTAATGCATTGGGGATTAAAGAAACTAATATTAACAAAGAAGATGACCTTAGTATTATTGTGGCACCAAACCCGGTTAAAAATAAGTTGAAACTTTACTTTTTGTTATCAAATGAGGGTTATGTACGAGTCCATATTTATGATGCTGCAGGAAATGAATTACTATCAAATAAGTATGAGGAACAAAAGATTGGTTGGAATTCAACAATAATTAGCACTGATGCTCTAAAATCAGGACTTTTCGTTGGTAAAATAATATTTACAACCAATGATAATAAAATAGGTACTGGGCATTTTAAATTTGTTAAGATGTAAGTATACTAATCAATGTCCTTTAATATGAAACCCTTTTGTTAATTAGAAACTTTTAACACTAACTTAGTATATTACTATGATAAGCCCATTAAATTAGTTTCTGCCTATAAGGGTTTCGCAACATTACCTCGTCAAGTGTGTAAGTTTAAAATATCAGTATAGTTGCTGAAGCAGTTTTTATGCACAAGGATGAGTAACAACAAATAATATTTTCCTAAAGCCTCTCACTTGGATATAAGAATGCTGTGTTAACATCAAATCGCTCTGTTTAGAGCATTATCTCTCTATTAATGATACATTCTCCCACTATATATTGTGTTGCACTGTGATTATATGACATACTTATTAAGATTGTCATATTTATTCCTTATTCTCATCATTACCGTTTCTTGAGTATTATTAAACATATTAAGATTGAACGGTAGATGAATTAAATATTATTAGTTCGCAGAATTGACGAGATGGCGAGGTCGTGGCTATTTTACATAATAACATTATAGGACATGAGCCGGTTATGGTGGGTTTTGTGTGTTTGTACTATAATACTTTATTATGTTACTTAGCTTGGTTGGCTAATCTATCTATTCTTTAATTCTACAGGGGTTGTCCATGAAAACGGAAACGTAGTTATTGTCTTTTAGCCGCTTTGTAAACAGTATTTTATTTTTCTATTATCTTTTTCAGTTCAGAGAATTCACATTCAGTAGGTCTTAATTCCAAAAGTGAATTTAGTCTGATTGTTTTTTGTTCAGATTTATATTTGTTTAATATTTCAGTTTTTAAAACAAAGAAAGTCCATTGGTTTACATCCAAAGGATTAATTGTTTTTTGGTCTTTATTTTTTAGTAAGCAGAAAACATAGAAGTCAGACCAGCGTCTTTTAATTCCATCATATTCCGGATTGTCTTTCGTTCCAACAGTTGGTGAAATTCCGAAATTTATTACAGAGTATTTTTTCTGTTCCCAGCTTTGTATATATGCTGCTGACTTAATTTCTAATCTTTTGCCTTTATTTGTTATCAAGTCAAAATTATCCCACTCAATTCGTTTGTCTGATTCTATTTCGAGTGCTTTTTTAACAATAAATTCAGCTAAAATTCCTCGAGTTCTGTTTTCAATTAAATCCGATTGATTCCAACTCCAAAAATCAGACAAATTAAAATTCAAAGGTTGGCTTTTATTCAGAAATATTTCTGTTCCGTTTTTCTTTTTTACAATGATTTCTGGTAATGTCACAGTGTTCTTTTAATATTGTTTTACAATGATTGAGTATGTGTAAGATTACGTTAATTTCTTCATTATTTAAATGTGGCAAAATACATTTACTATTTCATATTGGTGTGAAAAGCTTACTTTTTCAAATTTAATAAATATTTTATTTAAAAGACTGGTTTTATTGTTTTTCTAGTTTCTGAGAATAAGGCATAGGATATGCTGACAGATGGTGGTAATTGGAATCCAGGGCTATCTGAGATATGAAATCGTAGTTACAAACTACGCTGAGGAGGAGATTAACCAGGCACAAGTTATTTTGCACCAGAGTTATGTTTTAACGATAAGTATATGGTTTTGTGGCGGTTTTTGAAACACAAATCTTTCAACTTACACCAATGTTTATTTATATCTAAAATGTTCATGATTAACACTTCACCCGCCATAAACTATATACATTGTTACCCAACGTAATTTCTTCTGTCTGTGTGTGTTGGACAGAAATATCTTTGGTAGGTTTTGGTTGTGCGGTTGCCTTTTTAGCGACTTGGCAATGTGTATGGCTTAGCGTTGGCATATATTTCTGTTTTAAAAAGGCAAAATGCAGTTGAAAATATTCATTTAGAGGTATTAGATAAAACTGAATATTGTCTAATTTCCTACAAATAAACTTCGCTTTTTTTCCAAAGAGGCATAGAAATAAAATAATGATTTTTTATTATTAAATTGAGGCTTAACAATCCAATCACCTTGTTTACTTATGCATCCCCACTTCCCATCTTGTTTTACAACTGCACAACTATTTGTGAATCCACTAGCATCTTCAAATTGAGGTTTGATAACCCAATTCCCTTCTTTGTTTATATATCCATACTTCCCATTTTGTATAACAGCTGCCAAACCTTCATTAAAATTATATACTCTACCAAATTGAGGTTTGATAATCCAATCCCCTTCTTTGTTTATATATCCCCATTTCCCATTTTGTCTAGTGGCTGCCAAACTTTCACTAAACCCCCATGAATATTCAAATCTTGGTTTTATAACAAAGTTTCCTATTTTATCACTAAATCCCCACTTCCCATCTTGTTTGGCAACTGCCAAACCTTCACTAAATGCCCATGTCTGTTCAAATCTTGGTTTTATAACAAAGTTTCCTATTTTATCAATAAACCCCCACTTCCCATTTTGTTCAGCCTCTGCCAACCCTTCATTAAAAATGTATACTCTGTCAAATTGAGGTTTGATAACCCAATTCCCTTCTTTGTTTATATATCCCCACTTTCCATTTTGTTTGGCAGCTGCCAAACCTTCACTAAACCCTAATGCATCTTCAAATCTTGGATTGATGATAAAGTCGCCTTTTTTATCAATGATACCATATTGTCCATTTTGTTTCACTATTGCCACCTCATCTTCATTAAAATAATATGCTTTCTGAAATTGTTGTTTAATTACACTTTCACCATATCTATTACAGTATATCATCATTCCTTTTTCATCATATTTAGTAAAAAGTCTGTCAAATTTTATTTCCTCATCTGTTTTTGAAGAATGAATGTTAAAAAGAGGTGTGATTTTATATAATTCTACTTTAACATCTTTTATTTTAGATATAGTTCTAATGCTTATACTACCTCCTGAATTCTGGATGTTTCCTTGCTCGGTGCTACCTAACACATTAAATGACCTTGATTCACCTGGTTTTAAGTTGCTAACAACCGTTTCTTTAACTTCATACTCTGTGCTTCTATTTGTCTTTGAAAAACCAAACATACTAGCTCTTACTGATGTTTCAATAGTAAAAATTACGCTAACTATAATACTAATTGTTAAAGTATTAGATGAATTAGATAAATATCCCTCTTGCTCAGTTCCTATAGACCAAGAATTTTTACTTGAAGCAAGCATTCTTTGTAATAAATCACCTGCATCTCTTGAATCAGTGGTTAGTTGTGGTTTATCTTTCGTTATACTAACAAAATTCAAAATATCTTCTTCCAGCAGTACACTTTCGACATAATATTCCCAATCCTCTTTACTAAATAGGTTTTTCGATGATTCTAATAATCGTTTAGCAGTTAAATATTCTCCTTGTTCTGTATATGAACTAATAGCTATAAGTGCAAGGTCGGAATCTTTTAGAATATCATTATAACTTTTATCATAAAGTCTATATGAAATATTATAATCTAGCTTAACGTATTGCTTAAGGCGAAATTTTTCATTTTCTGTGATTAAATCCTTGTGTTGAAATTCATTAATTGTAGTAAGGAAATCAATATCATTATACTTTTTATCTAATGGGCCGCTGCATCTTATTAATAAAATTACTATGGGCATGAACATAATAAATTTGAAACTTTTCATGTTGTCTAATATTTAATTGAAAGTTATAAAAGATTAAGCATTATCTATTTTTACAAAAAATATTTGCTGATTTTTTTAGTCCTTCTTCTCCCTTTGTTGATGAATAATCACAATACACGCTTGATGTTTTCATCCAACAACGTTTTTGAAGATTGTAATAAATGTGTCCAAAATCTCCATCTGGACAAATAACTTTGTATTTAATTGATTTGTAAGAACCATAAATATAAAATCCATCCTCATAAAACTTAGTCTGAGAACTTTTACTTTCATTATTAGATATAGAATTACTTTCCCGTTCATTTGAAGTAGAATTATTGGATTCAAATGAACTAGAGGTGAAAGAATTAAATAACTCATTTAATGAAAAAGAAAAAGTAGATGGTGGATTAATTTGCCTATTTACTTCTCTCTCTATCCCAGCTATCATTGTTTCAAGTTCTATAAAAACTTCATTATCGGTAATTTTTCTCTTGCGACACTCATTCACAAGTCTTTTGGAATACTCAATAGCATAACTACACTTCCTATATTCATCATTCATATAGTAATAGCCAGCTATCCATAAAGAAAACATCATCGAGCTTAGAGAATATGATTCACCAGTCTCATCACACAACCGAAGTCCCTTAGTACATGCTTCTTTAAGGCCGTATTTATTATCATTAATTGCCTTTTCTTCTGCTATTTTAAAATAGCAAGCTATTTTTTGTTGCTTTAATAATTTTGTAAGATTACTGTTATTAGTAAGTTCTGTATAGTCAATAATTTGATTAAATAAGGAGAGCGCATTATCGTATTGTCCACTTTTCTTATAATCTGTTGCTTTAATAAATTTATCTTTTATATGCTGAGGGATTTCTTGAGTATAAGCTGTGGTAACTATAAATATCAAGAATGCTAGAATTTGAGTAATTTTTTTCATATTAGTAATTATTTAAATTCATTTGTATTTTTTTTTGTTGCTTAATAATAAATTTGTAAAAATTTTATTACATCTACCCTGCACTTATTTCTAAGATCAATTTGGGGCTTGCGCAATAGAAATTACTGGACTCAACAAACACATTGTTACTAGAAATAAAGTTATCTTTTTCATAGAATTTGTCTTTAAATCTAAATTGAGTCAATCCTGTGAGTTGGCAAGAAATAACTCTTTTGGTTTTTCCAGATTGGCTTTTTGCGCATTGGCAAAAACCAAATGTGTTATTTATGCTGTGGCTTTTCATTTCAATTCACTATTGTTTCTCATCTGGATTATTTGCGTGTTGCCCAACGTAATTTTTGATTTCTTTACTTGATAATCTTTTATTCTCTTTAGATTTGATAAAGAAGGAAACAAATAAAGATATTTAAAAAGTCTTCGTTATGTAGCAATATAATATGATAATCTGTTTTAGGATTTCTTTATCTTTATGTAAAAAATCGGTTGCCAATTCAGTCCTTTATGCAACGAACACTAAAGCCGTCCGTCCCATCGTCGCTGCGTCCATCCAACTCGCTGTCGCTGTAATTCATGAAACGGCAAGATCCACTATTATATCTCCAATGCTTTGACCACCAGTAACCGTATTCGCCAAGTCCACGGAACAATCCACTTCGGCTGGGGCGGTAGCCCGCTGGAAGGGCAGTAAACCCACTACTGTTTGTCGCTCCTGTATTTGGAGACTCCCACCACGTGCCAACTTCTTTCATTTTACCTCCTGCAACATATTTCCCGCCCAAATAATTAGCAAGGATTGTCCATTCATCAGAACTTGGTAAGTGCCAGCCTATCGGACAAATCTTTTTTGCAGTTTCAAAATTATATAAACGACCAAATACATTGATGTTTGATTCGTCATTATTGTATGCCCAACTTCCTTTCCCGGCATCTTTTGACATGTTTTCTGCCATCCAAATTTGCGTACCAATTCTTACCCACTCATAAAACAGCCCATCACTAGGAAAATATTCAATTTTATATTCACCCGTAGTACATAAGCTAAAGAGATATCCATTATAAATAAATTTAGGGAAACTATCAGGAAATTTTAATATTTCTATATCAAGAAAGTTGCTTTTAAATTCAGGAGCAAATGCTATTGGCATGTACAGCCAATAGGTCTTGCCATTAAATTCTAAAGTAAACGACTCTTCTTCGCTGTTGTATTTACTTATTGATGTAAATTTTTCATTATAAACCGTTGCTGGCTTTAACTTTGTGATATAGGTTTTCAATGAAGCAATCTCATTTTTTAGAATATTTCCTTCACCATCAAGTGATTCCAGGGAAGAGACCGACTCATTAATTTTTTTAAGAGTTTCTTTATATTTGACCTCTCTCTTTTTATAGTCTTCTTGATTTTCAAACTCACCTTTTTCAGTTAATGTTAAATCTTCTCCTTGATTAATAACCTTTTTGTGTTCATTCTGTTGATTAATATTGTTAGAAAGTTTCGTTTCTAATAATGATAACAATTCTTTACTTGGTTTTGCAAAGTTATTTTCATAATAGAGAAGCGCGTCACTTTTTCTTGCTAATTTGCCATCTTTATTTGTATCAAAACCTTTAGCCAACTGCTTACCATTTTCATAATAGACTATAGCATCACTTCTTCTTACCAATTTGTCATCTTTGTAATAACCTTTACTTTTCACCTTGCCATTACTATTATAGAACTCCCAATGTCCATTTCTCTTGCCATCTTTATAAGAACCTTTAGATTCAAGCTCACCATAGAAATTATAAGATTCATATTCAATTCGTTCGCCATCTTTGAAAATTTCTTTAGTCTTTAGTTTACCATAAGGCTCACTATAAGTTTTCCATTCTCCATCCTCTTTGCCATCTTTGAAAAAACCTTTAGATGTCAGCTTACCCGTTTCACTATAAAACGTCCATTCTCCGTTCTTTTTTCCATCTTTGAAAAGTCCTCTAGACTTCACGTCGCTATAATGAGAATATATACGTTCACGATAGAATATCCATTCTCCATCTGCTTTGCCATCTTTATAAGAACCTTTAGAACTCAGCACTCCACTTTCATAACGTTTAATCAAAGTTCCATTAAATGGAGAATCCTTATAATAAAGAACATTTTGCCTCTCATCAAAACGTTTCATTTTAATATTATATTCAACGGTTTGTCCATGTCCAGTGAATACAATCAAGAAAATAATGCTAGTTAATAATACAAACTTTTTCATAGCTTAAATAATTTATGTTAATAATTTAATGTGATAAATTGCATAATCAGCTTATAGTAAATTAGTTTTATTGAAATAGAGTTATTGCATTTAAAAAACATTGTTGTTAATTTGTTAATACTGTATGATTTTCTGCTTTGTCATATAGTTTCATTCTTGCATTTATTATGTTGGGTAACAACTGAGTAAGTGTACAAGTGCATATATTTTATTTATATCTGTTTGTTAAAAGTACACATACTTGTCAATATAAGTAAGCATTGTGTACTTATTTAGTTATGATGTATTTATTTTGTGTAGGTGTTTTTAGTGATTTTTTTTATTTTGTAAATGTAGGGAAAAAAGTTAGATATCTATTTGTTTTCGATATGTATTTATAGGTTCTATACCTTTTGGTTGGGAGACGGGAGTTATGAGTTGGGTTTTGGAGGAAAGTGGTTAAATCTGTTTTTCTTGTAATTGCTATCAGCTATACTCTTCTAATTTCGATGCTCCAGATACTCCACCTAATTCCTTTTCTTTTTTCCAGTCCTTTATTGCATTTGGAATATCTCCTTTTTGTTCATGGAAATTTCCACGATAGAGGTACATAAATGACCGTGATGGGTCTAGCTTAATTGCCGTATTAATATCAACTATAGCCTCTTCTATCTTTTCATCAGAACTATATGCTACAGCGCGAAATGATAATAACATCCAACTGTCTGGAAATATTTTGAGTCCTCTACTAAAAATAGTAATGGCTTTTTCTTCTTCTAATGACTGTAAATAATAGAAACCAATTTTGTAATAGTGAATTTCATTTTCAGGAAATATACTCAAACCTTTATCGAAGTATTCTGCTTGGTCAATTGTGTTAGTACATAAATATCCTAAATCTATGTAGGCATCAGCAAAATCAGGGTCGAGTTCAATTGCTTTTTTGTACAACCTAACCACTTCTTCTTTAGCTTCTTCTTCGCTTCCACTAAACTTACTTATTGCTTCGAAATATTCCTCTTCGGAAATTCCAAAATCTGAGTAATTATCTCGTAATTTATTTGCCTCGTTATAATAATACTGTGCTGTTTTCATAGTGGTTTATTTTATGATCATATTGTAAAATTATCCTAATAATGAATACATTATAATTTTTTATCTTCTGGTAATCTTCCTTCTTCTTTTCGCTTTTGGTAAGTTTCATTTTCGTTACAACGGTTTATAATATTTTCCATATGCCAATATGTGAAACCATTGTAATTGAAGTAGGTTAGTTGCATTTCGTAAAAATAAACTTGATATCCGAATTTGTCTATGTGGTTTGCGAGTTCTAAAAACATATCGTTATCTACACTTTGCTGCACAATATATTCGTGGGGCCATGTTTTAGCATATGTTTTTGCGAAAACCCAGACTTGATTTTCAATAAATATCTTTAATTTATCAGGTAGTTGCATTTATTGGTTTGTTCAATTATTATTTATCTTCTTTGTTGCTAAAAAATCTAGTATATGTTTTTGATAATGAATTACCAACAAACTGTGTAGCATTTTTGATTTTGCCTGATGATTTTTGATAAATATTTTCTTCAATAATAATTTTGTATTCTTTTGATTGTTCTTCTACTTCATCAATATCAATACTTACTTCCAATATGTTTGCAGCTCTTTTTAGTAAATCCCTTTCTTCTAGTGCAAGTTCTCCATCATAAATTGCCATTAAAGCCATTACTTTTATTAGGGTTTCTCTAATAGAAATATCTTCGATATCATACATGGCTTCAAGAATATTTTCTTCTTTTGACAGGAGTCTTTGAAAATCAGCCTGTTCGTAATCTTCAAGATTTAATCTTGATAATACTGCTTTGTATAACTCCTTTTCTTCGGCTTTAAACTTACCGTCAGCATAGGCCATAAACAATATTGCAGCGGGAAATATAATGTGGTAATTATTTTTTTTTGAGATTAAAAGCCTTAATTCATCAGTTACTTTCCCTCTGCTCCTTAAGTGTGACTTAGATATTTGACCTATTGTTTTAGTTGTAAAGTAATTATAAGTACTACCCATAGCAGCAGACACAATAGGGACAGCGTATTTAATAATACTTCGCTGTAATATCTTCATCCCAATTCGTTTGCCAAAAGCTTGAAAGGCTTTTAATGTTCCCTTGCTTACATACTTTGTAATTGCTTGTTGAGTACCTGCAGCGGCAACTTTTTGCAAACCTTTACCAACTAGTTCTGTTGGTACAATACCAAGAGCGTAGCCAAACACCATTAAGATATCTTCAGGATCATTTGGGTCAAGTTGGAGATCATATAATACTGAAATATCCAGCACAAGACGCATTTGAATCCTTGCAAGGTATATCATCTCACCACCTATTGAACCAGCCATCAAGGCTGCAGTTGCACCGGCAGTGCTTAATAATGCTATTTGATTTGCCGTTATTGCTGCTCCTGCAACACCTCCTGCAATTGTTGCATATTTAACAGTAACACCAATAAGGATATCTGCTATTTCATCTGGAGATAAACCAGGATATTTTTTTTGGAAATATTCTGCTCTTACATTTCGGTCGTAAGTACTTGCAACCTTTGATATTAGCGATATAAACCATTGACCACTTTTTACATCATCTATTTTTGTCGCTTTAGCAAATTCTTTTGCCTGAGATAATTCAGTAGATACTTGTTTTTCTATGTTTTCTTTTGTTTCCATATTTCAACTATCTCTTTGTGCGTTTTACTACAAGTAAGTTTATTTCATGACAATTAAATCTCTTTAAAACATTTAGAACTTATTGTTGCGAATAAGTAAATATTTATATTAAGGGTTTAGAGGTGTAAATGTAGTTATAAAAAAGTAATTTGAATATTATGAAACCATTTTTTATATGCTTACACTGTCGGGATTATATAATATTGTTTTATATTACTAACGAAATATTGATTATTAAATAATCATGAATAAAAGGGAAGCAGATACAATATTACTCGCATGTAAGAAGCATGGGGTTTCTTTAACGATGCGTAAAGAGGGGGATGTTTATTTGGTGACTTTTATTGATAGAATTGAGATTAAGAGTTTTGAGGGGGCAAAACTTATTACTAATGGTTTGGTGATTGAAGGGAGACTTAAAAAAGAGGTTAAGGAGCGTATTAATACTATTGAATTACATACTGAACTTGATTTCTCAAATAGACATAAGAGGAAAATAAAAGGTGGTAGTGGTATTACGCTTGGTGAGCGTAAGGGTTTTATTGAGGGTGATTAGTGTGATATATAGGGTATTAAGTTAATAGTCAGCAGATGTACCACTATAAGTATAAATAATATTGAATTTGGATTATTAATTAAAATAGTATATTTGCACAATTAATTTGGCCTTAATAAATATTTTACAATTTTAGGCACTTTTGAAACATTTTAAGTAAATTAGACGCTTAATCTTTAGAAAAAGCTGTATTATTATTGACATCTGAACAAAAAAAACGTACCTTAGCCAAAAATACAAATAGTATTTACCCATTTAATCATATGCTAATAAGAGAAAATAAAATAACTCATTCAATTATTTTTTTTGCTGCAAAATCAAACAACAAAGTTATAAATCGTTTAAAACTTATGAAATTGTTATGGTTAGCGGATAGGATTCATATTAACAGATATGGACGATTAATATTGAAAGATAAATACAATGCATTGCCGCACGGGTCTGTTCCTTCTTACACTATGGATTTATCTAAGGAAACATTGGAGGGGTACTTTGAAGTAGTTGGATACAATATAAAAGCTTTGATTGAGTTTGATGAAAAATATTTTTCAAAGTCTGATATTGAAGTAATGGAAGAGGTTTGGAAAACTTACGGTAAAAAAGGTAAATTTGAATTAAGGGATTTATCACACAAATTTCCTGAGTGGATTCGTTTTGAAGATTATATTAATAATAAGAATTTACCTAATAGCTATCCGGAAAATGTTGCTGATTTTTTCGACAAGCCTCTTATTGATAATTTCCCATTTGATGAAAATAGAGTTAATATTTCAAAATCTATTTACCATTCATTTAGTACAATACAGACAAGTCTCACTGAATAATGGTTGATGTTCCTGCAGAATTAGTATTAGCTAGTACTTTATGTATTGGAACCATTTACAAGTTTTCAGCGCCAGAATTAATTGATATTAATATTCCACACTACTTTATTGTTGTTGCTATTGAAGATGATAATAATTATATGGTAGTTTGTACTACTCAGTTAGATAATAAGATAAAATATTTTGATAATTTAGGGTTGGATTTTAATGGATTAGTATATATAAAACCTGATAATACTAATGGGCTTACGAAAGATTCATATGTAAATTGTAATCAATACCATACTATTACAAGGCAAGAACTTATTATAAAAATCGAGTCAGAAGTATTTGAATGTACAGGGGGAATATCATTAGGACATTATATGCAAATAAAGACAGGTATCGTGGAAAGTCATATTAATGATTTACCAGAATATTTACTTATTCATCCAGACGAATAGAAATATTTTTTAATTCCACAATAAAATACATTGTTTAGTTTAGTTTTCATCTCCATTTATTGTTTCCATAATTTCCCTGAAACTGTTTAATCCTGCTTCGATATTTTCAATTATCTCATTTGCTAATATATCAGGGTCGGGTAAGTTATCTAAGTCGGTTAGGCTTTTGTCTTTAATCCAGAAAATGTCTAGGTTGGTTTTGTCTCTTTCAATTATTTGAGCATAGGTATATTTGCGCCATCTGCCATCTGGGTTTTCTTCGTTCCAAGTTTCCTTTCGTTTATGTCTGTTTTCAGGGTTGTAAAGTATTATAAAGTCTTGTAAATGCTCAAATCGCATTGGGTTTTTCTTTGGTGTATGATGTACATTATTTCTGTAATCATAAATCCAGATGTCTTTTGTCCAATTTTCTTTTGATGCAGGTTTATTGTCGAAAAAAATAACATTTGCTTTGACACCCTGAGCATAAAATATTCCTGTTGGAAGTCTTAAAATTGTGTGTAAGTCAGTTGTTTTTAAAAGCTCTTTCCGTACTGTTTCGCCAGCCCCACCTTCAAATAGAACATTATCGGGAAGTACAACCGCAGCTTCGCCAGTAATTTTTAATTGCGATTTTATGTGTTGCAAAAAGTTAAGTTGCTTATTGGAAGTTGTCGCCCAGAAATCTTGACGGTTATAACTTAAATCTTGCTTTTCTTGTTTTCCCTCTTCGTTGGTAATAGTCATACTGCTTTTTTTACCAAAAGGGGGATTTGCCAATACATAATCGTAACGTTCTCCATTGTCTGAAACCAAAGCATCTGCCGAAGAAATTAAAGTGTCGCCATCAATTTCGCCGATGTTATGTAAAAACATATTCATTAACGCCATTCGCCGTGTGTTGGCAACAATTTCGTTACCGTAGAAAGTCTTGTTTTTCAAGAATTCTTTTTCTTCCTGGTCTAGTTCCTGACTTTTTATATAATCGTATGCAGCCAAAAAGAATCCACCTGTACCACATGCAGGGTCAATTATGCTTTTCATTGGTTTTGGACGAATACAAGCTACCATTGTTTTAATTAATGCACGAGGCGTAAAATATTGCCCTGCACCACTTTTGGTATCTTCTGCATTTTTCTCTAAAAGACCTTCGTATATCTTACCTTTTACATCTGTTCCCATTAAGCTCCATTGCTCTTTATCAATCATATCAATGATTTTTAAGAGCTTGGATGGGTCTTGTATTTTGTTTTGACTTTTAATGAAGATTTGTCCTAAAATCCCTTTTTCGCTTGACAAACTGCGAAGTAATTGATTATAGAATGTTTCCAATTCAATACCTCGTTTTTGAGATAAAGTGCCCCAATCGCAAGTGTCGCCATCTTTGATTTCTTCGCCCTGAGCATTTTTTACTTTGGGGAATTTTAAACCTTTACTGTATGGTGGTTTGTTTAGTTCGTCTGCCATTTTAAGAAATAGCAAGTAGGTAATTTGTTCTAAATAATCGCCATAACCAACACCATCATCTCTTAATACATTGGCGAAGTTCCATACTTTTGATATTATACCTGATTCAGTCATATTTTAATTACGAATTATTAATTACGAATTACGATTTATTAATTACGAATTACGATTTATTAATTACGAATTACGAATTTTGATCTTCATTGTTTTTTGAATGCTGCCAATAATTTTCAGTAATTCCTCAACATCTGTTATTAAACTTTTACTTTCATTATTAGTAAGGTATTCAGTATCTGTTAAAAGTCTTAACCAATAATGTGTTTCTCTTGCTTCTTTGTATGAGATTGTAAGTTTTGCAAAGAAATCTTTTTCACTTTGCCCTCCGATAGCCTCTTCTATATTTGCTCCTATTGATGTACCACATCTCAATAATTGCTTACTTAATACAAATTCTTTTTTTTCTTCATACAAATATTTATACAATTTTACGATACGAATTGCAAACTGATATGATTTTTCTTGAACTATATTATTTTGTTTCATCTTCTTTTGGTAATTCTTCATTTCCCATTCGTAATTCTTTAGCATTCTTGCCTGAAACAATTGGCTTTCCGGTTTGTTTTTCAATTTCTAATCGTGCTTTTTTTGCAGCAGTACCTCCTTTTCGAGCAACTTTCTTATTTTGAATTATACCTTTTGGTTTTTTAACTTTCGATATTTCTGTGGTTGAGGCTTCGGCAAGCATATTTAAAACCAATTCCAAATTGGTCATATTATCTCGCAGGTTTTCTTTTTTTAAACCTTTTAATTTTTTGTATGCTTTCACATCCCTGTCAGCCCAGGCTTTTGTTATTTCGTTAGTTAGAATGGCATATTCCAAACCTTCTTTCATCCCTCGTTCTTGCCATTCATCCGTCAGCTCTTTTCTTACCTCAATACTTTTTAGTCGCTGATTAATCCATTCTTTCGAGTATCCTTTTGCAAGATATGTTTTCATGGCACGGTCGAAAGCCAATTCCGGATCATCGGTTTCCTCAACTCTTTCGGCTCCTACTTTAGCCAACCAGCGTTTAAAGGGTTCGGCTTTAGGTGATGGAATTGATTGAATAATACGAAATAAGCCCTCAGTATCGGCTGCTTGTATTTTACGCATTTTACCATCGGCAGCTAACATTTTAAGGGGGGTACAAATTGTACCCCAGTTGGAATTAAGTTCCCCATCGCGAGAACGCATTCGTTTTATGTATTGTTTTACATCTTTACTTTCGGAAAGGATTTGAACCACATCCTGAACAGAAAAATACCATTTCTCTTGCTCTTCATCCCAATGGGTGCGTACTTTTTGTTCTTGAAATAATTGAATTTTTTTTGGCTTTTTGTTTTCCATTATTTCTTACTTTTCTTTTTAGTATTCTTTTTCTTCTTCTCTTTCTCTTTTTCCTCTTTCTCTGCTTTTATTTTCTTTAGCAGTTCACTTGCAGGTTCGTAATCATTTTCCTTTTTACAGGCTTCAATTTCTGCCTTGCTCAATAAACTACCTTCAAAAGCTTCTTTAAGAATGCTTTGGCGAAGGGCTTTGGCTTTTTCAAGACTTTCAGTAATGCTTTGCTCTACTTTATCACAAACAGATAAGCGGGTTTCTATTTCCTGAACTATTTGGTTTTGTTCTTGGATTGAGCAAAGAGAAAGAAAAGAATTATTTAGCTTAATTAATGTTAGTCTAGTAATAGCTACTCCTGCAATATTACTCAACATTCTATTCTTTGTTACTTGAGAATTTAGAAAATATTCTAAATATTGGGGTAAGATTAATTTGTGAGCAGTACGAAATACTGCTACACTTGATAATAATGAGAACTCTTCATTCAAATTATTTATAGCTGCTCTTCCAGTTGTTGCACCATCTTTAATATATAAAACATCACCTTTTTTGACGTCACACCGAGAAAATATTTCTAAATGATCAGCACTAGTTACGTAAGAAATATTATCTAAAAGTATACGCCCTTCTTTTATATTCTTTGCAGTAATATATTTAAAATCACCAACATCTGTATTTTTGGGTGAAAAATGAGTGCCATCCATAATCTTCAAACAAACATTACCTAATTTGTCCCAAAACCAATTGCTAGGTAATTTAGGTAACATGTTTAGTTCATCTACCGACAAAACAGCAAAGTACTTATTCTTTTGAGGCTTACTTGGCTTCTTGCCCTCTTTCACATTTATCTCCCACTCTTTAACCGCTTTTTTCCAATCTTTAATTTGTTGGTCGTAGTGGTTTTGGCGTTCTTCTTTTATTTGCTTTAAAAGTTCTTCGGCAGTTGGAAGATTGCTTTGTTTTGCTCTCCATTCTTTTGTGAGTTCGCCTTCAAATGCTTTTTTAAGAACCGCTTGCCTGTATATTTTTAACTGCTCTTGTGCTTTTTTAAAACTTGCGATTCCGTTATGTAAATCGGAAAAAAAGGTTTCTATTTTTGAAACTATTGCTCGTTGGATGGGAAGAGGGGCAAGATTTGTATTTAATGCTTCAATTTTGGATGAAGAGATATTTGGCTGGGCGCCACCATATGCGTCTTCTTCAATTTTTCTTTTTAAAGAATATAGTAGATAAAAAACAAATTGCTTATTTGTGAATTTTTCAGAATACAGTTTTAAATTACCAACTCGTTGATTTTGATATGCCTTTTTCTCAGAATTATATATACCAAATTTACCTGTTGTAGCGCCAGACATCGCGATTAAAATATCGCCATTTTCAACAATATAATCATCATAAACTTCACTTTCCTTAATTCGTTTAGCATTATATTCTGAAACAATCCAATCATTTATATTACCAATTCTAAAAACAGGTATCCCATCTTCAATGTAATCTTTAGCTTTAAATGCAAAACCATTTTTTAGTTTGAGAATTTCACCTAATTCAACTTCTATCCAATCTTCTCTCATTATGCTGCTAATACCTCGTTAAGTTCATTAATAATTTCCGTCATTTCATTTCCGAAAAGCTGATACATACGACCTCTACCGCCTTTTTCATCGAATGGCGTAAAATCAAGGTCTTCTACCTCTATGTGGTAAGAATTTACAACGTGGTTTTTCAATTCACGTAACCACTCCATTTGTTCGTTAGTAAAACGATTATGCTTTCCAGCATTTTGTTTGAAAATCCAAGTTTTAAAGTTATAGTCAATGGTACTATCAAAAGGTACTAATTCTTTATCAATTCCACACGCACGACGTATTAAAGAAACCAATGCTGTAAGCTCATCTGTTGGCTGTTTGCTTTTTACTTCTTCAAGCGTACTGTAAGCATCCCAAACATAATCGGGTGCAAGCATTGGCTTATCCAATTTTAATTTATCAAAAACATCTTTTATCATACTAAAAGTAATATTTCTGCGATTGTATGGCTGTTTGTAAAATATGCTTAGTGCTATAATTTCATCTTTGTTAGCTTCAAGATAAGCGTTAAAGTCTGTTACAATTTCGTTTGCTTTATCTACAGAGGTTGTATCCCATTCTGCTTTTGTTACTTCGTCAATATTAACCGAGTCAATAATCTGTTCGTGTTCTAAGCGGACATTTTCTATATAATCGTTCAGCTTTCCGTTGAAAGTTGAAGCTGCTTGATTAATGAGTTCTTTTTGTGCTTCTTTTCTGGCTTGTTCTTCTTTATCGGGAGTTCGGTCTTGAATAGGAATTGCCTCTATCTTAGATTTTGCTTTTTCTTCAATTTCATCTTTATCAAAAGCAGAAAGTAATTCTTTGCTAATTTGTTTAAGGTTTTTCCCTTTAGAATATTCCAGTAATTTTTCTTTCTCCTTGTCGGTAATTTGCTTTTCTAAGCGTATTAATCGGTTGGCAAGCGAAAGAAACAAATCTTCTTCGGTAACACCCATTGTTACCGCACCAAGCAAATCTTTAAGAGCAACAGTAGGTTTTCTTTCCAATGGTCGGCTGTCCGTCTTTTTTGATTTTGTAACCCCAACAGCATCAACGATAACAAAATGAGTTTTGTTTTTTGCTGTTTTTGAAACCAACTGCAAACTATCGCTGTTAATTGTTCGAGTTCCTCTACCTTTCATCTGCTCAAAATAACCTGAACTTTTTACGTCGCGCATAAAAAGTAAAACCTCCAAAGGCTTTACATCGGTTCCTGTGGCAATCATATCTACCGTAACGGCTATTCGTGGGTAGTAAGAATTTCTAAAACGGTTTAAAACAGATTTTGGATCTTCTATTGATTTGTAAGTTACTTTCTTACAAAAATCGTCTCCTTCGTCAAATTCTTTTCTTATGATTTTTATAATATCATCTGCGTGGCTGTCGGTTTTGGCAAACACTAAAGTTTTTGGTACTTCGTATTCTCCATTTTCGTCTTTTCTGTTTGGGAAAATTTCTGTTTCCAATGCTTTTTTGTACTGACGAATAATGTTTCGTATTTGACTTGGATTCACAACCTTTTTATCCAAATCGTTTCTATGGTATTCTGTATCTTCGTCCTCTTGTTGCCATCGTGTTTTCCGTGTTAGTTTATCTCGTCTGTCAACAAACCAACCAGCTTTTACAACATCTCCATTTTGTGATATTTTTGTTTCTATATTGTAAACATCATACGGAACATTTACACCATCTAATACAGATTCTTCATAAGTATATTCACTTACAACATTTTCTTCAAAAAAGCCAAAAGTTCGTTTGTCGGGGGTTGCAGTTAAACCAATAAGAAAAGAATCAAAGTAATCTAACACTTGTTTCCAAAGATTATAAATGGAGCGATGACACTCGTCAATTACAATAAAGTCAAACATTTCGATTGGAACTTGAGCCGAATATTCAACCGGCATTGCCTGTTTTTTATTTTGTTGATTTTGCATCCAAGTTGATTCATTTGGATTTGTATCTTCTGCGCCTTCTTCCAATTCTTCGCCTTTTAGTATGGCATACATACGCTGTATTGTAGAAATGCAAACCTGACTGTCAGTTGGAATATACCTTGATGTTAAACGCTGTACATTATATAATTCGGTGAATTTTCGATTAACGTCATTGGGCTGAAAACTCATAAATTCTTGTTCAGCCTGTTCGCCTAAGTTTTTTGTATCAACTAAAAATAATATTCTCTTGGCGTCGGCATATTTTAAAAGTCGATAAACAAAAGTGGCAGCTGTAAAAGTTTTTCCTGCGCCCGTAGCCATTTGTATTAAAGCTTTCGGTTTGTTTTTTTTAAAAGACTTTTCAAGATTTTTTATTGCTTTTTTTTGGGCTGGTCGTAATCCTGCTTCATTTAATTGAGGAATATCAAGTAATCGACCTCTTAGGCTACTATCTTTTTTTAGCCATTCAGCAATAGTTTCAGGTTTGAAAAAACTAAAAACTGTTCTTCCTCTTGGTTTAGGGTCTCTGTAATCTCTAAATCTTGTAATAATTCCAGTACTTTCATAAACAAATGGCAGAGGGTCATTATCCAAATATTTAAGTTTTGCTTTTGCATATCCTAATGACTGATCTTCAGTAGATGTTAGGTGAAAGCCTTCATCCTCTCGTTTTGCTTCAATAATTCCTACAGGATTTCTATCCACAAAAAGTACATAATCAGCAGGTCCAACATCTGTTTGATACTCTCTAACTGCAACACCTTTACTTGCTCCTATATCTACTTCTTTTTTAGACTGTACAACCCAACCAGCATCAATCAACATTTGGTCGATTTTATCTCTGGCAATTTGTTCAGGGTTTTGGTTTATATTTTGTGACATATGAATAATTTTCAGATGAAGGTTGACAAATAATGAGTATCTCTTTTTGCTTTTTCCGATTAGTTTTTTTGTTTGCTTATTGTGTAGTTTTTTTAAATTGTTGAATATCCTAGTATTGCCACTGCCCGTTTGTATAAGAATAATAGCCGATTTAGTGGTGTTTTTGTATCAAGCTACACGAATATGTAAGCGGGCTACAACCATTGAATTTTATGCTGACTTGGTTATTATTTTTATACATTGTGTGTGCAGTCGGCTTTATTGTTCAAATTTCTCTTTATTCTCAATTACTTTTTGCTCAACTTCATTGATTAATTCTTTATTTTCTCGCAATAATTTTTGAATTAATGATTTTATCTCTCCACTATCTTCATATTTATCATTCATAAAATTAACTTTTCTTGCGTCACTATAAAGAGTCCACCATTTTTTTCCAGCCGCCTTTTTGTTTTTTGGAAGGGATTTCATGATGTCTGCGAGAACTTGTCTGTTTTTCTCATTGCCAGGTGAAATCACAAATTTTAGTGACAAACCTTTTTCCCAGTAAGCCATTTCAAATAGAAAACTTTCACTTCCTTTCCACCCCAAAATGCCTGTCTTAGGTATTATTGGAGATAAATTTTTAGTTAAGAACCGAGCATAATATTTATTGCAAGTTTCTAGTACATAACCTTCTTCAAGAATTGTTTCTTCAATTATCTCGCGTATTTCTGCAATTTTATCAGGAATATTTTCGATAATAAAGTCAATCGCTTCCTTATGATTTTTATAAAGTTGTAATGCTAAATCTACTGATTCGTGTTCTTTCATAATGTACCTATTTAAAATTAGGAGATAATCTTCTATGTAGTACTGTATTCTTTGGGATAATGAGTTTTTATAAACTGATAATACAATTTCTATTAGTGATTTTATTAGCCCATAGTCAATAGATATATATTGATTTGCATCTTCTTCATCATTTGGATTTAGACCATCAATTGTTAAAAATACAAAAGCCTTTTTCAAATCAGGAAATGAGTCATTTATTATATTAGAGTATCTTTTCAGCTGCCTTGAATGTTCCGATGAGTCAACTTTATTTTCGATTGCAATAATAAACTCTTCGTGCAAAATTATAATATCAATATTTTGCCACTCTCGATAAATCTTTATGTTGTTTAAATTCAAAGAATCTATTGAAAACTCATTTGCCCAATCAATTTTCTCAGATGAGAATATGTCTTTTAAAAACCATTTCAGAAATATCGCATTCAAATTATGACTTTCATTTGGTGACATTAACCAAGCCAGAAAATTTGAATGTCTAATTTCTGTTTTTGTTACATTTAATATGTTGAAGAAATTAGGTGTGTGAAGACTTAATGACAATTCTTCTAATTTTGGGTCTTTAACCAAATTACTTAATTCTATTTTTATATTGTCATTCATTTGTTTATGTGTCTTTTAGCTACATAACGGTTTGAATATTATGCGTGCCGCATTTTATTCAATAATCTTTCTTTTATTTCTATATCGTCAAATTTACAAATCATTTTCTATGAATGACTTAACTGCGGTATGCATTATATTTTTTATTATGGGCTGGTTTTATTTTTTTGATTTAATCCACCATTGAATAATACCAATATTTCCATGTACATTTTCACTTCCTTTTTTATTTGTCTTTTCAATGTTGAAAATATCCATGTTTCTACTTAAATGTAATGCAATCATTTGATGCACTGTTTGGAACGCCCGTCCTGAGTTTTTGTAATTTACCAACATTTCAATATAGTCTTCCTCATGTTTTTGACAAAACTTTTCAATGAAATCATGAGAACTAAATTCTGTATTAAATTCACTTATAATATTATTGATCTCATTTTGGTGTTCTTGTAGGTATGTATTAATTTCAATCATAATGGTATTATTAAAAGTTATAATCAGATTTTGGGGTTACAATTCCTTTAGGAAACTTAAACATATAATTTCTTTTAGAAACATTTAACTGATCGAATTTAATAGAATTATCTACCCAAAAGAATATTGCTTTAGCTATTTTATCCAGTCCTTTTGAGTCTATTTGGTTATCACTTAATAATATCTCACCAGTTGCTGTATTTCTTTCGATCATTTTAATTATGTGTCCATTTTCGTATTCACAAATATTCTCAAATTCGATTCCATTATTTACCCATTTTGTGATCCATTTTCCATCTATGGCCCCGTTTTGGTTAAATTGTCCATTAACGTAATTCTTTTCATCCATTTTATATAAGAAGCTGCCAACTAAGTGGTTGTCTTTAAACGAAACGGCGCTGTTAATTGGTGAATCATGATTTCCAAGTTCATATAATTGTTCTCCAGAAGAAGTTTCCTTAAAAGTCCACATGCCTTCTAATTTACCAGCGACATATTGACCAGTTAGAGTTGAGCTATATGTTTGACAAACCTCAGTAGTACCAGTATTTACAGCTTTCTTTAGAACTTGAATTTGTTCTTTTGTTAAATCACCTGAACTAGTTGCTAGAAGGAGTTGAAATAGTGCCTTATCTTTTTGATTTAATGTACGTAAAACAGGTGATTTTACATCTTCGACAGAAAATATCCATTTTCCTTCTTTTAGGTTATTTGCAAAGTCACCACTAATATTAAAAACTAATCCAACATAGTCCTCGACATTTCCAGTATACTCAAAGTCACCATTGTAGATTCTTTCATATTCATTATTTTCATAATAAGAATATGTCGCCTTACCTCCTTCAAAGTTTCCCGAATAAGTCTGCGTTGATTTATTTTGACCCAAAAGCCAATACGAATACGAAAAAATAGCGATTAAAAATAAATATCTCATGTTTTCTTCTATTTAATTGTTAGTAGTAGTTTCTTGTTTTCAACTTGCCCATACCAATTGGCAAAGTGTACAAGTGCTTTTATTTTATTTATCTCTGTATGTAGAAAGGTAAACATATTTGTTGGTCTTGGTGTGTAATGTGTACTTTTTTAGTTATGATGATTTTCATTTTTATGTGGGTGTTTTTAGCAGATTTCAAATGTAGGGAAAAATATTAGATATTCATTTATTTTCAATATGTATTTATAAATTCGATTTTGGGTGGGAGACGGGAGACAGAAGTCGGGTTACTGCATTAATAGAATTTCCAGTTGTGAATATTCTCGTTTTTGGAGTTTATCATTTATTTTGATTGAGTGGAGGCAGTTGAGCATGCAAGGACGGCAAGGTCTGTTTTTCTTATCGTGAGCCTTCCAGTTACCACAATCGCCAAAATCTCTAATACCAACGAGTTCAATTTTGTCACCGTTGGGCGAGGTAAATATTCGGTTTTTTACTATTAATTCAGATCCTTTAAGTTTTGGGGGATTTTCGATTTTGCTATCGATGATTGCAACTGGGGAAGGGGTATTGTATGGGATTTGAGGGGTAGATTGAGATTGAGGTTGAGGCTGAGATTGAGGTTGAGGTTCCCTCCTTCGCATTTGCTTCGGCGGGCAGGGAGGTTGGGGTTGGGTTGCTTTTAGGGGTTTGTTTTCATTTTTTAGGAAATCGGCAACATCTACTCCCTTGGCTTTCTGTTCCTCATTAGTGTATTGTTCGAGATAATCAGATGTTTGAAAACCAAACTTATTGCCTTTTTCTTTCCATTTTAGATAAATACTACCGTCTTTTGAAGCATCGGGGAACAGTATTACATTTCTACCTCTTAAAGGTATCACTTTTTCCTTATTTAAATTTTCGACTCCACCAGTTGCCAACCAAAGTAAATCAGTAAGGAAAACGCTTGCAATAATTGCAGTTTTTTCGCTTTCGACAATACCAATGGTCTTATTTGGAAATTGACTTAATAAATGTTCGCCAAAAAGACATTGCTTGAGATTGAAATTTTCAATATTTAATACAGAATGCACCCAGTTATTATGGTTCTTAATACGGTGGCCATTGTTATCGTATTTAATTAGTTTGCCTGTTCTGACTTTGTTATTTGTATCTATCTGCCAAAAAATTGTTGTTCCACCATTCCATCGGGAGGAAGTTCCAATATTATACATATTTATAGCTTTATCGACCTGCTCGGTGCTAAGTATGGAATATAGAAATTTAATAAGGTTGTTATTATTGTATTCTTTTAGAGATGCTTTAAAAATTGAATGGGAGATATAGCTTGGCTCTATAGCTTTGCTCAGTATTTCTGGTAGTGAGTTTGACCCCTCTGTCATGCGGACATCTCCCCTATTGGGGAGAGCATTATTTACGGAGAAGTATTGTTTGGGAGTGTAATGATAGCCACATTTATCAACCCTGTTGCATTTGCCTACATCATTAGCTAATATTTCATTTGAATCAGTAGATATATATCTGCTGAATTGATATGGCTTTTTGCATTCAGGACAAGTATGCCGTGAAGTACGACCAGTATAAGGTTGTAATATGTATTGGAATTTGTTCATAATTATTTTTCGATATATTCAGTATTTAATGCTGTATTGAATTTTATTTTGGTATTTCCTTGCTTTAAGATTCCACTGCCTGTGATTGTAATGGGTAGCATAATGTCGATTTGAGAAATTGATTCATTAAGTTTGTAGTAGTCATTCTCGTTGTAGATTATGCACTGGGTTACAATTTCATTATTCAATAGCAATAAGTAGTAAACGTCGCCATCAAAATCGTAACCACACCCAATGAGCAAACCCGAATAGGTTTTTAATTCTTCCAGCTTATAATGTATTGCGTCTGCGACTTTAGAATTTAATGTGTTGTTACTATTATCTAACGCTACATCAATGGCGCATTCAAGTGCACCAATTGTTTTTATTTCATTAATTAGTTTTATAAATTCAGTCATGATATTTTGTTTAAGAAAATTAATATTAACAATCAGACAGGAAACGGTGGAAACGGTATTGTAGGTATGTTATAGTATTGATATACAGCACTAAATAGGTAATTAAGGGTCGTTTCCATCGTTTCGATGTGTATTAGTTTTATTTTTTGTTCAGCCATTTATGAATAGTGCCTTTATGATTTCCATTACCAAAGATTATTTTAGATATCTCACCGTAACTTTTATCCTCTTTAAATAGCATCGATGCCAGACTTTTTTTCTCCGGTTGGCCATCGAGGTAATCATAAACTGATTTTGCATGTTTTTCTAAACGGTCAACAATTGCTAAAGCGTTATTGAAGTCGGTATCACTACATCTTATAGAATTATTTAATGTTCCGGCTTCGTGTGCCCGGAGTGCGCTAAAAATCATCATTACGCGAAATGCTATAATACCTAATCGATTAGCTGTTCCGCTCATAGTGATATCAATTTCATCGATAAGTTTAGATTTCTTTTCATCGAATAATTCAACAAATGTTTTCTTTTGAAGATCAGTTAACCAGAACCAAATTGGGGTTTCCAATTGATTTAATTCATTAAACAAATCATTAAAAAGGATACCTGAGTTTTCAAAATACTGTTGGTACTCTTTTTTTCTATCATCAAATACATTAATGAATTTGTTGTTTTGTTTTAATTCGTAGAAAAGGAAACGACTATACAAACCGTTTTCGATTGACGGTATAAGTGTTTTTAGCTGGTTGAATGTACTAGAAAGCACAACAGAAATTTCGGGATTATTAATCTCGATTAGCTCGTTGTTCATTCGCCTGAACAAGCTAATTGTTTCGTGGTGAAATCCTTGCCGTAATGTATCAGAAAATCCACCATAATCTTGTTTTAATGCATCGGCAAGTGTGTCGCCTTCACTTTCAAACATTATGCCTTTTCCCTTGTTCTCCTGAAGTAGTTGATAAACCCCGCTTTTTGAATTGTTAGCTGGAATATAGAGCATTAAAGTTGGTGGTTTGACTGGTTTTTTTGGAGGCTTAGCATCATCATCTTTACTTTTATTGAATTGCTTCATATCTTTTTTATATACTTCCAAAGCCTTGAGGTATTCGTTAATGAGGTTTTGGGCTTCTTCCCTTTTGAACTGGTGGATTTGTTTTCCGAGAGCCCTTGCATAATCTAAACTACCTTTGCCACCGCCATAACCTGCCAGAACATACACAAAAAGATTTGGAGCAATCCATTTACCAGAATACAAACCTTTAATATTTGGGAGTAACCCACTTATAACACCAATTGCGCCAATTAGGAAAACTTCTTTTTCGGTTTCATCAACAAGGAAATCACATGGTTTTTTCAGCATGTTTGGTAGTTCATTGATTATTGTATCAATTGAAAAGTTACTGATGTGGTTTTGTAGGCCGGCAAGGAAATTATTGTTTATCATAATAGATTCCTTTCCATTACGCAATTTTTTGGGGTTTGTGACCACTTATATGCTAAATCGTAGTGTGTTATTCGTTTTCTTTTAGTATTTTTACCTTTATTAATATTCATACAGATATTGCCCGTATCACCTGCCAGGGTGGTCGGGCTCTTTGTTTTTTGACTCATATTAAACCTCCTTTCTTGTTAGAGGTTAATTTTTCAAAAGCATTTGCTTTGAGTTCGTTAGCTGTTGGCCTCCGGTGGTCGGAGATGAATTGGTCGAGGTCGGCCTCCAGGAATAACCATGCCTTTCCGAATTTTGTTCCAGCGACTTTACGCCTATAGATATAGGTACGGAAAGTTGGGTCGGCCATGCCGCAGTATTTGGCGGCTTGGGAGAGGGAATACTTTTTTTTGGATGTTTGTTGGGGAGGTTGCTCCACATTTAAGAGGTCCTCAATTCTCTCTAATTGTTCTGCCATTATTCCAACAGCTTGAGGTAAGGAATCAAAATTTAATTTTGTCATAATGCAAATAATTAATGTTAATATTTGCTGACAAATGTAATATGTTATCTAACTGATATAGAGGGTTGTAGGGTGCGTTATGGTTTGCGCACGATAATAAACGATTGCAAACTATGCCAAACTATTTGAAATTTTAACTATACGTTTTGATACTTCTAAGATTTCTTCTTCGGTTAATGTACCTTTATTATTATAGTTATGGTCTAAATGGTCGTTTAAGGTTTTTGGAGTACCTATACTAGTGCCGAAATAGTTTTTTATGGATTTGTGCAATGTGGCTCTTTTTGTAGTGCCATGTTTAAGATAGTTATTGACTTTAAGACAATAAACGAATAATGCAATACTTTTTCCTGATTCATTTGAGAATACTTCTTTTAATGATTCGGCAAATTTAACAGGATTATTATGTTTAATGTAAGTTGAAAAATCCAAATCCAGAGTTGGTTTTTTAGTTGATTTGTTAATAGGACTTGGGATTTCTTGATGTAAACATTTGTGTTATCAATATATTCAACTACTTTTTCACTAATTGAAGGTTCCACCTCTATTACTAAAGGCTCTAATGTTTTTAGTGCATCTTCAGTTTCCAATATATTTGTAAAAGTAAAATTACCAAAAGCAGCAATATAGTATCCTTTGAATTTTATTACTTCTTCAAATAGTAACCTGAAAAGGGGAGATGCAACATAGTTAAATTGAGTTCTGTGTAAACTTTTAAGATCATTAATAAATAGTTCAATGAATAGGAACATACTATTAATAATATCCTTGTTTTTATTAGCTGTTTCTATTGTAATGCTCCTATTTAAGTTTTGTTTGTATTCATTAAATTTACCCTCTGCAAACCCTAATTTACTATTTAAGTATTTGTATCTATAATAAATTCTTTTATGTTCAGGTAAAACCTCGGCGTGTTTTAAATAAGCTTCGATAAGGTACTTAGGTTGTTTTATTATTTTTGGACATAGGCTGCTAAAGGGTATGGTAATTTGCATATCCTTTGAGTCAGCATAGAAGCGGTCTAAAGAAGTTTCAATTGAATTGGCATAACGAAGGCATGTATCTATTATTTCATCATGCAAGTCAGCCATATTAATGAAAGGCATATCTATCAAACCATACAAATCATTGAGCACTTGTTTTTGTTCTATTAAACTATCGGTACTGAGATAGTGCCATTCTTCAATTTTTACCATCTGTTCATTTTTTATCCATTTTGTGAGGTTGTTGTTGTTTTTGCTATTCCAATCTCGGATTGCTATTTCATAGTTTTTTTTGTTGAAGGATATTGCCGGAGGAACCTTTGATTTAGTTTTTGGTAGCAGTGATGAGTTTTTGTTTTCCTTTGTTTTCAACTGTAGCCATTCTAAGAACTCATCGCTTTTCTTCAAGAACATGAATTGTATTGCTTCATCAGTAACAATATAGGAAATGTATTTTTTGAAAATTACTAAATTCTCTTTCTCTTTGTTGTATAGATACTCTTTAAAATCTTTTTCATTTAATCTGAATAAGGTTTTTGTTTTTTTTAGGTATTCGGAGAAAGTCCTTTGAAAATATTCTTCAAAGATATTTCTAAAAGGATCATTATTTAAATCGAGGTTTGAATTGACAAAATAGTCTTCTGCTCTTTCTATCTTGGCAAGATAAACAGGGAAACCCTCAATATTACAAATGGTATTCAATCTAATGTTATCAAGATTAAAATCTTCATGAGATGTATGCTCAGATATTTCTGCTTTGTTGAAGTTTGAATAGTTTACTTTTACAGTTGGAGTTATGTACTGTTTGTAATAAATGTGATTTGCATAGATAATAACTGTTGTATTTCCAATTGTGTTAACATTAGGCAGAGCATTCGTTTTGTAGTAATTATGTTTGATTCTAAGCCATTCAATTTCTTGACAATAATCAAATTCAAATTCAGGGTTGTTTATATCGACTATGTCATTTATTAGTAATTCTTCTGCTGATTTTTCGAAGTCATCAAACTTATCCAAAAGAGCCTTTGTTTTTTCCTTTCCTAATCGGGGATTATTTGTCTTGATATTATATGTGGTTTCAAAGTATTTTTTTGCATTGTATTTTAGGAGCCAGAATGTAAATTCAGGATTATTAAGCCCGTCTTTAAAGTGTTCATTATAAATGGATTTGGGAATTGGAAAAAATGGTGTGTTAGTATAATCATTGAAGAGTTGGGTAAGTAATTTGTCTTTGATACGTGCAAGGTCGTGACTATTTTGGTCTACAGTTCTAATTTTTTCTGCTGGCTCATCAATATATGTGGTTAATATTTTGTGCCAATAATCGAGTTTTGCAGTGACAGATGGTTGCTTTCTAATTTCTATTTCAAATCTTTTTATGTCAAACGCACTGTTCGTAATTGAAGTAGTTTCAGGAAAGTATTTTAATATTTCCTTTTTAGTGCTTTCAATAATTGAGAGCATTAACTCATAAGGGTTGTAAGGGTCAAATTTTTTGATTTCTGTTTCGTTTTCAGAATACCAATTAATATACTGGTTTAGCATTTTTAAAAAGCGGTCTTCGAGGTCTAACTCAACGGCTTTCCAGTTTTGGATTGACATGAGTTTTTTGTTGAGTTGATCAGCGAATAAATCAAAATTAGTTCTTGCAACCTTAATGTCGTCGGTAAATATTGAATAAGGGCGTTCTTTGGTGCTATTTTTATTGATTGCATCTATAGACCAACGAGTTGCCATATCAATAAATTGGCGTAGTTCGTATTCGGAATACCAAACTTCAATTTCGTTATTCATTTTTACCAGTCTTTTAGTTTGTCGATATTATCCTTGCGTTGCTCGCTTTCAAAACTACCAAGATAACTTTCTGTAGTTTTTAATGAAGAATGCCCCATGCTTTCACCTATGAATGAAGGTGACACTCCTGCATTTTTTAAGATGGTAGCAAAGGAGTGGCGTGCTGTGTATGTGGATACGTTTGCTTCTATTTTAAGGGCTTTGGCAACTCTTCGGATATATTTATTCGTTTGTTTGGTTGCTTGTTTAATAGCTGCCATTTCTTCTTCTTTATTCATTTTGGGTTTTAGGAATGTAAAGATATAATTTTCTTTAATTACCGGCTTAGTTCCATATTCATTTATTATTCTATTCAAGTCATCAGTAAGGACTATCGTAATGGGTTTTGAGTTTTTGTTTGATCGTTCTGTTTTTGCTCTTCTAAACTCGATAGAGTTACCTTTGATATTTTTGTATCGGAGTTTGCATATATCCTTCATGTTGATGCCATTAGCAAAGTATGAGAATAGCCAAATATCTTTATAATATGCTTCAGGACTATCAGCTATGGCCCCATATTCATAAATACTTTTTACCTCTACTTTGGTTAATGCCTTTTTGATATTCCTGGGAGAAGGGATTTTATATTTATTGGTTTCATGGCTCCTTCTTTTAAAAGGATAATCATTGATAAAATTACTATGGTGGTCTAATGCCAGGTTGAAAATATGCCTTAATGGCCTTAGATAAATGCCAACTGTTGTGGGGTTGCTCATTTGGCTTTCGTATTTTTCAAGAAATTTAGGGGTTATCTTGTCAAAAGTTAATATTTCAGTATTGGTAAAGTTTTGTAGTGACTTCTTAGAATATTCATATGTTAATGCTGTTCCAATTTGCCCGTTTGACTTGAGTTCTTTTATTTTGTCATCGTACCAATAATAAATATTATGCTTGTCGTTATTCTGCTTGTTTAAATATACTTCATTAAATCTTGCAAAGCTGAAAGGGTCAATATCTTGGATAATTTTATATGCTCTTTCTAAAAGTGCAAGCACTTCAATTTTAATATCAGCTGCGTTACCTCTTGGATGTCCATTTGTTATTTTTATGAACTCATCAATACTGGCATTTTGTTTAGTGCCATAATCCCGGTATAGGCTGTTAAGCATTATTCTAATCCTGATAGGAAAAGTGCCTTTCTTATTTGGTCTCCTTTGGTCAAGTAGTGCATACATTGATATTCCTTTATTTGAAAGTTTAATGTCAGCTTCTTGTAACCGAATTACTTTTAATTTTGGGGTTTTTGTTTTCATGGCTACTTGTACATTTTGCGTTTGTACAAGCAAATGTACAAGTAAAAACTATTAAAAACAAGTTATTAACGATTAATATTTATCAACAATATTGATTCAAACAGCTTTGTATATGCTTATTAGAGCAGTATTTGGGCATTATCTAGAAACAACGGAATAGTTTAATATTATGACTGGGGGTCAAGAGGTCGCAAGTTCAAGTCTTGTCACTCCGACTTGATAATCAAGGTCTTACAGAGATGTGAGACCTTCTTTTTTTACTGGAGTGTCCTTCTGGAGTGTCTTTTTATCCTGTAATTTGAATATTCTAAAGCCATTTTTCACCATTTCTTTTGCTACTTCCTTTTTGTTAACATAGTGTTTTGAAGTTTTTCCCATTCAATGTAGTCTGCCTTTGTTTTTTGTCCTGAAAGTGCCATTTGACGACGTTTTTAATAGTTATGGCTAGGGTACGGACTATAGGTTTCAAAAACAAGGTCTTTAGAGTAAAAGTGAATCTTATTTTAATGGCGAATTTGCTTGACTTATGTAAGGAGTTGAGGTTGTGGGTATTGTGGTTTTTCTGGAGTTTCACTTTGGTTAAAAGTGAAACTAAATGGAAAAACCAATTATCACATGACTAGTCCGACTTATACCATATATAATGTGAATGTTAAGGTTTAGTGGTTCTATTTTAATGTATGTTAAGAAACCTTTGTTTAATACATATACCGACCCTAATCATTGAAGTATATTTATTATAATTTAACAACCCTTCTGCGTATCCATTATAATACTGTATGAATAAAAATTGATTTGCATTTTTATTAATTTTAAAGCTAATATCCAATGTTGTATTAATAGCATATTTAGCAGGATTTAAAATTATAGATACTCTTATTCTACCTGATCTATTCTGACTATTTACAGCAATAAATCCCAAACCTTTGTAATCTATTAAATCAGTATTATCTGAACCAACAAATGGAATCCAAACTTTAGCTTGAAAATGTATCATGGAATTAAAAAAATAAACACCTGATAATGAAATGTAATCCCAGCTACGAGAGTATATTGAATCTCTCCCATTAGATTCGTGTTCATACATTAATGATAAAAATCCTGATAAGTTGTTGTTTAAAAATACCAGTTTACCAAAACCAATAGTTGGATTGTAATTGATGTCCTTAAAAGGTGACGAATCCTCGTATATATTCCAAAATGCCTTTTGATTATATATAAATAATAAATATGTATAGAATGGCAAAACTGTTTTTGTTAATCGTTGACGAACACTAACTTGATATTTAATATCTGAATTAAACTTTGTTGGCTCTGTGTTTGTAGGTATTCCAGCTAAAAAATAATTATCCTTACCAAGGCCAAAACTTGGTGATTCGTTTAATTGTTTTAGAAAATCATTTTTGCTAATTTTTGGTTTATATGGTTTGAAAAAAGCTTGTTTTACTAACGAGTCTTCAACCTGTTGTTCACGTGACCCTGTATTATTTTGAGATTTAGCCACAATACATATAAAAAGTACAAATATTAAGTTTAAAATTCGATAGTTAAACATTATTTCAAAATTTATAAGGTTAAATTCAATTTCCTTCGTCTAATATATTGTCATGTTATTTGAACCCTCATATATGATAAAGAATGGTAGATTGTGAAGATTTATTAATATCCCCAATCTAGCTGTGATTATTGTATAAGATGAATATAAGTGTTACAAAAATTCGTGTATTATTCCTGACGTACTTCTAAAACACAATAGTCTCAAATGCATTTATCAAGGATTCTTTTGCTGTGGTGGAAACTATGTTGATCCCTTATTTAAATGTGTTCATATTTAAATACTAAATATTGACAATACAGATTGACTTGATTGTCAAGCCATCTCAAAAAAAACCAAACTACCAACTATCTATTTTAAGAATAGTACTGGAAATTCCTCTTGCTTCATTAATTCTTTAAACAAATCATTACCAAATATTCTTTCAATTAAACCAGTTTTAGGATTGTCAAATACTAAAAGTGATGTAGCCGAAGTATTTAAATAATCAATAATATTCATTGTTAATGTATCAGCAGGTATAATTTCAAGATTAAAATTTATATCAAACTCAGGTAAGTCTTCTGCCTTAATATTGTTTGAGTAGAGCAAAGTACAAGAGACACTTTTGCTAAATATCATTGCGATTGCTTTTTGATAAGCCACCACTTTATTCACATCGTCAGTAAAGTATATGACTTTATCAATACTGGATGCTGGATCAATCTTTTTAAGTGGCAGCGATAATACTGGAATATTTGATTTTAGTACAGTTTTTCTAACAACTCCAATCTGATAATCATCATCTGTAATATCTTCAGGACCGAGGAGGATCATTTTTGCGGAGCATTTGTCTGCTACATTACATATCTGATCAATCACATTGCCTCCTGATAATCCAAAATGAATTGACTTTGATGGAAAGTTCACCGAGTTCGCATAGTTATGTATAGTTTCGGAAAATGCAAGCATTTTTAATTTAGCTTTATGTTCCTCCTGTACTTGTACTGTTTGTTGGTAATCTTCATATGATGCACCACTATATGCTTCGTTAGAATTATAATAAACATGTAGAAATTTAATATTAGCACTAATCTTTTTAGCCAAAGTAATGGCATATTTACCAAGTGCTAATGAATGATCTTCAAAATCTACAGGTATAAGAATTAGAGGTGTATCATTGTAATTAGATGTATTGATTTCTTTTAATGGATTTTGTCCTTGTTGCTCAGAAATCATGAATAATATGATTATTGCATCTTTTACATTTTCGTCTTGTACTTGTAGTTTGACTTTATTCATTTCATTTGGTACACCATCAGAAACAGAAAAATCAATGATTGCAGTGATATTCTCAATCTGCAGTTCGTTTTTAAGGTAATGCGCATGGTCATAGCCGAGTTCGGCAATTGTTACAAATTGTTTTTTCATTTTACATTTTTTTAAATTATAATTAATCGTATTAGCATCAAGAATCTGAGTTGCAAGTAGTCACTTATCGTACAGTGATACCCCTTGTGATTTCAAATATTACCTGACAACATAGTTTGACATTTGTGTCAAACTATGGGTAAAAAAAATTTAATCAGGCTTTAGCCAATTACGAATGATTCTTTTCACATCAGTTTTTCTAGAAGTCATAAACTGAGATATTTTTTTCTCATCATGCTCAAAAAAGAATTCCATTAAAAGTGCTTTAGTAACAAAAGGAAAAGCACACAATCCCAAAATATTTACAAATAAATCCTCTAATTTGAAGGGGATAACACTTCCATCCTTAACCTCATTTTCTATTTGATTAATAAACTTATCAAAATTTAAATTACGTTGTTTTATTAATTGAATAATCCAATTTGGGTCACGATTTAATTCCCATGCCATAAATGAAGGAACTAATGGATATTTTGTAATAAGACTTATATATTCATCAACAAACAATTCAACTTTAACAATCAATGGAATATTCTCGTCTTCTAAAAGAAAGGAAACAGTAGGTACTATTTTGTTTTCTAAATTATTGAGAACTTTTTTGACCAAATGATTTTTACTCCTAAAATAGTAATTTAAGGATGTGCGACTAATTTCAGCTACTTCGGCAATTTGACCCATTGTGGCAGAATCAACACCATTCTTCAGAAACACGGTATTTGCTGCTTCTATAATTTTTATTTCAATTTCTGTAATTTCGTTGTTTATTGTAATCATAAAATTAAACTTTATTTTCAAACAACAGTGTTTGACATCATCGTCAAAATTACAAATTATTTATTTATAAGCAAATTTATTTTCGAATAATTTTTCATATAGTGAATGAATATTTATAGCCTATTTCCTATTTTAATAAAAAACTTAACAAATTGGCTTTTCGCTCAATCATAAAACTATTGAATTGCATCTCGTTTATCTTAAAGAGGCTCATGATAAGCGGACGAATAAGAAAAGGGAATAAATTGAGAGAAACAACATTGAGAATTAAGTCAAATGGATAGCTAGCTTCCTTATTACCCACCAACAATCTATTTCGAATATTTACAGTCATTCTTAAAACAGTAAAAGTTGAAAGTTTATCCTTGAAAAGCATTTCTACTACTTTTTCAGGATTTCTTGAAATCTCACCAATGATAAAGTTAGGGAGATAAGGATGATCTATTAATGTTTTTACATATACATCAATCAGTTCTTTGATAATTTTTTCAATATTATCTTCGGGTTCAGTTAAAAAAATCAGTTTTTCTTGAATTATTCCACATGCTTCAGTTAATACAATTTCGAAAAGCTTCTCCTTAGACCGATAATAATAATGCAGTAATGTCTTATTTACATTCGCTTCCGTAGCTATTTTTTCCATAGTAGTCCCATCATACCCTTTACTAATAAATACTTTTCGGGCTGCTTCAATAATTGCTAATTCGGTTTCATTGATTGGTAACATGATAGGTAGTTTTTATTGTATTCTTTAAGATAAATTGTAACCTATTTAAAATGTAAACCTTACTCATACTTAGATCAAAGTCAATATATAATAATTTGGCTTTAGTATAAAGGTTTTTGATTTTCATTTCTATTGATTGTAATCATGAAGTTTAACACGTGTGTTTGACGCAGGAGTCAAATATACTAATTATTTATGTTATTTATTCATTTATCTGAAAAAATTATTCGAAAATAAATTTGCTTATAAATAAATAATTTGTAATTTTGACGCTGATGTCAAACACTATTGTTAGAAGACAAAGTTGTAAATTTGCTTGTGAACGTTTTGCTTAAGCTCTTCATACATAAAGTGCAGGATATGACACAATTGACAAGAACTAAGATCAAGTATGAAAGTCCTATTTCCTTGCAGGTACCAATATTATTCTGTAACTTGTATCGAACATCTGAATGAACAATATAACAACCTGCTTTTTGTTACTGAGAGTATCAAAAAAAATCTTGGAAGATGTTAAAGCAGCTCTGGGTAATAGTAAGATAGCATTGAAATAAATAGAGAAAGAATTAGATGTATATAAACTTGTATAGATACATTGGGATGAAATCACTGGTTTGGGCATGGATCATACTATTGGCCTTTCTCATATCTTCATGCAGGGATACTTTTGATCATTCAGTATTTTCGGCGGAAGTGCCTTCAGAATACAGGGACTTAAGGGCAAACAAATTCCAGAAATTGCAGAAAGAAATGTCCAACCCTGAAGACACTGCAAGTTTTAAGATTGCACTCATTTCTGATTCGCATACTCGGTATGATGATCTACAGGATGCCATAAATGCCATAAACGTAGATCCGGATATCAAGTTCATTCTACATGGAGGAGATATGACCGATGGTGGGATGCTGGCTGAATTCATGCTTTTCCAGGTGATCATGCAGCAATTAAGACAGCCCTATTTCACCGTGATTGGAAATCATGATTGTCTAGCCAACGGACTAGGGATATATGAAGATATGTTTGGACCTGAGTACTACTCTTTTGTGGCCGGTAATTGTAAGTTCATATTCTTCAATGATGTGATTTGGGAACTGCAGTTCCGAGAACCAGATTATTTTTGGTTAAGCAAGGAGCTGGCCGATCATGGTAATTATTCGCATATTTTCGTGATAGCACACATCGCTCCGTATTCTGATTCATTTACTCCATTGCAGCAGGAAGTCTACAGCTCGATGATGGATACGAGCAATGTCAGCATCTCTGTTCACGGACATCATCATAATCACGAATATAGCGAGCACTACCATGACGGTGTAATGTATATAACCATTGGAGCCGTGTACAAGCGTTATTATGTGACGCTTGACATCAGCCCAGATACCATGATCATGGAAAGGATAAAGTTTTAAGATGAAAGCTAAACTAATCATCATTTTATTATTCATGTCTATCCTTCTGTTTGCCAGAGCCCAGGATAACGGCCAGAATTGCAGGAACTGGATCATTCCCAAGTATCTGAATCTGCAGTACTCTGGAGGTGTGGGAAACTATGTGATTGGAGCTGGTTATATCCTGAATAAATCCCAGAGTTTACGCCTGTCTTTTCAATACGGATATACACCCGCATATAAAGCAAAATATACAATACATACTTCTTCTGTTAAGTTCAGTTACTATCCCGTCAAGCTAAGAATTTATAAACAGTTTTCGGCTATTCCGGAAGTCAGTTTGGGTGTCAGCAGAGTGTTTGCTGACGGACCGGGTACCTTTACACGCTTACCATCCTATTACCCTGATGGTTATTATGCTCCCAACGCATTTAGGTTCCATTTCAGTCTGGGTGGGGCTTTTCGTTACGATTTGAAATCAAAGTATTACGTGCAGGCTGTAGAACTCTATTTTGAAACAACCACCAATGACTTGTATGTTATGTATTATCTAAACTATGATCCCATTAAACTTACTGATATTTTTTCGATGGCCATTGGAATAAACATATTGATGGGAAGATGGTAGATATCAGGAACGAATCTGTAACTGTAAGAATATGAAACTCAAAGAAAAAAAATACGATAGCTTGCTTGAGAGAATCAACTCTATTCTCGAAACAGCGGAGCAAATGGAGAGAAAATATAAGCCTCAACTTGATCTGGTGCACAATGCCTACAAGAAAAGTGCTGTAAACCTGGTCCATTATATGGCACTTAGAAGTCACTATATTTCTGACATGCAGAGAGAACTACGTTTTCTTGGACTACCCGGACTTGATAATGTTGAGGGCCATGTAATGAGAAGTCTGCTGGTATTGAAAACCATATTGAACCACCTGGTAGGGGAAGCTAAATACGAACACCGTAAAGGAACCATTTCAATCAAGAGAAGTGTTAAACTGCTGAATGCAAATACCAAGGCCCTTTTCGGGTATAAGTCGAAGAAAAGAAGGACCAGGATTATGGTAACCTTACCAAATACTGCAGCTGAAGACAAAGTATTTGTGAACGACCTTGTTGGATTGGGCATGAACAGTGCCAGGGTCAATTGTGCCCATGATAAACCTGAAGTCTGGACCAAGATGATTAGCAATGTAAAGGAAGCTGCAGTACGTAAAGGGAGAAAAGTGAAGGTTATGATGGACCTTGGAGGGCCAAAGCTCAGGACAGGGGCTATGGTCCATGGTCCACAGGTAATTCATATCAGACCAGAGAAAGATGCTGTTGGAAGAATTACCAATCCGGCTAAAATATGGCTCGCTCCAGCAGATGTCCCACCACCTTCAGAAGATGCACAAGCGATCATTCTCATTGAGGAAGAATGGATGATGCTGATGAAATCGGGCGATGAACTGAATTTTAAGGATTCCAGGGGCAAGAACCGCAGTATAAAAGTGCTTGAACGGGAAGGGAAAGGCAGATGGGCATTATGCAATTCATCAGCATACATCACTCCAGAGACCGAATTTGAGCTAAAAAAACAAAAGGGAAAGATTGATCGGATAGAGATAGGGGAACTACAGGCATTTGAACAATCGATCACACTATCAACTGGCGATATGCTATACATCCATAAAGACCCCAAGCCTGGCGAACCGGCTATGTTTGATGAGGATGGATCCCTTTTGATGCCGGCACATATTTCCTGTACCCTACCAGAAGTATTTGATGATGTTAAAGTTGGAGAACCCATCATGTTTGACGATGGTAAAGTGGAAGGCATTATTGAACAGGCAGGTAAAGAGGAACTCAGGGTAAAAATACTTCATGCAAAAAAAAATGGATCAAAACTCAGGTCGTATAAGGGTATCAACCTACCAGAGTCCAATCTTAGGATTAGTGGCTTAACTGAAAAAGATAAAATGGATTTGAACTTTGTTGCTGTCCATGCCGATGTAGTTAACCTCTCTTTTGTAAATACGCCGGATGATGTTAGGCAGTTGACCGACATGCTGGATAAACTCGGTTCAAATATTGGAATCATTCTTAAGATTGAAACAAGGAAGGGCTTTGACAACCTTCCGGGTATCCTTCTTGAAGCCATGAAGTCATATCCAGTAGGAGTTATGATAGCCCGCGGTGACCTGGCCGTTGAAACAGGATGGAAGCAGATCGCCACAATTCAAGAAGAGATTCTACGAATTTGTGAAGCTGCTCATATCCCTGATATTTGGGCCACGCAGGTGCTGGAAAACCTTGCCAAAAAAGGCACACCATCTAGGGCCGAGATCACCGATGCTGCTGCCTCTCAACGTGCCGAATGTGTCATGTTAAATAAGGGTGTTTATATAAGAAAGGCGGTGAGATTGCTCGACCGTATTCTTCGTCAAATGCAGTCCTACCAAGATAAAAAGGAAACAGTATTGTCGAAGATCGATGATGCTGGTGAACTTAGTCTGAAGCGAGACTATTCATAGGATTTACACTTTACTAGATATAATATTAACAAAGAAATTTCATTTTGTGTTGATTAAAAAGATAATATTCAAAGTTCTGATAAGTGGACTGTTAATAATAGCCTTCATTAATGGTATGGGACAGAATTATGATCTAATGAAGGTGTCTATTTATAAGGTCAGCAAAAAAGTTGAGATACCGATAACTATTGCAATATTCATGTCGAATTATGTCGGATTCAAATACCTGAATAATAAAACCGAGCTTTCATTTAACGAAATAATGAATCTGGACGAGGATAATATATGGTGGTTCGACCGGGTAGCTACACAGCAAAATGCAGATGACCGATTCCGTTATCAGGATGTTTCAGATGTGATCATGAATATCAGTATTGCCTTGCCGATTTTTCTTATGATCGATAAAGATATAAGAAAAGATTGGCTTGACCTCCTGGTCCTCTATGGCGAAACCCATGCCGTCAATACCAGTTTGTATATATCATCAGCCGCTTTCATCGACCGTACAAGACCGTTTCTGTATAACCCGGATGTTCCATATAGTGATAAAAGTGGAACAGGGACAACAATATCATTCTTCAGTGGTCATGTCTCTACGGCGGCAACTGCATCATTTTTTATGGCAAAGGTATACAGTGACTATCACCCGGAGCTGGGAAATAAGAAGTTTTGGCTGTTTGGGGCAGCAATAATACCTCCAGCCCTTGTTGGATTGTACAGGGTGAAAGCCATGAAACACTTTCCAACCGATGTTATAGTAGGAAGTGTAATTGGTGCAGCAATCGGAATCATAATTCCACAACTGCACAAGGTAAAGAAGAAGACAAACCTGTCTTTTATTCCCTACACCGGCGATATTAGCGGATTAAAGATACAGTACACCTTTCGTTAGGCAAAGAAGGAAAGCACAAAGGCCAGTACTGAGACAACCAGCCCGAACATAAAGAAATTGAATGACAGGCGGATCAATTTGTATTTCTTTGCCAGTACTTTCCCAAGGGCGTACTGGTCCTTGATCATGGTAGAATAAAGATAGTCATCGTCTTTCATCATCTTGCGCAAGGCCCAGTCGTACTCATCCAGGGTCCTATTATAAAAGTTCCCGAAGAAGAGCAGGTTTACAGATTTTTGATTGATATCATGCTTCGTGAATTTACCAGAGGAGATTTGTGGTCGTGTGGACAAAATAGCCAGGATAATCGTGATTAGGCTGGTACCTATAAAGATCATTGATGGCAGAATAATATTGGGATATTCCTCAAAACGGCTAACAAGGACCGTAAGAAGGATGGTCAGAATCAGGGTATTCACTGTAATGAGGATATTCGATTTGTTATCGGCAATGGCACTCAGGTTGATCTGGTTGCGCGCCGTCAGTCTGAACATGGACTCCACTCCACGGGAATAACCCTTCTTATGCTCCAATTTTACCTGGAGCTTTTCTACCTCCTTATTCAGTTTCTTAACCTCTTTTTCCCGTTTGGCAGCGATTTTATCCAATTTTTGTACTAGTAGTTCCATTGTCTTTTCTTTCTTTTCCTGCAAAACAGTCTTCCCATAATTGGTATGGAAGAAATGTTGGTTAAAGAAAATATATGACAAACGTTCAAATTCGACCTTAGTAATATCGATCATTTTGATCGCTTTAGTTTCTTTCCTCATCAGGTTGGCCTGTTCGAAATACTCGTCTGTAGTGATATGGTACATATCTGCATCACACAGAACCTTGGAGATCTCGTCTTTTGGTTCCTGCGGGATCCTGGTGGCCAGGATGGCATTTTCAACCAGCTTGATCTTATCAGCATCCAATTCTTTCTCTCTGAGAAAAGCTACCGCTATTTCAGCACTTTTTAGTTCATGATCGTGATGTGATACTGTAAAGCCAATATCATGAAGCCAGGCACTGATCTTCGTCAGGATCATATCCTCTTCATTGAGTCCTTCGGCTTTTCCAATTATATCAACAGCAGCCACAATCCATCGGGCATGATCTTCAGAATGATATAAAATATTCTCCGGCAGTTTTTCCTTCAGTTGTTCAATCAGGAAATGCTCCGTATCTTTTAGTAGAGATTGATCAATACTTGCCATAAAATCTTGAATTTGTATAGTGATAACTAAGTTAATTGATAATAGTTTGTTTTAAAATAAAAAATTCAGGTTGAACACGAACATATGGTCATCATAGGAGCGCTGATAACAAAATGTCAGGGCTGTAAACTCAAATGGCGTTAGCCATATACCTCCTCCGAAACCATCGTGCCAACTACTTGAATTTTCACCATCGACCCATACCCGACCAATATCATTAAATCCAAATATACCTATCTGACCATTCATAATATATGTGTTCAGGTTAAACAGTTTCATTCTGATCTCAGTATTCTGAAAAAAGCTGTAATCGCCGGCAAAACGCCTGCTCTGAAAACCCCTTAGGTTGGTTTTTCCACCCAGTGTATTCGCATGATAAAATTCGTAATCGCCCAGGTTCATGGCTCCACCAAAACGAAATGTGAATACAAAACGGGGGTCTTTCCTGAAACTGAGATAAACCCTGATGTCACTGCTTATCCTGACAAAATTTTTGGCTTCTTCATTCAAACCATAAAAACCTTGCACATTCGTAAGGAACTGCATACCCCGGAGGGGATAAATCTTGTTGTCGCGGGTGTCAATCTCGAAAGCAGCATTTAGCCCGGTAAAATGATGAGGGTCGTAAGCCATGCTATCAATACCATTCAGGTATTGATCTCCAATAAAGCGGTCGTTGGTATCCGTGACCTCAAAATACTGGTAAAAAGCACCGAATTTGTAATTTACTTTCTCATTTACAGTATGCCTCAACCAGGGGTTGGCATAAGCATAAGCGTATCGAACCCGGTAATAAGATTTATCGTCTGTCAGTTTTTTAGTCTGGTTTCCGACACCGAAGAAGTTGTCGACATTGCGAGGGATAGCCACCTCGGCATCAAGTTCTATGTCGAAAAACCTTGACTGAACAGCATAAAGGCCGGAATAACTCAGACTAAAGGCAGCGGTTTCAAAAGCAATACTTCCATTAATCTTATGAAGCGTGGAGTCCCTGAAATTATAGCGGTGGATATTTATACCCGCGCCTATGAAAAATCCGTCATCGATATTATACCCTGCTGAAATCAGAGGCATGGCTCTGTCATATTTATATTGTTTCCTGTCATAGTCATCAATGCTCTTATCCTTTGAAAGAATGAGCTTTGTTTCCCTACCTTTTTGAAAATAGTTCTTTTTGTCTTTCCTGTCATATACCCAGACACTCTTCCCGCAGCCTCTAATCCTTGAGTTGTCAATAACGGTGTCATTATTCTTTCCGCCAATCAGCCTGATCTTGATTGCTTTCCTGGCTTCACCATTAATCTCGAACCTGTCATCATCCTTCAGTCCGTACAGCCTGATCTCTTTTGTTTCATTTGCTTTGAATTCGCGATAGTACAGCTGTTCTTTTACCTTGCCTTTCTTATTACTAAGAGCAAAAATCCGAACTTCAGTATTGCCATTTTCCATACGTTTTACCCTGAAAAGGTCGCGTTTATCAGTACCAATGACATCCACTTCTTTCGATAAAAAACGGTAATATCTCTCGGCATATTTCAGGATTTGGCTTCTGCGTGATCTCAGTTTTTCCTCTATTTCCTTTCCCGAGAGGATGTATATCTCTGGCGGCAGTTGTGTCACAGCCTTGTGGATAACCGAATCTGTGATGACCTGCTGCAGTTGTTCTGCCGTTGCCATCCATTCTTCAAGCCCTGGTTCTGTCATGAAAGCCCTGTCGAAATACCTGGCATTGTAGCCCAATCCCTTCACATTGGTGATCTGATGGTCGAAGCCCTGGAACTTGGGCATGATAAACTCCTGCTTAACCAGCCACATGATGGGTCCTTCATTTAGGAAATAGGTCTGGTCACGGTCGCGGGGCACCGGACGGTAAAACTTGGTATCTCCTTCCTTGATTTTAGCCCAACGCCATTGATCATCATGGCGGTCCCAGTCGTTGATGAGGATGTCGAAGAGGCGTGCATTTACTACTGCTATCTGGGCCACCCTATGATCGTGTTCACCCTGTGTCTTTTTTATCAGTTTAGTTGTACTGATAATGTCTTTAGAATTTCCGAAAAATTCAGCATCACTCCAGTCACCGGCAGGCCTTTCTTCAAAAAGGAATACATTGTTGGCCAGGTCTTTCCGGTATATGCCCAGGTGTGGGTCATCGGGGACCCACACAATTCGAGGATTGGTATGCATGACTCCGGCTGCATTTGCGAGGGGAGGTATGGTCACTGCCCCGTAGGGATGGGAGGATGATATGCCATCCTGCACTACTGCTTCTGCTATGGTATTCCGAAACTCTTCTTCAAGGGCTTTCTCCACGTATTTGTTAACGGACCTCAGCACGTACTGTTTGCCGTCGGGTGCTTCCATCCTGATCGAGCGGGTTTGCTGCCCGCCACCCCTTTTAAGGATCTTCAGGCCTCTCTTTTCTCTGCCGATATCAAAAATCGGCAACTCTACTATAGCCTTCCAGAGGCTGCGGTAATTCTTACCCATCCAGAAGCTTACGAATTTCCCGTTATCATAAATATCAGTCAGGTAAATGGTATTTACGCTGTCGGAATAATCAGGCATGACATGATGTTGGTCATCTTCCTCAATATAATTTTGGGTGAAGAGATTTTTTCGAAAGACCAGTCTACCATTTTTCCCATCCGGGATCCAGTATTCCACCCATACATCTCCATTGGTATAGAAATTGAGTTGTGCCAGCCCCCTGCTCATGCAGGCGAAGTCGGTTTTCTTACCCCTTTTTGAAATATACAGGCCTTCCCCGCCTCCGCCACTAATGATATGGTGCAGGCTGTCGTACAGGAAGTATTGCAGGTTATGTTCGTGCCCTGCTGTATACATGATATTGGGGTACTCTCTGAATACCTCCAGCATATTGCTGATAAACAATTTGTATTCGGGATGGGCTATGTCGGATAGATGCCCCAGGTATTTGCGATATCCCGTTCCAATGAATCCGGGCAGGGGGATGTACAGGTATTTGTTTGCATCTAGGAGAGGAAATATATTCCGGGAAGCCTTAAAATATCCACCATGATTTCCAACACTGAAGAGCGGATGATGGCATGCAAAGATGATCTTTTTTCCTTCGTTTCTTCGGATAATATCATCGATCTGAATGAAGAGGTCGGAAGGTTTTTCAAAACCGCATCCGTCTTCCGGGCCTGGCTTTTCATTCTGATGGAAATACCATTCCGAGTCGAAGATTATCGCAACAATATCACTAGATAGATGCACTTCCACAGGACCAGGGCAGCCATCATGAGGAAGATAAACATCCTCACTATCCAGTGCATTCATAATGTATTCCTGCTGGTATAATAGCCGCTCATAGCCTTCATCTCCACCTCGGTCCCAGTCGTGGTTACCTGGAATAAAAATCACTCTGCCCGCAAAACCTTTAAGATGGCGCAGGATCACATCCATATCGGCCTTGCTTGCTTCATGATCCCTAGAATCCGGAAGACCCAAACCGTGAGGATAAACGATGTCGCCCAATACAAGGAGTGATCCTTTTTCGCCAACAGCATCCAGCTTTTGCTTCATCAGCATAACCACAGTGCTATCGTCGGCAGGGTATTTAACGTCGCCTATCAGTATAGTACTGTAATAAAGTTCTGAGGAGGGTGGTGGTATTCCTTCTTCCCATCCGATGAGGTCTTCATCATAATAGGTTTTCTGTGAGAACAGGGGAAAGCTGATCAGCAGACCGACAAAAAGAAGAAGAATATTCCTGATCCGGCATCCCATTATATTTATTCTTTATTTTTAAACTTCAGTATATTCGCTTTTCCGTCACCTCCCTCATTGGATATATACATGTCGGCATCATGGTTGAAGCAGATCCCTTCTGCCTGCTTGAATACGCCGTCAACCAATTCTGTGACAGCCAGCAACTTCCCGTTTGGAGAATAGACCATCAAAAGGTCTCCCACAGCTCCGATCACGTAATAATTACCCGTATAAGGATGTACTGCAATATCGCTGGGCTGGAAACTGACATCGCCTTTGTTCTCATCTATCCTTGACATAATACTGACCCCTATAGATGAAAACCAGTTATAATCTTTAAGATCCTGAATTTGTTTCAGGTCGATTAGGAGGATTGGTTCAGGGTCAAGTTCTTCATCTTCAAGGCAAAAAGCATATATAGCCTTAGTGTGTTTACCGTCCCGATCATCGATAAATGGATGCCCTTTGCAAGCTATCAGGAGCCGCTTATTTGCAGCATCATAAGCCAGGCCCTCCGCATCATTCCTTTTGGTAAGTGTCGTTTCGAATTTCCTGGTTTTCTGTTTATCCTTGCCTTTATTGTAATCCCTAATTCTGTATAGGTTGCCATTGCTTTTCAGCACCCAGGCAGTATTTCCATGTATGGCAATGCCTTCATAATCACCTTTGTCGGCGAATTTGATCTCTTTTTCAATTTCACCTTTGTCAAAATCAATCAGGTAAATGACCCCACACTCATCTTCAATGCCCGTGATCAAACCATTTCCCTGGTATTGTATCCCCGAAATTTCCCTGAGGTCAGAAGGAAGTTTGACCTTTTCATCAGGGTACTGCAGCTCATAGTTGAAACGAAAGCCTTCTGCTTGATACAGCATTCCCGGTGGGAGTTCATCCGTCTGGCAATGCAAGGCATTGATACCCAAGATGAGTACTATAAGAAGGGAATAAAATTTTAATTCAGTTAGCTGCATTATTTAATCGTCTTATAATCAACTCAAGGAAATCCCAATCAGCACATAAATAATACCTTATCTTGTGTTTCAGCAATGCTGAATATAAATACGGCTTTGTTTTTACCGCGGAGATGAACTTCATCCACAAAGTCTGTCTGTATTTGAGGAGAAAGATCCTGAAGAGTATTGTAAAAAATTTCTGAACAAAGAAGGTTTTTGTTATAGGTCTTGCATAGTTCGAGCATCCGGGCTGAAGTGTTCAGTACATCTCCGTGATATGCGATCTCTGACTTGACCCTTCCACCTACTTCTGCTACCATGACCTTTCCCGAGTTAATGGCACCTTTGAATTCGGGCACAAGCCCGTACTTGTCAATGTAATACGTGGATTTGTCTCTGAAAAGGTGTTTATATGCCAGAAAAAGCCCTACACTGTTGATATAGTTTGATGTGCGCTTTCCTTTCCATGTAATTACCGCTTCATCACCTACAAATTGATACAAATTGCCGCAGTACTTGATGATAAGGTTGGACAAGTCGTTGAAACAATCCTGCAACAATTCGCTGTAGCTATGATGACCCAGGGTTTCTGCCATCTGGGTTGATGACTTCAGGTCGAGAAAAAGAAATATGCGGTCTTCTTCTTTTGGTTTATGGTATTTGCCGGTTATGATAGGGAAGAAATTACTGTGTCCTATATTATCTTTGAGAATAAGGATCAAATTCAAAAAGATGGAAGAATATGTACCCAATAACAGCAACTGGTAGAAGCTGGCCGACACGAAAAGAGCCGTTGTTTTGTCAAATGCTTCAAGAACATCAATGTCGTATTGGAACATATAGTAAAAGAAAAGTGTTAATACACCAATAATCATGATGCTGGCAAGGTATAAAAGCAGCTTGGCAAGGAAAAGCACAAGGAAGGATAGTCGTTTAAAGAATCGTTGAAAGAGATAAAGTTCTGCCAGACCGGTAATAAGCCCGATCAACAAACCGGCCACTACAGAGGCAAACAGGTTATTTAGCATTATCTTATAGAACTTCGATCCGCTTTTAAAAAAGTCAGTTGGATTCAATATAAAAAACTCAAGGGCGACTACTAGCCTCACAGCTATTATCCAGTATATAATAATAAACAACAATTCACTGATATTGTGAAAATGAATGGCATTATTATTTCTATACCCCCCCCATATATCTTTACCCTTCCATCTATTTCTCAAGATATGAAACCGTAAAGTATTCATCCTTTACATTTGGATTAAAAATAATTTTATCCATTTTCATTATTGAGCTTCTACCGTTTTGCACATTAACCACTTCCATATGTGTGGGAACTGATTTTTTGTTTTCTGTATCAACCATTTTCACTTCTTTTACTGTCATTTCTTTAAGAAGTTCGCCTTCAATGTCATATATTTTTGCTTTTCGGATAACGTAGTCTTTTTTACCTATCCATACCTTACGGCTTAAATACCCATATTCGTCAGCTACATCATCATCTTTGGAGGTCATTTCAATATTCCAACATTCAACATCTCCAACCATGTCTGATTCGTTCAGCATCTCGTATGTAAAATCATCAATTGTAGGCATTACCATATCAGCATTAGAAAATTCTGAACCCATAAAGCTCTTTCCTTTTTCACTACTTACAATTCTACGTGTTTTACGTAAAGCAGGTAAATAAATCCACATATCATCATCTTTTTCTCTATAATCGAAGGTTAACATGCTTGTTCCCTTAACATCAGCTGGTTCAAGAAATCGGATGATTTTCTTTTCTGTCATACCCTCATCATATAGCTTTGAGGCAATAGCAGTTTTCCGCTTTCGCTCACGACCTTTATCATCTTTTATGGTTAGTTGCGAAATCGCTTCTGAACCAGCCATTTTGTTAATTGTAAAAGTTTTATAAATAATTGTTTTAGCATCATCGGATGGTGGTGCAAACCCTAAAGCAGCAATCACGATCATCGATATTAATAATTTTTTCATAAGTCTATATATTTAAGTGTTTTACATTATTTCTCTATAAAAGCAGGTTTCCAGATCAAACAAATTGCTGGAACCAATACTAATGCACCAATCAGGCATGTAAATATGGAGAATACAATTAGGTATCCAAATTGGATTATTGGGATGAAGTTAGAGGACATAAGCACCACAAAACCCACCATAACAGCAACTGCATTAAAAACAATTCCCCTTCCGGTTGTGGTTAATGTAATCATAACTGCTTTTGCATATTCCTTGGGGTTGTTTTTTAATTCGGCTCTGTAGCGCCACATAAAATGAATTGTATAATCAACTCCAATACCAATGACAATTGACGAGAGCAATGCCGAACCCATGTTAATGGTCATTCCAAGTAATCCCATTAAGCCAAAAAGAATGATTATGGAAACCACTAAAGGTATGACTCCTAATACTCCTGCTCTTAACGACTTGAACAGCAATGTCATTATAATAAAGATGATTAGTATAGCTAGAATTATGGACATAATTTGTCCGTTGATCATTACATTGCCCAGTTCCATAACGACTAGTGCGAAGCCACCCATTTTGCCAATAGAAGCATCTTGCTGTTTATAGCTCTCGATTTTGTCTTTTATGGCAGCTAAAACGGGTGTAGATGCATCGTTAATACGGACTATCATTTGTGCATTTTGATAATCGAAATCAACTATTTTTTCAAAATCGTCGGGATCCCCACTCATCATATACAATTCGAGATATTGAGCTACAGCTTCACGTGAATCGGGAATTTTGTCATAAAATGCATCTCCTTCTTCATTTAATGCTTTACTCATTTCTTTTATCATCTCCGATAGGCAAGTAATTGAACCTACACCTTCCATTGTTTCAAGTTCAGCTACATAAGAATCCATTCTTTTCAGTAATGCAGGGTCTTTGATATCGCCTTCAAATAGAACGGCTAACTGCTGTGTGCCGCCAAAGTTTTCGTTTAATACTTTATCGGCTATACGAATTGGATTGTTTTGTTTGAAATAACTTACGGGATTAGCATCTAGTCCGATAAAAGCAAGTCCGACTCCCAAGACAAGAGTAACTACTATTGTTCCAATAATTATTGGTTTTGGTTTAAGTACAACAAACTTACCCAGCTTGCTTAGTAAACGATCCATCAGGTTACGCTTTTGTTCAGCATCTTTATAAAGTGGTTTCTCCTTTTTGAAAAGATAAAGAATAGCAGGAAGAAGTAGAAGGCTTGCCACAAGCGCAAAAATAATTCCGGCAGAAGTTACAATACCCATTTGCTTTGATGGAATTACTTGATGCGAAAGAAGTCCGAGTAATCCGGCAACTGTAGTTAAGCCAGTAATCAAAATTGGTTTCCACAGTTCTTTCAGCGAAGCAGATACGATTTCGCGACTGCTTGCTTTATTGTCAGCAGTGTTCAGTTCCTGATATTTGGCTACGAGATGAATACCGTAGTTATTGGCAACAGCAATCAGCATTATCGGGATCAAAATAGAACTAATTGTAAACTTCCAGTGAAGCACAGACATCAGTCCCAGAGTGAACATAATAGAAATGATTACAATTAAGAATGGCAATACCATTCCCCTCCATCTGCGAAATTCGATAAAAAGCATAATTAGCATCAACAGAATAGCTGCAGGCATTAGAATTCTCATATCGCCACCAATCATAACAGGTAATTTTGCACGGATAAAAGGTATTCCACCAATAAGGATTTCCTCGTCGCCAGGAATTTCCTGCAAAATGCTATCAACAATAGTGGTCAATTCAGTATCATCGGCATCCTCCTCCATAACTAAAACTAAAACTGTTTTTGTAAAATCCTCAGAAACCATCGAGCCGTAAACAATATCATTATCGCGGAGTTGCGATTTTAGTTTTTCAATAGCTTCAGGAGTTTTGGGAATGCGACGCACAGCAGGATCAACAATCATCATATCATCCTCTCCTCGAATGTCTTTCATTTCAAATAAGGACATTACTTTATCTACGCCATTCTGTTTTTTAAACTCACGGTTAAGTTTTTTTATTCTTGTGAGACTTTTTTCATTAATAATGTCATCGCTTCCAAGCATGACCAAAAGAATATCTGAACCGCCAAAAAGATCTTCAAGAGCTTCGGTATTAACCCTCGATTCCATTGTTTCAGGAATGTAATTTGTTACATCACCATCAACACTATTATTTGGAATATTGCGAGCCATAATAAAAGTTACAGCAAGAAATAGAACAATAATAAACCATCTGTATTTGTAAATTTTCATCTTGTTTTATATTTATAAGGTTAAAATGATACTTTCAATTCAATAAATCCTGCACTAATTATATCACCCACTAAACCAAATAGAGTCTCTTCAGGTCCAGCGTATATTTCTATACCTGTGGCAAGCTCCATTGCATCGGTAATGGAATAAGTTATTTTGGGGCGAATCATAATTTCCTCCGTAGAGAAATTATAGATTCCAAGTATATTTACGTCCAAAGTCTCGTGGAATAACATCTGTGACAATCGTCCCATTGCAGAATGAGTTAATTCATGTTGTTGGCCATTAAATAATCTATTTTTCATTTCAAGTTGGTATATAAACATTGAAGCGGTATCTGTAGGTGACTGCGGTTCTTTAAAATCAAATACATACCTGCCTGAATATTGTATAAGTGCTGAAAAATTGCCCCAAAATCGATCTGCTCCAACAATATATTGAAGATCATTATTGGGAACATAGGGAATACTTTTGTCTTGGGTTGTTAAAGTATATGCAAATTCACCCCTTAAACCATATTTTCCAACTGTTGTTTGAAAATCAGCTCCAATCATATTGATTTTATATGCTACGGGATTTAGCACCATACCAAAGTCTGTTTTACTACCATCAATACCTGGCCTGGGGCAATAACCTGTGAAATAGGATATTGAACCATCAATTTTTGATGCGTTTATATTCGCACGTAGAGCAAATGAACTATTATCAAGACTAAAATCAGGATAGTGATTTTCACCAAAAGGAACTCCACTTTTTAGTTCTATTAGCCCAAAAGGAATTAGCCATGATTCGTAAACAGGAACCCAAATTGCTTCAAATTTGAAAATACCTGTTTTATATGCAGTGGATAACATCCAGTTTCCAAAACGTTTATCATCTTCATTGGCAGAACGGGCTACCATATTACGGAGGGCAAGCATATTTGTGGGATTATATCCATCGGCTCGTCCCCAAACAATGATTTGCTTACCAAAGCTAAAATCAAAATTCCCTGCATAATATTTAACATATGCCTCACGGATATTTATATCCGTAAATTTATCTTCATAAGCATAACCACTATTGAAACGTATTTCGGCAAAAGCCTCTCCGTAACTGCCTTTATTAACCCTGAGTTTAAGTGCAGTTTCACCAAAGGCTGCTTGTGTGGCAAGTTTTGAGTTTATTAAGGATGCACCAACAAAATAATCAGCACGGATGTAACCATTCAAATCAAAAGCTAGTTTTTGTGAAGATTCATCCTCTTCACTACTCATTTCAAATAGTCCCTGAGCAAAACTCAATTGACAAGTTACTAGTAAAACAATCATAAATACATTTTTCATATCAATATGGTTTTTATTAATTCTGTGATATAGGAGTTGGTTTTTGTATAATACCTAAGTCATCTTTCAATCTAATTGTTTTCATATTCTCTTCCTTTTATATTTGACCTATACGTTTGACATATACGTCAAGCGTATGGTAAAATTTTTTTAATCAGGCTTAAGCCAATTACGCAATATTCTTTTCACTTCAATTTTGCGAGAATTCATATACAGTTCAAGTTCTTCATTATTCTGGCTAAAAAAGAAATCCATTAACACTGGTTTTACTATATAGGGGAAGGCACACAAACCAAGAACATTAACAAATAAATCTTCAAACTGGAATGGAATGACTGTACCATTTTTTACTTCATCTGAAATTTGAATTGTCAACTTCTCAAAATTTAAATTATTGGTTTTTAAACCTTGAATGATCCAAATTGGCTCACGAGTTAATTCCCATGCAATAAATGAAGGGACCAATGGGTTTTTTATAATGAGATCTATATATTCATCAACAAACAATTCAATCTTTTCAATCAAGGGCATATTCTCATCGTTTAGAAGAGAGGATATAGCTGGTGTTATTTTGTTTTTCAAATTGTTATGAACTTTATCAACTAGTTGATTTTTACTCCTAAAATAGTAATTTAAGGATGTCCGACTAATTCCAGTCTCATCAGCAATTTGACCCATTGTAGCTGAATCAATACCATACTTGAGAAATACGTTATTGGCTGCTTCAAATATTTTTGTTTCAATTTCTGTAAAGCCTATATTAGTTGTAGTCATAAAATTTAACGTTAGTGTTTGACATTGGCGTCAAAGATATATATTATTTTTATCACTTATTCATTTTTCCTAAAAAAAATTTTATACCTTTTGATTGATGTTATAATTTACCAAAGTATTGAATCCTCTTTTTCACTTATTATAAAAGTGGGTAGTGTACCACATGGCACTTTTCCACCCTGCCAATGAATAACTGGCAGTCAAGAGCTCATTTTTTAGTGACTTGCCGAAGAATTTTGAAATGCCAACTCCATATTCTAACATTTGTAAAACATTTTACTAACCCTCAAAAGACATATTAATGAAAGACATTGATAAAAAAGAAATAGAGTGACAAAACAAATACAAATGTTTTAAGGTAGTATATTATGTTTTAATTATAAATATTTATTAGTCTGTTTATCCGTCTTTTATAAATAGATACACGAACTGCGCCACACTCCCATCTTTTTTCAATATTGTGTTGAATTTGTAGTGATGAGCATAAATTTACTTCAAAAACATTATTGTCAATATTGACAAAATTACCAATAACTCATATTAATCTTTCAATCATACTGGAGTGTCCTTTTTAGGTGCCAAAATGCTGTAAAATGCGCACTTTTGCGATTTTACACCTTCCTTATCTTATTGATTACCACGCTATTTAAGCAATCCACCGAAACACTGGGGGTCAAGAGGTCGCAAGTTCAAGTCTTGTCACTCCGACAAAAAAATCCTGTAAGCTATTAGTTTACAGGATTTTTTATACCATCATCCATACTTTTATACTCAGGTACTATTTAATAATTAGCTTCTGAAAAAGGTTTCCTGTTTCAGATCTAAATTGAACAATATAAACCCCGGGATTAATATCTTGTATCTGAAGTTTCAAAGTATTCTTTCCCAGTTTTACAATTTTCTTTTCCAGCAATATGTTGTATCCTGAAATATCACTTAGCTGTATTTCCAGATTAATCACCTCAGTCGCATTAAAATTTATTGTCACTTCTTTATCTGCAGGATTAGGAAAAATAGTTATTCCATATAAACCTTCAATTTCATTAACACTATTCGGATATATAATTTCAATGAAAGATGTGTCAGAACTACATTCATTTTCTGCAATAAGCGTTGTTACATAGTTTCCAATAGCAGTGTAATTATGAGTAGGATTTTCTTCTTCAGAAGTGCTTCCATCTCCAAAATCCCAAAAATATAAATTAGCATTTATTGAAGTGTTATTATACGTTACAACAGAATTATTTTGTTCGTACTGAAAATCTGAGACTACTGGTTGACGAATTTCAGCTGTAACATCTACCCTAGTACTTTTGCAAATAAGAGCTTCAACTTCCCAATTATAAAAGAAAAAATACTTTGAAGTTGGGTCGGGTATGAAGCTGCTTCCTGTAATTGACATTACATTATCAATTTCATAGGGGAAAGATAAGTTACTTGTGTTGTAAAGCAACTCACAATCTGTAAATCCAAATAGCTTATAACCCTCTCCTTCAGGAATATTATAATTCAATTCCAACCTATTCTCTCCTTCTTCAAGATATATTAATGTTGATGTTATCTCGTTAAAATAACTATCAAATAAAACAATCTCCCTTTCTCCTTCTTCTTTTGTGTAAACAGTTACTGCAATTAATTTTAATGGCACATAGACATCAAATACTAATCCCGAAACTGATTTATATGAGCTTTCACCAATAGTATCAGTTTTACCGGTTATTACAGTCTCTGCTAATACATTCTCAACGTAATACGTAGTTGTTTCATCTAACTCAGGAGTACTAAAACTTTCACCTTCATTGATAATCTCGTTACTTATTAACGATTCATACCAAAATAACTCACCATCTCCTGTAGCAGATAATGTTACAGAGTTGTTTTCACATCCTATGCCTGATATAGTTTCAGGACTATCAGGTCTGTCTATTGTTACTAAATTGCTTTTAGTTATTGAATTTGTTCCAAAACTATTAGTAACAACTAGTGTTACATCATATACACCACTTTGTTCGTAGTTGTATATTGGATTTCGGTCGTTAGATGTTCCGACATCTCCAAACTGCCAAAACCAACTAGTGGGATTAATTATTGAGCGATCATAAAAATACACATCACCATCACATGTTATAGTTGGAAAAACAGAAAATTCAGGGATTGGTACGCCTGCAACAAATATTGTATCGATATATGGTGAATAATTATGTTTCGATATTGTAAGAATTGCAAAGTCGGCCAATTCATTATTATATTCAAGCTGCCCCAACCCATTTTCAAGGTAAGTACTGCTTATAAGTTCATTATTTATTACCAATGTGGCTAACCCATCCTCAATTGAGCAATTAGATATGTCAATAACTGTTGTTTCCTCCAGAAAAATAGTATCAGTATTTTCAGCTGTAATTTGCATTGGGAACATTGTAAATAACTTCATAGCAGGATCTCCAAAATAATGAAACAACTCATGTGTGTATCTGTTTCCACCATTACTTCCATCCCAGGTTTCCATCATTCTTATAAGACCTTGATTTAGCACATTGCCCATGGTAGTTATATCGGAATGAGAAGTTAGATTTGGGTTTGGAATACCACCTTCTCCAAAAACAGGAATAATTCCGGGGTTAGACCATATTGCATCAATAAAGCCAAGAGATATGCCATCATTATACCCTGAATAGCTGTAAAACGCTGCAGCAAAAACACCTACTGCACCACCATTTTCTAGTCTTAAAAATCTCTCAGCAAAACATTCATTGAGTTTAAACTCACCAGTATGACAGTTTATTGAGAATACAACCGGCAATTTATTACCATTATTTAAGTTGCTCATTGACGATGTTGTAAAATATGGTGAAGCCCATCCACTTCCTCCACTATAACCATGATCGCGGTGAAATACATAGAACTTGCCTTCATCAATATTATTAATAATATCCTGCGTACTCCCGTTCCACTCAAAACCATTTGACCGCAATAATTCTTCGGGTATTGCTTCTCCGTTTGAATAATATCCCGGATTATAGTTTGTGGGTGATATGTTTGATTCACTGCTATAAACCCTATTGGAATTATATCCTTGCAAAATAACATAGTCTCTGATGTTCTCACAAGTATGTGTAAATCGACGTGACGCATACCCATTGTTTTCATCATCTTGAAACATGGCACAATTGAGTCCATTTTGATAAAATGATAGATCATCAACCGGATTTTTTTCGTACTGGATAATTTTTTCAACAACACGAACTGCCTCTTCATTGTCAGATACAGATATTCTACCATGAGCCATATCGGGTATATAGTCGCCTGCACCATCCATACAAGCGTAGTATAAGTCAGAAGCATACTCGTTATCATCTGGAGCCAGCAAAACAACACCTGGCACATCCTCATGATCACCAATAATTACAAAAAATTCAGGAGCCGGATTCCAGATTGCATATCGTGAATGAATTGCTTCCTCTACTTCCTGTGAAGTCCATTCCGGTTGTGAAACAATTTCGACAGAATAGCCCAATTGCCTTCTCCAAAGAGCAAGAGCTGATGCAGCTTCATCAAATTCTGAATTAGTAATTAATATAATATCACTTCTATCATCACTCTTAGCTTTAGATTCGTTATTTATAAGGTTTTGCTCTATTTCTTGTTTAACACTTGTGGCATTTAGTATGAAATTAGGAAATATGTTTAACAGGTTTTCTGATAATGTCTTATCCTCAAAAAATGAAGGACTTGTTGAAAAATAAACTTCGTAAGTAATCTTTGAAATCACTCTGATTTTTCCTGATACAGGATTATGTTGAACCGGACATAATCTTACTCTAACGAAAGTATTTCCACGGTAATTAAGTATTTCCGCAATTTCGATATTGTTCTTGGGATAGAATGCATTTGTATTATAAAGAACAGAATCAATTTCAAATTCAGGTTCAGGATCACCATAGGTATCAGTAGCAGGTTTAAGTGCAGGGTGTATATTGAAATTTTCAAATTTAACATACTCAACATCAATTACTCTCAAAAATGCCGTAGCATTATTCGGAACTGCAACAAAATCACTATGCGCCGGCAAACCCGGCTTACCAACTTCATGCATCTTACCAAAGCCACCAATATGAATAAATTGATATTGGCCTTCACTTGCAAAAACATTTGACGAAGATATTCCCGGAAAATTATATTCTATAACAATACCATTTGTTCCGTTATCCTGCAATACTCTGATTGGCATTATATTACTATTATCTTGCTTTATATTCAGATTAACCGAAAAATATTTGTTTTGGCTTAGTAGTGATATACTAATAAGTATCAGACTTATTAAGAGTAATTGTTTTTTCATAATTTTGATTTTGAAAAGTTATGCACTTGCAAAAATACGAAATTTGAATCAGTCATCAGCCTTGTTTTTCAACAAAGGAACAAACCTAAAAGCTCCAAAATTCTCTCTAATTATTTTATTATCAGGCGTCTTTGTCAATCTAATCATTGTTTGAACATCTCCGCCTCCAAGAGGAATAACAAGTTTGCCACCGGGTTTTAGTTGCTGTAACAATTCAGCAGGAATTTCAGGTGCGGCAGCAGTAATTAGTATTCTGTCAAAGGGGCCAAAAGCAGGAATGCCTTTATAACCATCTCCATAAAAGAACTTTATTTTATATCCTAATTTACCTATAAATTCTTTCGTTCTATGATATAATTTTCGTTGACGTTCAATACTAAAGACTTTAGCTCCTATTTCCTCCAATACACATGCCTGATATCCCGACCCAGATCCAACCTCAAGAACCTTATGACCTGAGGATACATCAAGTATTTCGGTTTGAAATGCAACTGTATAGGGTTGAGATATTGTCTGCCCTGAACCTATTGGAAAAGGCTTGTCATCATAAGCAAACTCCAGAAAAGATGAATCCAAAAATAGATGCCTGGGTATTTTGTTAATCGCATTTAACACATTCTCATCAACAATGCCTTTACGCCTTATGCTATCAACAAGTTTTTTTCGCATTCCTTTATGACGGTATGAGTCAACCATAGAATCTTTATTGTTTAAAAAAATTTGACTATATATTTTAGTAACTAATCAGTGTGGTAATTGTTTGTGAAAGTCAGTCAGTTAACAATTATATTTTTCCCTTTGTGTTACCTTGGAGCATTACTTGGTGATACTTCGTGGTTAAAATTTTACCACAAAGACGCTCAAAGTATATCACAAAGGCGCTCAAAGTATAATATTCTATTATTTGTCAAAACATTACAACTATTATATATTATTTAATTGGATACTAATTAGTAACATATTTTATAATTATAAGAGCAGTGTAACAATTGGAGACATGGAGTAATGGAGTATTGGTTATCCCTTTTTCCATTACTCCACAACTCCATCATTCCACTACTCCACTACTTCATTTCCCCAATCTTTTAATTGATATATTTTTGTGCTAAAATAGGAATATTGACTGCAAGAAAGGATTACTTTTGTCAAAATTTTTCAAACATGTTAAAAATTGGAGTATTAGGAGTTGGCCACTTAGGGAAAATTCACTTAAGGTGCATAAAAGAAATTAACGGATATGAGCTTATAGGGTTCTATGATACTGATTCATCACAAAATAAAAATATTGAGCAAGAATTTGATATAAAGGGCTTTGATAATGTATCTGATTTGATTAATGCTGTTGATGTAGTTGATATTGTTACACCTACTATATCCCACTTCGATTGTGCAAAATTAGCTATTGAAGGGTTAAAACATGTTTTTATAGAGAAACCAATAGTAACTACACCGGAAGAAGCTCGTATTTTAATTGAGCTTGCCAACAAGGTTAAAGTAAAGGTTCAAGTAGGTCATGTAGAAAGGTTTAACCCTGCTTTTATTGCTGCTCGGCATGCTATTAATAATCCAATGTTTATAGAATGCCATCGTTTAGCTCAATTTAACCCAAGAGGCACTGATGTGCCCGTAGTATTAGATTTGATGATTCACGATATCGATATTATATTGAAGGCTGTTGGTTCCAAAGTAAAAAATATTCAAGCAAGCGGAGTAAATGTTGTTAGTGATACTCCTGATATTGCAAATGCACGTATCGAGTTTGAAAATGGAGCAGTTGCTAATCTTACTTCTAGTAGGATATCTATGAAAAACATGAGGAAAACAAGGTTCTTCCAACGTGATGCATACATTACGGTTGACTTTCTAGATAAAGTTGCTGAAATAATTCAAATGGAAGAACTAGTAGGTGAGCCTAAAGATCCCATGGCAATGGTTATCGACCTTGGTCCAGACAGAAAGAAGCGTAGAATTTATTTTGACAAACCAAAAATTGAGAATATTAATGCAATTGTTGAAGAATTAAAAAGTTTCAAAAATTCAATAATAAATAATACTTCCCCAACAGTTACTATTGAAGATGGCTATAATGCACTTAACGTAGCTCATTTAATTATTGATAAAATAAAAGAATCAGCAACTAATTCCTAAAAAAAATATCTTAATAGCAATAACACTTTCAGTTATTCGTTATTAAGTTTATAAAAACATAGAGTTGAGATTAGGGTCAAAACTATACAATTTTAAATTCATTTTACTTTTTGTTAGCCTTGTTGCTGCTACAGGATGTTATAAGTTTGATAGCAGTCAAACTGTGCCTGCCTACATTAGTGTTGACGGAATAAATCTTGACACATATTATCCTGAAGAAGGTACAAATTCAGCCGATATTGTAGATATATGGGTTTACGTTGATGATGGTTTAATAGGAGTATTTGAGTTTCCTGAAAGCGATTCGTTACCTGCGACACTCCCCATTATTGCAGAGGGTAAACATAAACTTGAGATAAGACCAGGAATAAAGCTAAACGGGATATCAAGCACAAGGGTTCCTTATCCATACTACAAGCCTATTATTTTTGAGGAATTTGATTTTATTCCGGGTACGGTTCAGGCATTAGGTGAACTTACAACATCATACTACCCTGATGTTATATTTGGATGGTTGGAAGATTTTGAACAACCTGAAATATCTATTGAGAGTGCTTCGTGGAGTGATACTGCAATTATACGGACACAACCCGAAAATAATCCTGATGCATTTTTAAGCTCTAATTCCAGATACTCAGGTGTAATTGATTTATTATCTGACAAAGATGAATATGGAGGAACTTCGCATAACAGTTTTGAGATGCAAACTCCGGGAACTGTTATTATGTTAGAGATGAATTTTAAAACTAACAACTATCTTACACTTGGAGTACTAATACGAGACACTTACGATATAATTGAAAAAGACTTGCTAATATTAAATCATTCTGATGAATGGAAGAAAATTTATATAAATTTAGGATCCAATCTTTCATTATATCCTCAGGCTATTGATTATAAAATAATCTTTAGAGCAGGATTGGAAAGTGAATTATCAGATGCTCATATATTAATTGATAACATTAAAATTGTATATAGATAAGACATTGTGAATAGAAGATTACAAGTTACAAAATATGTGTTTTTCGACTGGCTTGCTGCACTAATTGCCTGGAGTCTGTTTTATATTTACCGTAAATATTCGGAAGACACTACTGTGTTTTCGCATCTTGACACCATACTAGATGATGGAAAATTATGGCTTGGAATTATTATTGTTCCGATCTTTTGGCTGGCATTATATATGCTTATTGGATCATATCGCAGAATCTACCGTAAAGCCCGACTAAAAGAATTAGGACAGACTTTCTTTATTGCATTAATTGGTGTTACTGTAATTTTCTTTTTATTAATACTTGATGATATAATATTGACTTATAGATCATATTATCAGTCGTTTATATCTCTTTTTCTATTCCAATTTATTTTTACATATAGTTTCAGGTTATTGATAACAACGGTTACTGTAAGACGTATTCATTCAGGAAAAATTGGTTTCAATACAGTTATAGTTGGAAGCAATGGAAATGCTGTAAAAGTTTATAACGACATAACAAGTCAGGAGATTTCATCTGGTAATAAATTTGTTGGTTTTGTAAATGTTCATGATTTTAGATTTTTTAAAATAGAACAGTATTTACCTCATCTTGGAGCATACAAAGATTTAAACAGTATTATTATAGACTATAAAATTGAAGAAGTAATAATAGCAATAGAACGATCGGAAATTGATACAGTTGAAAGAATAATAACCGAACTCGAAACTACAAATGTGTTAATTAAAGTAATCCCATTAATGCAGGATATAATTTTTGGTTCTGTAAAAGTATCAGGGATATTCCATACTCCTCTTATTGAGATTTCTCCTGATTTGATGCCTGCATGGCAGCAATCAATTAAAAGACTTATTGATGTTTTTGTTTCAATATTTGCAATGATAATATTACTTCCAATATATATTTTCACAGCAATTGGAGTAAAAATGTCTTCCAGTGGACCAATATTATTTTCGCAGGAGCGTATTGGCAGAAGAGGTAAACCATTTATGATGCACAAATTCAGATCGATGTATAACGATGCTGAAAGTAAAGGCCCTCAATTAAGCTCTGATGAGGATCCGCGGATAACTAAATTTGGTAAATTTCTTCGTAAAGTCAGACTTGATGAAATTCCTCAGTTTTATACAGTCCTTAAAGGAGATATGTCACTTGTTGGTCCACGCCCTGAGAGACAGTATTATATTGATAAAATTGTAAAGAAAGCACCTCCTTATCGATTACTTATGAAAATAAAGCCGGGTATCACTTCCTGGGGGCAAGTAAAATTTGGTTACGCATCAAATGTGGATGAAATGGTCGATAGGCTACGTTATGATATATTATACCTTGAGAACATGTCGATCGCAATGGATTTTAAAATACTTATATACACTGTTCTAATAGTACTTCAAGGCAGGGGTAAATAGCTTTATCTTCAATACTCATAGCTAATTACTACTAATTAGTAACCTTTAATCTTTATTGTAACTTCTGCTCCATGATCTTCAGTATTTTTAACACTAATGCTCCCCTCATGTGCATCCAATATTAATTTAGCAGTAGCCAGACCTAACCCTGTCCCTTCTGAATGCATAATGTCTCCAGCAGAAAAAAGCTCAAATAAGTTACTTAATGCATTGTCAGAAAATCCGGGACCATTATCTCGAAATGTAAGAGTAGTAATTCCTTCATTAGTTATTCCAGATATTTCAATTTTTGGATCATTGCCTGCAAATTTTGCAGAATTATCAATAATTATATTAAAGCACATCCTAATCAAATCTGAATCAGCTTTAATTAATAATGTTTCTACTGGCAGATTATTTATAATTTGCATTGAAGAATTATTATTGCAAACCTTAAACTCGGCTATTGAATCATTAACGAGCAGATTAACTGATACAGGTAATATCTCAGGAAGGTTTTTGTTTATTTTTAATGTTGTAATTAATATGGCCGTATCACTAAATTTTACGAGGCGAGAAGAAACTTCTTTTAAGTAGCTTATGTATTCCTTTTGATCATCATCGATATTTGTTTGATCTAACAATTCAGTAAGACCAATAACCCCATTTAGAGGAGTACGAATTTCATGGCTGATTAATGACAGGAAGTTGCTTTTTGCCTGGTCGAGAACATTAAGTTGATGGTTTGCTGTTTCTAATTCCAGTGTTCGGTCTTTAACAAGTTCTTCCAAGTGATTATTCATTAATTTTAATCGTTCACGTTGCCGCTTAATTGTTAAGTGATTGTTTACCCGCGCCAGTAGCTCAGATGCATTAAAAGGTTTTGTAATATAATCTTGTCCACCTAATTCAAATCCCTTAATTATACTATCCATATCAGCTCTTGCTGTTAAAAATATAATTGGTATTTCACTTGTAGCAGGATTTTTCTTAAGTTTCTCACATACTTCATAACCATCCATTTTGGGCATCATTATATCAAGCAATATAAGATCGAAATCCTGAACTTTACATATATCTAAAGCTTGTTGGCCATCCTGTGCATAAGCTATTTGAAATTGTTCTTGTGAAAGAATGTTTCCAAGTATTTGAATATTTTTTGAAACATCATCAACAATCAATATTTTTTCGGGGGTATCTTTCATGAGTCTATTTTTTTCTGATCATTTTTATCTAGCTTAAGCATAAGTCCAAAGTCTGACATCAGAATAACAATATTATCAATATCAAAATTTCGTAATGAAAACAATAAGGCTTCGCAATATTTAATTAATGAAGGATTCTTTTTTCTATTTGCAAATGAATGCAAATCTTCAGCAAATAGTACGATATCATCAATAACGTGTGTATTGTTCAACAATTCCCATGTTTGTTTAAACTCATTAATTATTTCAATTTTAATGTCATCATCTAGTTTAACAACATTACCACTTACTGTAGTTTTTGACTCAGAAAGCCTGTTTAAAATAACATTTTCAATCGCTGGAATATTTTTTTTAGAAACATTCATATGGCTTGATGCAACATTAATATCCTTAAACTGGATAGAAAACTTACTTCCTTTTCCTAACTTACTGTAAAGTTTTATTTCACCTCCCATTGCTTCTACAAGTCTTTTTGAAATACTTAATCCCAAACCCGTACCACCATATGATTTTTCACCTTTTTTCAGGCTTTGCTTAAATGCTTCAAAAACTGTTTCTTGTTCAGATTTTGATATTCCAATCCCTGTATCAGTTATTGCAATAAATAAATCAACTATATCCTTTCTGTTTTTTTTGCTTGTTATTTCTATAGTAATACTACCATCATCGGTAAATTTTATTGAATTATCTATCAGGTTATATAATACTTGTCGAATTCGAACATTATCAAGGAAAACATTCTTCGGAACTTCATCGTCAATTTTAGATATAAAATTTAATTTTTTATTAATTAATTGTGGATTAAATGCTTGTTCAATATCGTTTACTAAATCAATAACTGACATTGCTTCATAAATAATATTTATTTCACCAGCTTGAATTTTTGACATATCAAGCACATCATTTATTAGCATAAGAAGACTTTTACTACTTGATTTAATTGCATTAATATGAGATAGCTGAAGCTTGTCAGTTACTATATTTGATAGAAGCTCAGAAAACCCGATTATTGAATTCATAGGTGTTCTGATTTCATGGCTAATATTAGCAATAAACTGACTCTTAATTTCATTGGCAGCAATAGCTTCATTCTTAGCTATCTCAAATCCCTTATTTTTTTCTTCAAGAATCTTATTTATATTTTTTAGCTCTTCTTGCGATTTTAACAGTGCCAGTTCAACTTCCTTTCGTATTGAAATATCTTCTACAACTCCTTCAATATGCAAAATATTACCATTAGTATTTTTTACTACCCAGGCGCTCTCATTTACATACATACTACTTCCATCGCGCCGTTTCCATATATCTTCACGACCGGATATTATATTATGTTTATTAAGTAAATTAATAAATATTGATCTATTTTGGTTTTCTTCGTTTAGATTCATGCTATCCAGATCAGATAATTCATTATATCCTAGCATATTAACAAGGGTTTTGTTGGCAAACAATACTTTTCCATTAAGTAGTGTTTGATACATACCAATAGTAGCATTTTCTACAATGCTTCTGTACTGTTCTCTACTATATATAAGCTCTTTGTTTAGTTCACCAAGCTCTTCCTTTTGCTTAGTAATTTCCTTGTTTTTTTTTGCTAAAACAGCATAGTTTCTTTTACTTTGTCTGGTTCTGAAATTAATAAAAAATATTATTGTAAGTGCAATAATTATTATGAATACTAAAAATATTATTGCAAAATACTTAGAGTCTATTTCCCTTTCAAGCTCTAGTGTCGAAATAGCATCTTTTTGTTTTAATATTTCATTTTCCTTTTCAATTCTTTCTGATTCATATTTTACTGAAAGATCATTAATCATTTCATGGCTTTTCAAATCAAAGACTTCATCCTTTAGGCTAATATATTTTTTTAAATACTCATACGATTTACTATAATTAAGTCTATCTTCATTTATTAGAGAAAGCATAAGGAGGGCATCAATTTCTACTTCCTTTAAACTTATCTCATTAGATACTTGGATGCACTCAAGTATATTCTCTTCTGCTAAATCATTTTCATCAATTGCAAAGTATATTTTCCCAAGATTAAGTAATGAAATAGCTATTCGTTTTTTATCTCCAACTTCATATTTTAATTTTAGAGCGCTTTTTTGAAAAGTTAGAGCTTTGTCATATTCTTTCATCGCAAAATATACCTCACCTAAGTTGCTATAACAAATTGAAAGTAATTTTTTATTTGGAAATTCATGCTCCATATTTATTGCCTGATTGTAATAATCAAGCGCTTTTATGAATTCTTCCTGCTTTAGAAAAATATCCCCAATATGTAGTAACAAGTTTATTTGTTGAGCTATGTCCTTTTCTTCTTTTGAATGTTTATATGCTTGTTTGTAGTATTTCAAAGCTCTATCAATTTTGCCCCAGTTTTCTAAGATAACTCCAAGCCCTAAAGTTGTCTTCGCCAAGCCTTTTGGGTCGTTTATCTCAATATAAATTTCTCGTGCACGTTGCATATGTCCTATTGCAACTTCATAATCGCTAAAATCTGAGGCAATTCCAGAAAGTCCGATTAATGTACTTGCAATACCACTCTTATTTTTTAAAATAGTATATTCGCTAATAGCCATATTATAGTAATGACGCGACTCGTTATATTTACTCCAATCGTAGTAATTATTTCCAAGTAAGTAGTATATATTCGCTTTTGCTTTTTGAGAACCCGATTTTTGGATTATCTCTTTTGCTTGTTGGTAGGCATTGTCACAATCCTGATATTCACATTGTTCATTCTTGCTGCCAGCATAATTCATTAATAACGGTATAATATTAGCAGTATCGTGTAATTGTTCAGCCAATTTTATCGCAGAAAAAATATAATTATCAGTTTTTTTAGGATTTGAATTAGAAAACGCATCAATTAAACTTAGAGCAAGCTTCAGCCTTTCTTCAGGCGTGAATATTGTATCATTTGAAAACAAATTCTGTAAGCTATCATTTTCAGAAACAGATTGCGATAATGAAATTGATACAATAGCAAAAGTCATTGAAATAACAAGAACAAAACTCTTAATTGAATTTGATAAATAAATTGTATCAACTATTTTATATCGTTTATGTTTTCCTTTCATTTTAAGACTACTTGATACTTAACGTGTAGCTTTTATTAAACAGGTTGAGAAGCTTGTCAATTTCTTCAATATTAAAATTTACAAGCTCATTGTCCATATCTAAACAATATTTCTTTAACCCAACACTTTGATATTTATTGGCAAAATGTTTAAGTGATTTTAGAAAGTCTGTAATGTTACCTGACAATTTTGATTGAAAAGCCGGTATAAAATATTTATCATAAACTATATCAAAACCTTCCTTAAATTCACTATTTTCATTATAACGAGTTATATCATGAAAATAGTAGTTGGACTTTTCTTCAAAAGCAATTTTATTAATGGTTGTGTTTAATATATTTATAAACTCTTTGTTTGAAGTGGAATTTTTTAGCCACAATACATTCGAATAACTCTCAAAAATATCAGAACCACTTTTACTTATAACAATGAAATTTAATTTATGTGCTGCTTCTGACAGAAGAAAAACATCAAGAATATTTTTTGATTCCTCAGTTGAAAAACCACAAATTACAATTAAATTCTTATTTTCAATAACTGATTTTACCTTTTCAAGGTCTGTGATTACATCTCCTTCAAATATGTCAACACCATCTATGTTTTGCAGTTCACAATCCGAAATTCTATTCGTGAAAAATAATATGTTTACATACTTATTTCTTTTAACAACTGGAGATAATTTAATATTATCAGTAACAGAACCCTCACCAATACTAATATCAGGAAAGAAAATTGAAAATTTTGTACCAATTCCTTCTTTGCTATCAATATCAATACTTCCATTCATCATCTCCACAAGTCTTTTTGTAATTGTGAGTCCGAGACCTGTACCTTGCGTTGTCTTGTTCTCTTCTGATTGGCTAAACGGTTCAAATATTTTCTGAAGTTCATGTTCATGTATCCCAATCCCTGTATCTTCAATTGTTATATATAAATTTATTTTGTTACTTAAATCAACATTCTTAACATTAACTGTTATTGTTATACTCCCCTTACTAGTGAATTTTATGGCATTACCCACCAGGTTAAATAATATTTGACGTAACCGCAAACCGCTAAAATAAATGGTCTCAGGTAGCTCCTGCGAAATATTAGTTACCAAACTAATATTTTTCTCAAGTGTACGGTGTAAAAATATTTGACTTATGTCTTCAAAAATGTCTCCAATAATTATATTTTCATAATCAATTTCAAATTTGCCTGCCTCTATTTTACTGAGATCGAGTAAATCATTAATTAATGTAAGCAGTGTTCTGCCACTCGATTTAATAATTTTTAGGTGATTAAGCTGTTGTGGATCTGAAACAGAGTTACTCAAAAGTTCAGCAAACCCAATAACTGAATTTAGTGGTGTTCTTATTTCATGACTCATGTTTGCCAGAAACTCTCCTTTTGTTCGATCGTTATGCTCAGCTTTTTGTTTGGCTTTAAGTAACTGTTTCGAATAATTATCCAGTTCGGTTTTTGTTTTTTCAATTAATCTATTACGCTCAATTAGTAATTTATTAGTTTTATTTTTATTGAATAAGTAATATGACAGAAAAATAACAAATCCCAGTGCAATGATAAATGCGCTTAAGATTAGTAGACTTATGACTTTTTGTCGATTAATTTCTAAGATAGATATTTCTGCATTTTGTTCCAGTAATGCAATGCGATTCTCTTTCCGTTCGCTTTCAAATTTGATTTGAAGTCTGGCAATATCTTTTCTTACATCAATATTAATTATAGAGTCATGGTAAAGGCTTGACAATTGCAAATAATTAAAAGCATCTTCATATTTTTTCCTAGCAATCATAATACTATAAAGAGCAGAATATGTGTTCATAATAAATGCCTTTGCCCCAATTTCAGTTGATATTTTCAGACCTGGCCTCAAGTATTCAAGAGCTTTATCATATTGCTTGAGGTTGGCATATATTTCCCCCACCTGAAGGTATGAATTTGCCAAACTATGTTTGTTATTTAGCCCATAATTAATTATAAATGCATCTAAATAATACTCTAGTGCTTTTTCAGGTTCACCACTAACCTCATAAACATTTCCAATGTCGTTATAACAAATAGCAACTCCTTTTTCTGAGTTAATTTCTTTATTTACATCCAAAGAAAGAAAGTAATATTCAAGAGCTTTGGCGTGCTCTTGTTTTTCACAGTAAACATTACCAATATTGTTAAGGTTAATGGCTATTCCCAACAAATTACTTAGTTTTTGTTCTATTATCAAACTTTGCTTGAAATATTCTAAAGATTCATCTAAATTTCCAATCATCATTTGAATATTGCCTATACTGTTAATTGCAACAGCCTGGCTTTTAATATTCCGTGTTTCTTCGGCAAATTTAAGAGCTGCTATATGATTTGTTAGCGCTAACTGATAGTCATCGAGCCTTCGGTAAACTACACCTATATTATTAAATATGAACGATTTTAAGTCTTTGTTATCTATTCGATTTACAATATCTTTGGCCCAGTTATGGAACTTTAGTGCTGAAACATAATTACCATTATTCCTAAAGTCAACACCAATCATATCAATTTTAAAAGCTAAATCATCTATCGATACAGAATCAGTTAATTTTAGATTTGCCAGCTGAAGATAATCATTTACAGTTTTGTTTTTGTATTGCAAAATTGAATTTGTCTCCAAATTTGTTGCAAGTTTAACAAGCACGGCTATTTGAACAGAATCATTCTTAGAACTAGTATATATATTGTAAAGGCTATCGTTATTCACAATATAACTTTCATCTCCAAACAACGAAAGGCTTGAACAGCAAAACATTATTGAGGCAATAAATACAAATACAGAATGATGCGAGGGTTTTACAGATTGCATATTCGATTAACAAATATCTTCAAGTAAATAAATAAGAGTAAAAACCACTAAAATACAAAAAAACTAAGTGTTACTTTTTAATGATTAGAGAAATTGGCTAAAAATTAAGCTACTATATTTTTAATAGAGACTTTCCATATTTGAAATAACCCTTTAACTTATGCTAAGTTCACACCTAATTATATCCATTTTATCAATGGGAAATCCATCCTGTATCTCAGTAGAGTGTTCTTTGGGAATATCCTAAATGCATAATCGTAAACTCCGGTATGTTCCAATGGAAATTCACACTTGAACTTTGCTTTACCAACTTCAGAAGTGATAAGTTTTAACTCGCTTTGAAAGGTTATTTTCTTCACATCACCATTTGATTTATTACCCATAACTATCTCAGCACCAATATCAGTTGGATCAAGACCAGGAATATTAAGTGTAATTTCTGCTGTAAAATGCTTCCCAAACTCCAATGGTTTATTATTAGCATCAGGTACAATCAATGAATCTAACGAAATATTTTCCCACTCTTTACTCACCTTATTTTTCCATGACACTAATGCCTTTGCAGGTGAGAACTTATCTGCATAAAGCTCATTTCTTCTTTTAAATAAACCAGAGTAATATTTATTGTAATAATCTTCCAACATCCTTTGCATAGTGAAGTTAGGTGCCACTTCTGCAATTGTATTTTTAACATATGATACCCATTTTTTGGAAACTCCATTGCTATTTTTATCATAATAATTTTTAACAATTTCATTTTCAAATGTGTTATAAATTATTTGGGCATCAAGCTCATCTTGAAATTGTTGGTTAGCAAAAGTTTTTGATTCTTCAATCGCCCATCCTGCTTCTGGTTTATAACCTTCAGCCCACCATCCATCTAATACGCTAAAATTTGCTACACCATTCATAATTGCTTTTTCACCACTGGTTCCGGAAGCTTCGAGTGGGCGAGTTGGAGTATTCAACCAAATATCTACACTACTTGTAAGTAGTTTTCCAGAGATCATATCGTAATTTTCAAGGAAAAGAATCTTTCCAATAAATTCTTTCATTTTACTGATTTCAACAATACGTTTTATAAGACCCTGACCAGCCTTATCACTTGGGTGAGCCTTACCTGAGAAAATGAAAATAACCGGTTTTTCCTTATTATTTACAATCTTCGAAAGCCTCTCAATATCTGTAAATATCAAGTGAGCACGTTTGTAAGTTGCAAATCGTCGGGCAAAACCAACAATAAGAGTTTCTTCACTTATGCACGCAATAGAACCCAATATAACTGAAGGTGACTCTTGTCTTTTTGTTAGATCCTTTTTTAATTTCTCCTTAATAGCCTCAACCAACCGGGTTTTTAGCGAAAGACGAGTTTTCCAAATAAGATCATCAGGTACAGCTAGTATATTTTGCCATGCTTTTGGATCAGATTGATTACTCTCAAAATCGCTGTCAAAAGTATTTTTATATAGCTTTTGCCACTGCTCATCCGTCCATGTAAAATAATGTACGCCATTTGTAACATAACCAATATGGAGTTCATCTGGAAAATAGCCTGGATACAAGCTTGTAAACATTTCACGTGATACACGTCCATGGATTTTACTTACTCCATTTACTTCTTGTGAAAGTCCTGTTGCTAATAAGCTCATTGAAAACTTTTCTTTGGTATTTGAAATTTTATGCCTTCCCATTGCCATAAACTGCTCCCAATTAATCTGAAAAATATCACAATAGTGATTTAAATAAGCTCTGATCAAATGCTCCTCAAAAGCATCATGACCGGCAGGTACAGGTGTGTGTGTTGTAAATAATGTATTGGCACGAACTAACTCACGAGCCACCTGGAAATCAACATCCTGATTTTCCATCATATTCTTAATGCGTTCCAACCCACTAAATGCTGAGTGCCCTTCATTACTATGATATATGGTAGGTACTAAATTAATGCTATTAATTACTCTTATTCCTCCAATCCCAAGTAGTATTTCTTGTTTCAGTCGATGTTCGTTATCGCCACCATATAGTTGGGCAGTAATTGCTCTATCCTCAGTGCTATTTAAATCAATATCAGTATCAAGAAGATATAAAGGAATTCTTCCTACATTAACCTGCCAAACTTTTGCCGTTATTGTTCTTCCCGGAAATGCCACTCGCACTGTTACCCAATCTCCTGATGATTTCCTTACAGGAATTATTGGCAGTTGAGTAAACTTTTGTGCTTTGTACCTTGCTTGTTGGTCTCCAAATATTGATAGTTCTTGCTTAAAATAGCCATACCGATATAGTAAACCAACAGCAATCATATTTTTATTTGAATCGCTTGCTTGCTTTAAATAATCACCAGCTAATATTCCAAGCCCTCCTGAAAATATCTTCAAACTATTATGCAAACCATATTCCATGCTAAAATAAGCTACCATTTCATTAGGCTTATCATCAGCTGAAGCCATGTAATTTTTGAAATTGGAATATACTTTAGTTAGTTTTTCAATAAATTTTTGATCGTTCTGCAATCTGTCAATATCTTCTTTTGAAAGTGACTCAACTAGTCTAACAGGATTATACCCAAAGGCTTTCCATTTAAACTTATCAATTTCAGCAAACATATTTGTTGCTTCATAATTCCACGACCACCATAAATTATAAACTAACTCTTTTAGTGGTGCTAATGATTTGGGCAGATTATTTTGAACTAATATTTTTTTCCATTCAGGTTTTTCTGAATTTACAAAAGCATTAACTTTTAGAGTTTCAGTATATTTTTTTGTGGGAATATCAATTTTTCTATTTTCTGATTTTTTTACTGCTAGCATCCATGCACTGAAATAGTTATCGGCCATTTGTTTCCAGAGTGCTTTTTTCAAAACCTTGCCAGTTTCTTTTCTGATATCAATATGATCAGGTAGTTTAGTAAAATCTGTTATAATTTTTTGAATTTCCTTGGTAGCTCTCTTTCCTTTCCCTTCATGTCGTTCAATAACACTTACTGAGTTCTTTGGCAATTTGAAATTATTTCTTACCCAATCGCCAAATCCTGCATAATTTGTTGTAATTGTTGGGATTCTAAATGCAACACTTTCCAAAGGTGTGTACCCCCACGGTTCATAATAAGAAGGGAATACAGAAAGGTCAAAACCAATTAAGAAATCATAATAAGATAAGTCAATTACGCCGTCATTTCCATCTAAATAAACCGGAGCAAATATTATATGTACTTTTTCATCAGAATTATTTGTAAAGCCTTGATTTTTAATCTCATTTAGAATTGGATCATTATCCGTATCGTGAAGATGATGAGTTAAAAATTTATTTACACCACCGTAACTACCATCTTCTGGTTCGATAGGTTTATGATGTCCGCCAGGGACAGTAATGAATGCAACTATATTTTTGGATGTATGGTTATTTTTCTGAATATTTGTTAATGATTTGATAAACAAATCAATTCCCTTATTTATATATTCATACCGGCCGCTTGTGATAAGTAGTATTGTATCATCAGGATATTTTGTCCCGGTATGCTCCGATGCAATCTGTAGCGCTTTCTGACGTGCAACTATTCTTTTTTTCTGAAACAGTTTTCCTTTGGGAACAAAATCTTCCTCAAATCCGTTTGTTGTAATAATGTGTGGTTCTATTCCAAAAAACTGTTTACACTCTTTAGCAGTAATTTGGCTCACAGTTGTAAAAACATCTGCTTCCAGTGCAGAAAGTGATTCAAGAGAATGTTTACTGGTTATATTAAAATCATGTGCAATACGATCTGTTTGATATTGCTCAATATTTTCGTAAAGAGGAAGTCCATTTCCAGCAATTGATCTGCCAAGGACTGTTGCATGAGTTGTAAACGCCGTGCTTATTTGAGGAGCCTTGTTTTTAAGATACAAAACTCCAGCTCCTGTCATCCATTCATGAAAATGAGCAACAACATTGTTGGGTTGTGGCAAATAAAAATTCTGGAAGCTCTCAACTACTTTTCCGGCAGCATATCCAAATATAGTTGATTCAATATAATCCCATTCACCATGAAGTGAATCAAGCTTATATGTTTCCCAGAAATGGACAAAAATTTCATCTTTATGAGAAAAAAATGGGGTGAAATCAACAAGAATTACTAAAGGTTTCCCTTCAATATTCCATCTTCCGGTACGCACTTTAAGCCCTTCTTTCCATGCAATTTCTTTCCATTCTTCAAAAAGTGAGGCATCTTCAACAAAATCAGGGTTATCTGTAGTTTCTTTCCAAACATCAGGACCAATAAGTATGTAGTTATCTTTATATTCTTCAACAATGCTCTTAGCTTTTGTAGAAATTACAGTGTAAATGCCGCCAATTTTGTTACAAATTTCCCAGCTTGTCTCAAAAATAAAATCAGGTTTTATATTCATAGTGTTATGTTCAATGGGATTATGGTAATGTAAATTTATTTCAGCCGGCAAACATACAAATTATGCTTAGACCAATAGTTCATATTTTTGAATATTCAATTAAATTAAAATCATAATTGATCCCTATAAACTGCTAGCGCAAACCTTGTAGTTGTGTACATTAATGCGAAATACTAATTAATATTCCATGATAAATTTGTTAGCAAACTTTTTTGCAAACATTAACAGTATAGCGTAAGTACAATTCTCCTACTTCCTCCATGATTTCTAAATTCACAAAAAAACAGACTTTGCCATATACCCAGATTCAGCCTTCCGTTAGTAATTGGTACTGTTATAGATTGACCAAATACAGTTGACTTGAAATGAGCCGGCATATCATCGATACCTTCCATTGTATGAACATAATGTGGATCGCCTTCGGGTGCAATTTTGTTTAGAAGTGTTTTCATATCAACCTGCACATCAGGATCAGCATTTTCATTTATCATAAGTGCTGCCGAAGTATGCTTTACAAAAATATTAACCATCCCTATATCTGGTAGATTGTCAAATGTTCGCATAATAATATTATCTATATTATGAAACCCTTTTGACATAGGGTCTAGAGTTATTTCTTTTTGTTTAATCATTGAAAATTATTTTAAAAGTTAGTCACCATTCTCAGAAATTACCGCACTCCCCAAACAGGTTTTCTCCTCAAAATCATAAATAACTGCAAACTGTCCAGGTGCAACACCTGAAATCTTTACATCAGAAATTATTTTTAGGATACCATTATCACTCACAATACTACCTGAATTAAATTCCGGCTGATGCCTGATTTTAAATTTTATTCTTTCAAGATTATCATAATTATGAACAGGATTAAGAAAATGAATATCATTGATAATAATCTGATCGCTATAACGCGCTATAGGATCGTAACCTTTTGAGATATAAACGACATTCTTAATAATATCTTTTTTAACCACAAACCATGGCCCACCACTTAATTTCAGCCCTCTCCTTTGTCCGATAGTATGAAACCAGAAACCTTTGTGTTCACCCATTAGCTTGTCTGTTTCAAGTTCTCTAATCTCACCAGGCATTTCACCTACCTGCACTTTGATAAAATCATTGTAATTGATCTTTCCCAAAAAACATATCCCCTGACTATCTGGCCTTCCGGCACTTGGCAACTTCATTTCAGCAGCAATTTCTCTTACTTTTGATTTTGACAAATTACCAATGGGGAACATTGTTTTTTTTAGTTGATCGTAAGTTATTTGTCCTAGAAAATATGTTTGATCTTTTGCTTTATCCACGGCAGTACTTAAAAACACTCCTTCATCAGTTTCGTAGTTTGTGGCATAATGTCCTGTTACAATTTTATCAAATTCATGCCCGTACCTTTCATTAAATGCACCAAACTTAATAAGTAGATTACACATTATATCAGGATTGGGAGTAAGACCCTTTTTTACTGTATCGATAGTATATTTAACAACTGATGACCAATATTCTTTTTGTAAATCTACGATATCGAATTTGCAATTATACTTTTTTGCAATCCAGGTGGTTATCTCAATATCTTCTTCAGATGGGCAATCCATAAATGCTGCCTGATCTTCCATCCCTATTTTTATGTAGAAAATATGAGGATCAAAACCCTGCTTTTTTAATAATGGAATAGTAACCGAGCTGTCAACTCCACCTGAAACTAATGCTGCAATTTTCATTTAAAAAGTTTATGCAAATGTCGGAAAAAGATAAATATAGTTTTTAAATTTAATAATTGGATTTATTTTGGTCAATTAACCTTAAAAATACATCACGCAAAGACGCAGAGACGCAAAAAATTGGATATGAGTAAATTTGATGAATGAATTTGTTTGGAGAAGTAAAATTGAGTTTTTTCGGAATTAGCTTTTAATTTACTTGTTCTTTGCAACTTAGCGCCTTTGCAAGAGATTTTATGAATAATGAAGATTAGAATAAACCAGTAAATAGAAATTACTACTTTTGAGCATTAATTTGCAAACATAAAATCCATTAGAAAATAATATCATGTACGGAAAAATTAAAGATCATCTCACTAAAGAAATTAATGACATTCGCGAGGCCGGATTATATAAAGAAGAAAGAATAATTGCAAGCCCGCAAGCTGCTGAAATTCAACTTGAATCAGGGCAAAAAGTGCTTAATTTCTGTGCCAATAATTATCTAGGCCTTTCAAATCATCCCGAATTAATAAAAGCTGCCAAAAATGGTTTAGACAGTCATGGATACGGAATGTCATCAGTTAGATTTATTTGCGGAACAACAGATCTTCACAAAACATTGGAGAGAAAAATTGCAGAGTTTTTCCATACTGAAGACACTATTCTTTATGCAGCTGCTTTTGATGCAAATGGTGGCCTTTTTGAGCCTTTGTTTACTGATGAAGATGCGATTATCAGCGATAGCCTGAATCATGCTTCTATAATTGATGGAGTAAGATTATGTAAGGCAAAAAGATATCGTTACGCCAATGCGGATATGGCTGAATTGGAGGAAGTATTAAAACAGGCTCAAGATCAGCGATTCAGAGTTATTGTTACTGACGGTGTGTTTTCAATGGATGGAAATACTGCCCCCGTTGACAAAATGGTTGAACTTGCCGAAAAATACGATGCCATGGTAATGGTTGATGAATGCCACTCAGCAGGTGTAGTAGGAAAAACAGGCAGAGGAGTTAGTGAGCACTTTAACATCATGGGAAAGCTCGATATTATAACCGGGACTTTGGGCAAAGCCTTCGGTGGTGCAGTTGGTGGTTTTACAACTGGTAAAAAAGAAATTATTGAATTGTTACGCCAGCGCTCACGTCCATATTTGTTTTCTAATTCATTACCTCCATTGGTTGTTAATGCAGGAATTCGAATGTATGATATGATGAACGAAACCAATGAGCTGCAAGACAAACTTCATGCAAATACTGACTATTTTGTAAAGAAGATGATCGATGCAGGTTTTGATATAAAGCCTACTCAATCGGCAATTTGTGCTGTAATGCTCTATGATGCAAAATTATCACAGGATATGGCTGCTAAACTTCTTAAGGAAGGCATATATGTTATAGGATTTTATTTCCCTGTAGTTCCTAAGGATCAGGCTCGTATTAGAGTTCAACTTTCTGCAGGGCATGAACAAAAACATCTTGATAAAGCTATTGCAGCTTTTACTAAAGTAGGTAAGGAGCTTGGGGTTATATAAGGTTTTTAATTCTGGTTTTTTTAATAATCCAGAACCCAAAACTTAAAAACAAATAATTCCCATATCTTTGCTTCAAATCGAAAACTCAGATTATATGTTTAAAAGAGTATTGCTTTTTTTGCTGGTTTCTTCCATTGTAGTTGCATCTAATGCGCAAGTAAATGTTAAAGATTCAGTAGTAGCTGCATTTGTTCCATTTGTTTCATATTCTTATCAATTTTCAGGAGGAGATATATCTAATCGATATGGCGATAATTCAACAATTGGTATTGGATTAAAATATAAAACATCTAAGAATCTCATTTTTTCGTTTGATGGCAATTTTATTTTTGGAAATGATATAAAAAATGCGGACTCAATACTGTGGATGGTTACAACCGAAGATGGGTTTATCATTGACGGAAATGGTACTTATGCGTTATATGCATTATATGAAAGGGGTTATAATTTTAATTTTAGTATTGGCAAAATATTCCCTGTTCTAAATCCAAATCAAAATTCGGGGTTGATGGTTACAGCTGGCTTTGGATATCTGCTGCATCGAATGAAAATTGATAATCAGCACAGAACAGCAGCTCAAATTTCTGATGATTATGCCAAAGGTTATGATATGTTAACAGGTGGGTTGTCGTTAAATCAATTCATTGGATGGTACTTTATGGGAAACTCAAGATATACAAACTTTTATGGCGGTTTTGAGTTTCATCAAGCATTTACGCATAGTCTTCGCGATTGGGATTTTAGCACAATGCAAAAAGATAATAATAGTTATTTTGATTATTTTATTGGTATAAAGGTTGGGTGGATGTTGCCGATTTATAAAAGAGCACCCAATAAGTTCTACTACAACTAAATGTGCTTATTTATAAACTCAAATAATTATCAAATTGAATATTGTGATTTATTGTATTTTGGTGCTTATGTTTTGTTATTTAATTAATGCCTCTAAGAAAACTCTACACTTTTTATGTGGCTTCTTAGAAAACGTCAAAGACAAGGCTTTCGAAGTTTTGAAAATCAGGGAGTTTACCTTAGTAAATGACCGTTTTCAAAACAAGAATAACGAGGTATTTGGCGTTTTCTAAGAGACACTAATTAGAGAAGGAATTTGATTCCTATTTAAATGAAACTAATATATAACATCTTCATTTTTCTATATTCAATCTCAATTAGGATTGCTTCATTTTTTAATGGTAAAGCACTCCAATGGGTTGATGGGAGAAAAAATATACTCTCGCGAATTACTGCCGATAATTTATCCAACAAACAAATTATTTGGGTGCATTGTGCAAGTCTTGGCGAATTTGAACAAGGAAGGCCGGTTATTGAAATTCTTCGAAGCACATATCCTGATTATAAGATACTACTTACTTTCTTTTCTCCTTCAGGATATGAGGTGCGGAAAAATTATAAATATGCCGATTATGTTTATTATTTACCAATTGATACCCGGAAAAATGCTCGGCAATTTGTAAAGATTGTAAACCCAAAGATTGTAATTTTTGTTAAATATGAATTTTGGTACAATTATATAGATGAACTTTATCGTCAGAAGATTCCTTTGATTTTTATATCTGTAATTTTCAGAAAGTCGCAGCTATTTTTTAAGCCTTGGGGAGCATGGTATGCTAGCCTGTTAAATAAAATTACATATTTGTTTGTTCAAAATAATGAGTCCATCGATTTACTTGATAGTATTGGAATTTATCATGCAGGTGTTAGTGGCGATACGCGGTTTGACAGAGTTCTTCAATTACCTGATGAGGATGTTTCTTTTCCGGTTATTGAGAGCTTCAAAGGGGAATCTGCTTTGTTAGTAGCAGGAAGCACATGGCACCCTGATGAAAAGATACTACATGATCTAATCCTTAATTCCAAATTAGAAATTAAACTGGTGATTGCTCCACACCTAATAAATACAGAACATATCTCTGAAATCCAAAAACAATTTGAAGAATATAACCCCATATTATATTCAAAAGCAACATCTTCAAATCTGATCAAAAGTAAGGTAATAATTATCGACAGTATTGGAATGCTTTCGCAGTTGTATCGTTATGCTAATATTGCTTATATTGGAGGAGGTTTTGGTGTTGGCATTCATAACTTACTTGAAGCTTCAACCTATGGTATTCCGGTTTTGTTTGGCCCCAATTATAAACGCTTCCGCGAAGCTATTGAGTTGAGAGATAATGGAGGTGGATTTCCCATTACTAATTCTGAGGATTGTTTTAGGGTATGCGAGAAATTATTATTAGATCCCTCAGCCTATGAAGTTAGTGCATCTATTGCTAAACAATATGTTTATGAAAATGCCGGAGCTACTCAATTAGTGATAAATAAAGTGAAGGAATATATAGTTGCCGGATAAATTTATATCATCTTAATCTCCATTGTCAAATTATATAAGTAAAGCTCAATTTCTTATAATTACAATGTTTGTATATTTGCAATCCTCAAAAAATTAAAATTATGAATACCGTAATACAAAAATTTCTAAAAAGGTCCAATACTGCTGATACTATCTTTCTCATAAAAACTGATTCAGATCTTATTGATTTAAAGTTAAGTGACCTTGAATTGGAATATATTAAAAAGGAACACAACGCAAAAAATGAAATAATTGAAATAAACAAATATAAGAGTAGGAACTATGTAGTTTATAGTGAAACAAAAGGCGCGGATTTTGATCGGCTCGAGGTGATGAGAAAAAATGGGCACACAACTCTTAGTTTATTAAATAAAGCAAAAACTGAGAAAGTTGTTGTTGTTTCAGTAAACAGCTCAAAAGAAGAAACATTAGCCTTTTGTGAAGGGGTGGTGCTTGGGAATTACCAATTTTTAAAATATAAAACCGGTGACAAAAATAAGCCAAACAGCCTTAACAAAATTGAAATTAATTCATCAGAAATAACAAAACAGGATATTAATCAGTTTAAAATATTAGCTGAAGCTGTTTGTTATGCAAGGGATTATGTAAACGAACCCGATTCGTATATGACTGCAGTTCAGTTAGCTGAAGAGGCAAAGTCACTAGGTAAAACTTCTGGGGCAAAAGTTGAAGTATTTAATAAAAAGAAGATTGAGAGCTTAAAAATGGGAGGATTGCTTGCCGTAAATCGCGGAAGTATTGACCCACCTACATTTACAATTTTTGAATGGAAACCAAAAAAAAGTATAAATACGAAACCATATGTTTTTGTTGGCAAAGGGGTTGTGTACGATACCGGTGGATTAAGCCTTAAACCATCAAATGCCATGGATACTATGAAATGCGATATGGCCGGAGCGGCAGCAGTTATAGGTGCTATGTATGCTATAGCAAAAGCAAAATTGCCTGTGCATGTTATTGGGTTAATTCCGGCAACGGATAACCGTCCTGATGGTAATGCTTATACTCCCGGTGATGTGGTTACAATGTATGATGGTTCTACAGTTGAAGTATTAAATACTGATGCAGAGGGTCGCATGATTCTTGCTGATGCTCTTACTTATGCAAAGAAATATGATCCTGAATTAGTAATAGACATTGCTACACTTACAGGTGCTGCTGCAAGGGCAATTGGCCCTCAGGCAATGGTGGGCATGAAAGTTAATTCTGATAGTGAATTTGATAAACTTAAAGTTTCCGGTGATTTTGTTCATGAGAGAATTGTTGAATTTCCAATGTATGAAGAATATGCTGAACAGCTAAAGTCGGAAATAGCTGATATGAAGAATATTGGAGGTATTGATGCCGGAGCAATTACTGCTGCTAAGTTTCTTGAGCATTTTACCGATTACCCATACATACACCTTGATATTGCTGCTCCAGCATTTTTGAGTAAAGCTAACAGCTATCGCCCAATAGGTGGTACGGGAATCGGAGTAAGGCTGTTTTATGATTTTATTAAATCTAAAATTGATAACCTCAGCTCGGCGTAAGATTTGCAACACAGAAAGTCACAATTATAACAGATTTGGGCTGAAAAATATGCAGTTATAGTAATCTATACCAAGGGTTTTTCAGTTCAAAGATGTTGTGATTGTGACTTTTCCAAAAGGACATCGATAGTTTTACCCTATTCTTCCTCAAATCCCTTTGAATTATCCAGATAGTCCTTCAGAAATTTGAGATCAAATAGGGCAAAACTCTCTGATGCTGTGTGCAAAGCTTACATCGAACTGAGGTTAATAGCTAATACAAGGATTTACACTTTTCTTAAAAATATTATTTCACTTTTTTTTGTAAGGATTTTAATTTGTTTCCGACAAAGTATTCAAACACTTTAATATTAAAAATTATAAACAAATTAAAATTTAAAATCATGACAAAAAAAGTAAAAAATTTAAGTGTATTAACCATAGCAGTATTGGCTGGGTTATTTGTAACCTTTTCTTCACTAAACATTCAAGCAAACCAAATTATTACATTTAGTAATGATGCAACTATTTCATTAACCGATAATGTAGCTATTAGTGTAATTGCAATTGTTGTTGGTGGTGAAGACAACAAATGTGGTGAAGGAAAATGTGGTGGAGCTGAAAAAAAAGAAGCTAAAAAGAAAACACCTGTAAAAACAGAAAAAGAAGGCGAAAAAGAAGCAGCACCTGCAAGTAAATGTGGTGAAGGCAAATGTGGCGAAGGAAAATGTGGAGTAGCCTAGTTTTTCAGGGGAATGTATAAAATAAAAAGGCTGTCCAATAAGTTAGTTTTTTGTCATTCTGAACGATAGTGAAGAATCTCTATAGGACAATTAAACAACATATTAGATTCTTCGTTATCACTCAGAATAACAGACATTATTAAATTTTTGGACAACCTTATTTTTTGTTGTTCTTAATATTATTAAAAAGCAGAAAACTATTCAATTCCCCAAACCCTAATTAACTCTTTGGGTAATTCTGGTCGGCCTCTTTCATTTACAGCAGTTCCAATAACCAGAGCCTTTATTATTAACTTGTTGTCGGGCTGACGATAAATACGTTGAACGAAGCCAAATCGTAATGGGGAAATTCTTTCCATACGAAGTGCCGAAATAAATTTGTCACCACTTTTTAGCGGAAACTGATAATCTATTTCAACTCTTTTTACCATTAAATTTACGCCTTTTTGGCTTAATTTTGAAAAATCTAACCCAATTGATTTAATATACTTATGGCGCGTGTGCTCGAGGTAATTTTGATAAACTGAATTATTAACAACACCTTGCAAATCACACTCGTAGTCCCGTACTTCCATCTCATATTTAAAAACAAACTCTTCCATATTTTACTCTGTATTATAAAATTGTACTAACTGCGTTGGTAAAACTAAAAAAAGCTATGCATATAATAACTTCTTTTTCACAGAATATTTACAAATAAAGTTTGGAAACCATACCTACGGTCAATAAATTTATGGTTTAATAAAATTTTATTATTGAGAATGAAAGTAGAAATACTTATATTTGCTATTCTTTGAAGAGAAATCATTTTTACCTAATTGTAAACAAAAATCCAAAATAATGAGAAAGCATTTATTTACAATTATTTGCCTTTTCTGCATTGTTACACCTATTTTTAGTCAGCATTTATCTTTTACAGATGGTATTCAGGAAAATTTAAGAGGAAGTACTACGCCTAAACGATCATTTGAAAATGGATACTCTCAATTTAGTGAAGTGACTTATAATTTTTCCGCAGCTGCAATCTCGGAAGTTTATATTGATGGTGAATTGTATAATTTTCTTCATATTGATGGCTTTGCTAAAATGGGGCAAGTTGGTGCACCTGCGTTACCAGCTCACAATGAAATTATTGCAATGCCAAAAAATTCAGTTGGCACTATCGTAATTCTCAAATCAAGCTATTTTGAATATCCGGGTTTTATGATACATCCGGCACTTAAACCTGCTAGGGATACTGAAGGAGAAGGAGAACCTGTTTTTGAAAAAGACATGACAATTTATAATTCAGATAATTTTTTTCCGGAAAAAATTGTTGAGATTACAAATGTTGGTTTAAGTCGGGGCACTCCTTTGGCAAAAGTACAAATTAGACCTGTACAATTTAATCCAGTTACCGGGGTTGTTAGAGTTTACACTAAAATTAATTACAGAATAGAATACACTGGTGGATTTGAAACGTTTGACTATATTGGCCAAGAAAACTCTTTAAATTATACAAACTTACTTAAGCTTAGCATTATAAACTCTGAAAGTATTCCTAATGGAATACCTATGGATCGACTAGTATCGAATACAAAAAACAGGTATGGAGATAAGAATTATATAATTATTACACATTCCGAGTATTTAACTGAGGCAAATGAAATTGCAGATTGGAAGCGGCAATTAGGTTATTCCGTTGAAGTAGTTTCTCAATCAAGTTGGACAGCTAATCAGGTAAAAACTGAAATACAAACCAGATATGACAATTGGACACCAAAACCCGATTATTTTTTGATTATTGGAGACCACACAGGATCATATGCCGTACCTGGAGAGATTCATCAGGATCCTTCCAATGGTGATAATTTTGCAACCGATCTATATTTTGCATGTATGGATGGTAATGGTGATTGGCATCCGGATATGGCACATGGAAGAATATCTGTTTCATCTGCCTTAGAAGCAGGTATTATAGTGGATAAAATTATTGCATATGAAAAAACACCACCATCCGCAGCCTCATTTTATAGCAATATGTTGAGTTGTGCCCAATATCAGGATACAGATGATAATAATGGTTATGCAGATAGGCGTTTTTGTCAAACCAGTGAAGATATCAGAGATTATTTAATTGATGAGCAATCTTACACGTCTGAAAGAGTGTATTATACAAGCACTACTGCTGATGTTACAACACTAAGGTATAATAATGGCTATTTTTCTGATGGGCAGTTGATACCAGCCGAATTAAGAACTACAGCGTATAATTGGGCAGGTAGCCCGTCAGATATTACATCAGCAATAAATGCAGGAAAATTTCTTGTTTTTCACCGTGATCATGGTTATGTTGGTGGGCACGGATGGGCACATCCTTATTACACAACTTCATCAATGGATGCTCTTTCAAATGGTAATGAGTTGCCTGTTGTGTTTAGTATGAATTGTCATACTGGTGAATTTCAATTAAGTAATTGTTTTGCTGAGAAATTTCTTAGAATGGAAAATAAAGGGGCAGTAGGTGTAGTCGCAGCAGCCTATTACAGTTACAGCGGATTTAATGATGCATTATCAGAAGGGATGATTGACGCTATTTGGGCAGATCCAGGACTTTATCCAGATTTTGGTACAGGAGGTACTGGAAATAATTATACTATTGGCACAGGTAATGATATTTATACAATGGGTGATGTTATGAACCAGGGTTTATTTGCTATGGAGCTCAATTGGAATGGTTCTTCTACCTCTAACAATTATCAATATGAGATTTTCCATTGGTTTGGTGATCCTGCAATGAGAATATGGACATCTGATCCTAATAGCAACGTTATTACTGCTACACATTCGCCTACAATTGAGTGTGAAGGAAGCTCATTCTCTATATCGGAGTCAACTCCCGGAGCAATAGCTACTTTGGTTTTTAATAATGAATTAATTGGCGAAACAGTTTTGGATGGCTCAGGAAATGGATCTGTTCTATATTCAATTACATCATCGGGATCCAGTGTCGTTTTAACTATTTCTAAACATAATAATTATCCATATGTGAATACTTTAACGGTTACCGGTAGTTGTTCTTTATTTGCCAATTTCTATGCAGATAATCTAAATCCGGCTATTAATCATGTGGTTAGTTTTACTGACATTTCAAGTTATAGTCCAACTGCTTGGCAATGGAGTTTTACACCAACGACGGTGAGATATAAAAATAACACTTCTTCAATTTCGCAAAATCCACAAGTTGAGTTTGATGCCACTGGAACTTATGAGGTTACATTAGTTGCATCAAATGCAAGCGTAAGTGATACTGAAACAAAAACAGGATACATCGTAGTAGAAGATGCTCCCGGTATTTATTGTAATGCTAGTGGTACCGGAACTGTTTATATTAAGGACGTTGAGTTCGGTTCGATTAATAATCTTAATACTGGAAATGATGGTTATACTGATTACACATCACAGAGCACAGATGTTACTGTAGGACAACCTTACAATATTTCTGTAACATTTGGCTATGCTTACTCAAATGATAATTTCAGTGTACTAATAGATTGGAATCGCGATGGTGATTTTGATGATGCTGATGAGAATCCAGTTTGTATTAGTGTTTCTAGTTCTACCGAAATAGAAACCATCCAAGTGCCAATTAATGCAGAGGTTGGGAGTACCAGAGTGAGGGTTCGGAATAATCATGATGGCACTTCGTGCATCCCTTGTAATACATCATATTGGGGCGAAGTAGAAGACTACACACTAAATATACAACCTGCCAGCACATCATGGAATGGCACTAATGCAGATTGGACTGATGCTTCCAACTGGTCTAATGGTATTGTACCCAATGCATCCTACGAAGTAACAATTCCTTCGGTAGGAATAAGCCCTGTAATATCACTGGGCACAAATGCCAAATGCTACAGCCTAACACTTGAAGGTAATGCAACAATAGAAATAAATGGAAATTTAGAAGTAGAAAATTAATGAAATAGCCATATTGAAAGATATGGAATATACACCAAAAGGTAGGATTTTTGGTCTCAAGGGGGGGTGTCCGAAATAAGCGACATCCCTCTTTTTTATTCACTAAGACTCTATTCTCAAATTTCTGGCATCTACTTCATCCTTTCCACTTTCTAACATATTCAAGAGTATATTTTGTAAAAATTGTTAATAAATAACAATTTAATTACTTGCTAAACGCCTGTGATTAAGTTATATGTGACGCACATAAATCTAAACTAACCAATATTCCTATGAAAAAACTAACATGTCTACTAGTTATAGTTATTTGTATAATTGGGAGTAATCTCTACTCTCAGGTTGCAATCAATACTAATGGTGCAGAACCCAATAGTTCGGCAATGCTGGAAATTACTTCAACCTCAAAAGGACTTCTGATTCCACGCATGACAGAATCCGATAAAGGTAACATCTCTCCTACCGCAACAGGTTTATTAATCTACCAAACTGATGGAACGACCGGATTTTATTATTATACAGGTAGTACCTGGACCTTATTAAAGGCAGGATCTACTTCAATTAATGATCTCACAGATGGAATAGCTGATAGCTACAGTGTTTATCTTGGTAGTGGCTCAGGAATATCAAATATTAATTATGGCTATAATGTTGGTATTGGTATTAATACGTTAAACTCAAGTAATATTGGGGAGCAAAATGTGGCCATCGGATATGAGGCATTAGTAAATAATGAAGGTAGCGTTAATACTGCTGTTGGTCAAAGATCAATGGAGAAGAATTCTACTGGTCACCATAATGTTGGTATTGGAACTCATGCTAATCGATATAATGAAGAAGGTAGTAGAAACGTGATAATAGGATATCAAGCTGGGCATGGATTATCTTTACATGATAAATCAGATTGTGTATTTATAGGTTTTCAAGCTGGTTATAATGAAGAAACTTCAAATAAACTTTATATTGATAATTCAAATACTGCTTCTCCTTTAATTTATGGGGATTTTGATTCTGATCTTCTAAGAATAAATGGATCATTAAATATTAATTCTGCCTTTACTTTCCCAACGACAGATGGTACTAATGGGCAGGTATTAAAAACAAATGGTAGTGGTGTTTTAAGTTGGAGTGCTGAAGATGGTGCAACTCAGATTAATGATCTAAGTGATGCAATAACAGATGGTAGTAGTGTTTTTCTTGGTTCTGGAGCCGGAGCAAATGATAATGGTGCAAATAATAATACCGCAATTGGTATAAATGCACTTGCATTAAACGATGGAGGATTAACCAATACTGCTACAGGAGGATACTCACTATACTCAAATACTTCAGGAAGCAGAAACACAGCCAGTGGCTACTATGCCCTTCTTAATAATGTTTCTGGAAACGACAATACATCCCTAGGTTACCAGACACTTAAGTTTTCAACGGGGAATAGCAATACTGCCATTGGTTCTGAGTCTCTGTTTAATAATTCAACCGGAGGTAATAATACTGCTATTGGTTATCGAGCTCTATATAGTAACTATGTAAATAAGCGCAGCACAGCTATAGGTTACCTGTCAATGTATTATGCCGATAGCAGAACCTCTTCTGCCAGATCGACTTATAATACCGCAGTGGGATATGAAGCTTTAAAAGGTAGTACAACAGCATCTGCGAATACCGGGATACATAATACAGCAATTGGTGATCAAGCACTTTATTCAAATGTAGGTGGTGATTATAACACTGCAACGGGTTCTAGTTCTCTTCATTTTAACACCGAAGGTGGTAAAAATACTGCTCATGGATATCACTCACTTTATTCTAATACAGTAGGCGTTTTTAATACTGCACTTGGAAGTAATGCTTTATCTAGCAATAATGCAAATAGCCGTAGTACAGCTATCGGCTATTATGCAATGTACTATGCTGATGATAGAAGCTCAGGGGGGCAAACTACTTATAATACAGCAGTAGGTTGTGAAGCATTGAGAGGCAGTACAACAGCATCTGCCAATACTGGTCAATATAATACAGCAGTTGGAGATAAAGCACTTTACTCAACTACTGGGGGACATCATAACACGGGAAGTGGATATCATGCTTTATATGCTAATACATCCGGTAATTATAATACAGCATTTGGATTTGAAGCTTCAGTTAATAATTCCTCAGGAGATTATAATACAGCAATTGGCTATAATACAGGAAGTACATTGAATAATTCTGATAATACTACAGCTATTGGTAATGGAGCACAAATTTCAACGAGTAATCGTATTATATTGGGTAATACTTCAGTTACATGGATAGGTGGACATTCATTATGGAACAATACCTCTGATGCAAGAATGAAAAATAATATTAAAGAAGAGGTAGTAGGATTAGATTTTATTTTAAAGTTGCGTCCGGTTACTTATAATTTTGATAAAGATAAAATGGATAAATTAATAGGTGTTGTTGATTCGAGTGATTACCCGGAAAAATATGATATTGAAAAAATAGTGCAAAGCGGATTCTTGGCACAGGAAGTTGAACAAGCAGCAAATGATGTAGGGTATGATTTTAGTGGCGTTACTATACCAAAAGGGGAAGAAAATTACTACAGCCTGGAATATGCTGTATTCGTGGTGCCGCTAGTAAAAGCAGTGCAAGAACTTAAAAAAGAGAATGATGAATTAGAAATGAAAGTCACCGAGCTAGAAACTTTAAAACATGAAATGGAACAATTGAAAAAACAAGTTAAAAAATTACTAGAACTTGACTCGCAATAAATGGAAATCTAGAAGTAGAAAATTAATGAAATAGCCATATTGAAAGATATGGGATTTACACCAAAAGGTAGGATTTTTGGTTCACAGGGGGTTGTCTAACATAAATGGTGACCCCCTATTTTTTTTAAAAATCATAATTCAATTTCAACATTCAAAATTCAGTGTTCGACATTCGATATTCAAGGAGTGTCCATTATTTCAAGGTTCTACTGTAACCTTCTTCGGATAACATAAAAAATACTTGGTAGTAGGTTTCGATAATAATTTAATATTTAACTGGTCGGAAGCTTCTGCAATATCAACAACCTTTCCTGATTTGTATAGAATCCCGATTTTGTCACTACCAATTTTATATGTATAGTTTGATGTTTTATCAGATATTACAAAATAATCAACTTCATCTTCATTCAATTTTAGTTTATCCATAGTTTGCTTTCGAATACTTATAATGTAATCATCGTCAAATGGTTCATTCTGAAGCTCAATTCTGGGTAGTTTTCTATTTACAATACTAGAGCTAAGAGATGAGAGTATAGGATCTGAATGTAATGCCCAGACTTTCAAAGAAGTAAAAATATCGTAATCATCAAGTTTTGAGAAATTTTCTATTACTTCATCATTATTTTCAAACTCGTCAAGTGTTATTTTATTTCTTAAAAAAAAGTCGAAAGCCGGGGTTGCGAACAGTTCTATCCCCTGTAAACGTAATTGCTTAGCTCTACGCAGAATATTCATGATTGTATATTCAGCAGCAAGTACTGTTTTGTGCAAATAAACCTGCCAGTACATTAATCGGCGTGCAGTTATAAATTTTTCAACCGAATATATTCCTTTTGCTTCAATAGCTATATCATCATCAACTACATTAAGCATAGATAGTAATCGTTCATAGTTTACAATACCTTCTGATACTCCTGTAAAAAAGCTATCGCGTTTCAGATAGTCAAGTCTGTCCATATCAAATTGTCCGGAAACTAATTTGTGCAAAAACTTCTTTTTATAATCACCGTTAAATATGCTAATAGCAATATCAAGCTTCCCCTGAAATTTTTCATTAAGCTGATTCATGAATATTCTTGATATCTCTTCGTGGCTTATACCATCAACAATTGAGTGTTCAAGTGCATGTGAATAAGGGCCATGACCTATATCATGCAATAACATTGCAATATTTACACCAAGAGCTTCTTCTTCCGTAATATTATGCCCCTTAAACCTGAGCTCACTTATTGCCCTAGTCATAAGATGCATTGCTCCTAGTGAATGCTGAAATCGAGTATGCAAAGCCCCGGGATAAACAAGATGGGTCAATCCCAATTGTTTTACCCTTCTTAATCGCTGAAAACACTGGTGCTCAATCAAATCAAAAATTAATTCATCTGGCACAGTCACAAAACCATATACAGGATCGTTAAATATTTTTCGCTTATTCATCTTCATATCTCTCATAAAATAAGTTAATTTTGTAATAAGTAGTTTTTGCCAGCACAATAAACACTGCAGTTTTTCATTATAGAATATAGAAAACAAAATACAAAATTAACTGATTTAAAATAATAACAGGGATATGGGTAGTATAAGAATATTATGGGCTGATGATGAGATAGAGATGTTGAAACCGCATATTATGTATCTTGAAGGTAAAGGATACATAGTTGATGCAGTTGTAAGTGGTGATGAAGCTGTTGAAATGGTTATGGAAAATCATTATGACATTATATTTTTAGATGAACAGATGCCGGGAATTAGTGGAATTGAAGCTCTCGAGAAAATAAAAAAACACTCGGCAAATATTCCGGTTGTTATGATTACAAAAAGTGAAGAAGAATCGATAATGGAAGATGCAATAGGATCAAATATTGCTGACTATCTTATAAAACCGGTAAAACCAAGTCAAATTTTATTATCGCTTAAGCGAAATCTGGAAAACAGGAAACTAGCAGGCGAAAAAGCTACCATGACTTATCAGCAACAATTTCGTGAACTTGGTATGCGAATTAGCGACAGGCTCAATTCAAATGAGTGGATTGATGTTTATAAAGATCTTATTAGATATGAAAGTGATCTTGAAAAAAGTGATGATAAAGGAATTGTAGAAGTGTTGAATATGCAAAAACAAGAGGCAAACAACTCTTTTGCAAGGCATTACGAAAACAACTACAAAGATTGGTTGGATGGCGATTCTGATGATAAGCCATTACTTTCGCATACTTTAATTAAAGAAACAGCTTTTCCGTTACTTGATAAAGGAAAGAAAGTATTTATGTTGCTTATCGATAATCTGCGATATGATCAGTGGAAAACAATTCAACCGTTAATTGAGCATTACTATCGAGTTGAAGATGATAGTATTTTCTATAGCATATTGCCCACAACTACACAATATGCACGTAATGCAATTTTTTCAGGGCTTATGCCAAATGAAATAAGAAAACACTACAGACAATATTGGGTTGATGAACACGAAGAAGGAACAAAAAATAAATATGAATTTGAATTGTTAAAAGAGCAGTTTAAGCGTTATGGAAGAAAAACATCCTTATCATATAATAAAATATTAAACCTAAATGCAGGTCGTAAATTATATGAGAATATATCAAACTTAATGACCACAGACTTCAATGTTATAGTTTACAATTTTGTAGATATGCTGTCGCATGCCAGGACAGAAATGGAAATTATACGCGAACTAGCTGATGATGAGGCTGCATACAGATCATTAATGTTATCGTGGTTTGAACACTCATCGCTATTTGATATTATAAAATATCTTTCCAATAAAGATGTAACAATACTTATCACTACCGATCATGGTTCGGTAAAAGTAACCGATCCCGTTAAGATTGTAGGCGATAAAAGCGTAAATACTAACCTGAGGTACAAATATGGCAGAAGTCTTAATTACAAAGCGAAAGAAGTATTTGAGATTGCAGAACCTGAAGATTATTATCTACCAAAATATAATATAAGTAGCAGGTGGGTTTTTACCAGAGGAACCGACTTCTTTGTATATCCAAACAAATATAATTACTACGCAAATTACTACCGAAACACTTTCCAGCATGGTGGAATCTCAATGGAAGAAATATTAATACCTATAATTACTCTTACATCAAAATAATGAATACCATTTCAGTTTCAAACATCAGTGAACTAAGAAATGTTGCACATTCCATTCTTACCCATATGTCTGATCAAAATATTTTTGCTTTTAATGGTAAGATGGGCGCAGGAAAAACAACGCTCATAAAAGCATTTTGTGAAGAGTTAGGTGTTGAAGAAATAGTAACAAGTCCTACTTTTTCATTGGTAAATGAATATAGTAATGAAAACAACCAACCTGTTTACCACTTTGATTTTTATAGAATTAAGAAAATTGAAGAGGTTTTCGATATTGGTTACGAAGAATATTTTTATAGTGATAATTATTGTTTTATTGAATGGCCCGAACTAGTATTGGAACTTTTACCCGATTTATACGTATACATATCAATTGAAGAAGAAGATGGTGGTAAACGGATAATTAGTTATTCAAAAAATAATGAACGACGAGAGTAAAGGTTTCCTTAAATTAACCAATATTGATCAACTGATGCCTCAGGAAGAGATGTTGGAATCTGTTCCGCAAAAAAGTAAGATCGTTATTGGTCTGCCTAAAGAATCATCTGATAATGAAAACCGAATTTCTCTTGTACCTGAAGCCGTTCAACAACTTGTTGATAGCGGTCAAAAAGTACTTGTAGAAGATGGGGCCGGAGAAGGGGCAAACTTTAGTAATGAGCAATATGCAAGTGCCGGCGCAAATATTGTAAGCACTTACCAGGAAGCATACCAAAGTGATATTATATTAAAAGTAGCGCCTCCCACTGAGCATGAACTTGAGATGATGGGAAAATACAAAGTCCTGTTTTCTTCATTATTCTTGCCAAACTCCAAAAAAGGTTTCTTCAATAGGCTAATGTCGCAAAAATCAATTGCAATTGCCTACGAATATATTCAAGACAAATCGGGTTCATTACCGGTTATGAAATCAATGAGCGAAATAGTTGGAAATACTGCAGTGCTAATTGCATCGCAACAGCTTATGAACATCGAATCCGGTAAAGGTAAGCTGCTGGGTGGATTTCCGGGAGTCAGTCCTGCAGAAGTAGTTATAATTGGAGCTGGAACCGTTGCCGAGTATGCTGCACGTACAGCCCTTGGCATGGGTGCTTCTGTAAAAATATTTGATAATTCTGTTTACAAATTACGCAGTATTCAAAACAAACTGAGATATAGTATACCAACAGCAACACTACAATCAAATTCCTTAAAAACTGCATTAAAACAGGCCGACGTCGTTATTTCTGCCAAATTTACATCAAACGGTGTATCACCATGTCTCATAAGTGAAGAAATGGTACGTAACATGCAATCAGGTTCAATAATTATAGATGTAAGTATTGATCAGGGTGGGTGTTTCGAAACTTCCAAAGTAACATCTCACGATAATCCTGTTTACACAACACACGGGGTAACACATTATTGCGTTCCAAATATTGCATCCTGTGTGCCTAATACGGCATCTTCATCTTTGAGTAATATCCTTACGCCAATGCTTATGCGTATTTCTGAATATGGAGGCATCGAACGAATGCTTAAACAGGATATTGGTTTCCGAAAAGGGGTTTACATATATAATGGAACTCTCACTAATAATTATATTGGCAGTATGTTCGGAATTCCCGCGCAGGATCTGGAGTTACTAATGGCTGCTTTCCGATAGTACTTATTTATAATCAAGGTTACTTTTTTTTATTTTTATTTTTGGCGGCAGCCGGGCTTTACGTTTATAGTTATTTCATGCCAGCTGTATTTTTGTAAACTGTACATGGGCTTCCTGCGTCAGCCGCTGCCAGCCAACAAAAATATCAGCTGCCACTTCAACAAGCTATCACTTCAATCCCTGCCGCAAAACTAGTGTCAAGTCATATGTCCTTTAACAATTATTAACACGATCCAAAAGATCAATTTAATATTTTTGTACCGTACAAATAATCATTTAAAAATGGTAGAAACAAATATTAAGGAACTAAACGAAAAAATCCAACGTGAAAGCCAATTTACCGACTTGATACACTTGGAAATGAACAAGGTGATTATCGGACAAAAACATATGACCGAGAGGTTAATGATTGGCTTACTTGCAAACGGACATATACTATTGGAAGGTGTGCCCGGATTAGCAAAAACCTTAGCAATTAACTCTCTTGCCAATATTATCGATGCAAAATTCAGTCGTATACAATTTACACCTGATTTACTTCCTGCCGACTTAATAGGAACAATGATCTATAGTCAAAAAAAGGAAGAGTTTATGATAAGAAAGGGTCCCATATTTGCTAATTTTATTCTTGCTGATGAAATTAACAGATCACCAGCCAAGGTACAAAGTGCTTTGCTCGAAGCAATGCAGGAACGACAAGTAACAATTGGGGATACTACGTATAAACTTGAAGAACCATTTTTGGTTATGGCCACTCAAAATCCAATTGAACAAGAAGGAACATACCCTTTGCCAGAGGCACAAGTTGACCGTTTTATGCTAAAAGTTGTAATCAACTATCCCAAAAAGGAAGAAGAAAAACTAATTCTGCGTCAAAATATTACAAACACGCAATCGAAAACTAATACAATACTTAAAACTGCTGATATACTCAGCGCAAGAGAGCTTGTTCGTGAAATATATCTTGATGAAAAAATTGAAAACTACATCACCGATATTGTTTTTGCCTCTAGGTATCCCGCTGATTACCGACTAAGTAACTTCACGAACATGATTCAATACGGAGCTTCTCCAAGGGCAAGTATTAACCTGGCTCTGGCCTCAAAAGCTCTTGCTTTTTTACGCAAACGAGGGTATGTTATTCCAGAAGATATTCGTGCAGTAGCCCATGATGTTATGCGCCATAGAATCGGGTTAACTTACGAAGCTGAAGCAGAAAATATTACCAGCGAAGATATAATTAACGAAATACTTAACTCCGTTGAAGTACCTTAGGTAGATGGTAGTCTACAGTTGGCAGTTGGCAGTCGGCAGTCAATAGTCGGCAGTCGGCAGTTGGCGATTGATTAATGAAATTATATAATTTTAGCTTGTATAGATTATTTAAACATAAATTAAAATAAGGATGGCATCAGGATTTAGAAGTTTATTGGTTTATCAAAAAGGTTTCTCTTTGGCGATGGAAATTTTTGAACTCATTAAATCATTTCCTTCTGAAGAAAAATATGGATTAAGTTCTCAAATTAGGAATTCTTCAAGGTCAGTTTGCTCCAACATAGGAGAAGGCTATCGAAAGAGAAGATATCCGGCACATTTTATAAGTAAAATCTCAGATGCTGATATGGAGAATACTGAAACTCAAGTGTGGTTAGATTTTGCTCTGTCATGCAATTATGTTTCAAAAGAACTATTTGATGACTATAATAATAAATCAAGTGAAATTGGAAAACTTTTAAATTATATGTTAATAAACCCTGAAAAATTTAGTTAAGAAAAAGAAGTCTGAAGTCAGCAGTCTTCACGTACCAGACTATGTACTGTAGACTGTTGAATGCCGACTGTAGACTGCTGACTGTTAACTGTAGACTGCCGACTGTTAACTGAATACTGATTATAAAAAGACATGAACGCACAGGAAATCTTTAAAAAAGTAAGGAAAATTGAAATAAAGACAAGGGGATTGTCAAATCAGATATTTTCAGGTGAATACCATAGTGTATTCAAGGGAAGAGGAATGGCTTTCAGCGAGGTTAGAGAATATCAGTTTGGTGATGATATCAGAAGTATCGACTGGAACGTTACAGCCAGATTTAATCATCCTTTTGTAAAAATATTTGAAGAAGAGCGCGAATTAACAGTAATATTAGTCATCGATGTTTCCGGGTCAAATAATTTTGGGACCCAAAATCAACTTAAGCAGGATGTAGTAACCGAAATAGCAGCTGTTCTTTCATTTTCTGCAATTCAGAATAATGATAAAGTGGGCGTAATATTTTTTAGCGATAAAATCGAAAAATTTATTCCACCCAAAAAAGGATCGTCTCATATATTAAGAATAATAAGAGAGTTAATTGATTTTAAAGCTGAAAATAAGGGCACAAATATCGCAGAAGCCTTACGTTATCTTACTAATGCCATTAAAAAGAAATCTACAGTATTTCTTATTTCCGACTTTATGGATGAAGGCTTTGATAAAGCAATTCAGATAGCTAATTATAAACACGACCTTATAGCAATCAGGGTTAACGATGAACGTGAAAAAGAAATTCCGAATGTTGGAATGGTGAGGATGTTAGATGCAGAAACTGGCAAGACAATGTGGATTGATACGTCCAGCTCCAAAGTTAGAAAACATTATGCCCGCCAAATTGCTTCAAAGTCATCATACTTGGATAATATGTTTGCTCGTTTTGGGGTTGATATGGTAAAAGTATATACAGGTAAAGATTATGTTAAACCTCTGATGAATTTGTTTAAGAAACGCGAGGCGAGAAAGTAGAAGAATTTATTATTGATAATTTATTATTGATAATTATGAATAAAATGAAAAGTCAAAATAAAATATTGTTATTAATTTTAGCTCTTTTGTTTGGTAGTGTAATAACTGCACAGCAAACTGAAGCATGGTCATCACTCGACTCGAATGCGATTATGATTGGTGATCAGGTAAATTATGAGATTGGAATAACAGTTCCTGAAAGTATAATTGTAGAGTGGCCGTTGTTGATTGATACCATTACTTCGAATATTGAAATTATTAGTTCAGGAAAACTGGATACAGCTTATACAGATGTTGGCATTTCAATGAAACAGCAGTTTGTTATCACTTCGTTTGATTCAGGTTATTTCGAAATACCTCCCACTAATTTTAAGTTTAGGCACGTTAGAGATAGTAATATCTATACAACATCAACAGGCATGCTTTTTTTACAAGTATATGTTCCTGAAGTAGATACAACACAAGCATTTAAACCTTTGGCAGGCCCAATAAGTGAGCCATATACTTTTAAGGAATTGCTACCGTGGATACTTACCGGCATTGCTGCCATATTATTTATAGCACTAATAATCTACTACATTGTAAAGAGAAAAAAACGTCAACCGATTTTTAAAAGAAAGCCCAAGCCGGTTTTGCCAGCTCATGTGGTGGCAATTAACAAGCTTGAAGAGTTACGATTAGCTAAAGTTTGGCAAACCGGTCATCTTAAAAAATACTACTCCAAGCTTACCGATATCGTTAGAGAATACATGGTAAACAGATATGATTTTGATGCCCCGGAGATGACCAGCTATGAGATTATTTCCAAATTACATGAGCTTGATATAAATAAAGATGCTATGTCTAAGATGGAGAGTGTGCTTAACTTATCGGATTTGGTTAAGTTTGCGAAAGCAGTTCCCACATCCTTGGAAAATGATTTGGGGCTAACGCATTCTACCGATTTTGTTAATGAAACAAAAAAAGTAGCTGAGCATACACATATTGAAGAAAATGACAATACTAACACTAAAGATAGCCTATAAATGCTGAATATAGATAATTGGGCAAACCCAGAATATTTATACATACTATTGGTAATTCCATTGTTGATTGTTTGGTATTGGTTTAAAAATAGTTCAAGTAATGCCGAACTAAGGTTTTCGGGAGTAGAAGCATTTGGAGGAATAACTCTTAGCCCCAGAACATGGCTAATTCATAGCTTGTTTGTTTTTAGAATATTAGCCATTGCCCTCCTCATTGTTGCGCTTGCTCGTCCACAATCAGTATCTACAAAGCAAAATGTACATATTGAAGGTATAGATATTGTAATGACAATTGATGTTTCGGGAAGTATGTTAGCTCGGGATTTTGATCCTGACAGATTGGAAGCAGCCAAGGATGTTGCGGATGAATTTATTTCACGAAGGCCTAACGATAGGGTTAGCCTGGTTATCTTTAGCGGAGAAGCTTTTACCCAGGTACCACTTACTACTGACCACACTATGATTTCAAATATTTTTGAAGAGGTACAGAGTGGTATGATAGAAGATGGAACAGCAATTGGAGATGGATTAGCAACTTCCGTGAGTAGATTAAAAGATTCGGATGCCATTTCTAAAGTTATTATTCTTATTACTGATGGAGTTAACAATTCAGGATCAGTCGACCCGATGTCGGCAGCAGAAATGGCACACATGTTTGGAATTAGAGTTTATACCATTGGAATAGGGTCAATGGGAACTGCGCCTTATCCTGTTCAAACTCCATATGGTATTCAAATGCAGCAAATGGAAGTTCAAATTGATGAAGAGCTTCTTCAAGAGATTGCAGGTACGACAGGAGGAAGATATTTTAGAGCTGACAATAACAAAAAACTTAAAGAAATCTATAAAGAAATTGACTCCCTTGAAAAATCAAAGATTGATGTTCAGGAATTCAGAAAAAAACATGAAGCCTTCTTGCCGTTTGCTTTGATAGCTTTAGCACTTTTTTCATTGGAAATTATTTTAAGATATCTGGTATTCCGAAAATTTCCATAATTAAATTGAAATTTGAAAACTACGATAACAACGACAACTTGATAACTTAACAACAAATGCTAAAATTTGCACATACAGAATATTTCTTTCTCTTGGCACTTATTTTTGTTTTTGCCATTTTATACTGGCTTTATAGTATGTGGCTCAAAAAAGCAAAAAGGAGATTTGGTGATGAAAAAGTAATTATGAACCTCATGCCTGAAGTTTCTTCGTCAAAACCTTTGCTTAAATTCTTATTGATATTATTAGCAGTTACATTTATAATTATTGGTATTGCTGACCCCCAAATTGGATCGAAGCTTGAAAATATAAAACGAGAAGGTATCGACCTGTATTTGGTACTTGACGTATCTACTTCAATGTTAGCAGAAGATATTAAGCCTAACAGGTTGGAAAGATCCAAACTTGCAATATCAACATTGATTGACAAGCTACAAGGCGACAGAGTTGGAATAATAATTTTCGCAGGAAATGCTTATAAGCAATTACCATTAACTACCGATTATTCAGCTGCAAAGCTCTTTTTGTCTGCTGTTGATACTAAAATTGTCCCAACGCAGGGAACTGCTATTGGAGAAGCTATTGAATTGGCAACGCTCAGCTTTGGAGAAACTGATCATAACAAAGCAATTATTGTTATTACCGACGGAGAAAATCATGAAGACGATGCAATAGAAGCTGCCACGATGGCAAATGAGCTAGGCATTAATGTTTTTACCATTGGAATGGGATTACCCGAAGGAGCTCCTATACCACTATATAACAAATACGGGGTTCAAACCGGATTTAAGAAAGACAAAAAAAATACTACTGTTGTTACTAAGCTTAACGAAGATATGCTTAGGCAAATAGCGGCAGCCGGAGGAGGTGCTTACGCAAGGGCTAACAATGCCAGCTCAGGGTTAAAACGTATTTTTGATGACATTAATGCAATCGACAAAAAGGAGATTGAAACAAGGCAATTTACTGATTATGAAGATCGCTTTCAGATATTTATGGGGTTAGCCATATTTCTATTGATAGTTGAGTTGTTGGTTGCCGACAGAAAAACAAGATGGGCTAAGAAGTTTGATTTTTTTGGAAAATAAGAATGTAGATATGCGAATTATTATAATATTTCTGGTTTTTATCCTGAGTGCTACTTCAGCTTATTCTCAAAAAGAAAAAAAGCGAATACGGCAAGGCAATACTGAATACGAAGAAGGAAACTTCTCTGAAGCCGAAAAAGAATATCGTAAGGCATTAATGGAAAAACCGGGATATACAAAAGGGACTTTTAATCTTGGCGATGCCATGTACGAGCAAGAGAACTACGAAGAGTCGAATAAGCTGTTTACCGAGGTTACAGAGCGCATAACAAGTCCTGAGGAAAAAGCATCGGCATACTATAATCTTGGAAATACTTATATGAAGGAAAATAAATTCCAGGAAAGTATTGACGCATATAAAAATTCTTTACGTTTGAACCCCAATGATCCTGACGCAAAATATAATCTTGAATATGCCAGGAAGAAATTAAAAGAGCAGCAACAAAATCAAGATCAAAACCAAGACCAGGATAAAAAAGATCAAGATAAAAAGGATCAAGATAAGAAAGACCAGGATAAGAAAGATCAAGAAAAAAAAGATCAAAACAAAAAGGATCAGGATAAAGAAAATAAAGACCAGGATAAAAAAGATCAGGAAAAGAAGGATCAGAATAATGGAGATCAAAAAAAGGATCAGCAAAAGCAGGAACCTCAAAAAATATCTAAACAAGATGCCCAGCGAATGCTTGATGCCTTGAATAATGATGAAAAAAAGACTTTGCAGAAATTGCAAAAGCAAAAAGCAGAGGCTATAAAAGGTAAGAAAAGTGATATTGACTGGTAAAGTTAATGTAACTAAAACTGGACTAGTTGGTATATTACCAATAAAAATATAATTAGAAGTGTTATAGATACTAAGATGGAATATTTTTTGTTAGAGTATTGAAGCTTTGAAATATAAGTATGATTAAACGAATTTTAATATTATCGTTAATAATAACCTCTGGACTAATTGGCCATGCCGATGGTGAAGTGCGCTTTGTTGGCACTGCCAAACAAAATGTTAAAGTTGGTGAGCGATTTCGTGTAGTGTATGAAATAAATCAGGATGCTGACAACTTTCGTTCACCTAATTTTGGGATCTTACAAGTGCTGTCAGGCCCAAGCACTTCCAGTAATTCAAGCATTCAGTATATAAATGGAAAAATGACTCAGAACTATACCAAGACGTATACTTATATTGTTCAGGCAACTAAGGAGGGTCATGTTGTAATTAGTCCGGCTACGGCAACTGTTGACAGAACAAAAGTTAAGTCTAATAGTTTAAAGATAAAGATTGTAAAAGGAACCGCATCTCAGCAGAGAAATGTCACTCAAAATAAAACTAAGCAACCTGCACAGGAAGGTATATTACAGGATGAAGATGTTTATATAAGAGCATATATTAGTAACACAAAACCAACTATTGGGCAACAGGTTATACTTACTTACAAGATTTACACAAAGGTACCTATTTCAAACCTCATGGTAAAAAAACTATCATCCTTTCAAGGCTTTTGGTCGAAAAGCCTGATGGATGATAATCGACAATATCAACAAAAAACAGAAATAATAAATGGAGAGGAATATATTGTAGCAGAAATTAGCAAATTCGCTATTTTCCCACAAAAAACCGGCAAACTCATAATTGAACCTGCTGAAATGGAATGCACTGTACAGTTAAGAGTTCAAAGTAAACGAAGACGCGGTGATCCTTTTGATGAATTTTTTAATGACCCATTTTTTAACAGGAATGTTAAGAATGTAGTTACTATTCTAAAATCAAAACCAATAACTGTAAACGTAGCACCACTTCCACAGCAGGGTAAACCTGAGGGTTTTAGCGGTGCTGTTGGTAATTTTAGATTAAGCAGCCGTATTGACAGAACAAATTTAACTGCAAATGATGCCCTTACCCTTACTTATACAATATCAGGAAAAGGTAATTTGGAATTAATTGAGCTTCCAAAGGTTATTTTTCCCTCTGATTTTGAAAGCTTTGACCCTAAAATCACGAGTGACATTAAAACAAGTAGTACGGGTATTTCAGGGAAAAAGAAATTTGAATATCTATCAATTCCACGTAATGGGGGCGATTTTGAGATAAAACCCATAACATTCAGCTATTTTAATCCAACAGATAAACGGTATTACAATATTTCTTCCGAAGACTATAAAATTCATGTTGATAAAGGGGAGATGTCATCATCAAAAGGTATCTCATATAGCTCCTCAGCACAGGAAGATATAAGGTTTATCGGGAAAGATATTCACCATATAAAAACGCTTCCTTTTAGCTTTAAACAGCAAGGAAAATTTTTGTTTTTATCAAATACTTTTTTCATTTTGCTCATACTTCCAATTATCATTATTATTATTATAATAATTGTAATTTCTCGTTTTGTTAAGCTAAAATCGGATGTGGGATTAATGAAGAACAGAAAGGCAAATAAAATTGCTAAAACTCGGCTTAAATTGGCTGGTAAGTATAAAGATGCAGGCGACGAGAAAGCCTATTATGATGAAATTGCACAAGCTCTTTGGGGATATATCGCTGACAAGTTTAGCTTACAACAATCAGAACTGTCAATTGAAACAGTAGTAGATGCCCTTAAAAATAAAGCTGTTGAAGATATTGTAATTGAAAGTTTTGTTGTTACTCTAAATAATATTGAATTTGCCAGATTTGCGCCCGGTGATTCAAGTGGTAAGATGGAAACAATTTATAATGAATCGGTAACAGCAATTTTACAAGCCGAAAAAGCGTTGAAGTAGAAGGATGCAAGAAACAGGATGTAAGAATCAAGAATTGATATGATTAAAATTCTAAAGTATATTTTCATAGTTTGTTTACAGATTATAACTGTAAACATGTTTGCTATTGTCCCCGATTCATTGATAGTTACAGCAAATAATGCTTATAATAATGGCCTTTACGATTCTGCATTAAGCACATATAACCAGGTGCTTAGCACACGTGTTGAATCAGGGAAGTTGTATTATAATATGGGTAATGCTTATTTTAAGAATAATGATATTGCTTCAGCAATACTTTATTATGAAAAAGCTAAAAAACTATTACCAATTGATGAGGATGTTCAGTATAATTTAAGCATTGCAAACAGCATGATTGTTGACAAAATTGAGAAAGTACCGGAGCTTTTCTATCAAAAGTGGTGGAATTTCTTTTACAATGCACTGGGTGCTGATGCATGGGCCATTTTTTCATTAATATCCTTTGCTTTTCTTATTATAACAATTGGTTTATTTATTATCTCAAAAAAGCGCAGTAATCGAAAACTGTCGTTTTATGTTGGGACGTTGTTCCTAATAGTAACCATTATTTCATCTGCTTTAGCATCACAAAAATATTATTATAATATCGAGCAAAATGAGGCTATTGTTTTTACATCATCAATAACAGTTAAAAGCTCGCCTACTCAAAATGCCGTTGACCTTTTTGTTATTCACGAAGGCACAAAAGTGAAAATAATTGACAAAATAGATAACTGGGTTGAAATAAAAATTCAGAATGGAAGCGTTGGATGGCTACCTGTGAAATCTATTAAGGAAATTTAGAATAGTTGTCAACTATTTTTGAATTCAACTAGAGTAAATGAAACAATTTCCCTGTTTTTCAGTAAAATAAAGTCCACCTACAATATTTGGCTTTGCCTGTACGGAAATATATTCTTTTTACCTTGATTTTGCTTATTGCAACAATAAGTAGTAGTTGCCTTAAGTCGAAAAAGCCGGGTATTCCTAAAGAAGTTCTTAGCACCTTGAATAATTCAGACCTACGTAAAACTGATCTACTAAAGGTAATACTTGCATTTCAGAATCCCGAGGATTCTCTTAAGCTTAAATCAGCATATTTTCTTATACAAAATCTGGAAAATAATTATAGTTTCATAATGTCTCTTAGTGATTCATCTGAAAATATACTAGATATCGATATTGAAAGTTTTCCCAATTATTCCTCGATTCAAAAGTACAAGGAATCAATGGAAGTGGAATTCGGTAAACTTATCTACAAAACCGATTCAATTTGGTTGGATATTGATACAATAAACTCTGGATTTTTAATCGAACATATTAATAATTCATATTCCACATGGCAAAACGGCACTTGGGAAAGCAATTATGATTTCAATGTATTCCTTGAATATATTCTTCCTTATCGTGTAGCAAATGAGGAAGTTGAACCATTTACAAAGTACTTTCATAAAAAATATAGTCATTTAACAGGCTCTAATATTATTGAAACTGCCACAGTTTTGAATAAACATATTAATAGTCAAATTACGTACGATGAAAGATATGCCGTTAATCCCAACACAAAAAATATTGCCCAATGTGAAGAAACCGGGAAAGGTAACCTTCTTGATATCAACACATACAAAGTTAAAGCTCTACGAAGTTTGGGTATTGCAGCAGCCCTTGATTACACTCCATTTTTTGCTGATTCAACATTAGGCTTCTATTCCACAACAGTTATTCTTCCTGATAATTCTAAACTGGTTCTTACAAACTCTGATGATATTAAAACTCCTTATCCACAAGGGAAAGTTGCCAAGGTTTATCGCCGATCATATGCTGATAATCCGAAAAGCCTGTTTTCTATTAAAGATAAAAGTATACATACTCCTCCTTTCTTGGGAAACTATAATTATTTAGATGTTACGAATGAATACTTAAAAACTTCGGATATAACCGTTGACTGCTCTGATACTTTGCAATTTGTATATCTTGCTGTTTTTAATGAAGATGAATGGAAACCAGTTGAATGGGCAAAGGTAGGAGTTGATGGTAAGGCTCATTTTTTAGATATGGGAACAGGTGTATCTTATAAGTTGGTTATGATAGTAGATGAGAAAGTTAATATACAAATCCCCAATCTTTTGTATTGATCCCTTAATTGCTTTTCATATTAACTGTGATGTGTATTCTAATATCATTTTTGTACGCAACAACAAATGCATCAACTACACCTTTATCCTTCATTAGATAATTGTGCCGAACTGCTTCCTGATAAGTGTTAAAGCTTCCGGTTGAATATCGATAAATACCATCCTGATAGTTCTCATAAATATCACCAACAATATTTAATTTTTCTCTAATATAATTGAAGGAGGGTAGTTTATCACGCTTAGCAAGTACTTGCACACGGTATGTAATATCAGGACTTACATCTGTTTTTTTATCAACGGGTGCCTTAATAGTTATAACATCGGGATCAGCATTTCCTGATTTTTTTTGGCTATCAGATCCCACACGGTAATCATAGAAAGGTATTTCGCTAAGGGGCACCTCTTTTGGAGCAGTTTTTTTATCTTGTTGAGACTTAACCCTTACCGTTTTTGGTTTTGACTTTGCTTTCCTATTAATAAAATACGAAACTCCGATAGAAGTATACAATGGCTGATCATACTTAAATCCATCACGCCAAACGTCAACATCATCGTTTAACACAGTTCTCAAATTCATTTCAAAATTTAAGGCCCATGTATTGCTTAACATATAATTTACACCCAGCCCTATGGGAAAAACAAATCCACCTTTCTTATAGGAATTATCACCAAGGGCATCGCCACTATTTAATATTATGCCTGTTATTGAATCTGCTAACTGGCTATTCCATGAGGCGTATCCCAATCCCAATGTTCCATAAACTGATAGCTTACGCGAACTAGGTCCCCAAAACAAGTTGCTAAAATCAATAAGAAGGTTTAAATTACCATCAAAATATTTCCCTGTTAATAAAAAATTGGCTGTATCACCTGTTGCCCTTCTATCCTTATGACTTTTGAGCCCCGAATACCAGAGGTTTACTCCCACCCCAAATACAGGACTTAAATATTTCCTTACAGTAATTCCTGAAGAAAATGCTATTTCTCCCGAAAACTTTTTAAAATAGCCATTATTGCTGGCATCACCATAAAACTCCGTAAATCCAAGATTGAAATTTATTTGCAGATCATCGGTAAAACCGTTGTTAGATTTATTTGTTGTTTGCCCATTGCTGTTCATAATAAGAACAACAAAAAGAAAAGTAAAGAATATTTTAATAAAACTTCTATCGGGCATCGGTAAGCACCTTATCTATTTATTCACAATAATCCATTATAAAATCATGAGCCTGGCCAAAACCAAGTTCAAGCGACTTATTCCAATCTTTACAGGCACCTTCCAAATCGTTTAGGTAATATTTTGCAACACCACGATTAAAATAATTTTTAACCCAGTTTGAATATTCCATTATATCTGTAGGTTTGATATCCAGCGCCTTATCAAAATCATCAATGGCATCATTATACTTATGCATTTTACTACGAGCATTACCTCTAAATGAATAAATAAGAAAATCCTGTGTATCCGGTTTATCAGCTATAGCTTTGCTAAAATAATCAATTGCATTTGGCCAATCTCCCATCTGATATTTTAATATTCCCCAGTTATAATTATTTTCGTACGAACTGCTGGCAGTAAGGTTATCAACATTCTCAGTAACATCTAATATGTACTCTTGAGCATCTCTAATAAACGATTTGAACCTAAAAAATTTTGTTTCGTAAAATGTCATTTCAAAATTCTTCTCCCAGTTTGAAGGTGCGGTATAAAAGCTGGAAAGATAATTCTTGTTGAACGATTTAATAAGCTTAAATCTTATAACTTCCTGATCACCATTTTTAATGGGAAAAACTGCAAAAATAATATTCCAGTCGTTTACAATTTCGCCTCGCTCGACTCTCTGAATTGCACGTACAATTTCATCATCTTCAACCTTTTTTTCATAATCTCGGACAGTACCTCGTGCATACAAATTTAAATTTACAGCATATTGTTTGTTGAATGGTATCTCGTCGGGTAATATTTCTTCAAGCTTATAACTGGGGAAAACATAAAAATCAAGAGATTTAAACCCTGTCCAATTTTCAAGTAGAACGGGAAACTCGTACTCACCATCATAATATTTTTTAACAATTACATTATATTGTTTATTCTCTATCATTACCTTACGCAATTGTAATGAGATAATGTTATCTTGACCTAGTTTTCGCTCACCACGTGTACTTTTATTTGTTCGTTCATCAGTAAATGGGATTCGGTTTGGGGCAGAGAACCAATTACCATTATCCTGCTTTGCCCATCCTTTAAGATCATTGATTTCTGATTGTACTGGGCTCAATGATGAAAAATTAACTAAATCGGCCTCATTCTGTTCTTCGCAATTAGTTTGGCTAAGCACCTGATTATATGCTCCAAGCATGAATAAAATCACAATAAGAAACCGATATTTAATTATAAACCTTATCATAAAGTTACATTTTATTAAACATAATACTGCCAAGCTTGTAAATTTAGAAAAAAAATGATGTGTCTAATTAAAGATTATGGTTTTTAATAAAGAAATTATCAACAGTAGTTACAGGCTCTTTTTATTGCTTAGATTTTAAAAATTCATTAATATTACTTTCAATTCTTTCTAATACATTTTCAGATGGACTTATTTCAAATTTGTCACCGGTTACTTGCTCATAAAGCTCAATATACCTATTGGATATTCCTGTAACAATTTCTTCTGTCATTATTGGAATCTCTTGGCCTTCTAAGCCTTGAAAACCATTATCCATTAACCATTCACGTACAAACTCTTTTGAAAGCTGTTTTTGCTGTTCTCCTTTGTCAAAACGTTCCTGATATTTATCAGCATAAAAATATCGTGATGAATCAGGTGTGTGTATTTCATCTATTAAATATATTTGATCTTCAACCTTGCCGAATTCATACTTAGTATCAACAAGTATTAATCCTTTTTCAGCTGCTATTTCGGTTCCTCTTTTAAATAGTTTTCTTGTATAATCTTCAAGTTTTGCATAATCGTCAGCCGAAACCAAACCCTGCGCTATAATTTCTTCCTTCGATATATCCTCGTCATGACCTTTGTCAGCTTTGGTTGTTGGAGTAACAATTGGTTCAATAAAACATTCGTGTTCTTTAAGCCCATCAGGTACAGATACTCCACAAATTTCTCTTGCCCCTGTTTTATATGTCCTCCACGAACTACCAGTTAAGTATCCTCTAATTATCATCTCCACCGGAAAAGGATTGCAATAATGCCCTACTGTCACCATTGGGTCAGGAGTTGCCAGTTTCCAATTCGGTACAATATCAGTGGTAGCATCCAGAAATTTTGACGCTATCTGGTTAAGTACCTGTCCTTTATACGGAATACCCTCAGGCAGAACTACATCAAATGCAGATATTCTATCACTGGCAACCATCACCAATAATTTTTCGCCAATATTATAAACATCACGCACTTTTCCGTGATATACTTTTTTCTGATTCGGGAAATTAAAATCGGTATTTGTTATTGCTTCTTTCATTCCTTATGATGTTATTTATTATTAGTTATTGGTTTCTAGCAAATATATCACTTATAATATATAACTAATAATGGTTTAAATAATTATTTTCATCTGTTTAAAATTTATTAATTGTCTGAATTTAAATTAATTAAAAATTTATGCACATCTGCAACCGCTTCGCTTTCGCATAAACTTATTTTAATCATTTTCTGTATGGTTTGCTTAAAAATGTTTATGCTCATTTCATGTAAATTATGATTGCATTACGCTCTAAGTTTTATCATCAGTTTTACCATATGCTTCAATTATTCTTGTAACGAGTTTGTGCCTTACTACATCACTACTATCCAAATAAACAAAATCAACGCCTTTAATATTCTTTAGTATTTTTTGAGCTTGGAGTAATCCCGATTGTTTTTGTTTTGGTAAATCAATTTGAGTGATATCTCCAGTAACAATAAACTTTGATGATTTGCCCATTCTGGTCAAAAACATCTTGAGTTGGCTTTCAGAAGCATTTTGAGCCTCATCCAATATAGCAAAAGCATTGTTAAGGGTTCGTCCACGCATAAATGCCAAAGGTGCCACTTCAATGGTATCATCCTCCAGGTATGATAAAAATTTTTGTGTTGGTAACATATCCCTTAAGGCATCATACAGGGGTTGAAGATAGGGATCAAGTTTTTCTTTCATATCTCCAGGTAAAAAACCGAGACTTTCTCCAGCCTCTATTGCAGGTCGTGCCAGTATAATTTTTTTTACTTGTTTATCTTTCAATGCTCTAACTGCCAGGGCAACTGCAGTATATGTTTTGCCGGTACCTGCAGGGCCAATTGCAAACATCAAATCGTTTTTTTCACTACTTTCAACCATTCGTTTCTGATTGATTGTAAGAGCTTTAATTAGTTTACCATGTTTCCCAAAAACAAGAACATCCGATTCCTTTTCACCCATAAGTTTATGTGAGTTCTGTTCTTCGCCCATAACCTTGGTTACAATATCTTCATTTATCTTTCCAAATTTATCAAACTGAACCAAAAGCAAATCCAACCGCTTTTCAAATAGATTTATTTCATCATTGGTACCAATTAATTTAATCAAATCTCCGCGTACAATAATTTTTAACTTTGGAAATAATGACTTAATTGTGTTCAGATGAATATCACCGGGACCATAAAATTCAAGCGGACTACCCAAATCAAGATGTATTACCCTTTCGCTCATAGACTTAACAGATTAGCATAAACTATTATTATATCTTTCAAAAATATTAAAAAAATAGTCTATACCAAGAGGCAATTTTTATAATTTTGATCATTCGGATAAAATACTAGCAATACCTTTTTGTCAGTAAAAAAAAATATAACAGATACCAATATTTGAGGTGTAAATGCGAATAATAACATTAATTAGCGATTGGGGATTAACCGACTTTTATGTGGCCGCAGTAAAAGGAATGATATTTAAATTTCATCCTAAAGCTGTTATTGTTGATATTACGCATCAAGTTCAACCGTTTGATTATGCAGAAGCTGCTTATATACTAAAAAATGCTTACAGTAATTTCCCTGACGGTACTATACACATTGTTGGTATAAATACAGAAGAATCAATTAATGATGCTCATATTGTAGCCTACTACAACAAGCATTACTTTATTGGCACTGATGATGGAATTTTCTCGCTAATATTCGATAATGATCCTGAATATATTGTCGAATTAAATATACCACTTGAATCATCGATTCATACTTTTTCAAGTCGTGACAGATTTGCGAAAGCAGCAGCACATATAGCACAAGGAGGTAAACTTGAAGAACTGGGACCAATACGAAAGGAGCTTGTAAAAAAGATACTGTTCAACCCACCAATAAATGAAGACTCATTAATAGGAATGGTAATTCATATTGACAATTATCATAACCTGATAACTAATATCACAAAAACCGATTTTAAGAAATTTGTTTCAGGTTCAAAATTTGAGATATCATTCAGATCACAAAAATATAAAGCCAGTAAAATACATGAGTCTTATGGTGATGTGCGCCCTGGTGAAATTGTTGCATTATTTACCAGCAATGGCTTACTTGAAATTGCTATCAATAAAAGTAAAGCAGCCTCATTACTTGGGATTCATAAAAAAGATCCGGTTTTAGTTACAAGGATAGGATAGTTGAACTTTAGACTCAATATTGAATTTTTATATATCCTGATTCCTATTTCCTAACAGCTACAACCCCCTCATCCATTCAGGTCTTAACCCCGCTTGGTCAGGATTATTTATGACCGTGCTAATACCTGAGAGAAGTTTTATTTTATCACGATTCAAAACACCTTTAAGCACTAAGTAGTTAGACGCATGGTCACTTCGGAATATTGTATTTCCTAATTCAAGCTTGTTAATAAAATTACCCATTTCAGAGATTAATTCAATTTTATTCATTTCAATAAAATCATCCGAAAATCTGCTTTTATAATGATCAATTCCATAGGGAAAACTCAAAACAAGAGTTGAAAGATATTCTGGTTGAATTTCGTTAACCACTTTTGCTGAATTTATAGCATGTTGTTTTGTAAATTTATTTCCACCTAACCCGTTTAATATCATTACAGAAAGTTTAAATCCCGAATTTCGGGCTTTAACCAAAGCTTCAGCAGTAGAATGTGCTGTTTCTCCCTTGTTTATTATCTTCAACAATTCATCGTCACCTGTTTCTACACCGGTATAGAGCAATTTGAGTCCTGAATTAACTATTGAAGTTAACTCTTTTTCAGTCTTTGAATTAATATCTTTGGGAAGTGCGTATGCCGAAATTCGTTTTAGATTTGGAAATGTTTTGTTAAGTTTATCAAGTATTCTCATCAACTTGCTGTACGATAATACCATAGCATTACCATCGGCTAAAAACACTTTTCGTATTTGTGATGAATATGATGACATAGCATCAATCTCACGAAAGAGATCCTCTTCTCGCCTTACACTAAACTTTTTTGAAGTGTACATCTCGCAAAAGGCACAACGATTCCATGAACAACCAATTGTTGGCTGCAATATTAAAGACCTGGCTTCACTTGGTGGCCTAAAAAGAGGCTCTGAGTATTGTATTTCATCAAACAACATTTAGCAAAAGTATAATAAAACATAACAAGATAATATTGTGGATTTTTTTAATTCAAACTGAAACATTAAACTTGAAACCTGAAACTTAATAACTATTTCCTTCTTACCTTTGTATTCTTAAATAATCAAATATATGATATTAGTAACAGGCGGTACAGGGTTAGTTGGATCACATCTGCTATATAGTTTAGTACTATCTGGTGAAATACCGATGGCTTTAAAACGATCAACTTCTGATATTTTCAAAATAAAAAAAATATTTTCATATTATTCAGATAATGCTGATAATCTTTTTAAAAGGATTAGGTGGATTGATGGTGATATATTAGACTACAGTTCTGTTTTAGATGCAATGGAAGGAGTGACACATGTTTACCATTGTGCAGCCTCGGTATCTTTTCAGTCTTCTGATAAAGAAAATCTTATAAAAACTAATATAACTGGAACTGCTAATATTGTAAATGCAGCATTAGAAAAAAAGATTAATAAGTTGGTGCATGTTAGCTCAATTGGTGCTTTGGGTCGGGCTGACGAAACCGACATTGTTACTGAAGAAACACATTGGAATTCAAAAAAAACTTCAGTTTATTCAACCAGTAAATACCATGCTGAAATGGAAATATGGAGGGGTATTGCAGAAGGTTTAAATGCAGTAATTATCAATCCATCCATTATACTTGGTCCCGGCGACTGGAATTCAGGAAGTTCAAAGCTTTTTACAACAATGTACAATGGTCTTAAGTTTTACTCTATTGGCTCCAATGGCTTTGTTGACGTTGAAGATGTTGTTAAGGCCATGATATTACTTATGAATAGTGAAATATCAGGTAACAGATTTGTCATTAACTCAGAAAACATAAATTACAAACAGTTTTTCACCTGGATGGCCAATGCATTAAATACGACTCCTCCAAAATATAAAGCTACGAAGTTTTTAAGTGGAATTGTGTGGAGAGTATTATGGATTGCCAGCTTGATAACAGGTAGAAAGCCTACAATAACAAAAGAAACAGCACATACTGCTTGTCAGAACTATAATTATTCTAATAATAAAATTGTTAAAGAATTAGGTCTTGAGTTTATGTCTGTTAAGAAAAGCCTTGAAAAGAATGCAAATTTCTTTTTGCTTGATCATAATAACTAATGTTTCATCGCGTTTTTTTAAAAACACCCCGTTTATAATTAAAAATATACTTTTCATTTTTTTATTTTCTTAAACCATAATATTTTGAAACGTATAATTATTTTAGCATTTATTTCCATTATTGCATTTTCGGCATGCAAAAGAGATGATAATAACATCGAACCTATTCCCCAAGAATCTGTACTGGATTATTTTCCATTGAATGTAGGTAATTATTGGGTTTATGAAAGATCTTCGTGCGACTCAACATGGACAGATTGCCAATCCATGAGCATTGACACTAATTTCGTTACAAAAGATACTGTTATTAATGAATCGCAATATTTCAAAATTGAAGGAAGAAATTTAATTGGGTTTGAAACTAAGTTTGTTCGTGATTCACTAGATTATATTGTTGACTGTAAGGGTAGAATTTTATTCTCCAATAAAGATTTCACAACTGTCTTTTATGAGGAATATGTGATTTCAAATAACGATACATTATATCATTGGTACAATAAAATGCATCAAGAATCTATTATTTTTGAACTTCCATTGGGCGAGTTTAGCTGTTTAGATAATAGACTTTCATTCTTTAGAAAAAAAGAAAACTTCCAATGGGAATTTAACAGCCATTCAGCTTATTCAAAAAATGTAGGTCTTGTTTATGAAAGTTCTATGTTTGCAAGTAGTACAGGTGGTTATAAAAGAGAACTTATTGATTATAATTTCGCAATTGTAATAACGGAATAACTAGCGGAACTCAAACCTCCAGAACAACAAAAGCATTCGCCATTTCTTTCACATGAGAGATTGAAAGATGTATACTTTTAATCTTATGCTCTTCCAAATATTCCTTAACCTTACCGTGTGGATTAATATATGGTTTTCCAAGTTCATCATTTAGAATTTCAATTTCATGAAAAGCCATCCCATAACGATATCCTGTTCCGAGCGCCTTAAAGAAAGCTTCTTTGGCAGCAAAACGTGCAGCAAAACACTGATATTTAGTCACCTTACCTTTGTTACAGTATTTTTGTTCAGCTTCGGTATATAATTTTTTCATTAAAGCATCATTTTTTTCAAGATGCTTTTCCATGCGATTAACTTCGATAATGTCAGTACCTATTCCAAATATCATTTTTGTTAATTTACTTGTTTCGGGTTTAGCATTAAACGTTTAAGGTTTAGAATTTGTAATAGCTAAATAATGTTACTTTTGACCCTTTTCAAAAACAAAATTAGTTAAAAATGGCAACAGGGAATCTAAAAATAATTACTATTTTTTCAACTTTAACCAAAAACCTAATACTTATAACTTGCAACTTAACTATCTTTGCATGCTATTGTTAAAACATTAACATAATAAAATATGATTAAACATAATATGGTCGACCTTGTGGGTCAGTACAAAAAAATAAAAGAAGAAATAGACACTGCCGTTTTGGAAGTAATGAATGAGGCATCATTTATTAATGGCTCTGCTGTTCGCGATTTTCAAAAGAATTTTAAAGAGTATCTGGGAGTAAAACATGTAATACCGTGTGCAAATGGTACGGATGCACTTCAAGTTGCATTAATGGCTCTTGATCTGAAACCTGGTGATGAAGTTATTACAACTTCTTTCACTTTTATTGCTACAGCAGAAGTTATTGCATTACTTAATTTAACACCTGTTTTAGTTGATGTTTTACCAGACACATACAACATAGACCCTGAAGCTGTTGAGCGTGCAATTACTCCTAAAACAAAAGCTATTATACCGGTTCACTTATTCGGACAAAGTGCAAATATACATGCACTACTTAAAATTGCAGAAAAACACAACCTTTACATTGTTGAAGATACTGCCCAGGCAATAGGTGCTGACTTTACATGTCCCGAAAGTGGTAACACAAAGAAGATTGGCACATTTGGCGACATTGGTTGTACATCCTTTTTTCCTTCTAAGAATTTAGGCGCGTTTGGTGATGGTGGTGCAATTTTCACAAATAATGATGATCTTGCCGAGAAAATGAGAGTTGTAGTTAATCATGGCATGACGGTAAGATATTATCATGATGAAATAGGTGTAAACTCACGCTTGGATAGTATTCAGGCCGCGGTTCTTAATGTTAAGCTAAAATATTTAAATGAATATTCAAATGCACGACAGGAAGCTGCTGCATATTATAATAACGCATTTGCCAATAATCCGAAAATCAAAACACCCATAACAGCTGATTTTACAACTCATGTTTTCCATCAATACACATTGGTACTAATTGATGTTGACAGGGAAGGCCTTATGAAACATCTTATGGACAAAGGAATTGCCTCTGCAGTTTACTACCCTGTTCCATTACATATGCAAAAAGCATATCTTGACCCTAGATACAAAGAAGGTGATTTCCCTGTAACGGAAATGCTGAGCAAATCAGTAATCTCATTGCCTATTCATACAGAGCTAACACCTGAAATTCAGGAAGAGATAACTAGTGCATTGCTTGAATTTATTAACAAATAAGATTAATATGGAAGATAATTATTTTGCTCATGATACGGCAATTGTTGACGAAGGATGCGACGTTGCTTCGGGAACTAAAATTTGGCATTTTTCTCACATAATGACTGGTTGTAAAATTGGTGAAAATTGCAATATCGGACAAAATGTTGTTATATCGCCAGATGTAGTTCTTGGCAAAAATGTAAAAGTTCAAAATAATGTGTCAATTTACACTGGTGTAACTTGTGAGGATGATGTTTTTCTAGGTCCTTCAATGGTATTTACTAATGTTACAAATCCGCGTAGTAACGTAAATCGCCGAGGACAATATACCCGTACTTTAGTAAAAAAAGGAGCAAGCATTGGTGCCAATGCAACTATTATTTGTGGCTATGATATTGGAGAATATGCTTTTATCGGTGCTGGTGCAGTTGTTACTAAAGAAGTTCTTCCATACGCCTTGGTAGTTGGCAATCCTGCACGCCATATTGGCTGGATGAGTGAATATGGTCATAGGCTTAATTTTGACGATAAAGGAAATGCCACTTGTCCTGAAAGCAAAGAAAAATATCAACTAGTGAGCAATAAAGTTAACAAAATTAAGTAATTGATATTTTTTCTATATTTTTATTGCCCCATATAAAACCTGTTTATAATGAAAATATTAGTCACCGGTGGTACCGGATTTATTGGTTCTCATACAGTTGTAGAACTCCAAAATAAAGGACATGAAGTAATAATTGTTGATAACCTCAGTAATTCAAGTGCTGAAATAGCAGATAAAATTACCTTGATTTCAGGTATTAAACCTAAACTTGAAATTTTTGACCTAACGGATAGAGAGCTTACATTAGACTTTTTTAAACGTCATAATGATATTGCCGGGGTAATTCATTTTGCTGCTTTTAAAGCTGTTGGTGAATCTGTTAAGGAACCACTTTTGTATTATCACAATAATTTAGCTTCATTGGTTAACATACTTCAAGGCATGAAAGATAATGGTGTACAAAATATCGTATTCTCCTCATCATGCACGGTTTATGGTCAACCAGAGGAGCTTCCAGTATCTGAAAATGCACCAATTATGGTGGCAGAGTCACCATATGGAAACACAAAACAAATCTCTGAAGAAATAATCAGGGATACCATTACCGCTACTGATCTTAACGCAATTGCACTACGCTATTTCAACCCGATTGGGGCTCACGAAACAGCAATAATTGGAGAATTACCCATTGGCATTCCAAACAACCTGGTTCCCTTTATTACACAAACTGCAATTGGCATACGTGAGCAACTTAGTGTTTTTGGAGATACATATGATACTCCTGATGGAACAGCCATAAGAGATTATATTCATGTTGTTGATCTTGCCAAAGCACATGTTATAGCTGTTGACAGGATGATTAATAATAAAATGAAAAATGATTTTGAAATTTTTAACCTTGGTACAGGAAATGGTTATTCCGTGTTGGAAGTAATCAAATCATTTGAAAAAGTTACAGGATTAAAACTTAATTATAAAATTGTTGACCGTCGTGAAGGTGATATTACACAAGTTTGGGCCAACCCTGATTATTCAAATCAAGAACTTGGATGGAAAGCCGAAAAAGGAATTGACGAAATGACCCTAAGTGCATGGAAATGGGAACAAGCTTTAAGAAAAAATGAAAATTAGTAAACTCGATCATAAAAAAAAGATATATGAAAAAGATACTCATCACTGGTGCTGCCGGATTCATTGGATCACATGTAGCAAGATTATTTGTTAACAAATATCCTGATTACCAAATCTATAATCTTGACAAGCTCACATACGCAGGCAATCTGGAGAACTTGAAAGACATTGATAAAAAGCCAAATTATAAATTTATTCTTGGTGATATAGTGGATGGTGATTTTATCATGAATCTCTTTAAAAAATATCAGTTCGATGGAGTTATCCACCTTGCTGCCGAATCGCATGTTGACAGATCCATCGAAAACCCAATGGAGTTTATTATGTCGAACATAGTAGGAACTGTTAATTTGTTAAATGCAGCGCGCCATATTTGGGATAGAAATTATGAAGGCAAACGCTTCTACCATGTTTCTACTGATGAGGTTTATGGTTCGCTGGGTGATGAAGGTTTCTTTTATGAAGATACTCCATACGATCCTCACAGCCCCTACTCTGCCTCAAAAGCCAGCTCCGATCATCTCGTAAGAGCCTATAATGATACATACGGACTACCCATAATTATTTCAAACTGTTCAAATAACTATGGTCCAAACCAATTCCCAGAGAAGCTGATTCCATTATTCTTAAATAATATACGAAACAACAAACCTTTACCTGTTTATGGAAAAGGCGAAAATGTCCGCGACTGGCTTTACGTTATCGACCATGCACAAGCTATTGACGTTATCTACCATAATGGTGCTGATGGTGAAACTTTTAACATTGGCGGACATAACGAATGGACAAATATTGATTTGATTAAACTATTCTGTAAAGTTATGGATGAAAAACTTGGCCGTGAGCCCGGAACATCTGCAAAACTCATAACTTATGTAACCGACAGAGCAGGCCATGATCTTCGTTATGCAATTGATTCAACCAAACTTCAAAATGAATTGGGATGGAAACCTTCATTACAATTTGAAGAAGGAATAAACCTTACTATTGACTGGTATTTAAATAACCAAAAGTGGTTAGATAATGTTACTTCAGGTAACTATCAGAAATACTATGATGAAATGTATGGTAATAGATAATTGAATATCCGGGTGTTGTGATATTTTGTATAAGAGATTACAAACTTGCTATACGGTCAATAATCTCACCAATAAGGTGCTTCATGCTTAATTTGTAATCAGGATTAAAGTCATCATTAATTCTGTTGGCAATAATATCACAAACCGTTAATGCATTATGCCCCAGCATTGCCGAAAGTACATATAATGCAGAAGTCTCCATCTCAAAATTTGTAACTTTTACACCTTCATGTTTATACTTACGTGCCCTTTCAATTATAGTGTTATCCTTCACTTTAAGCCTTAGCTCACGTCCCTGAGGTGCGTAAAACCCCGGTGCAGTCAAGGTTATTCCTTTTCGCCATCCATGCCCAATTTTTTCAAGAAGATATTCAGATGCTTTAATTCCATATGGTTTAGGAAGATTAGTATCCCAGCTAAGCTCCTCAATAAAACCATCAGTAAGCTTATTGTCAATAACTTCAGAACCTTTTTCATAGAAATAAGCCAGTCCGTCAAGGCCAAGTCCCCATTCAGAAACTACATACGAATCAACAACCGGGATTTCAGGTTGAAGAGCTCCTGAAGTTCCAATTCTAATAAGATTCAAAACAGTTTTTTCACTTTTCTCATACCTCGTTTTCAAATCAATATTAAACAGCGCATCAAGCTCATTTATAACTATTTCAATATTATCGGGGCCCATACCTGTTGACATAACCGACAGTCTCTTACCTTTGTATGTTCCGGTAACTGTATTAATCTCCCTATTTTGTTTTTTTAATTCTATAGTATCAAAAAAACCGGCAATCAAACTCACCCTTCCCGGATCACCAACAAGCATAATCGTTTTAGCTACATCCCCCGGACATAAATTAAGGTGATAAATTGATCCATCGCTATTTAATACCAACTCCGATTTTTTTATTCTGTTCATATATTTTCAGTAAAAAGAAATAATTAATTTTGCAAATATATGAAAGATGTTAACGCAGAATTAATCAGCATTGGTGATGAACTTTTAATTGGTCAGGTAACAAACACTAATGCCTCATGGATGGCAGGAGAGCTCAACAAGAATGGTATAAATGTCATAAGAATAACAACAGTTAGCGATTCCGGCGATGATATAAAAGAGGCTATTAAGCAAGCTGAAAAAAGAGCTGAAATAATACTCTTAACAGGCGGACTTGGACCGACAAAAGATGATATTACAAAACAGGTGCTTGCAGATTATTTTAATTCAAAGATGGTTTTTCACGATCCGACTTTTGAACAGATTAAAACTATTTTTGCTGCTCGTAACTTTAAAGTTACTGAAGTAAACAAAAAGCAGGCTGAAATACCTGAATCCTGCACCCCTTTGTTTAACGCACACGGTACTGCACCCGGAATGTGGTTTGAAAAAGGTAACCTGGTTCTTGTTTCAATGCCCGGTGTTCCATTTGAAATGAAAAGTTTAGTTGTTGACCAGGTAATACCTCGCTTACAATCAAAATATAAATTGAATTTTATTTTTCACAAAACTATTATGACTACCGGTATCGGTGAATCGATGCTGGCAGAAATAATTGATGACTGGGCAAATAAACTACCTGAGTATATTAAACTTGCATATTTACCTCAACCAGGTATTGTACGATTGCGACTATCTGCATCTGGGAAACATAAAAAAAAGCTGGAAGACGAAGTAAAAAAACATTGTAGAAAATTAACCACAATTATTCCTGAAATCATTTTTGGTTACGACGATATTTCCCTTGAAGAGGTTGTGGGTAAACAACTTTTATCATCTGGGCTTACTTTATCTACAGCTGAAAGCTGCACAGGAGGATATATTGCTCACTTAATCACAAGTATTGCAGGTAGTTCTGAATATTACAATGGTTCAGTTATTTCGTATTCAAATAAGATTAAAGAAACCCAACTTGATGTTAACCCTGTTATTCTTGACCAGGAAGGTGCTGTAAGTAGGGAAGTTATAGAACAAATGGCATCGGGATGCAGAAAACATCTAAGTACGGATTACTGTCTTGCAACATCCGGAATAGCCGGCCCCGATGGAGGTAGTGAAGACAAACCCGTAGGAACAGTTTGGATTGCACTAGCGACTCCTGATGGAGTAAAATCTAAACTATTCCATTTTGGTGAACACCGAGGAAGAAATATCAGAAAGTCAGCAATTGCTGCACTTAATATGCTAAGAGAAGAGCTGAAAAGTCATTCAAACAATGAAGACAAAGCTACATCTTAATGAATGATTAAATGCTGAAATGATTAAATACTGAAATGAGTGAATAATTAAACTGACCAAGGACAATTCCCCAATTAACCACATTACACCATTATATCATTCACTCATTAAATCATTAAATAGAAGCACTTTGCGTTTGAATCTTTCTGTCGATTTTTTTAAATAAACCCTGTAGAACTTTTCCCGGGCCTACTTCAGTAATATTGTTAGCACCATCGGCAATCATATTCTGCATTATTTTAGTCCAACGCACTGGTGATGTTAACTGAGCAACAAGGTTCTTTTTAATAATTTCAGCATCATTAACCGACTGACCTGTAACATTTTGGTATATTGGACATATTCCCTGACTAAATTTTACGGAATTAATGGCAGCGGCAAGCTCAACTCTGGCAGGTTCCATTAAAGGCGAATGAAATGCTCCACCCACTTTTAGCAGTAATGCTCTTTTAGCTCCGGCCTCATTACACTTTTCAATTGCCTGATTAATGCCATCTAATGATCCTGAAATAACTAATTGCCCCGGGCTATTATAATTTGCCGGCACAACAACATCATCTATACTATCACAAATACTTTCAACAATGTTATCATCTAAACCAATTATGGCAGCCATTGTTGATGGTTCAATTTCACATGCTTTTTGCATAGCATCAGCACGCTTTACAACAAGCTTTAATCCATCTTCAAACGTAATGGTTCCGTTGGCAACAAGTGCTGAGAATTCACCAAGTGAATGTCCGGCAACCATATCCGGTTTAAAACTATCACCCATCATTTTAGCAAGAATTACTGAATGAATAAAAATAGCAGGTTGTGTTACATTGGTTTGCTTAAGTTCTTCCTCAGTTCCATCAAACATGATATCAGTTATACTAAACTTGAGAATACTGTTTGCTTTTTTAAACAATTCTTTGGCTTTGGATGATCCTTCAAAAAGATCTTTGCCCATACCTACATATTGAGCTCCCTGTCCGGGAAAAACATATGCGTTCATATTATATATATTTGGTTAATAATGTACTTTTATCTTCTGTTACCAAAAAAGCGCAACAAAAAAAGAAATAAATTTATAAAATCTAAATAAAGTGTTAGAGCACCCATAATTGTTAACTTACGGGCTGTTTCAGTACCTTGTGATATACTTGTACCAATTCGCTTTAGTTTTTGAACATCATATGCTGTTAACCCTGTAAACACAAGTACTCCAATAAAACTAATAATATATTCCATAGTTTGGCTATGCATAAACATATTTACTACCGAAGCAATTATTAAGCCCACGAGCCCCATCATCATAATGCTTCCAAACTTAGTTAAATCCGTTTTTGTAGTATAGCCAAGCACTCCCATAAATCCAAACATCGCTGCAGTTATCACAAATGTTTTTGCAATGGATGGTAAAGTATAGATTAAAAAGATAAAGCTAAGGCTTGCTCCCATCAATGCAGAATAAGCCACAAAAATTAAAACAAGTGTTGATGCGCTAAGCTTTTGAAAACCCATCGACATCAGTAGTACTAACCCTAATGGGGCAAGCATTACAATCCAGCCTGCAATATTCATACTTCCGGTTTGAGAATCGAAAAGGATGTTCATTAAGGATTGGTTTGATGCAAAAAACCATGAAACCAAAGCTGTAATTGACAATGCTAAACCCATCCACATAAACACTCCTGAAAGAAATGTTTTAGCAACCGGGATTGTTTCTTTCCCTGCTACATAATTTATTTGATTATTTGTATAATTCATATTTAATTAATTTCTATTTCAATAACGATTACATTTATTGAATATTTTATGATATGGAAAAAAATGATTGAGTGAGCAAATTCATATTCGATTCAATCATTTGCTTATTCACTCTTTATTCACTTAAGAAAGCTTAGAAGAAATAAGACTTATAAATTCAGCACGTGTTTCTGCTCTCTCAAAGGCTCCTGTAAAGTCAGATGTTGTTGTTACCGAATGTTGTTTTTGTACACCGCGCATTGCCATGCACAAATGCCTGGCTTCAATTACTACAGCTACCCCTAAAGGATTTAATGTCTTTTGTATAGATTCTTTTATCTGCGTAGTGAGACGCTCCTGTACTTGCAACCTTCTTGAAAATGCTTCAACAACTCGGGCTATTTTACTTAAACCGGTGATATATCCATTTGGAATATAGGCCACATGAGCCTTGCCGATAAAAGGAATCATATGATGCTCACACATCGAGAAAATTTCAATATCCTTAACTATTACCATTTGTCGATAATCTTCTTTAAATTTTGCAGACAGTAGTATCTCTTCCGGATTATGATCATATCCCTGTGTTAAAAATTGAATTGATTTTGCAACCCTGTATGGTGTTTGCAATAATCCTTCTCTATTAACATCTTCACCGATTAAATTTAAAATTTCTTTATAATGATGTTGTAATTTCTTAAGATTTTCAGGGTTAAACTTTTCTATTTTTTCGTACCCTATAATTTCTTTAGGTTTTTCCATTTTTTCTAATTTTCAATTGATTAATAGTCAAAAAAAGTGCCAACACGAAATATTGACATTTAGTACCTAAGCTTCCTATTTGCCAAAGTACTCAACATAATTATTTTCCGACTCTGTGACCTTAACACAATGAAGTTCAACACCTATGTTGCTAATATGCCAATTTAGCTCATTCCAAATCCCAACTGCCAAATTTTCCGTTGAAGCCAACTTCCCTTGCATAAAATCAACTTCAATATTTATATTTTTATGATCAAGTTTACTAATTACATGTTTACGGATAATATCACTAAGTAATTTTAGATTAACCAGAAAGCCTGTTTGCTCATTTATATCACCCCTTACTGTAATAAACAATTCATAATTATGTCCATGCCAGTTCGGATTTGAGCATTTTCCAAACACATCCATATTTTGCTTATCAGTGAAATCATCTCTAAAAAGACGATGAGCAGCATTAAATCGCTCCCTGCGTGTTATGAAAATCATAGTTGATAGTTTGATCTCAAAAGTAGTATAAATTTTACTAGTAAAAACAACTCTTCTAGGAGCTACGCACTCTGGAAGGTTGTTTATATTATATTTGCTTATAAATAGTGAAACACAATTACAGATGAGATACCTATCTATTAACAACAGACTTTTTATAAAAAACAGAGAACACTTTATAGAATTATTACCTGATAATTCTGTAGCAATTTTTTATTCAAACGACCAGCAACCCCGAAATGGTGATCAATATTTTCCTTTCAGGCAGCAATCCGACTTTTTCTACTTAACAGGTATTAATCAGGAAAAAAGTATATTACTAATATCTCCAAACAACAAAAACAAGAATTTAAGAGAAGTATTATTTTTAATAAAAACTAATGAACAAATTGATGTTTGGGAAGGTCATAAATACAGCAAAGAAGAAGCAAAGGAGATATCGGGAATAGAAAACATTTGCTGGCTTAATGATTTTGATGTTAACCTCAATGAGGTTATCTCAACTACAAATAATATTTTTTTAAACCGAAATGAATACCCAAAGTTCTTCTCCGAAGTAGAAGAACGTAACCACCGCCTTGGTAATGAACTTAAATCCAGATTTCCATTACATAGTTACCACAGATCGGCACCTCTGTTAACTCAGCTACGATTAATAAAGTCTGATGAAGAGATTGCCCTTCTACAGGAAGCTTGTAATATTACCAACAAAGCATTTCGAAGAGTATTGGCCACAACTAAACCCAAAATTTTTGAATTTGAAATACAGGCTGAAATCGAGCATGAATTCACAATTAACAAAGCTAACGGACATAGCTACGCCCCAATAATTGCTTCGGGTAGTAATGCATGTGTATTACATTACATCGAAAATGACAAGAAATGTAATGATGGAGAATTATTGTTATTTGATTTTGGAGCTGAATATGCTAATTATTCTGCTGATATGAGCCGCACAATTCCGGTAAACGGCAAATTCACAATCAGGCAAAAAGAATGTTATAATGCTGTTCTTAGTGTTTTTAAACAAGCAAAAAAGTTGTATGTACCCGGTAATACAATCAACATTATTAATGATAAGGTCAGTAAGATGATGGAAAAGGAAATGATCAGTCTGGGATTATTTACTGAAGATGATGTAGTTAATCAGGATAAAGGAAACCCATTCTTCAAAAAGTATTTCATGCATGGTACCACTCATTTTCTAGGACTTGATGTTCATGATGTTGGTAGCAAGGATGAGATATTTAAGCCGGGAATGGTACTAACCTGTGAACCCGGATTGTATATCCGTGAAGAAAATATTGGAATTAGAATTGAAAACGACATCCTTATTACAGATGATTCTCCAATTGATTTGATGGAAGATATTCCAATTGAATTTGACGATATTGAGGGAATGATGAAACAAAATAAGTATAAGTAGTTTATCACATGAAAAATCTAATCACAATATTAATTATACTAGTCTTTTTTAACTCCTGTGAGTATTCAACTTCAGGGGAAAAAGCAAAAAGAAAAACCAAAACAGTAAATTTAATCGAATACGTAAATCCTTTTATTGGAACCAAAAACATGGGGCACACATACCCCGGTGCAACCACTCCTTTTGGAATGGTACAACTTAGTCCGGAAACTAACCAACAAGCCATGTTTAAAGATGGTATATACAACAAGGATACATACAAGTATTGCTCGGGTTATCAATACGATGACAATACTATTTTTGGATTTAGTCACACTCACTTTAGTGGAACCGGACATTCTGACCTAGGTGACTTTCTAGTAATGCCCACAACAGGAACTTTGAAATTAGAACCGGGTGATGCAAATATTCCTCAAAGTGGATATCATTCACAATATAACCATGAAAATGAAACTGCCGAACCTGGATATTACAAAGTACATTTAGATGATTATAAAATAAATGTTGAGTTAACAGCTTCTGACAGAGTTGGTTTTCATCAATACATATTCCCAAAATCTGACAGTTCGCATATTATACTCGACTTAATATCAAATATTTACAACCATAATGATAAAAACATTTGGACATTTATTCGGGTGGAAAACGATTCATTAGTAACTGGTTACCGACAAACCAATGGCTGGGCCAGAACTAAAAAAGTATTTTTTGCAATGCAATTCAACAAAGCTTTCAAAAATTACGGTCAAAAAAGATATGAAGATGTTAGTTACAACGGCTTTTACCGAAAGTTTAAGGAAGATGAAAATTTCCCCGAAATGGCAGGTAAGAATATTCGTGTATACTTTGATTTTGATACTGAAAAAGATGAAAAGATAAAAATAAAATTTGCACTTTCTTCAGTTAGCATAAAAGGAGCTTTGAAAAATTTACATGCAGAAATCCCACATTGGAATTTTAATCAGGTAGTAAAGGAAACACAGGAGAAATGGAATACTGAGTTATCAAAAATCATAGTTGAAACGCCAACTGAAAAGGAAAAGACTACTTTCTATAGTGCACTGTATCACACTATGTTATCACCAATAATTTATGAAGATGTAGATGGTTCATATCGGGGATTAGATCAGAATATTCATCGATCTGATAATTTTACGAATTATACTATTTTTTCACTTTGGGATACTTACCGAGCATTGCATCCCTTGTTCAATATCATTCAACCCCAACGAAATAATGATATGATCAAGTCAATGTTAGCACATCACGACCAAAGTGTACATAACATGCTGCCTGTATGGAGTCATTATGCCAATGAAAATTGGTGTATGATTGGTTATCATTCTGTTTCTGTAATTTCAGATGCAATAATAAAAGGTACAACTGATGTGGATTTGAAAAGAGCCTTGAAAGCATGTGAAAATTCTTCTACATTATCATATTATGATGGTTTAGAAAGTTATATTATGCTTGGCTATGTACCTGAAGACTTGAGCTCTTCATCAGTATCTAAGACTCTGGAATATGCATATGATGATTGGTGTATTGCTCAAATAGCGCATAAAACAGGTGAAAAGGATGTTTACAAAGATTATATTGAAAGATCAAACAATTATTTAAATGTATTTGATCCTGAAATCAATTATATGCGTCCAAAATTATCCAATGGCACATGGCGCGATGAATTTGATCCTATAAATACACATGGACAGGGATTTATTGAAGGCAATGCCTGGAATTATGGATTGTATGTACCTCATAATATTGACAATATGATTTCTATTATGGGAGGAAAAGACTCATTCTCAAACCATCTTGACAGGATTTTTACAACTCCAATTGAAGATGAGCAAATTGAGAAAAATGAAGATATAACAAGAGATGGTATAATTGGAAATTATGTACATGGTAACGAACCTGGCCATCATATACCCTACTTGTATAACTGGACCAATCACCCGTGGAAGACACAACAACGGGTTAGAATAATAATGAACACAATGTATAGTAATGAAGAAGATGGCTTATGCGGAAATGATGATGCCGGACAAATGAGTGCCTGGTATATTTTTAGTGCGCTAGGATTCTATCCGGTAACTCCGGGGTCGGATGAATATGCCATAGGTAGCCCTATGGTAAACAAAGCAACTATACAACTTGACAATGGAAAATCACTTGTAATCAATGTAGTAAATCAGGGAACCGATAATATATATGTTGATAAAATAGAAATAAACGGAACAGAATTTTCGGGAAATACCCTTAAGCACAGCAATATAATGCAAGGTGGAGAAATTACATTCTATTTAAATAATAAACCAAAAAAATAGCACTCTTAAATTTAAAAATTATTTAATAAACAACAATATAAATCTTAAATGAGAACTACATTAAAATCCATTTGTTTAATACTATTTGTATTTCTGTTAGTAATGGAGCATGGTATATGCCAGGAATCAGCATCCAATAACTCAACAGATACCAGTAAACTTATAAATGCTGCCAAAGAAATAATGACAGAAGCCGGCACTTGCGCATTAATAACTTTGGATAAAGATGGAAGCCCAAGAGCAAGAACTATGGATCCTTTTCTACCCGAAGAAAATTTTACAGTTTGGTTTGGCACCAATGCCAACAGCAGAAAAGTTGATCAAATTAAAAATGATTCTAGGGTAACGCTTTATTATTTTGATGATAAAACACAAGGATATGTTGTTATTGAAGGAACTGCTCAGCTAATAGTTGATTCAACTGAGAAAGAAAATCATTGGAAACAAGAATGGGAATCTTTTTATCCCAATAAATCAGAAAACTATATGTTAATAAAAGTTATACCAATATCGTTGGAAATTCTTAGTCCCTCACACGGAATTTTTAATGATCCTATTACGTGGCAGCCACCAGTTATTTCATTTGAGATGCATTAAAATCTTAGTTTATCTATTAGCTTTATTTTCTTTCTTTTTAGCCGCCTTTTCTGCAGATTTTTGTTTAGCTACTTCACCTGCTCCTATTGGAATATTTAATTTTAAATAAATTGAACTATTTTTTGTGTTTGATAAATCTTTAAAAACATTTACAAAACCATAATAATATTTTGCTCCAATAGTCCATCCGGTACCTTTAAAAAGCGTGTAGCCCATTCCTACCATCAAACCAGCATCAATCTTGTTAATTTTATCTCTGTTATATTCCTTAATAACCGCATCTCTCCCTTCAACATCCGATTTAAATTCGACCCATGAGTTATACATTAGTGAGAACTGTGGTCCTAATTCAAAATAAATATGGTTTTTAAGTTTATACCTAATTAGTACTGGAACCATGAATGAACTAATCTTTTGGCTATAATTGCCTTCAAGTATATTACTATCAAGGTTATTGTAGTTTGTTGCACCCAAGGAAATTAAATCACTATCCGATAGATTATTAACACCAAAATTAGATTTAACGAGTACTCCAGTGTAAAGAGACCATTGGTTTTTAATTCTGATATCGAAGTAAAAACCAAGATTCCACTTACGAGCATAGTCTTTTGTATCCAACCCGGAAATATTTGTCCAGTTTAAACCACCTACAAGTCCAAACTCAAGTCCTTTAGAATTTAATTTATCGCCCAATAAAATAGAAATTAACACCTGTGATTGGAGTGCCATTCCTACAGCCAAGAGAATCAAAACTAATACGTGCTTTTTCATATATTTAATTCTCGGATTAGCCTACTCCTTCAATAACATCAGCATAAAAGCATATTCCAGTGCAGTTTCCTTATATTGCTCAAAACGGCCAGAGGCTCCACCATGTCCGAAATCCATATTAGTTTTTAGTAATAACAAATTATTGTCGGTTTTCATATTACGCAATTTAGCGACCCACTTTGCAGGCTCCCAATATTGTACCTGACTATCATGAAGGCCTGTTGTAACAAGTAATGCCGGATAATCCTTTTCTTCAACCTGATCGTAAGGTGAATACGAAAGCATATAATCGTAATATTCTTTTTCATTTGGGTTACCCCATTCATCGTACTCTCCTGTAGTTAATGGGATACTTTCGTCCAACATAGTTGTTACAACATCAACAAACGGTACTGCCGCTATTACACCTTTAAATAAATCAGGACGATAATTAATTACTGCGCCAACCAGTAATCCTCCCGCACTTCCGCCAAGGGCAAACATATGATTAGGTGATGTATATTTTTCTGAGATTAAAAATTCGCCGCAATCAATAAAATCAAAAAAAGTATTCTTTTTATTAAGCATTTTTCCATTTTCATACCACTCCCTACCCATCTCTTCACCTCCGCGAATATGAGCAATGGCATAAGCAAAACCTCTATCCAATAAGCTTAATCGCGATGATCTGAAAACAGACTCAATACTATATCCATAGGATCCATAACCGTATAATACTAATGGGGACATACCATTAATTTCAAATCCCTTTTTATAAACTATTGAGATAGGTACTTTCACTCCATCACGTGCTATAGCATATTTTCGTTCCGTTATGTAATCATCAGGACTATAACCGCCTACAACCTCTTGCTGTTTTAGCATTGCTTGTTTACGATCAATCATATCATAATCAAAAACAGTTAAAGGTGTTTTTAATGAAGTGAATCTATAACGGAGTTTTTGAGAATAAAATTCAGGATTAGAAGTTGATTCGACATAATAATCTTCTTCACCAAAATTTAAATAATGATCAGTATTATCCTTAGTGTTGAATACTCTAAACTTGGGTAAACCATTCATTCTTTCAGTAACAACAAAAAAGCCAGAAAACACATCAACTTCTTCAAGCATAACATCTTCCCTTACAGGTATGATTTCCTTCCAGTTACTAATATCTGTATCTTCCTCTCCTACTTCCAACAAACGAAAATTAACCGCTTTATAATTTGTATGCACCAAAAACCTGTTATTCTGGTGATCAATACTATATTCCATTTTGGGTAACCGGTTTTGAAAAATACGAAATTGTCCATCAGGGCTATCAGCATCAAGTATCCGGCATTCTGTTGACAAAGTACTTTCAGAAGCAATCACAATATACTTCTGCGACTTTGTTTTATATACTTCTACATCAAACGTAGAATCCCCTTCTTCATAAACCAGAATGTCTAACTCTACGCTAGTACCAATTTTATGTTTATAGATTCTGTATGACCTTAAAGTATGGTCTTTAACTTCGTAAAAAACTATTTGGTTATCATTTGCCCAAACAATGTTTCCTGTTGTGTTTGAGATAACTTCATCATATAGCTTCCCTGAGTTTACATCCTTAAAATAAATATTATATTTACGCCTGCTAACTGTATCAGTACTGTATGCAAGCATCTTATTATCAGGACTAAATTCCCAATCACCCACTTGAAAATATGAATGACCCTCGGCTAGTTCATTTCCATCTAGGAATATTATTTCATCACTAGCCGAATTTAATTTCTTACGGCAAAAGTTTGGGTACTCTTTCCCTTCTTCAAATTTTGTGAAATATGAATAACCATTATAATCATAAGGTACACTAACATCTGTTTGTTTTATTCGTCCTACAATTTCATTATAAATGTCATCCTGCAAAACCTCAGTATCTTTCATAATATGCTTGGTATAAGCATTTTCGGAGTTAAGATAGTCGATAACTTTCGGGTTTTCACGATCATTAAGCCAATAATAGTTATCAATACGGTTGTTACCATGCTTAGTAAGATGCTTGATAATTTTTTTAGCTTGGGGTTGTTTCATTATACTTGTTTTAACTTGTTCGCAAGAAATTAGATTAACAGAAAGAGCAAACAAAATTAGGGTTCTGACGATTACATTCATAATATTTAATTATTTCAAGAGTCAGGAAAATGTGGTAGGGAATAAAAGAGGCAACAGACAAAATCTTTAATAATCAAGATTGTGGTCAACACCCATACTAGCTATTGATTGCTGCATACTGATTCCAGATTCTTAAAAATAAAGACTCAATCCAAGGCTTGGCATAAATGGTAGCTGGTAAACGATTTCATTTGTAACAATATCCACATAAAAAATATTTTCACGATTATAAACATTAGTAACGCTTAAATCGACTACCATTTTTGTCTTTGCACTAAAATAAATATTTCTCTTCACATCAATATCCAATCTGTGATATATCGGCAACCTACCACCGTAAAGTTCATCATAAATAATTCCAAGTTGGCCATTTTCAGAAATATATTCAGAATTAACACCACCTGGAAATGATAAATACTCATAAAAGCCCTGTACTTGTGTAAAAGGGAATCCTGTGCCCAGGTTCCATCTTAATCCAAACTCCCATTCTCTTTTTTGTCCTGTTACATATGAAAAAACAACATTCACATTATGTCGGCGATCGAAATGGGGAGTATATTGTATCATTTGCCCGTCTACATCCTCATACTCACGGGTAACATAACCCAGTGAATACACCAACCACAAATAGGCTTTTTTATAATCATATTTAAACACAACATCAACACCATACGCATCACCTTTCTCCAAAATAAAATCTTTAGTTTGAACATCTAAGGCTTCAGGTGGAGCATTTTCCTCGGTATAAATTTTAAAACGATTAATATTGGTTAATTGTGGGAAGTTTTTATAATACCCTTCAACATTCAATGAGATATTATTACTGACATCAATTTCTGTTCCCAGGATTAGATGATTTGATTTTTGAAGTTTGCTGTTTACCGGTTTACCATCAAAATTTGCAGGTAAGTTCTCGGGGCCGGATAAAAATCCATAAAACAAGTTAACCACATCACGATCAGAAGAAGCAGCAATTAAATTTTGTGAATACATGCCACCGGCAAACTTAAACCGCAACCTGTCAGTAGCATTATATTTAACCGCTAACCGTGGCTCAGGCGATACTTCAGATAATGAGGCATACACCATTAAACGCAACCCGGGCTCAACAATAAACTTTCCAAATACAGCCTTATACTTAGCATATAAACCTAGCTGAGTTGTATTCTCTATTTGTTCAATTTCAGCTCCAATAAAGTTATTGAACGTATATTCCGTTCTATACCCTTCAAGTTCAAAACCAAATTTCAACTCATCTTTACCAAGAAAATATGTAAAATTAAATCCCGCATTAAATCCGCCAATAAAGCTGCTTCGTTCGTTTAAAGTTGTTGAATTAATATTTGATTTGTATTGTGAATATGCAATAATTCCATCAATCAGCACAGGCGATCTTCCGGGAATGATTACAAAATTAGCACCTCCACCTGACGACTTCCATCCAAAATCAGATATAGCTTTATAATTCTTTACATTATCAGTAAAATTAAATCCAAAAAAGCTAACCTTACTTCCATTTGCCGCATTTATTGAAACTTTTCCATAAATATCGGCAAAATTAAAAGGTAAACCATCTTCATCAATATAGCCATAAAAAACCTTAGAACTTTCAGCCAGGTATGAATTTTTAAATGACAGAATAAATGACGCACTCCCTTTATCAGGAGATTCTTGCTTAACAATAGGACCCTCAATAACAGCACGTGCACCAAATGTTGATGCTCCTACAACACCTGAAATTCTCTTTTTATTACCATCCTTTGTTGTTATATCCATTACTGATGATAACCTTCCTCCATATTCGGCATTAAACCCTCCAGTATACACATCCGCACTTCGTATTATATCGGTTTCAAAAACCGAAAAAAGTCCAATAGAATGGAACGGGTTATATACAGTCATTCCATCAAGCATAACCTTATTTTGAATAGGCGAGCCCCCCCTAATATAAAACTGACCACCCTGATCTCCTGTAAATACAACACCTGGTATAACTTGTAAATATTGAGCAAAATCAGCTTGCCCCCCAACAGATGGTATTTTCTTGATATCTTTTGGAGTAATTTTAACAACTGAGGTTCTGGTTTCTGTTCGTGCTTCGGCACGCTCAGCACTAATGGTTATTGTCCCAAGCCTTACCGATGATTTGTTTAAAAAATAGTTCTTACCAATTATACCATCAGAGATTATTTTTACTTTCTCGCTAATAGTATCAAAGCCAAGGTAGGTCACTGCAAGATCATAATTACCTGGTGCGATTTTCGAGATTATAAAATAGCCATTTACATCAGATGAAGCTCCGTAAGTAGTCCCTTTTAATATAACATTACAGTAAATGGCAGGCTCACCTGTTTCTTCTTCATAAATAAATCCCCTGACAATACCATGCTGAGCAATCAAATTATGCCCTAAAAACATAAATGTCAGCATAATAACAATAGTTATGTATATATTTCTCATAAAATTAAATTCTATTATTTTGGAACGTGCAAATTAACTAAAAAGTACATTGCTCACAGATAATTTTTTAAGAATAATAAACATTGCATTTAGAGGTGTTTTTTGCGCATAACAAATACCTGTTAAACACAAAAGCCCTCTCGTTTTACACGAAAAGGCTTTTAAATAAATATATAATTGATCGTACAGATTTTGTACTACTGTGATATTAGTATCGAACTATAGAGTAACTCGAAACGGCAGTTTCTACAACCAGATAAATCTTATTTTCAGCACTATTAAAATTATCGGTTCTATAATGTCCATGATCAATCTTCTCAAACCCTGAAATATTTTTACCCGACATTACTGATGTTATATTTAAATCACAACCCGACGCTTCAGGTACTTTAACCTTAATTGAGGAAGCTCCAGTTTCAATGTTCACCTTTGTTTCGGGATATTTGTCACCCAACTTAATATCAATTGCAGCTGCTCCACCTTCAATTGTCAAATCACTAATTTTTAATCCTGAAAAATCAAAATCAACATCGGCAGCACCAATTTCAAAATGCAGATCCCAAGCAGGTTGTGGATTTAACGCCATATCAACCCTATTGTGTGTCTTAGATTTTAGCACAATTTCGTCTTCCATATAAATGTCAACATCAACAGAATTATCAGTTTGCTTAACAGAATATTTATAGTCTATTACGGAGCCTCTCTTATGAAAGTCAATAAGATCAAATGATTCATCAAGAAGAACAAAAGTGCTTGCCGCAATTTCCATATCCAGAGATGCAACCTGCACACTATCCTCATAAGGAATGATAAACTCTTGGTTTGCCGGCTTTGCATCTTGATAATAGCTTATATCATAATCTTCGTCACACCATTCAACAGTTCTGTCCATCATGTAAAGAATTGAAAAAGCAAGTACCAGAAGAACCAGGATTATTCTAAATATACTTTTTACCGGAAGAATTGAAACTCCCCATAAAATAAGCACTACCGGCCATAGTCTCCACAAGTTATACCAATCGAAATCGATAATATTTAAGTTTTCTAGTGTAAATAGAACCCCAATTAAAATTAGGATTATGCCCCAAAAAATGTTTCTAAATTTCATTGCTCTGTTTTTTAGTTGGTTTAAAAATATCAGGTTTTATCATTAACACACCCACAATAACTAGTAGAAGAGGCCAAAAATCGGTAATGTTATACCATGGCATTAAACGATCTACTAAAAATAATAGTCCTATAAAAATCAAGACGATCCCTACTGCAAGTCCTGAATTAGATTTCTTTTTCTTTTTATCTGCAACAATTTCATTGCTGGCTTCATCAACTGTATTATCTAAATCGCTTTCATTTGTGCTACCTTTACTTTCAAATTCACGATTTTGACTGTTATTTGAGTATGTTTCACGTGCAGGAATTATTATCCACATTACAATATAGATTATTCCCCCACTACCTCCAAAAAGAGCTAGTAGAACAAAAACAACACGAGCCAATACAACATCAATATCAAAATATTCAGCTAATCCGCTTGCTACACCTCCAATAACCTTGTTTGTTTTTACTCGGTATAGTCTTTCTGTGGTTTCCATGATTTATAATTTTTTGTTAGTTGTACCGATACTTATCGGTTATTAATTTCATTGGCAAATATATTGTGTAAACCAAGGGTGTCAAATAACAATTCGGTGAGTGGGGGAGTTTTTTCGGTGAAAGGGGATATTAACAAGACCTAATAATGTTTTTTTGGGAGGTTCAAGAAGTGCATAAAGAATTATGAATACTGAATGTTGAATGAAATTGCAGACCCAGTTCAACATTCGATATTTGACATTCAATATTCGATATTCCAAAAAAGCAAAAGTATATAAAGCTATATATACAACCTATTACGTAAAGTTGTCATTGGTAGCAGTGCGAAGTGTCGGTACTTTTCTCATAGACCCGCTGAGTTGAAAAAAACCCGCCGGGTCGGGATTGATATTCCTGATTGCCGTCAGGCAGGCTTCGCTATGCTCCGGAGTACAGCAACTCGTTATTGTAAGAGTATGACTATTCTTTTAATTCAACTCTTCCAGGTTCTACGCACTCTGGAAGGATGAATTAGATTACTTCATCAAAATAAAGTTGTATGTAATTGTACCGCGTTGTAGCTCGGCAGCATTGTTATCTTTTGCAAATGTGGAATTATAAGCAGCATCAACAGCAATTTTTCTTAAGTTCTGATCGAGAACATTTGTACCCTTGGCACTAACCTGCGCTTTTTTCACAGTGCCATCACTAACTACCCAGATGCTAACTACAACCGTTCCCTGTTCTTTAAACGTTGCCGATGGTTGCTCCAAAAATAAGCTGCCTCTTCCACCCAGACTAAAAGAAATTCCATTTCCTAAGCCACCCTGTCCGCTATAATCATCACTTTCCTTATAACCATGTGGTTTTCCCTGGTCACCTTCTCCAGCAGTAACTCCCTGGCTGGTTCCTTGTGTATCAGATGAACTTCCGGTATATAGTGCTCTTTTATTTACAACAGGCTTTGGCTCTTCAACAGGAATATCTTCAACAGGTTCATCCTGAACAAACACAGAATCAACTACTTCTTCAACGGGTTTATCTTCAATAATTTCTTCAGGTTCAGGATTCGCTTCCTTTTCTTCAACAATTTCCTCTTCAGGTTTTTTCTCAGGCTCCTTTTCTATAACTTCTTCCTCAATAACTGGAGCTTCTTCAGTATCCTGCGTAATTATCTCTTCTTCAGTAATCTGTGGTTCTGGTTCAGCAGGTGGTTGAACAACTTTCTCCTGCACTGGTACTGGCTCTGACTTTGGAGGTGGAGCATCACTTTGAACCTGACCATATCCACGGTCATCCCATCCTAAATTAACCTCAACACCTTCTTCTCCGGGTAATGGCAATGGGGTACGCAAAGCTGCCAACAATATAAAAACCAGTAATAACACATGTACTGTTATTGTTCCTATTATTCCTTTTCTTCTATCCTTATCAACTTTCATCAATATCTGCTGGTGCTTTTGCTATATTTGTTACCTTTTTGGCTTAGTTGCCAATATTACTTTATGTGTTGTATTATTCTTATTATTAATCTCATTAACAGCATCAATAACAACCACAATATCCTGTACCGGTGCTGATTTATCCGAACGTAATACTACTGATGCTGACTCTTCATTTCTTATCAGGCCAAATAATACATTTTCCAGGTTTGCAGGATCAACTTTATGGTCTTCTACATATATATTTCGAGCTTTATTGATATAAACCGTAACAGTTTGTTTCGACATTGTTTTGCTTTGACTATTTGGTAGCAGAAGCTTTATTGCATTTGGAGCAACCAAAGTAGAAGTGAGCATAAAAAATATCAACAACAGAAACACCATATCCGACATGGAAGCCATACTGAAGTTAGTATCACGTTTATTTCGCATTTGTATTGCCATACTGTTTAGAGTTTTGAGTTTAGAGTTTAGAGTTCAGTTTTGGGTTTTATTTTGCAGGTTCATGAAGCATATCCATAAACTCAGTAGCACTTATCTCAAGTTTATAAACCACCGACTGTATTCTAGAAACCAGTATATTATAAAGAATATAGGCAGTAATTCCAACCACAAGTCCTCCAACAGTAGTAATCATGGCCTGATAAATACCTCTCGATAATAGTTCTATATTAATATTATTACCCGCCATCGACATGTCGTAAAATGCACGAATCATTCCAATAACCGTACCCAAAAATCCCAACATAGGTGCAGCCCCAGCAATAGTGGCAAGTCCTGCAATATTCTTTTCCAGCTTACTTACCTCAAGTTTACCTGTATTTTCAATAGCTGCATTAATATCCCCCAAAGGCCTTCCAATTCTCGACAATCCTTTACTTATCATCCTTCCTATAGGCGAATTATTAGTAAGGCAAAGTGCCTGAGCCGATTCAAGTTTACCATCCTGAATATATGAACGTATATTGTTCATAAAACCCTTATCTTCTTTTTTTGCTCTACCGATTACAAAAAATCGTTCAATAAAAATATACACCGCAATAACCGATAACACACCAATTATTCCCATTATCCATCCACCTTTTAGTACAAGGTCGATTATTGGAAGTGTTATTTCGCCTTCATTAGGTGTCCCTGTAATTAGGTTTGCAGCTTCCTGAATCTGTAATATTATTCCTGTTGTCATTTGCAATTTCTATTATTAAATGATTGGTGAATTTACTTTGATATTATTATTAGCACTATTTCTTTCACATAATTTTTAAACACACATCTGTTAATACAAACTAATAATTGCAATATTTAGTATAATTATGCATAACACATATTTCCCTTTTATTTGGGCAGCCAACCCTCCTACATTAAAATATTTCGGCGGGCATGCCGGGCTTTCCATTTATAGTTATTTCATACCAACTGTTTTTTGTAAGTATTGTGGGGGCTTCCTTCGACAGCCTCCACCTACAACAAAAAAATCAGTTGCTATTTCAATAAGCTATCACTTCAATCCCTGCTGCAAAGGATAACAATTAGATAATATTATGTATCAATTAAAATATTGTAATTAAACAATATTATATATTTTTCAATATAAGTGTAATTTCCCCAATTCAAATTCGTCTATATAATTGTAATGACAATAAAAGAGTTTAAAACTAAATTATTACCACTAAAGAATAAGTTGTTCCGCTTATCGCTTAACTTGATGAATAATAGAGACGATGCTGAGGATGCAGTTCAGGAAGCATACATTAAAATTTGGAAAATGCAGGATAAAATAAATAGCGTTAAAAATATTGAAGCATTCATGATGACAATTACAAGAAACATTTGTCTTGACAAACTGAAAAGCAAAAGAAACAAATTTCTAACACTAGTTGATGATATTACTAAAGTCACATCTTCAAATCCATACGAAATAACTGAACAAGCTGATTTAGTGAATAAAGTAAAACAATCAATGCAACAACTACCTGAGCAACAACGAACATTAATTCATTTGCGCGATATTGAGGGTTATGAATTTCACGAAATACTTGAAATCACAGGATGGGACATGAATTATATGAGAGTAAATTTATCACGTGGCAGAAAAAAAATAAAAGAAACAATATTAAAACTTCAGCATTATGAAACAGCAAGAAATTAATGCGCTAATTGAGAAATATTATCTGGGGAAAACATCTCTTGAAGAAGAAAAATTCTTACAGGATCAACTAAAAGATAATAGAGAAGAAAAATACCAGGATGTTGTTTCTCAATTACATACTTTAAGCAACTTATATGGAGAAAAAGATATTCTTGATGAATCTTTTAACAAAAAAATATTACAGGAATTATCTAAATCTCAACTTTTAAAAACTAAAGTTTTCAGCTTTCGAAATATACTATCAGGCGTTGCTGCCACACTACTAATATTTATTTCAATTTGGATAGCTTCAAGTTTATTAAGCCCAAAAGAAGTGTATGGAACAGTTACCGATCCTATTGCTGCTTTCGCAGAAACAAAAAAGGTACTCCAAGAAGTATCAAAAAATGTCAAAAAAGGAGTAACTCCGGTATCAGCTACGCTTAAAAAAGCTGAGTCTGGGTTAAAGAAAACTAAAAATATTAAGAAATTAAATAATACAGGTTTACTGCTTAAATCAATGACAAAAGTAACAGTAAACTACGGAAAATCATAAAAATAAAATATCTAACACCTTAATACTTAGAACCATGAAAAAACAACTAATTAAATTAGCAGTAATTATAGCATTACTTCTTCCCGGAACAATTTTCGCACAAAGCAACTTTAATGAACTATATGAGAAATATGCAGGCCATGACGGGTTTACCAGCATTAACATATCACCTGAAATGTTTAAATTTCTGGGTGCAATAGATATGAGTGATAGCTCAAATGATTCAAAACATGCTCAAAACGTACTTCAACAACTGGAGGGTCTGAAAATGTTAGTTTATGAAAAACCTGAAGACAAAGAAGGTATCGACTTTTATAAAGAGGTAAAAAGCAAGCTACCACTAAAAGACTACACCGAGTTAATGACAGTTAAAGATAGTGAAAGCGATATCAAATTTCTGGTAAAAAAAGCCGGCAAAAACAGGATATCTGAATTACTTATGATAGTAGTAGGTGAAGACGAAGTTCTTGTTATGAGCATGACCGGAAATATTGATATGAACACTATTTCCGACATAAGTAACTCATTAGATGTAAAAGGAATGGAAAATCTTGAAAAAATAAACGATTAATTTAGCTCAAGTGGAGCGTGGAATTTGAGTAACCATTCATTTTCCAGGCTCCTTAATACCTGATCCATATTCCTAGCTCTCCAACACCCTATGCAGTTTTAATACATTAAATTTTTATTTCTAAATGTTGTCTACTCTGGTTTTACTGAATTAGGTACTTTTGCTACAGGTGGTGCCAAAAATGTTCATTTACAGCTATCTATACAGCAAGTACCGTTCAAAATAATATTGAAACAGAGTTTCCAAACACGCAAAGTTTTAAAAGGCAGGAGTTGGATGAATTATAAGCCGATGGATTAAGTTCGATTAAATATTGTATAACTAATCAGTATAATCAATAATAATTACCTTCATCTAAGTAGTTTACCACATAATCATTAATACCAGTTTCGAGTGAAGTAAATTCCTTATTATAACCCACACTCCTGAGTTTATCCATTTTGGCCTCAGTAAAGTATTGATATTTATCGCGAATATCTTCAGGTGTATCAATAAATTCAATATTCGATTCTTTTTGAAGAGCTGTAAAAGTAGCAAGAGCCAGATCAACAAAAGTACGTGCCTTACCAGTACCAAGATTATATATGCCAGACTCAGGCTGACTCATCATCAAGAAAAATATCACATCTACAACATCCTTTACATAAATAAAATCGCGCAACTGTTTTCCATCTTTAAAGTCAGGATTATGTGATTTAAACAATTTTACTTTTCCTGTACTTTTAACTTGATTAAAAGCATGAATAACAACTGATGCCATCCTGTCTTTATGATACTCATTAGGCCCATATACATTAAAGAACTTCAACCCTGCCCAAAAAGGGGGTTTCTTTTTTTGTTTCAAAGCCCAAATATCGAATTCATTTTTTGACTCGCCATATGGGTTTAATGGCACTAATTTATTAACAACTTTATGATCATCATTATAACCCAATTCACCAAGACCATAGGTTGCAGCAGAAGAAGCATATATCATAGGTATACTATGTTTACTACAACGCTGCCATATTTGTTGTGAATACTTAACATTTAGCACATCGAAAATCTCTTTGCTAAACTCTGTTGTATCAGTACGCGCTCCTATGTGCAATACAAAATCAACATTGAAGTAGTAATCATCAAACCATTGAAAGAAATCATCCCTATGAATCTTTTTGATAAATAAACTATCATTCAGATTTCTATTCTTCCTAATATCGTTAAAATCATCCACAAGGATCAGGTTACTATACCCCTCCTCATTAAGCCTTCCAACCAAAACACTACCAATAAAACCTGCCGCACCTGTTAATACAATCATAATTTTCAAATTTGTTCAAAAGTAATTCAAATAATCCAATTTACACAAATCCAATATAAAACACAGTTTTTCATAATACTATTGTATAATAAGATTCAATAATGTTTAGTTTTGTTATATATTTCATTTATAGTTTTATATGAAACGTTGGTTTATCATAGTCATTCAGCTAATTGCTATTCAGGTTATTACAACTGCACAAATAGCTGTTAAGGGTTTACCAGTTAGTTTCAATAATGAATTAAAGACTAGTATCCCTGTAATTGAGATAGCTAATATCTCTCATAGACTTGCATTAACTAGTGATAAAATACCACTTCAAGCCGGGTACACTTTACTAATAAATAGTGAACTATCAGAAAAAGGAACATGGGAAAAAGTTGATAAAAAATTTGTTTGGCGAATCGAAATTGAAGTACAGGATGCAATTGCATTGAACTTATACTTTAACAGTATTAACTTATTAGTTGATGAAAAGCTATTTGTTTACAGCCCGAATAGTACAGCTGTACTTGGTGCATTTACAAACATCAATAATGGTTCATTTATGTGTACTGATTTCGTCCACGGTGATAGGATAATAATTGAATTTAATTCGTTAAAGCTTTACAACCAACTACCATTCTTAGTGCATGAAGTTGGTATATTGCTAGCTAACAGCAAAAATAAATCACGTGGTTTCGGTAATGCAGGAAAGTGTGAAGTTCATGTTAATTGTATTGAAGGAGAAGACTGGCAGAACAATAAAGAAGGTGTAACTCGCATACTCGTTAAGCAAGATCAACTCACTTTCTGGTGCACAGGTTCTTTAATAAATAACACAAATATTGATGGAACCCCATATTTTTTAACAGCTAATCATTGTGGTGAATTTGCAGATTCAACCGACTATGCTCAATGGTTATTTTATTTTAATTATGAGTCAGAAAACTGTGAACAACCTGTGTTTGAGCCTGAACTATTGTCTCTTTCAGGCTCATCTCTACTTTCCCGTGCTCCTAACGGAATATACTTAGGGTCTGATTTTAAACTATTACTACTTAAAAATGAAGTTCCACTTGAATATAAACCTTATTATAATGGCTGGGATAGAACAGGTGAAATCTCCCCGTTAGGTGTTACTATTCATCATCCTCAAGGTGATTTGAAAATGATATCAACTTACACAAATCCTTTATTATCTACTAATTACGACAACCAAAATGAGGATCCTAATGGAAAATACTGGATGGTACACTGGGCTGAAACTGTTAGTGGTCATGGTGTTACAGAAGGTGGGTCTTCGGGCAGTCCTATTTTTAACAATGAAGGAAATATTATTGGTGCCTTAACAGGGGGTGGAGCTTCGTGTACATTTTTAAATGAACCTGATTATTATGGCAAATTTAGTTATTCATGGGAGTCAAATGGTAGTGATTCTACTACACAACTCAGCTATTGGCTTGATCCAAAGGATTCAGGAGTTACAAAACTCGATGGTACTAATCTTGACTCAACAAATGTTTTTGCAGGCTTTTCCGGTGAACCAACAACTATCATTATTAATGAATCAGTAAACTTTATAAATACATCATTTGGAAATATAACCGAATACAGTTGGTATTTTGAAGGTGGTACCCCGTCAACTTCAAAGAGTAAAGAACCCATGAAAGTTGAATATAACATTGCAGGCGAGTATAATGTGAAGTTAATTGTTTCATCAGCGGATGGAATTGACTCACTAATAAGAAAAGATTACGTAAAAGTATTACCTAATATTTCACCTAATCCTTCCAACGGCAAAGTTAAATTAGTTTTTGGCAATGCGATACCCGATGATATTACAATAAGAATTTTCAATTATTCTGGTAAAGAAACTGTTTTTCGAGAAGTAGAGAGAAGTGATAATTGCCTGATAATTGAAATATTACCTAAAACTCAGGGGTTGTATTTTATTAAACTATCCTCAACGTATATAAATAATACATTCAAAATTATTATTGATGGGTCTAAATCCCCAACTCCATGTAACTGACAATTATTTTGGGTTTGCTGATTTTTATGATGAACATAAAAACAAATAAATTAGAAGTTAAAATTGCTTACCCATTAATTTCATCCTCAGAACGGTGTGAAACATATCCTTTCCATTTTTCGAGGGTATTTGACATATCTGAAGGAAGATCTGATTCAAAATACATTTTCTTTCCTGTGGAGGGATGGATAAATCCCAACGAACGCGCATGCAATGCCTGCCTACTGATAATTTTGAAACAGTTTTGAACAAACTGTTTATATTTTGTGAAAGTTGTTCCTTTCAATATCTTGTTTCCGCCGTATCGTTCATCATTAAAAAGTGGATGACCCAAGTAAGTAAAATGAGCTCTAATTTGGTGTGTACGACCGGTTTCCAATTTACATTCAACATGTGTAATGTATCCAAACCTGTTTAACACTTTATAGTGAGAAATTGCTTCTTTGCCATATTCACCACCCGGGAAGACAGTCATTACTCTCCTATCTTTAAGGCTCCTTCCAATATTTCCCTCAATTATTCCTTCATCTTTTTCCAAATCACCCCAAACAAGTGCTTCATACGCTCTATCAACAGTATGATCGAAAAACTGCTTAGCAAGTTTTGTTTGTGCAAGTTCATTTTTAGTAATCAGCAACAAGCCGGTAGTATCTTTATCAATACGATGAACTAAATAGCCAAATCCATTTTCAACTTTTGTTTGTCCGGAGGAAGCAAAATAATGAGACAGTCCGTTCAACAAAGTTCCGGTATAATTTGCATAACCAGGGTGAACAACCAGCCCAGCCGGCTTATTAACCACAATCAAGTCATCATCTTCATAAACTATGTTAAGAGGAATATCCTCAGGTAATATTTCAACATCCCTGGGTGGGTATGTCATTACTACCGAGATCTCGTCGTATGGCTGTACCTTATAATTTGATTTAGCTGGTTTTCCGTTTACGAGAATATTACCAGCCTTGGCAGTTTGCTGAATCTTATTCCTTGATACATTTACTATCTTATTAAAAAGGAACTTATCAACTCTTAAAGGGGCTTGCCCCTGATCGACAACAATATTATGATGTTCGAATAGCTCAAAACTCTCTTCAGAAGGTTCTTTTATTTCCTTGCTGCTCATCTGTTAATAAGTAATTTAGCTGAATAATACTTGTTTTTACTAACTATTCTTACAATATAAATACCTGTTGAAATATGTCGAATGTCTGTAGATGTACCTATCCCCTTCTTTAAAAGTAGCTCTTTTCCAAACATACTATATATTCGAAGTTCAGCATCCGGATCATTTTCAATTTCTTTATTTGAAATTGAAAAATGTGTAGAAGCGGGATTTGGAAATACTTTTATGTTTTGAATATTATTATCAGTAATTTCTTCCTCTGACAGTATCATATTGGATCCCACCATTGGCCTTATTAACAAAGCTCCCTGATATGATGCATTATACCAGTCTCCAATTGTTTTAACAAATATTTTATCCTGCGCATTATTATTAGCATCAAAGCCTATATTCATATTATCAGGATCGTGTTTTTCCCACCCAACATAAAAAGTGCCTACCATAACAAGTGGCTCGTTGAGCATGTATGGATAAAAATGATAAAGTCCGGCTTCCCATTTTACTTTTTCGGCTTCCTGCCTGTAAACAATCTCTCCGGGCCTTCCATTATTATCACTCCAAACTAACAAGTCGAAGTAAAATTCGTTGGCATCATTTAAAGTACGATTAAAATACATTTGTACACCCCACAATGTATCTGCCATACCTAAATTAAACTGGTAAGCTATTTGTGCACCGGCAGCACCATCAACACCCCAACCTCTTTCTGGAGTACCATCATCATATGCATAATAGTTATAAAACCCTTGTCGATATATTGCTGAATCTACTATTGAATTCTGATCAGATGAATCACTTATATAATGTTTAATGATATATGATGTAGTATCTCTATCGTAATTAAGTGAAAATGCTGAATTTACAGGAGGACATGCATGTGCCGATCCACACCCTTCACATTGCTGAAACCCAACCTCATAGAATGGGCGCAGATTACAACTACCACCTAAATATTCATAGGAGAAATCACCATTAACCTGCTTAACATGATAGGAATATTTTGTGTTATGTTCAATATTATCAAGGTTAGCAATATACATATGAAAGCTTGGAGTTGTATAATTTGTTGAAGAAAATCTGTATTGACGGTAAGGCATTACTTGATAATTCTTTAAAAAAGATGGAGCACGTTGAGAGAAAGTAATAGCTCTATATGTAGTATCGCCTGCCGTCCGGTTATAATTTAAATAAACATAATCAACATTCCATTGATCTCCATTGCTTTTCCATGATGGAGGATACAGATTATTCGATAAGCTGGCATAGTTTCGAAACCTAAACCTAAATTTATCATTGAAATAACTAGTGTCAATTAAAGGTATCATGACCTGAAGCATATTCTTACCATATTCTTCTTGAAACTCATCCAGACTAAGTCCTTCTGAGTACCACATTCGATCCCATACAATTTCGGGAATAAATACTGAGTCGCAAGCAACGGTAACCAACTCATCATACAGAATTTCCACATAAACAGTAGTAGAAACATTAGGGTTGCAACCTTCGGGAGCCCAAAGAACATCAAGTGGTCTGATGGTATCCCCTGGTCCTATATAAACATCAGAATTTACAGTTACAGAATCCATATGTGAAAAAACTATATTTCCGGTATATCGCGAAAACTCAAGAATTAATGAATCATATACTTTAGGAGCATCACCAACACCCTGTGGCTGATAAAAAAAACTTAAATAAAGCGAATCGGCAGGACTCAATTTTCTTGCAATGGGATTAAATATTGAATCTAACCTAATTAACTGTGTTACTAATTTATCAGCTTCAAATGGAGCTTCAGATCCAGTTTTATATATATTACCTGTACTATCAATTGCATCAAAAGTGGCAGCACCAATATTTACCGGTAAAAATGGGAAATCTTTATTTACGAACACATCTCTGCCATTCCATAAATTTTGATTAGGAAATATATTTGAAGTTGAAAAATCATCAAAAAATGGAAGCTCAATAACTTCAGTCTGATTATCAGAATTACGATTATATAAGCTGTTCGCTAAAGCAACTTTTTTTGCTTCCATGGCAACAGCCTCATTTATTTGAATACCGGTTATAAACTCCTGCGAAAGAAGAGAAGAACTTATTCCGAAAAGCAAAACTGCCAGTAATAGTTTAAAATTCATCTTCAAATAATTTATTTTGGACATCGTCAAAATTTTCAGTTAAAGTATCAGGGTCAAATTCTTTTAAATATTCCTGGAAATCAATAAGTTCATCAGAACGGTACCAGATATTAACCGGTTGCCCAAGCATTAGCATATCCTCGGTTAATGTCTCCGGATCAGTTTTATATACCCTTGCATGTAATAAATCATTATCATCCAAAAAATACTCACGACCAACGTTTAACGAATTATAATGCAATTTTTTTCTTGCTTCCATTTGGTTTAACGCAATTAAAAATGGCATTGGCACCATTGCCGTAAAATCGCCCTTACCTACCACAAGATTTACAGTTGTGCCTTTACGAAGTTCTGTATCCGGCTCAATTGGCTCATCGCCAACTAACTGGTCAACAACCGCATTTCGTGCAAAATACTGTACATACTCTAACTCACCAACAAACAGTTCATTTGATTCAAGGGTAACCAAAGCCTGCCTTAATGATAAGTTTTTTAAATTAGGCATTAATACCAATTCGGGAGTTTGTGCAACAATGGTTAGGTACACATGACGCCCTTGTTTTACTTTTGATCCTGGCATTGGATTTTGCAACACAACAGTTCCTTTTTCTTTACTTTTAAAATAAACAGAATCAATTACTTTGAAAATAAAATAATCATCATAACCCTCATCAGATAACTGTTCTACAGTTTGCCCTTCAAAATCAGGAACAATGTAAACATTTCCGTGCTGTGTAAAAATATCCATCGACTTAAGCACTACCCACAATAAAAAAATTGACAGAGCAATAGCAATAAGTAAATGCAGGTAAAACTTTCTTCGTCCTAAAAAATAAAAAAAACTCATCACTGTTTATTAAATCAAAATTCTATAACCTACCAGGTATAGTTGCATAACTTCAATCATTTGAAATTATTGTATAATTTGGCAAAGGTAAAAATTATTAAGCTTCAAGGATATTACTTTCTTTTTCAATCAAAAAAAGACATTAAATTTGTTGTTTAGAAATTCATATCTGATCTTAGATGAAAAACATTGCTATAGTTTGTGGAGGTTATTCAGGAGAATACCCTATTTCGGTACAGAGTGCCGAAATGGTTAAAAAAAATCTGGATAAAACTAAATACATCTCATATATTATTTTTATTGAAAAAGATAGCTGGTATTACAAAGATGAAAATAACAATAAGCATATCATAAATAAAAATGATTTCACCATTGAACTAGATGGAAACACCATAAAATTCGATGGAGTTTTTAACGCCATACACGGTACCCCCGGAGAAGATGGAAAACTATTAGGATACTTTGATTTGTTGAATATACCATATACTTCATGTGATATGGATACATCTGCACTTACATTCAACAAATATTTATGCAACAAATTTGTGCAATCGTTGGGAATAAATGTTGCTCATTCGTTTTCATTTGTTAAGGGAGACAAAATCAATAAAAGTGATGTTGTAAAAACACTTGGCCTCCCTATATTTGTAAAACCTGCACGAAGCGGATCAAGTGTTGGAGTTTCTAAAGTTAATACTATAGAAGAGTTTGACACAGCAATTGAGTTAGCATACGAAGCAGATGACAGAATCTTAATTGAAGAAACAATAGTTGGTCGTGAGATTGCTTGTGGTTTATTTTTGAAAGATAATAAACTGATGGTACTACCTTTAACTGAAATTATTAGCAAGCACGATTTTTTTGATTATGAAGCTAAATACACAGCAGGATTAGCTGATGAAATTACACCCCCTGATAATCTTTCGTTAGATCACGAAACAGATATAAAAGCAATTTCAGCACTACTTTATAATAAGCTTGGATGTAAAGGACTAGTTCGGGTTGACTACATATTAAGCAAAACAAATCTTTATTTTATTGAAATAAATAGTGTTCCTGGAATGTCGGGAGCCAGTATTATTCCTAAGCAAGCTGAAGCAATGGGTATTACAATAGGTGATTTGTTTGATGCCGTTGTTGAGAATATGTTTAATTAAGGTTTATTTATAATATCCGATTTAGTCGTTATTCTTGTTTTGAAAACAGTCATTTACCAAAGTAAACTCCTTGATTTCCAAAACTGCGAAAGCCTAGAACTCGAATATTCTGAATCAACCTTGTAAATATATTGATAGATATTAAAGCCCAAATAACAAATTGCTTTATAGCCTCTCTTTCAGAAAAGCAACAAGTTTCTCGGTTGCTAAGCCACGATGACTAATTTTATTTTTTGTTGCTTCATCCATTTCGGCAAAAGTAATGTCAAACCCATTAGGCTGAAAAACAGGGTCGTAACCAAATCCAGCAGCACCATGTTTCCCTGTTGTTATATTACCAGCAATTCGACCTTCAAATTGAAATTCATTTCCATCAAGTATTAAAGAAATAACTGTGCTAAATGCAGCTTTTCTGTTTTCCTGTCCTTCAAGTTCACTTAATACTTTATTTACATTCTCATCGTATGTTGCATCTTCTCCTGCATATCGTGCTGAATAAACTCCCGGGTTACCATCTAAGGCTTCAACTTCAAGTCCGGTATCATCCGAAAAACAATCAAGGCTAAATCGCTTGTAAATTGTATATGACTTTATGGAAGCATTCTCAGCAAGAGTAGTACCAGTTTCCGGGATATCTTCCAAGAAACCAATATCCGACAAACTTAATACTTCAAAATCATCTTTTAATATACTCCTTATTTCGAGTAACTTATGTTGATTATTTGTTGCAAATACTATCCTTCTCATTTTTTTCTCCCACAAATTAGTTTTCTATGTAAATGCTTTAAGAACCGGAATTAGTACATATGCTATACCTGAATATTCAGGTGAAAACATTCCTAATATTAATGCAATAATTGACACACCAATAAATATAAGTGTATTCTTTTTTCCTTTTATAATACTCTCTTTACTATAATCCTCAGGGATAAGCTTATGGTTATTTGTGGCATACAGCAAGTTAATCATAAAAAAGAGACCAACAATTAACATATTAGTATTAAAAAAGATTGCAGAAACAGGATTACTACTGAATTCTGACTCAAGGCTTGCCGAAAAAGGAATTAAACAAATAAACATTAAAAGTAAAATATTAAGCCATATAAAAGTTGAATCCGTTTTTTGAATAATATTCATTTGCTTATGTTGAATGCCCCAAAAAATGCCTAACAGAACAAAACTTAATAAAAAAGTGTAAAACTCTACGCCTTGATTAAGCAAAGCATTAAAAAGCCCAATTTGATTAACAGTCTCCTTATCAGGAATACTAATGTTTAAAACCAAAATTGTCATGGCAATGGCAAAAATACCATCAGAAAGTGCGGCAATACGATTTATTGTATAGAAATTCTTATCTTTATTCATAATTATATCTATTAAATTATAAAAATAAAATCAATATCTGTTTAATACTATCCTAGTTACAAAAATAGCCAGATTACTCAATTAATTACAACAATTAACTATTTTATAACTATACAATAATAGAGTAAATAAAACTGTTTGTATTAAAGAAATTAATTAGATAAATATTTAACACTATTTTTGTCATATCACTGATAGAAAAATCTAACCTACAATAACATGAAAACGATAAGATTATTACTAGTAACATTTGGATTACTATTATTTGCTGGTGCATGTAACTGCGATTCGAAAGCTGACACATGGGACAAAGACCAAAAAGCTACGTGGACTAAAAAATGCATGACATTTATGGAGGAAAAAGGCGTTGAAAAAAAGAATGCTGTTGACTTTTGCGATTGTATGCTCGAAAAAACTTCTGAAAAGTACACTCCGGAAGAAGCTGTAAATATCACCGAAGAAGAAGAAGCAAAACTTTGGGAATCATGTGATTACGATTGGTAAAAAAATAATTTGAAAAAAAAAGCGCCTCTAACTTAGAAGCGCTTTTTTTATTTACAAACTCCAAAAGAGTTATATTCATTAATCTAAGGAAATTCAATTCCAGGATAACTACTTACAACTGTATGTGGAATATTTGCATTATAAGTTGTGTTAATAGCATCAATAAAATAGTTTGCCACTAAAGCATTACCTTGAGGTGCTAAATGAATACCATCAAGTGAAAACAAATTACCTGTAACAAGTGTTGTTGTAAAAGTAATTCCATCAACCACAATTCCTGTAGTTTTTGCATCAACAAGAATACTGTTAAAATCAACAAAAGCCAAACCATTTACTGTTGCTGTTGCCTTAATTACATCGTTAAATGCATTTGTAGCATTAGTAACTTCAGCAATTTCAGAAGCAGTAAGAATATACTGTGAAGGAATTGGCACAGCACTTCCCCATTGAGCACATTTAATCGAATCCTGAGGTATAGTCATCAGTACTAACTCATCGCTGGTAATTTGTCTAAATTTCAATGTTACAGGTATTGGATCTGGCATATCTGCATCAAAAATAACCATTGCATTGGCACCAATCTCAAAATTAATTCTGTATGGTTGTCCCATTTGCTCCATAGCTGCGTTATACGGCACATATGCAGCATTTATAAAATCAAGTGTTGCTTGATCAGTAATAGGTATTGCATTATAAGGCACTGTTGTAAAAAATGCAGCCGAAGTAACACCCGGTATATTTGCCAAAACGCCGCCTTTTGCAGATGACATAAGAGCACCAACAATTGTAGCATATGTTTCTGTAAATCCAATTCCTACATCACCAGTTAATGGTGTTATTGGGCTCAGACCACCTGATGTAGCAAAACCTAATACATCATTATTACCTATCCATAACGAAAAGAAAGTAGGTGAGATTGATAATGCTTGCTCAACAACCGAAATAGTTGGAGTTGTTGCAAATTTTACAAAATAAGGATTTGCAAGTCCCAATGCTAAGTTTGCAGGATCACCATAACCATTAAATAATAAATGACCAAGTTTTGCACCTGGTACACCAACATTGTTAACAGCATAATCTACATGATCGGTATATGGATCTAGTTCACCAACATCAGGTACGGGGCCAAGACTTGTAGCTCCTAAACAATCTTCACTATAACCAAGCTTTAATTTACCCGGTAGTACGCCAAATTCGCTTTTAACTTTAGGAAAAACAAATTCTGCTCCTCCAACTTGTGTCATTTGCTCACCTAATAAATTAGCCCAGCCATACATTTGCCCTGAAGTATAAAGAGCACCATCAGCATATCCTGCTGTTAGTGAGTTACCTACGGCAACATATGTGGTAAAATCAGCACTTCCATTGCTAGGTGTAAATTCGTTAACATCTGGTTTACATGAAGCCATGAAAGCCAGAATAGCTATATAATATATAAATTTTATTTTCATTTGTTTATGTGTTTTTTGGTTTAGAATCTTAAACTAACACCCAATCCAGGGATATAAGTAATTGTTTGATAAGTACCCTCAAAATTATCAGGAGTGTAAGCCATATCTGATTTTTGTCCAAACAACTGAAGGAACGAAAGATCAATACTCAACATATCAATTGGAGAATATGATAATCCAAGTGTGTAAGCAAAAGTATTTAAACTAACAGTTTCTGGTGTAAAGTAATCAGAATTAGTTGGTGAAGTATCATAATAAGCACCAGCTCTCAATTGTAGATTATCCATCATATCATATTGGATACCAATACGTGGGATAAACGTATCTTTGTATTCGCGTGGATTGTTTGAACTTAGCAAATCTCCATTTTCATGAAATGTAAACGAAAGTGTGTCATATGTACCCCACATCACCCAGTCAAGTTCAAAAGCAATAAGTAGTTTATCAGTTGCCTGATAAGCAACACCAAAATCAAGATTTCCTGGAAGAGGAAGTTCAGTATCAAATGTGTTTGTTTCTGGTATTAAGGTATTTAACGATGATGGAACAGTAAATTTAGCATCACCGCCTTCAACTTTCATATTAATCCTGGAACGATAATTAAGTCCCAATGAAAGTTTATCACTTGCCTTGTAAAATAAACCAAGGTTATAACCCATACCACTAGCATTAGCATCAAGATTAACCGTAGAGTTACTTCCATAATTAAGTGCTTTGTTAATTTCAACACCACCTGTTGTATAAACAAACCCAGCGCCAATACCAAACTTATCGTTAATGTTAAACGAAATTGTAGGCTGTATAAAAATAGCTTTTAATGAAATATCCTGAATTAAAAATTTTCCAGACCAATCATCCTGCCATTTTGCTGAACTGCCATAAGGAGTGTAAACAGCTATACCTACTGTTATCATTTCATTTATTTTGCCTGCACCATACACATAAAATGGAGTTCCAAGTGGATTATCAGTTTCCTCTGTAACTGAACTTCCTGTGCGCTGAAACGACACGTTCGACATAATAGCACTAGCACCAACTTCAAAATGCATTTTATCTTTCATAAACGATAAAGCACCTGGATTATAAAACATTGAACTAGCTCCCCAACTTAATGGAGTACCAACAAGCCCAAATCCGTTTTGCTTATTTCCTTGAAGGCGAACCTGATAGCCACCTGCAAATGCAGTTGCCGAAACTAAAACTATCGACAATAGCAATAATGTAATTCTTCTCATAAGTAATTAATTTTTATTAATAAGTGTACAAAGAAACTACAAATATATAAAAAATGACTGCACTTGATAAAAAATAACATATATTAGCTGACTAATTATTCATTAAATATTATAAAAATATGAAAAGGTTTACTTTATTTTTTCTTGGAATTATCCTCTCAGCACAGTTTGTACTTGCTGGTGGAATAGTACATAACACTAATCAAAGTGCCGCGTGGTCACGAATGTTGTCGCGAGGTGCAACTCTCGAAATTGATGCAGTATATTATAATCCTGCAGGGTTAACAAAGCTAAGTGATGGTTTTCATATATCTGTATCGAACCAGAGTATTTTTCAAACCCAAACCATAATGTCTTCATACCCTTACCTAAATAATGACACTTATACAGGTACAATTTCAGCCCCATTGTTCCCTTCAATATACATGGCTTATAAAACTGGTAGGTGGGCATTCTCATTTGGCTTTCTACCCCTAGGTGGTGGTGGTGGTGCTACTTTCGATAAAGGAGTACCATATATGGAAGTACCAATTGCTTCACTCGTGCCTGCATTTTCAGAAATGGGTGTAACAGGATATTCAGTAGATATGGAGTTCAAAGGATCATCTGTTTATTGGAGTGTACAAGCAGGTATTAGCTTTGAAATTAATGAGAATGTATCTCTATTTGCAGGTGCCAGATATATTATGGCAAAAAATACTTATACTGGTTATATAAAAAATATAACGCTACTAAGGGATGATGCACATGGTGGCAATCTACCGGCAAATGATTTTATGAATGGAGTTGCAAAGCAAGCTACTGATGGTGCTGCACAAGCTACTGCAGGTGCAGGAATGGCTACCGGAGCAGGAATCTCAATGCAACCAATTATTGATGGCGGCGGCGGTGTACTCACATGGGATCAGGCTGTTGCTATGGGAGTCATTACTGCGGAACAAAGTGCACAGTTACAAGGCGGTTTATTGCAATTTGGATTTACACAAGAGCAGATAGATGCTATGGATATGTCACAAGCACAAGGCTCATATTATGGTACTGCTACATACCTTACCGGTATGGCAGCTGACTTACTGGTTCAAGCCGGCCAACTAACAGCTGGTGCATCATTAATGGGTGATCAGGAAGGTGACATTACACAAACAGGTAGTGGAATTACTCCTATAATAGGTGCAAATTTTTCGTTTATGAATGATAGGTTAAATTTTGGATTAAAATATGAATTTGAAACCAAACTTGATTTAGTTAACGATGTACCTGCTGGAAAAGGATTTGCTATCGGAATAAATCCTGATGCAACACCAGTTTATTTATATCCTGATGGAGATACTATAAACGCTGACATTCCTGCTATGCTCTCAATTGGTATGGATTATCAGTTATTTGAACCATTTAAGGTATCGCTTACTTACCACACATATTTTGATAAACAAACTGCTTGGGCAAACCCGGATAATGAACCTAGAGTAATTGAGAAAAACTTCTGGGAATTTGCTATTGGATTTGAATATGATATCAACGATGATTTCTTAGTAAGTACAGGGTATCTACGTGCACAAACAGGCGTAAATCAAAATTATCAGTCAAATTTAGGATTTAGCCTTTCTACAAATACAATTGCTTTAGGAGGTGCCTATAAAATTAATGATATGTTTAAATTAAACCTTGGTGCTTATTTTGTATCCTACGATAAAGAGGTATACGACATGTATGAAGGATCGGGGAATTCAGTAATCCCTTATTATGAATCATATCTGAAAAGCACTTGGGCTATTTCTGTAGGTGTAGATATTACTATAGGTTCAAAATAAATCTCTATTTAACTAGTTTAAAAAAATGCCATGAGTCATCTTATGGCATTTTTTTTAGTTGTTCAAATTCCAATCTATTGGCTCAAGTCCATTTTCTATAAGAATATTATTTGCTTTCGAAAAATGTTTACAACCATAGTATCCTCTATATACAGAAAATGGTGAAGGATGAGGTGCTTTGAGCACAAAGTGCTTACTTGTATCTATTAGCTCAATTTTATTTTGAGCGTACTTACCCCAAAGCAGAAAAACAATACCAGCCCTTAAATCAGAAATTGTCTTTATTACCTGATCAGTAAATATTTCCCATCCCTTTCCTTGATGTGAGCCAGCTTCACCCTTTCGAACAGTTAAAGTTGCATTTAAAAGGAGAACACCATTCCTTGCCCAGTTTTCAAGATTACCGGAAACAGGAGCTACAATACTAATGTCGTCATGCATCTCTTTATAAATATTCTTTAAGGATGGTGGTAAAGGTACACCATCAGGTACAGAAAAACTCAGCCCATGAGCCTGCCCCTCACCATGATAAGGATCTTGCCCTAATATTACAGCCTTAACACTTGGCAAAGGTGTGTAATCAAAAGCAGAAAAAATTTGGGAACCCCTTGGATAAATATGGTACTTTTTTCTCTCTTCCCTTAAAAATATTTTCAAGTCACTAAAATATGGAGAAATAAATTCCTCCTTTAAAGCTTCACCCCAACTTTCTTCGATTACCGGTTTAATTTCATCCATTTTACACAAATATTAATAATAAAAACAATAAAAGTAAATAATTCTTGTTATTTACTTAAAATCTGCTTTTCTTTGTGAATTGCTAAATACATAATAGTTGTAAAATTATGAAAAAAATAATTATCCTCATATCTGCTGTAGTACTCGTGACAGTTTTCGCCAGCTCATGTAAATCATCCAATAAGTGCGCAGCTTACGGGGAAACTCAGAAATATCAAAAAGAAAGCAAATATTAACTTGCACAACCATTGTGGTTTAACTTTAATAATTGGATACTAAACTCCTAGTATTTTTCTTACCCTTAGTAATGAAAAGATTCGATAAAATACTGATTCTTTTCCTGTTAGTTGCAGCTAGCACTTCTTCATATGCTCAATTTGATACTGAAATAACAGATTCACTTGAGAACAAAATCCTATATAATCGTCAAAAAACTTACGGCATAGTATTGCACAATTTAGGGATGGGACTTGTTTACAGGACGGGTAAACGATTGTCTATTTTTAAAACAAGAATGTATGAAATTGAATTTGTTAGTATGAAATCATACAAACAGGTCAAAATGATAAACCCATACGTTATAAATTCAAAAAGATATGTTTACGGAAAGACTAACGATGCTTTCTTTTTAAGAGCTAATGTAATTTGGAAAAAATTACTCAACAGAAAACCATATTGGGGAGGTGTAGAAGTAAGGTTTATGTATGGAGGTGGATTAAGCATTGGAATAGCTAAACCATACTATTTATTTGTTATTAAAGATATTTCCAGCTCAGGACAAACATTTTCAATTGTACCTGAACGTTATGATCCGGATAAACATTCCAATACGGATATTTATGGTAGAGCGCCTTTTTCAAAAGGCTTTAACGAAATAACTGTACACCCCGGACTACACCTAAAAACAGGAATAAATTTTGAATTTGGCACGCAAAGTACAAAAATCAAATCGTTGGAAATTGGTGCTGCAATAGATATATTGCCCGGTGGGCTAACTATTATGTTTAATAATGATAATCAAATATTTTTCCCTGCCTTATATTTATCATTTTCGTTGGGAAAACGATTTAATAAATATTAAAGTCCGAATCAGTGTGCATCAGCTATAATTCAAGATTCATACAAACTACCAAATTCCAAACACCATTTTTCATATAAATTACAATTTCTAATTTTCAAACAACACAAACACAAACTTATACCAACAGCCACCAAAATGATACTACTATTTGTGAGTCATAATATTTGATTATTAATTTTGCGAACATTGGTTATTATTTGTTATTTGATTTTTGCTATTTGGTTTATTCAACTTATTTTGAGTATTACTTCAAATTTCTAGTTATTAACTCCTATCCTTCCTGACTTCTCAAAAAAAAAGGTGTCCTGAAAACCAGAACACCTTTCCATTATACTTTAAGCGGTTTTTTACTTAATCACTAATTGTTTAGTAACCACTTGATTTCCTTTACTTAATGACAGGTTATAAGCACCACTACTAACGTTATCAAGTACTATAGATAGATTATTACTTCCAATCTTACATATAATATCAGCATCATAAACAAGTTTTCCTGTTAAGGTTGTAACTGCTATTGTATATTTTCCAGCAATTGAACTGGTAACCTGAAGATTAAACTCTCCATTTCCAGGGTTAGGATAAATATTTATTGCATCAGCATTAAATTGCTCATCAATTCCAATATACCCCTCTGTTTTAAACGACCATGTATCACTCCAATCTGAAAGAAGAGGACCAGACAAACCACGTACTTTCCAGTAATAATTAGTTTGTTTCTCAAGATTGCTTTGACATTGATTATATGGCACATCACTAATAATAACCATTGGATTACTAAAGTTTTCATCAATATCAACCCAAAGTTCATACCCTGAGGCTCCTAATACTTCATCCCAAACAAACATTGGGCATGAAATAACGTCTTCAGCACCATCTTCAGGCTCGCTAAGAACAATCATATTTACAGTAGTGAAACTCCATACTTCAGACCAGTCAGAAATCTCAACTGCATGTTGAGCAGCTACTCTCCAAAAATATTCCTGTCCAAAAACAAAATCATTTACAGATAGGATATTTTCATCAGGGGAGAATGACCTTGGTTGACCAAAAGTTTCATCAATATCTACTTCAAAAACATAATTTGTAATGCCCTCAAAAACAGCCCATTTAAATTCAACAAGCAAATCTGTTTCAGATGAATTTGATGGAGAAGTAAGCTCAGGAGATGCTTCAACAGTAAACGATTTCACCCCTGCCCACTTTGATGTATCAGCATCATGAATTGCACGAGCACGATAAAAGTATAGTTGTCCAAAGAATAAATTAGTCAAATCCTTAGTAGTCATTGAGGAAGGTATCTCGTAATTCATCAAGTAAGGGCTATCAAAGCCACTTCCAGTTTTTTGAAGAATCATACCTTTTTCACCAACAACAAGACCACCATCTGCTGAAATGGCGGCTCCAAAAAAGTCATCATCACTCAATGCTGTAGCTTCATTCCATCTTCCATTAAATGTAAGC
>Ga0222666_1000019_pt1 | contig 153432 bp, 141 predicted proteins | sample AntAcemetagen655_FD_181710 | JGI IMG/M metagenome (GOLD analysis project Ga0222666, IMG submission 181710) | Saline water microbial communities from Ace Lake, Antarctica - #655 | ecosystem: Environmental > Aquatic > Non-marine Saline and Alkaline > Saline | place: Antarctica: Ace Lake...
AAACATGATGTCGATGGTCATGGCGATGCGGTAGGTGGTGTAGCTCGTCATCCGCTCAAAAATCCGTCGGGCCGACTCCACCGCTTCGATGATCACCGAAAGCCCCGGCGCCGTCAGGATGAGGGCGGCAGCCGCCCGGGCCGCATCGGTGGCGCCCGAGACCGCAATCCCCACGTCCGCCTGCTTCAGGGCCGGCGCATCGTTGACGCCGTCGCCGGTCATGGCAACTATATGGTCCCGGTCCTGCAATGCTTTGACGATGGCGTATTTATGTTCAGGGAAGACTTCCGCGAAACCGTCCGTCTTTCCGATCTGATCAGCCTGGGCCGTTGTTAGACGACTGGGGTCGTCGTCTTTCCCCACCAGCTCCCGAGCCGGTCGGATATTACGGCCCATGCCCAGTTGCCCGGAGATTTCCCGGGCGATGGCCACGTTGTCACCCGTCGCCATCTTGACCTCCAGCCCGTGTTCATAGGCCTGCCCGATGGTAACCCTTGAGTCGTCCCGCGGTGGGTCGTAAAGGGGCAGGATGCCCAGGAACCGCCAGGTTTTCCCTTTCCTTGAATCGGCCACCCCCAGGGTGCGAAACCCCCGTTCGGCCAGTGCGTTCACTTCATCCGTTGCGCGTTTTTCATCTTCTTCGGCGAGGCCGCAGAGGGCCTGGATGATTTGGGGAGCGCCTTTGGTGTAATACCGCGTCGCGCCATCGGGACCCACGGTGGTTCCCTGGGTGCGCTTCCCGATGGGATCAAAGGGGACAAAAGCCGTCTGTTGATAGTGATCAAATAATTTTCGGTCATCAAGGCCTTTGATCACCGCCAGGTCCATGGCGTCCCGGTTTTCCTCCTTTGAGGCGAGGCTTCCAGCCAGGATGAGTGATGCGTTATTGATGGCCTCAAACAGTACCGGATCGCCTAGTGTCAGTTCGTTCTTGGTGAGGGTTCCGGTTTTGTCCGTGCAGAGGATATCCACGCCTGCTATCTCGGCCGGTTATATGCGCCGGGGTCTTGCCGTATTTTGGAAGTTCACTTTCAACCGATCAGCACAGGAGGGAGAAACATTTCCGGCCGTGCGAAAAATTCACCCAATAGCGTTGTCTTCAAACATAGACCTGAGAGGCCTGATAATTGTGCCGGGCATGCCTACGGCAGATCATCCAAAGGACTTGCAACGCCCTCGGTGCCTTGCTGCAACACGTGGGTATAGATAAAATAAACGTGGTCTATCCCGATTACACCAATTATGCAATTTCGTCTGTAGTTGTATATTGACAAGGGAAGATTATCGGATTATTATTCAATGAATTATATGAAAAGGAGGTGTAAAATCATGCGTACCACCGATTACCTCTCGGCAACCGCCCTTTCAAAAAAAACGTCGGCCACACTGGATGCTCTGGACAGGGGTGAGGCGGAAAAACTGATTATTCTGAAGAATAACGCCCCAAAAGCCGTATTGCTCTCCATGGAAAGTTATGAAGCCATGCAAGAGGAGATGGAGGATCTCCGATTGACCGCCCTTGCAATTGCACGGTTGGAAAGCTTCGAAGAAAAAAAGGCCCTATCTCATGAGTACATTCAGGAGAAATTCGGAAAATGACGTGGCGCATTCTCTACCATCATGAGATCGAAGACGACCTTGAAAGTATCGGGCCTTCCGCTGCAAGGCGTATTGTGAAAGCCATAGACTCAAAACTTGTCCGCGCCCCCATAAAATTCGGAGCGCCATTGTCCGGGAACCTGACCAACTTCCGAAAATTGCGAGTTGGCGACCATCGAGTGGTTTATCAGGTGTATGAAAAAACGGTGGTAGTGTATGTTTTGGCCGTAGGGCCCCGCCGGGACAAAGAAATTTACAGGGCGGCTGCAAAACGGAAATTTCGAGATATTGGCGTTAAAAACAAAAAATAGAGGTCATCAAATCTGTCTTTGATTCTTAATTCAAATTTCGGGAAACAGCAAGAGTCAACAGCAGATTTGACCCCATGACACATCGCCCGGAACCAGATCCGCGGCGTCGACCTCCTGCCATTTTTCGTTTCGAAGTACCCTCGCCTTGAGGGCCAGCTGTCCTTTCAGGGCCGTCAGGGCATTGGCGGCCTTGTTTTCCTGCCAGAAGCCGATGAAACCGTTGAAAACGAGCATGGCCGCGATGATGAAGAAATCCTTTTGATCACCGGTCACCAGAGAGAGGATCGCCGCGATTTCGATCATCCAGGGAATGGGGCCCCAGTAATAGCCCAGGAATTTCAACAGGGGGTTGGTTTTTTCTTCTTCCAGGGCGTTGGGCCCGGTCTCGGCTAGACGGCGCGCCGCCTCATTTGAAGAAAGGCCCTCGGCGGTGGTTCCCAGCGCTTCAAGGACCTGATCGGTGGAGAGTTGCTTTGATTCGTCATCGGATAGAAAAGGTTTTGAATTCATAGGGTTTCCCATCGTAAGGGTTAAGAAATGAGCCCGGCGCGGCAATGAACCTTTTATGCTATTCTATATATCTACCGATTCCTTTCTAAAACGCAAGTTTGAAGTTAAATAAGTCAAGAATCGGGCATTAAAAGCCGCAAATGTGTCAGCGTCACAAAAACCCTTGCAATTTTAAGGCAATCTGTTATCAATGGTTTCTAGCTATCTCGGCGGTTACATTCGCCGGGGTCTTACCGTTTTTCGGAAGTTCACTTTCAACCGATCAGCACAGGAGGGAGAAACATTTCCGGCCGTGCGAAAAAATCACCCAATAGCGTTGTCTTCAAATATAGACCTGAAAGGCCTGATAATTGTGCCTGGCATGCCTACGGCAGATCAGCCAAAGGACTTGCAACGCCCTCGCCGCATTGCTGCAAAAAGTGGGTATAGATAAAATAAACGTGGTCTGTCCCCAATTACATATCCCCCCATCAATTTCTTGCCTGGGAAAGCTAGCAGATAGGATTTATCCAGAAATCGTACAATAACTTGTTATAGTGCCCAACAACCACCGAGCCAAACTGTAGACGGAAAAGAAAATTAATGGTAGAAAAAGAAGCATTAGTCAGAATCAAAGTCTGGGGTGAGGAATAATATGGATTTACAACAGGCCTACTACGAACAGCGGTTTGAAAATCTATTTCTCAAGTCAAAAGGCAATACTTTTCAAGAATTTTTTGAAAAACTGATGGAACTTACTTATAAAACTGATTTTATGGCTTGTCGACCGTGGGGTAATAGGGGCGATCGAAAAAATGATGGCTTCTTGAAATCAGAACAACGACTGTTTCAAGTCTATGCACCAAATAAAATGAAAGAAACCGAAGCCATCAAAAAAATCACTGAAGATTTTGAAGGGGCAAAAAAACATTGGGGGACCAACTTTAATAAATGGACTTTTGTGCATAATGCGGATGACGGTTTGCCGCCCCATGTGCAGAAAGTATTACTTGAATTTCAACAAGCAAACCAAGGTGTCATTCTAGAGTCCTGGGGTCTTGAAGAATTACGCACAGTTTTTCGCAAAATCTCGTTGGAAGACAAACAGACATGGTTAGGTCTTGCCCCAACTGCTGAAACCAAGATGAGGCTGGGTTTCAGTGATTTACAGCCAGTTCTTGAGAGTCTGGCAATCCAATCAGTTTCTTTAAATTTAGAGGTAAAAGATGTTCCTCAAGGAAAAATAGAGGCAAACGCGCTTTCTGAAAGCGTGACAATTTTAATAAAAGAGGGAATGAGCAAAGCTGATTTAGTGCGACAGTTTTTTGATAAGTGGTATGACCCTGAATTTGGTGACAAAATTGCCAAAGCATTCCGAGAACAATACAACTCTTTAAGAGAGCAAAAGCTTACACCCAATACAATTTTTAATGAACTGCAAGTATGGACTGGTGGTGAGCAACGAGGAACGCCTGAACATGAATTGGCGGTATTGACTGTGCTTGCCTATTATTTTGAACGTTGTGATATCTTTAAAGAACCAGGAAGGGATAAGTGATGATATTACCTTCTAAACATTTATCACAAGATAGGGCATTGCTTTCAGTCGGGGCAAGAATCTTACAACAATTACAAATGCCAAAAACTGTTTCGGCAATATGGGAAGAGCTATCGAAGACAAATTGCAAAACCGCCATGCCAACTATTGGTTACAATAGTTTTATTCTGGCCCTGGATTTGCTCTATTCCATGAACGCTATTGAAATGGAGGACGGAGTTCTTTCCGTGAAAAACTAATGATTAAAAAAATCTCCAGTAGTTTATCGTCTTTCAAAGAGATAGAGTTTCATGATTGTTTAAATGTACTGATCGCCAAAAAAGAGAGTGGCGCTACAGACAGGCAAACACGAAATAGAGCAGGTAAAAGCAGTCTTATTGAGGTCATTCATTTTTTGTTTGGAGCAAAAGCGGATAAAAAATCTTTGTTTAGAACCCAAACCCTTATTAATGAATCTTTTAGACTTGATTTCGATCTTCAAGGTGAAGAGTTGGAGGTTAGCAGGAAGGGTAAACAGCCATCAAAAGTGGCTACAAGTAAAACCAATACTAATACGGAGTGGCTTGAATGGCTAGGTGAAAACATGTTTGCATTGGATGTATTATCTGATTACGAAGGGAGAAAGCCAACTTTCAGATCGTTGTTTTCCTACTTTGTTCGCAGGGAACACAGCAATGCGTTTAGAAAACCTGAAAAACAGGCAGAAATGCAACAGGCAGGAGATTATCAGGTTTCGCTAATGTATCTGATGGGGCTGGATTGGACAATAGCTAGTGATTGGCAAAAAGTTAGGGATCGCGAAAAGACGCTTAAAGAACTGAAAAAAGCGGCAAATGCTGACGCCTTTGGTAATCTAATTGGAAAATCTGCTGAACTTCGTACTCAGTTGACAGTAGCAAAATCCCGCTTAAACGAAATTATAGATCAAGTTAAATCATTTAAGGTTCTTCCAAAATATCGAGAGTTGGAGTTGGAGGCGGATCAAATAACCAGGTCTTTAAATCAACTTTCTAATGACAACACAATTGACAGTGCATTGATTCGAGACTTGGAGAACAGTCTAAATGATGAGAAACCACCAGAACTTAATATATTGAAAGATATCTATGCTGAAGCTGGTGTGGTTTTACCAAATGTTGCATTGAGAAAATATGATGAAGTTCGTAGCTTCCACGAATCTGTTGTAAGAAACCGCCATGACTACCTGGATGGTGAATTCCAGTCTGCAAAAGATAGAATAAACGATCGAGAACAAGAAAAAGGCAAATTGGATAAACGCCGTGCCGAAATCATGGCTATTTTAGAAAGCCATGGAGCCTTAGAACAGTTTTCCAGTTTGCAGGGTGAACAAGGCCGCCTTGAGGCAGAAGTTGAGTCTTTAGCTAAACGGTTTCAATTAGCCGAACAAATTGAAGGCACAAAAAATGAGTTGGATATTGAGCGCAACAATCTTGTCTTGCGTTTGCGTAGAAACTTCTCAGAGCAAGAAACAGCCTTGTCAGAGGCAATTCTAGCCTTTGAAGGGATATCAAAATCATTATATGAATCTGCTGGTAGTATGACTATTGAACCATCGAACAATGGTCCAGTTTTTGAATTTCCTATGCAGGGGGAGCGAAGCAAGGGCATTAAGAATATGCAGATATTTTGCTTTGATATGATGTTAATGCAACTCTGTTATAAGAAAAATATCGGACCAAAATTTTTAATTCATGATAGCCATTTGTTTGATGGGGTAGATGGGCGACAAATTATAAGCGCATTAAAAAATGGTGCCCAAACCGCCAAGAAATTAGGATTTCAGTATATTGTTACAATAAATGAGGATGATGCTTTCAAGGAAACAATCGAAGGGTTTGATCTGAATGATTATGTTTTGCCAGTAAGTTTAACCGATGCCACAGAAGATGGAGGACTGTTTGGTTGTAGATTTTAGGAAAGCACCATGGAAGTCTAACATGAAGAAAACGTGCTATAATTGGGTAGCCGGGGGTTTTTCGCTGGGGGGCGGGGGGACGCCCTTAACTTATTAATTTTCTGATTTGGATTTCAAACAATATCTTATGAACCAACAAAAACATGCTGCGGGCAAGCCGCAGATGTTTACGTTATGTGTGAGGAACAACTCGATCAGGATGAGATGCCCCTCTTCAGTCCGAGAACCTTAAACAACCGTGCATACAGGATGGTCCGCTTGAGCATCCAGTTGTTGAAGCCGTCGATGGGAGAGGGGAACTCCTTGTAGAGCTTCTCCAAACGCCTCGCAATCAGGAATACCTTAGATACTTTCATGAACAGTCCGATATGCCCCAGGCTGCTCTTGAATTTGGCAATGCGTTCCGGGATAGTATAGTCAAAGGTTTTATCACTCCAAAGGGCGCTGAACTCCTTGGAGCCAATGAGTCCTGTTTCAACCATTGCGTTCAGATCATCATCGGACAGGTTCTGGATAAAGATCCGGATGGCATCGGCAAAGGGGCGGGAAGAACCGAAACCCCTCTTGTACTGTACATTATAGCCCCATAGGCCTTTTCTGCTGACATCGGCTTTACGAATGGCCGTGGCGGCAACTTCTGCTGCAATCTTACCGGCAATCACCGACCCCGGCACTCCGAACCCTGAATTCGTTGAAACCTGATAGCCGGCATCTCCAACCAGCATGAACCCGTTGCCGACAAGTTCTGGTTGGCAAGGCCTCATGGGTAGGTATGGCGAAGGCCCCGTGCCCTTTGCATATACCTTTTTACCGATCTTGTCCGTGTGTGCAGCGCAGAATTCATGGGTCACCTTTACAGGATCCGGATGGCCCTGGAACATGGGAAGGCCGCAGCCGATATTCGTCTTGCCCTTGTCTTCAGGTACTATCCAGAAATATCCGCGGTTTTGGAGAATGCAGTACCAACCGGGATAATCGTTCGGTGGTATGTAGTCAGAGCTGCCCGTGAGATCCCTGACCTCACGGTAGGTCATGACCATGTCTTCGGGGATCATTCCTTCTTTATGGTAAACGCCGTGGGGAAGCCTGTCCCGAACGACCGCGAAGATCCCACTGGCATCGACTACGATCTTTGATCGGTATTCGTCGATCACCTTTTTTGGTCCCCGGCACCGAACACCGGTGATGAAGTTCCTTTCCAGGATGGGTTCGATCACTTCCGTTTCAGAAAGGAGGGTACAACCGGCATCCAGGGCATATTTCAGGAGCCGTTGACCAAGCAGGCGCCGGTGAGACAGGTACCCGTCAAGGTCCGCCTCGAAGGAATACTTCCTGTTCGGCGAGAACACTTTCAGCTTCAGCATCTTCATATCAAGTTCGTCCCCTTCGGGAAGGGGTATGCCGAGCGCCTCGAAAGTACAGACCGGTATTGTATCAAAAGTGAGCTTGTCCCCGATGTCATCATTTTTCCTCTTATCGATCAGTAGCACCTTGAGTCCCTGTTCCGCAGCAACCTTTGCTGTAGCACATCCACCGCTGCCCGCACCTACGACGATAAGATCGTATACATCTTTTGCCATGGCATCCTCCTCATATTTTAATATTAATACATGAACCGGTTCCCGATCAGTCTTTACACAATCCTCTCAGGATGATCTTGAGTCCCTCCTCGTACATGCGTATTGCAGATACACCCTCAGATTTCACGTATGTCTTGATGAGGAACATGATGTAGATGGAGAAGAAGAGCTCGGCAGTGTGCTGCACATCCATTTCGTGAAATCTACCCTGTTTGATGCCCTGGGACAGGATGTCCTCTATGAGCTGTATGGCTTCTTGGTTGATCTCATGAAAGCGATCTTCTCCAGGGAAGAGGGTGAAGATACTCGGGTCCTTTATGAAAATGGAACGAAGTTCATTATGTTCCATGAGATATTCGATGGACCGTTGAGCCATTATCGAGAACTTTTCCACCACATCTTCCACTTGGTCCACTGCATCGACAACCGCCTTCTGCCACTGTCGAAAGGCCATGCTTATGGTTTTTTCGTATAGATCACGTTTACTGGTTGCATAGAAGTAGATGCTACTCTTGGTCATGCCCAGTTCCTTGCTCACATCTTCTAACAAGGTCTTCTTATATCCGTAATGGGCAAACAGTTTTAATGCCGTATTCAATAAGGAATTGAGCTTTTGTTCTTTATTAAATGCCATAATCTAACAATAGAACAAATGAATCAATAAGTCAAATATATAATAAGGGGTCAAATCTGCTGTTGACTCTTGCTCATAATCTCCAAAAGCAATAAGAGTCAACAGCAGATTTGACCCCTAACGCCCCCTGGAGTCGCCGTCCTTGTCGCCCGCCATACAGTGGGCGAGGGCGGTTGAGACGCCCTGAAACGTTCACCGATATGCTGCCAGCCAGGGCGGTTTCGCTGTCAGCCGCAAGCCTCCCCCCTACCCGAAATACGTTGACAATGTATATACGTGCTATTAAAATTCTTATATGGATATTATCTGGGATAAAGAGAAAAACAGTTGGCTTCAGGTGAACCGGAGGATTTCTTTTGAAGAAATATCCGGCAAACTATTAAACGGGAATTACATCGATATTCTTGAAAATCCAACAAGAGACAACCAGATGTATTTCATAATGAAAATCAATGACTATACATGGGTTGTTCCATTCTTGATTGATGAAAAAGAGAGGATCGTTCTGAAAACAGCGTTTCCAAGTCGAAAATTCCATAATAGATATGGAGGAAGAGATGAATAATTTAACCAAGGAAGAGAGAACCATTGAAAACAATATTGATTCTCTGGTTCCCATATCGAGGGATAAACGGGAACGAGTTGAATCTATTATGGGACGGGCAAGAAAGAACAAATCGATTAGCCTGAGAATCGCTGAATATGATCTTGAGAAGCTGAAAGAGAAAGCTAAAAGCGATGGAATCCCCTATCAGACACTCATTAGTATGGTTCTCCATAAATACATAACGAACGAGTTGATTGAGAAGAGCGAACTACTAAAATCTATTCAACTATTGCGGAACAAAGAGGCTTTCTGAGGGTGAGGTCATCCGCGATTTGGGAAATCAGGGGACGCCGGACATGGGCAATTCGGGTCCATTCCGTGGCGAGTTGGGGGAAGCAACCGAAGGCGCAATCCGAACATGTTGTTTCATCCGCTGGCCGGGCAAGGTCAAGCCGGATACAACCTCGTATGCCATGTTCTCGATCATGGATTTCATCCCGACCTTCGCCAATATCATTGGCGCCAAGATCCCGGCGCCCGAACTCAAGAAGTTTTGAGCGAGGGACATGGGGACCGTAATTCCGGGGACACGATACCAAACTTTTCAAGTCTCATACTGTTCACGAATCCAGTCCTGATAGGCCCCGCTCCTGACGCGCTCGATCCATGATGGATGCGCCAGGTACCATGTGAGGGTTTTCTCGATTCCCGATTGAAAAGACTCCTCCGGGGTCCACCCCAGTTCTCTTTGCAATTTGGTGGAATCAATGGCATACCGTCGGTCGTGGCCAAGCCGATCTTTCACATAGGTGATCAACGTCCGCCTGGAGGGCTTACCGTTCATGGCGGGAAGATCATCGATCAAATCGCAGATGGTCTCCACAATACGGATATTTTCCATCTCGTGGTTGCCGCCGATATTATAGGTTTCCCCTCTTCCCCCGCTTTTCATAATGGTCCACACAGCCGTACAGTGGTCCCGAACGTAGAGCCAGTCCCTGACATTCAGACCGTCTCCATATATGGGAAGGGGCTTATCCTCCCCGGCATTTAAAATCACAAGGGGAATCAACTTTTCGGGAAACTGGTAGGGACCATAGTTATTGGAGCAGTTGCTGATGGTGACGGGCAAGCCATAGGTTTCATGATAAGCGCGAACCAGGTGATCGGAAGAAGCCTTTGAAGCGGAATACGGACTGTTGGGCTGGTATGGTGTGGTTTCCATGAACAGTCCTTCCTTCCCGAGACTTCCGAACACCTCGTCGGTGCTGATATGGTGAAACAGTTCAACCCGGGACTGGTGGTTACGGAACACTTCCAGCAGATTGAAGGTCCCCACGATATTGGTCTGGATAAAGGCACCGGGGCCCACAATGGATCGGTCCACGTGGGATTCGGCGGCAAAATGGCAGACCGAATCCAGATGGTATTCATCAAAAAGCGTATCCATTCGCTCCCTGTCGCAGATATCCCCTTTGACAAAGACGTAACGATCACCATATTTTTCTTCAATCTCCGTGAGATTCTCCGGATTTCCCGCATAGGTCAGGCTATCCACGTTGATGACCCGTCCCTCAAAATCGCTTTCATCCAGAAGATAACGAATAAAGTTGCTTCCAATAAATCCGCATCCACCGGTTATCAGCATATTCTCCATCATTTCGCCTCATCTAATAAACGATCTTTGAACAGAGTTACAAATTGGATCAGATCGGCCCGCCAATCCCGCATGATGTTGAGGCCTTCATCCTTCAACCGTTGATTTTCCAGAATCGAGTTGGCCGGCCTTTCCGCGGGGGTGGGATAGTCTTGGGTCGTACAGGGGACAAAAGCGTTGGGAACCGCCATTTCATCAAGAAACGTGGTGGCCAGTTCGTACCAGGTGCAGTGCCCTTCGGATGTGGCGTGAAATATGCCGTTAACATCGGCATCCATAACGGTTGCAATCTGCTCCGCCAGCCGGTAGGACCACGTGGGAGAGCCGAACTGGTCATGAACCACCTTGAATTCTCTTTCCGGATCACCAATCGCCAGCCTCAGCATGGTTTTCAGGAAGTTCCGACCGTTTGCCCCATAAAGCCAGGCCGTTCTAATGATGCTGTGGCGGTCTGTTTCTTCGCAAACAGCTTTCTCCGCTTCCAGCTTCGTGAGGCCATAATTGGAAATGGGGTGGGTGCCGTCGTTTTCGGTGTAATATTCAGGGACCGGTTTTTTCCCATCAAACACATAGTCCGTGGAAATATGGATCATCCGTGCCCCCCGTGTCCCGGCAGCTGAAGCCAGATGCTTCGGCCCTTCCACATTGACCTTGCAGGCCAGTTCCTTTTCGGTTTCGCAGTCATCCACCCGGGTGAATGCCGCACAGTTCAGGATCACATCCGGTTTCAAATCGTGAACGAACGCGTTCACCGCCGTCCGGTCAGCGATATCCAAGACCTCTAAATCAACCGGGGTTACTTGGTGGTTTTTCTTCAGAACCGTTTCACAATCCCGCCCCAACTGCCCGGCACCGCCCGTAATCAAAATTTTCATGTGTTCTCCTCAGGGCCTCGGTACTTGATCGGGAAATCTCATAATGACCTTGGTACCCTTTCCCGGCGCGCTGTCAATCCGCACATCCCCGCCATGCTCACCGATAATGCGCTTCACGAGGCACAGACCCATACCCACACCCACCGCTTTGGTGGTAAAAAACGGATCAAAGACATAGGGCAGATCTTTTTCCGAAATACCGGCGCCGTTGTCCACAATCTCCAGCAACAAGCCATTTCGTTCTTTTATCAGGAAAATCGTCACAGACCCTTCATCATTTTTAAGAAATTCCAGAGTATTGAGCAAAACCTCATAAACCGCCCTTCTAAAAAGCACGGGATCAACCGCAAACTCCGCCACGGAAAGTTTTAAAGACCACGTGACCCGCTTTGAAAGTTCGGCCGCTTTTGCCTGAAAGCGGTCCACTTCTTTTTCAAAAATATCTGAAATGGAGACCTGCACCGGTTCGGCCGTTGGCATACGGGTGTATTCACTCACAACCCTTACAATGGCCTCAAGCCGCTCGGCATCGCTCAAAATGTTTTTCAAGTAGACGGCGATTGTCGAATTTTCATCAATTTTGCTGAGAATTCGCATGGCAAAACCGCCGATGCTCATGATGGGATTGCGTATCTGGTGGGCGATGGCCATGGCCAGCCGCGTCAACCCTTCCGCCCGCTCGCGCTCCAGGCGGTGTTTTTCCCTCAAAACCTGCTTTTCCCGGTCATGGAGCAATTGAAGCTCCGTTACGTCATGAAGAATCAGGACGATACCGGCGATCTGTTCGTCCTCCCTGAGAAAAGACCCGGTAATGGATAATTGAAGCGTCTTACCGCTCGGTTGAACATAGGGGACCCTGCGATGGAGATTGACCTTTTTCTCCTCTATCACGTCCAGTATGATTTGATTAAAGGCCTGATTTCTTAAATCCTCCAAAAACAGATCACCCCACCCCTTCCCTTCAAACATGCGGCAGGCATAACCCAGGATTTCAGATGCCGCATCATTGCTGGTGACAATTTCTCCTCCCGGGTTAATGACCAGAAGGCCCACCGGGATGCTTTCCAGAATATTATGAAGGATGATCGATTTAATGTTGAACCTCCTGTCTTGAGTGCCTAAAATGCGGTCCTTAAAGAAGGATCTAATTTTGCTGCTCAGCTTCATACAATCCATCAAAAATGTCAAATCAAAGTCGCATATGAAGCCAATCCTCATTGATCAAACTGAAAATCAAAAAGATTTGCCGGGCTTTAACAAATATTGAGGGCTCAAACGGTCCGCATATCCACCCTTGACATTCTCGACGGAACTGGAGTAGCATCGGCCCCGTTCCCTGAACCTTGTTGAAGGCCAACTCATAGCAATTCCAGAATGTTATGACACTTCACAACAATTCGGGCTTATACCGGAAAGAAAGGATGCATCAGATATGAAAACAGCCAAAAAAATTTCAAGCCGACTATCCCTCTGGATATTCATCTGGTTCCTCTTAATGGGGCTGGCTCTCGCCGGTTTCGGATACCGGCAGATGGGGATTTTAAACAAAAGCCTTCAGGGACAGATAAATCCGGAAACGCTGGCGACCCTGCTGCAAAACAGCGGAATTCTCTTCCTGCAGGTGCTTGGGGGAAGCCTGTTGCTTTTTGGGATCCTTCTCTGGCTGACACTCCGCGCTTCCGCGCGCCGGACTTTGGCAAAGATAGATGCCCCCGGACCCGTTACACACGCCCCCAAAAAAGTGAAGAAAAACCTGCCGCCCCGTCCAACACCGGAAGAAAAAGAAGCGCTGGCCCGTGAAAACCAGCGAAAAACCCTCCATTTGCTGACCTTACTTCAGAGAGAAGGCCGCCTGGTCGACTTTCTTGAGGAAAATCTCAAAGATTATGATGATGCTCAGATCGGTGCAGCTGTTCGCAGCATTCAGGAAAACTGCCAGAAGGCTTTGAAGAAGTACTTGAAAATCGAGGCGGTCATCGACAAGGAGGAGGGCGAAGAGATTGCGGTGGAAAAGGGATTTGATGCCTCCGCCATCAAGCTGACGGGCAACGTCTCCGGAGAACCGCCTTTTAAAGGGGCACTGCAACACCGCGGCTGGCGGGTGGGACGGTTTGACCTGCCAACCCTTTCCGGCTCCCCGGACTCGACCGTTATAGCACCCGCCGAAGTTGAAATTCCTTAAGAACATTTCAATAGACAGTGATTTTTAACCCATAACGAGAGACCCATGACAAGCGAAACAAAACCCGACCCCACCTTCGTGGTGGGAATTGACCTGGGCACCACCAACAGTGTAGTGGCTTATACGGAAGCTTGGGGAAGTGAAAAGACGGAACCCCACATTCGAATTTTAAAAATTCCTCAACTGGTGGCCGCAGGCAGCCTGGGGGAGAGTCGCACGCTGCCTTCCTTTTTACTGCTGCCGGGCCCCCATGATGTTCCCGAAGGCGGACTGGCCCTGCCATGGGACCCCCAAAGCCAAATGGCGGTGGGGACCTTCGCCCGGGACCGGGGCGCTGAAATTCCCATGCGCATGATTGCTTCAGCCAAATCGTGGCTCTGTCATACCGGCGTGGACCGTAATAAACCGATTCTACCGTGGGAAGGCCCTGACGATCGAGAGAAACTCTCACCGGTTGAAGCATCGGCGGCGATCCTCGGGCATATCCGGAAAAGCTGGGATTATGCCATTGCCCGGAAAGACAGCCGGCTGTGCCTGGAACATCAGGAGATTTTTCTGACGGTACCCGCGTCATTTGACGCGGTGGCCAGGAATCTTACCGTTGAAGCGGCGGAAATGGCAGGGTTATCCAAAACCACCCTCCTGGAAGAACCCCAGGCCGCGTTTTATGCCTGGATCGACAGAACCCGCAGCGAATGGCGGAACCAGGTCCGGGTCGGTGATCTGATCATGGTGGCGGACGTGGGTGGCGGCACCACGGATCTTAGCCTTATCAAAGTCACCGAAGCGGATGGGGAATTGAATCTGGAACGGATTTGTGTGGGACAACACCTCCTGGTGGGCGGGGACAATATGGACCTGACCCTGGCCTATACGGTGGCCGGAAACTTGGCCGCAAAGGGTACAAAGCTGGATGCACACCAGATGCGCGGCCTGAGCTATGGCTGCAGATCAGCCAAAGAACACCTTTTTACAAATGAGGATTCCGAATCCTACCCCATCACCCTATTGGGTCGGGGAAGCCGGCTCATCGGCGGCGCCATCAAAACCGAACTGACCCGCACGCAGGTTGAAACGGTGCTGAAAGAGGGCTTTTTCCCGGCATGCGACCGAAATGCCCGACCTCTGGAAACACGCCGTGCCGGAATGCGGGAAATGGGGCTTTCCTATACCTCGGATCCGGCCATTACCCACCACCTGGCCCAGTTTCTGAACCAGCAGGATACGCCGGAATCGACCCACCGTACCTTTGTCTGCCCCAGCGCCATCCTTTTTAACGGCGGTGTCATGAAAGCCGGAGGGTTGAGAAAGAAAATTTTGGAAATCCTTTCTTCCTGGACCGCTGAGGCGGACCGCCCTTCACCCAGGGAGATTGAAAGCAATGATTTCGATCTGGCCGTTGCCCGGGGCGCAGCATACTATGGCCTGGCCAGAAAAGGCCGGGGGGTCCGCATTCGCAGCGGGCTTGCCAAGACCTACTACATCGGTGTGGAAGCGTCCATGCCGGCAGTGCCCGGGGTTCCCACTCCGGTCAAGGCCCTGTGCGTGGCGCCATTCGGCATGGAGGAAGGCTCGGAAGCAGCCTTGCCGAACAAAGAGTTCGGCCTGGTGGTGGGAGAACCGGTTAAATTTGATTTCCTGGTATCCAATACCCGGCATCATGATGCCATCGGCACGATAGCGGAAGACTGGGAAGGCGAAATCGAACCCATCACCACGCTCGAAACCCGTCTGGAAGGTGAAATCGGCGCCATTGTTCCGGTAACCCTTGAAACCCGTGTCACGGAGGTGGGGACCCTTGAGCTCTGGTGCGTATCTCGGGACGATCAAAAAAAATTCAAGCTGGAATTCAATGTCAGAAAAAAAGAGACGGATTAACCCATGAATTTTATCATCGGAATAGACCTGGGAACCACCAATTCCGCCGTCACCTATATCGACCTCGAGGCAAATAAGGAGAGATCAAGGCCGATCATCCGGCATTTTGAAATCCAGCAGATCACGGGACCGGGTGAAATATCAAATACCAAGGTTTTGCCTTCCTTCTTTTATCTGCCAGGGGCACACGAATTTCCGGCCGATGCCCTGGCGCTCCCCTGGAACGAAGCAAATAAAGAAAGCTTTGCCGGGATACTGGCACGAGAGATGGGTGCAAAATCCCCCAACCGGATGATCTCATCGGCTAAATCGTGGCTCTGCCACGAAAAGGTGGATCGACATGCCCCCATCCTGCCGTGGGGTGCAGATGACCCGGCGCAAAAGCGCTCTCCCATCACCGTTACATCCGCCTATCTGAAACATATTAAAGATGCCTGGAACCATCAGGTCGGCCTGGATGAAAGCGCCTGGCTTGAAAACCAGAGCGTGATCATTACCGTCCCCGCTTCCTTTGACGAAGTGGCCCGGGACCTGACCGTTGAAGCGGCAACGGAAGCCGGTATCCCCAATATCACCCTGCTTGAAGAACCGCTGGCGGCCTTTTACAGCTGGCTGAATGTTAACGAACAAAAATGGGATCAGCGGGTAGCCCCTGGGGAGTTGATCCTGATCTGCGATGTGGGGGGCGGCACCACGGATTTCACCCTCATCACATTGCGGGAAAAAGACGGAAAGCCCGTATTTGAAAGGATTGCCGTGGGGGATCACCTGATTCTCGGCGGAGACAACATGGACCTGGCCCTGGCCCATCTCTCGGAGGGCAGGCTTCAGGGCGATCAAAAGAAAAAATTGAGCATGGGTCGCTGGCAGTCCCTGTGTAACCAGTGTCGCCAGGCCAAGGAAGACATACTGGGGGAAATTGAAGATGAAAAAACCATCACCCTCATCGGCGAAGGCCGCAAACTGATTGCCGACACCAAAACCACCCAGCTCAATCGTTCGGATGTGGAAGCGGTTATCCTGGACGGGTTCTTTCCCCTGGTCACCCCTGACGAATCGCTCCAGTTGAAACCGCGACGGGGCATGACGGAGTTCGGGCTTCCCTATGCCCAGGACCCGGCCATAACGCGTCATTTGATCCGGTTTCTGGAACAGCATCGAAAGGACTTGAAGGAAACACTAAATCGAGACAGCATCGAACCGGACCTGATCATGTTTAACGGCGCAGCCCTCAAACCCGCCATCCTTCAGGAACGAATTCGGGGCGCCGTCTCCACGCGGTTTCATGGAACAGAGAATTCTCCACCAAGGGTGCTGATCAACCCGGACCTGGATATTGCGGTAGCCCTGGGCGCATCCTATTACGGGCGGGTTCGAAAGGGATACGGCGTTCAGGTAGACAGCGGCAGTGCGAGGGGCTACTACCTCGGTGTTCACCTTTCTGAAAAAAAAGGCCGTCATGACCCTAACATGGCCATCTGTCTGGTGGAACGGGGCATGCCCGAGGGGACTCAAAACGAACTCCATGACAAACAGTTTTCCGTTCTGGCCAACCAGCCGGTGCGGTTTCACCTGTACAGTTCCAGTTATCGCTCGGGAGATGCGGTGGGCGACGTCATCCCCGTGGACGACACGCTGACAACCCTTCCGCCCCTTCACACGGTGATCAAATTCGGAAAAAAATCCAAAGGGGGCGTCTCCATTCCCGTAAAAGTGGAAGCCCATTATACGGAAATGGGCACGCTCGCCCTGTGGTGCCGGTCTTTGAAAAGTCCTCACCGCTGGCGTTTCCAGTTTCAGCTTCGCACCATAGAGCAGCCTGTTGACGTATCGGACCAGGAGGTGTTGGAAGAATCTCTTATCAATGAGGGGATTTTACGGATCAGAGACACCTTCTCCAGTAAAACCCCCAAGACCCAACCCCCGCAGCTCATAAAGGACATCACCAAAACGGTCAACACGCCAAAGGAAAAATGGCCTCTCGAATTTATTCGTAGAATGGCCGATGAACTCAAGACCCTGGATTCATCCTGCAAACGCAGTATTGAACACGAAAGCCGCTGGCTCAACCTCATCGGATTCTGTATGAGGCCCGGATTCGGGGATGCTCTGGACGAACACCGTATGGAAAAATTGTGGAGATCTTTCCACGATGGGCCGTTTCATACCAAGAACGTTCAGGTGCGATCAGAATGGTGGGTGTTGTGGCGCCGGATTGCAGGGGGCCTTTCCACAAGCCAGCAGCGCCAGGTGTTCTTGAGCATCTCGTCCTTGGTAAAGCCTGGAAAAGGCGGGAAGAAACCCAATATCGCGCCCCAGGAAGAAATGGAATTATGGATGACACTGGCCAATCTGGAACGACTTTCCACAGAAGATAAGGCCGCCAGGGGCAAACAGCTGCTCAAAAACCTTCACCCCAAAAAATCCCGGCCCCAGCACTGGTGGTCTTTGTCCAGGATCGGTGCGCGGGAACCCCTTTACGGCCCCATTGATCGGGTCCTTTCTCCCGTGCTGGTGACCGCCTGGATCAAAACCATCCTGAGTCAAAACTGGAAGAACCCCCGGCCCGTGGGAATGGCCCTGTCCCAGATGGCACGGCTCACCGGGGACCGAAAACGGGACCTGGACCCCGAAGTCATTAAAGATATTGTTGACTGGCTTTCACCCCACGAATGGGCCGCCTCCCACATCCGTGTTCTCAGGGAAGTGGTTCCATTAGCCCACCTGGAGGAAACTCAGATGTTCGGGGAATCCCTCCCCTCGGGCATTCATTTGCGGGTGGAGTAGGCCCAGGGCTTTCGTTCAGACACTAAATAACCGGCCCCACCATATAAATATCCATGGAGCTGGTATACCCGGAAATCTCGGCTTTGGTCTTTTTGCCCGAAGCCACCTCAACGGTTTCTGAAAGAAGTCTTTGCCCTGCCTCTGAAAGCGTTTCATCACCTTCCATAATGGAAACCACACTCACATCCATATGGTCCCTTAAATTCTTCCAGGTGTTCTCATTGCCCGTCAATTTGATGACCGGCACAAAAGGAAAACCCTGTGGAGCACCCCGCCCCGTTGTGAAGGCAATCACATTGGCACCGGCGGCTGCCAGTCCGGTGAGGATTTCCGGTTCCCGCCCCGGGGAGTCCATGACCACCAGGCCCTTGACCGTCGGTCTGACGCCATATTCATACACAGCCTGGATGGGAGCGTTCCCCGCTTTTGCGATGGCGCCCAGGGATTTTTCCTCAATGGTCGTGAGTCCTCCCTTGATATTGCCCCCAGTGGGCTGGCCGCCGCGAATGTCAAACCCCATTTGAATGGCACGATTCTCCATCCGATCCACCAGTTCAATGATTTTCCGGCCTGTTTCTTCGTCTTTTGCGTGTTTGGCAAGAAGGTGCTCCGCACCGATAAATTCCGTCACCTCTCCCAGAATGGAAGTGCCGCCCGCCTCCACCACAAGATCCGACAGGTTCCCCACGGTGGGATTGGAGGACAACCCCGAGGTGGTATCCGAGCTTCCGCATTTCAATCCTAACACCAGTTCACTCAGGGGAAAAGATTCACGCCTCTGGCGGCTTGCTTCAACAGCCATAGCCTGGGCAATGAGAATCCCCTGAGCTCCGGCTTTGGCTGCTCCACCGATTTCCTGAATGACCACGGTTTCCACGCGCTTCCCCGTTTTCCCAATGGCCTCGGCTACTTTTTCCACATCGGTGCTTTCGCAGCCCAGGCTCACCAACAGCACAGCCGCAAGATTCGGATTTCCACCAAGCCCCACCAGAACGTCATTAACCCGCTCAATGTCAATGGGGGTCTGACAACAGCCTTGATGATGCAGAAAGGCGGTTGTGCCCGCCACCTGGCGGGAAATATTTTCAGCCACCTCATTGGCGCAAATCACGGTGGAGAGAATCCCCACATAATTTCGGGTCCCTACGGAACCATCGGTTCTCCTGTATCCCAGAAATTCCATCCTATTCCCCTTTCTTTTTAAGATCACCGCGCCCCCGGAGGCTTTCAATATTCTGGACATGCGCATGGCACCCTTTCAAAATGGGGGAGGTGGCCCTTCCAATCACCTCTCCGTATTTAATGATATCATCACCCTCTCGAATGTCCACCACAGCGAATTTGTGTCCGAAGGCAATGGGCTCCCTGATAATGATTCCCAGTGATTCATCCCCTCCCGACAACCGGCATTCCTGCAATTGGACGAGTTCCTTAAGGGCGGTGGCCACGTTGTCCCGCGTTTTAATCATAATAGCGTCATAATTCATGGGCGAACCCCCTTCAACAATGCATTTAAAAAAGATAATTGACCAAACAGTCTGAAAGGATAATAGTATAGGACCATTTGAAAGAAAACATAAATCAAAAAAAAACGAGCATGAGAGGAGTGCCAACATGTTTTCACAGGCTGCCGCCGATGCAATGAGAGCCGTTTTAGATGATGCATGGTACCTGGATCAACCGGAAGACATTGCCACCTATTCCTATGACGGCTTTCTTCCGGAATTCACACCGGATGCCATTCTGGTTCCTGAAAACGCAGAGCAAATCGCCCGGATCATGAAAATTGCCAACAAAGATAAAATCAACATCATTCCCAGGGGGGCCGGTACCAATATCTGCGGCAGTTCGGTGGCGCGCGAAGGTGGCGTCATCATGGCCTTTCACCGCATGAACAAAATCCTGGAAATTGACCGGGAGAGCATGTGCGCGGTGGTTCAACCCGGCGTGGTCAACGGGGATCTGCAAAAAAAAGTGGCGCAATATGATTTGATGTACCCCCCGGACCCGGCCAGTATGTTTGTATCCACCATCGGCGGGAACGTTTCCCTGAACGCAGGGGGCCCCAGAGGCGTCAAATACGGTGTCACCCGGGACTATCTGCTGGGGCTTAAAGTGGTGCTCCCTTCAGGGGAAATCATCAAGACCGGCGGGAAAACCCTCAAAAATGTCAGCGGTTATGACCTGACGCGGCTCCTGTGCGGGTCTGAGGGAACCCTGGGCATTTTCACCGAAATCACCCTGAGGCTGGTTCCGCTGCCGTCTGCCAAGACCACCCTTCAGGCCGCCTATGGGGACCTTGACGATGCCGCCACCACGGTGACCGCCATCATGGCCGCGGGCATGGTGCCCACCACCCTTGAACTGATGGACCGAACGGTGCTCGACGTGATCAGCGATTACGGCGGTGCGCAGTTTAATAGCGATGCCGAAGCCCTGCTGCTCATCGAAGTGGACGGAGATGAAGACCTGGTCAACAAACAGGGGGAACGGATCGAAGCGCTGTGCCGGGAAAAAGGCGCCATTGCCGTGGAACGGGCCCACACCCCGGAGGAAGCGGACAAACTGTGGCAGGCCAGAAGAACTGCTTTTGGCGCCGTGGCAAGCGTGCGGCCCAACTGCATTGTTGAGGATGCCACCGTCCCGGTCAAAAAGCTGCCTGACATTATTCGAAAAGTGGTGGAACTCACCCGAAAGTACGATCTTCAGATAGCAGTCCTTGCCCACGCGGGGGACGGCAATCTTCATCCCCTGATCATGACGGACCTTCGTGACCAGGAAGAGATGGGCCGGGTAGACCAGATGCTGGAAGAACTCTGTGAAGCGGCCATTCAGATGGGGGGAACGTTATCCGGAGAACACGGCATCGGTATCGCCAAAGCCCGTTTCATGAATATGGAATTCAGCGAAACCTCTCTAGACCTTATGCGGGGCATCAAACGGGTTTTTGACCCCAACAACATCCTGAACCCGGGTAGTTTTCTGTAGCCCTCTCAATATAAAAGGAAATTTATAATATGCCAATGGATCTTATTTCCGCTGAATTTGACCAATGTATCAAATGCGGCCTCTGCCTGGCCAACTGTCCCGTCAGTCATGAACTTTTCTTAGAAAAATACACCCCGAGGGGGAAAATTCAACTGGCCAGGGCGTACGGCAGGGGAGAAGCTGCCATCACTGATCATTTCCGGGACATATTTTCCACGTGCGTCCTGTGCGGCGCGTGCTCCGTGACATGTCCCAGCGGTGTGGACCTCACAAAAGTATTTACCCACATGCGGAGAGAGATTACCGAAAAAAAAGGGATATCGCCATCCATGAAACCCGCCGTTGAGTCACTGATGATCCATCATAATATTTCCCGCGAAGATAACGAAGAAAGGGGAGACTGGCGGGAGGACATGAAGGACCTTCCCGATCACCGGTACGAAAAACCCACAGCAAAGGTGGTCTATTTTGTGGGGTGCGTGGCATCTTTTTTTCCCATGGCCCAAACCATCCCTCAAAATATGGTTCGGATACTCTCAGCGGCCAACGTGGATTTCACCATTCTGGGGGGGGAGGAATGGTGCTGCGGCTTTCCCCTCATGGGGGCGGGCGCAGGGGACCGCATGGATAAATTCGTGCGGCACAACGTCGAAAAAGTACGCTCACTTAAAGCCGAAAGTATTGTCTTTTCATGCCCCTCATGCTACCGGATGTGGCGGGAACACTATCCCGACGACATCAAATTGTTCCACTCCACCCAGTTCATTGAGCAGCTTATCAACGAAAACACCCTTTCCTTCAATGAGCTCCCCTGGTCCGTCACCTATCACGACCCTTGCGATCTCGGGCGAAACGGAGGTGAGTACGATGCACCCCGAAAAATCCTAAATGCCATTCCGGGGCTTGAGCTGGTTGAAATGGAAAACATACGCGCCAAAAGCGTCTGCTGCGGCGGCGGCGGTAACCTGGAAATGACGGACCCCGCCCTTTCGAGCAAATTGGCCCATGGGAAAATCGCTGAAATCAGGGAAACCGGTGCTAAAACCGTGGTGACCGCCTGCCAGCAATGCGTAAGAACCATCAAAGGTCGTGTCAGGCGGGAAAAAATGGATCTTGAAGTCATGGACATTTCGACCGTGGTGGCCCGGGCGCTCTTAAATGTCTAGGGTCAAAAAAGAAAGTCATCGCCAGGGTATGGCGGAAAAAGGTTACCCCCCGGGCTATTTATCATGGGTCGTCTGGGGGCTGGGCGCCTCTTTTTATCTGAGCGGATTCTTTCAGCGGGTGGCGCCCGCAGTCATGACCGATTATCTGATGGCCGACTTCCACATAGGGGCTGCGGCCCTGGGAAACCTTTCCGCCTACTACTTTTACAGTTATGTGGCCATCCAGATTCCCACCGGTATGCTCGCCGATGCATGGGGGCCCAGAAAACTGCTGACCGCCGGGTGCTTTATCTCAGCCCTGGGCGCCTTTCTGTTTGCGGCAGCCCCTACCCTTCTGTTGGCCAACGTGGGGCGTCTCCTCATCGGGGTTTCGGTGGGTGTGGCCTGGGTTGCCCTTCTGAAACTTTCCATGCACTGGTTTCCGCCGCAGCGCTTCGCATCCACCAGCGGCCTGGCCCTCTGCTTTGGACTGGTGGGGGCCGTATCCGCCGGTGTGCCGTTGCGCATCCTCATTGATCAGTTTGGATGGCGCCCGGTGATGATGGCGGCAGCCGGAGTCTCCGTGGCCATTGCTTTAAGCATCTGGTTTATCGTTCGGGACGACCCCTGTGAGAGGGGTTATAAAGGCTTTGTTTCCCCCGAAACCGGGACTTCCCATTCGGCTTCATCCCTGTTATCGGGCCTTTTGAAGGTTTTCACCTATCAAAACACCTGGATCATCTCCATTGCGCCCAGCGGCATCGCCGGGTCGGTGCTGGCTTTCTCCGGATTGTGGGGAATTCCCTTTCTCACCACCCATTACGGCCTGACCCCTGCGAAAAGTGCCGCACTGACCTCTCTGCTGCTCATCGCCTGGGGATTGGGAGGACCTCTCGCCGGTTTTGTGTCAGATCGCATGGGTCGCAGAAAGCCCATCTACATCGGGGGAAGTTTCGTGGCGCTGGGGTGCTGGTATCTGATCCTGTTCATGCAGAATCTTCCCATTTGGCTTCTGACCCTGCTCATCATTATGGTGGGAATCGCCTCGGGCGTCATGATTTTGAGCTTTGCGTTTGCCAAAGAATCGGTTCCCTTATCTCTTTCGGGCACTGTATCCGGCGTTATCAACATGGGCGTCATGTCCGGTCCCATGATCCTTCAACCTGCCATGGGATGGCTCCTGGATAAAAGCTGGAACGGATCTCTTGAGTCGGGGGTGAGGATCTATGAACTCGGGACCTATCAATCCGCCTTTGTCCTGATGCTGGCATGGTCCTTCATGTCGGCCATTCTCATCTGTTTTTCAAAGGAAACCCATTGCCGACAAATGGTCAAAACTGATTAGGACTTCAACGAGTTATACTTTTTTATATTGAACCAACAGGCATTTTGGACCATGAAATCCAACCACTGAAACATTTATTCAGGCTTGTTTAAGTATTTTTTTTGCTTTTTTTGTAAAAACACATTGACCTATGGTGTGATAATCAGGCAAAATAGAGATTATTGGTTATTTTCCATCTCGAATATCCAAGGACGTAGCCGTACTATTGCTCGTATAATAGGCGGTCGAACCATAAATAGGGCTCTTTGCTCAAAAATTCTAAGGAGGAAGAATGATGAAAAGAAACAGCTTTTGGATGGTTCTCTTGTTTGGACTACTGGCTTTGCTTCTGGCCGCCTGTGCCACTACAAAGCCATTGGCCCCGTTTAATGCCATTGACCTGAACCCCATGTTGACAAGTGGGGACTATGTGCTCAAGGCCAATAATTTTACGGTCATCCTTGATAAATCCGGGTCCATGGGTGAAAAGTACAAAGGGAAACAGAAATTGGATTGCGCCAGAGACCTGGCCAGCGCTTTTAACCACACCGTTCCCAATGCGAATCTAACGGGTGCGCTCAGAATGTTTGGTAAAAAAGCCAATGTGCAACCGGCGGGAACGGATCTTCTATGGGGCCCGGCCGCCCAAAACGCAGCCGCACTGGACGCTGGCCTGAATCAAGTCGGATTCAGCAACGGCGACAGCCCTCTGAACCTGGCGCTGGATGCCACTGCCCAGGATTTCAAATCCGTTCAGGGCAACATCGCGGTGGTCATTTTCACGGACGCCAACAAAGAAGTCATGAACTATGCTGCGGTCAAGAAATCCGTCATGAACCTCAAAAGCCAGTATGGCGACAGGATCTGCATTTATCCCGTGCTGATCGGTGCCGACAAGGAAGCCGCCAAGTTCCTGGCTCAAGTTGCGGATGACAGCGGATGCGGTTTCATGGTGAAGGGCGAAGACATCGCCGCCGGCCAAGGCATGGCCGATTTCGTGGCCAATGTCTTCCTGCAGAAAGCACCGAAGGTCGTGGAAGTGATCTGTGTGGATGATGACGGCGATCTCGTTTGCGCCGAATTTGACAAATGCCCGGGAACGCCTAAAGGCGCCAAGGTCAATAAATTCGGATGCTGGGTGCTGGGAGATGTGCTGTTTGACTTTGACAAATCCAACATCAAACCCGAATACTACCGATTCCTGGATGATGCGGCCAAGGTATTTGAGATGAATCCCTCCATCAAAGTGGAAGTACAGGGAAATACCGATAATATCGGCACCGCGAAATACAACATGGGGCTCTCCCTGCGGCGAGCAAATGCCGTTATGCAATATCTGGTCAACAAAGGCGTGGCCCCGAGCAGATTGAATGCCAGGGGCTTCGGGTTCTCACGTCCCGTGGCCACCAATGACACGGACGAAGGACGTGCACTGAACAGGCGGGTTGAACTGACGCCCATGCCGTAAATCCGGCTCGGACGTTTCAAACCATTAACCGAAGATTAAATATGGGGGCCGGGTATGATGTTTTACCCGGCCCCTGTTATTTTCCTATGCCTTGGGCCGCACGGAGAGAACCGGACAGGGCGCCTGCCGGACCACACGGTCCGTGGTTGACCCCACCAACAGTGACTCCATCACACTGTGCCCCCGAACACCCAGAACGATCAAATCCACTTCATTCACCACGGCGTATTTCGTGAGCTCATCGGAGGGATGTCCCGCCAGCAGCAGGGTTTCCGGTTTGCACCACTGTTTTTCCTCCTCCGACACCATACCATTCAGTTTCTGGGTCAGTTCTTCCCGCAACCCTTCCCGATCCGAATCGGCCGAAGCCGCCTGTTGGGTCAGCATGTCCTTATAAACCGTCGGTTCAAGCACATGGGCCAGATATAATTCCGTTTGAAATTCCTGGGCCAGGCTGATTCCATACTGTATGGCGAGGTCCGAATCGGCGGAAAAATCACACCCCACCAGAATTCTCCTGAGTCTCATCTCAGCCATCACAGGAGCCGAAGGCTCCCTTTCCAGACTGCGTACAATATACATGGGACAGGGGAGTGTCCGCATTAAACGCTCCGTCACCGATCCCAGAATCAGCCGCTTCAAACCGGACCGGCCGTGGGTGGCGGACACTACCAGATCTGCTCCCTTTTCTTTGGCGATCTGGGTAATTTCATCAGCCGTATGCCCGACCGATGTCAGTGATTCCCATTCGATATCCGTATCGCCGATCAAATCCTGCAGGTGCTCGTGCGCATATTCTCTGATTTTGGATTCCAGCATCAACGGGTCCGAAAACCCCTCGCCATACATGGCAACCGATGACAAGTCAATCACATGGCATAAATACAGTTTGGCGCCGAACTCCTTGGCCAGAGCAACGCCAAACGGAACCGCACGATTTGAAAAATCTGAAAAATCGGTGGTGCAAACGATGGTTTTGATGTGAACTTTCATAACAAACCCTCCTTTCTGGTTTAAGGTAACGGTTTCCCCTATCTTTTCATGGTCTGCTTCAATTCAAAGACAAGATCATCATATTTCCCGCTATCCGGATTGAGATCATGGGCCACGAGCGCATCCCGCAGCGCCATGTTCATGTCTCCAATTTCAGCCCAAGCGCGTGCCCTCCCGTAGAAATCTTTCGCTGAACGAGGTCTGATATCGAGGGCAATGGAAAAGTTATTGATCGCTTCCTTATAAGCCCCGGTTTGAAATTTGGACCAGGCCAGGCTGTTGTAAATCGTCGGCAGCTCTTTACGCTGTTCCCCATATTTAAGGGCACTATCATAGTCACTGACGGCTTCAGCATAGCCCTTTTTGTAAAACCACGCATCTCCACGCGCTTTGTAAAGATTGAATACCCCGTATTCCAATTTTGGTGTCCGCGCAGGTACTTCCATGCTGGAATCGTAAATCCGGGGTATATATTTGCCCATGGGCGTCCGGCCGGCCACGAGCTGCAGCGCCGTATCAAAATCCAGGATGGCCCGATCGTAATCCCGAAGTTTATAGTAGGCCAGACCTCGATTATAATACACCACATAATTGTCCATGCCCTCGGGCGCCATTTCCATAACTTTTGTGAAATCATTTATCGCCCGGTCGTATTCACCTTTCTGGTACCACGCGATGCCTTGATTGTAGAAATCTTCCGCATATCGGTTGTAACCACTCCCGGTACATCCTGACAGGCATAACAACAACAATACCAGAATCCAAAAAGATCTTCTATCTGCCATTTTTTTCTCCTTCTGAAAAGATTTTAGGGAGGTACTCTCTCCCAAAACTTCAAGCCCGGAACCTAGAACCACTCGCTTCAGGGAACGAAAGCCAGCCAGAACATAAACGTTCCAGCGGAAAGGATGGTGCAGAGGGAAATGGCCGCATTGGCGAAATCAGGATTCCCCTTCATTTCCTTGGCCATCACATACGTTACCGTTGCAGTGGGGGATGCCAACAGAATGATCCCCGGTAAATAGTCCCCTGAAGCAAGATTTAAAAATTTAAATATTATCAAACCCGCACAGGGGAGAGCAACCAATTTCAACATACATGCCAAAAGAATAAACCCCATTTTGGATCGCATGAATGAAAACGAAATGGAACCGCCGATAATCAGCAGCGCCAGGGGAAGGGCAAGACTGCTCAATATATCCAGGCTTCTGCCGATAACCAGCGGAATGGGAATAAGAAAAATGGAAAATAGCATTCCGGCGACAGCAGAAATAATCACCGGATTTCCGAGAATGGTCAGGACCATTTTCCGTAGGTTCTGAAAATGACTTCGAACGTCGCTTGAGTAGGCCTGAAACACCAGGACCGCCAGAAAATTCTGAACCAGTATCACAAAAGAGGCAATGATACTGGCCCGGGCGAGCCCCTGAGCCCCCAGATAATAGTAGGCCACCGCAAAACCGATATAGCCCAGATTGCCGTGAAAGGTGGTATGGATAAACGTTCCCCGTTGTCCGCGCTTCAAATGAAGCATGGAACAGACACCCCACGCCACAGCAAAGACGATAATCAGCGCCAACACGGTCCCCGCCACAACCTGCGGATCAAATTCTGCGTGAAACTTGGTTTTGGACAGGGCCCGGAATATCATGGCCGGAATTGCCAGATAGAAGACCAACCGGTTTGCCGGACCCAGAAATGAAACCGGTAAAAAACCACGCGTCCCGGCAAACCAGCCCAGAACAATAAGCACAAAAATGGGAATGATCGTATTGATGATATTCATGGCAAGCTAACTTAACCGTTTACGATTTACGATTCATGATATCATTCTGATTCCCGTGGCGCAATCATTCAAAAAAAGAGTCTAACCACTGTTGACTAAAAGAAATATCTAAACTATAAAGATGGATTTTATTCGGTTAATTCAAGGATCTTCCTTACAAATTTCGATTCGAGCATAGTAACTTTCATCCGTATGTGGGTGGAAAGAGCCAGGGGATTTTGATGACTTGGAAAGAAAGGACATATTGTGGCGCGTTGACCGATTCCGATGCGGGAACGTCAGTGCTGCTCATGGGCTGGGTTGATGCCATACGGGACCATGGAAACATTCTTTTTTTTCACCTGAGGGACGTACGCGGTATTGTTCAGGTGGTTTTTGATCCGCAAAAAGACAAGGCCAGTTATGAAACAGCCTCTTTGATACGGGAAGAGTATGTCATTGAAGTTCGAGGCCGGGTGACCCTGAGGGATAAGGCCGCCGAAAACCCGACCCTCAAGACGGGAAGGATTGAAGTCCTGGCAACCGGCTTGAGGCTGTTATCCAAATCGAAGCCCATGCCTTTTCAGATCAGTGAAAAAGCCATGGTATTTGGTGAGGAAATCCAGGCCGGTCCTGAAAACGTGGATGAAGAAATAAGGCTCAGATATCGATACCTGGACCTTCGACGACCCTCAGTGCAAGACGTCTTTCTCAAACGGTATCAGATCATCAAATGTGTTCGGGATTTTCTGGACACCTTAAACTTCATTGAAATTGAAACGCCCTTTCTGACCCGAAGCACACCTGAGGGCGCCAGGGACTACCTGGTTCCCAGCCGGGTTCATCACGGGAAATTTTATGCCCTGCCCCAATCACCGCAACTGTTCAAACAGATTCTCATGATCGGCGGCATGGACCGGTATTTTCAGATCGCAAGATGCTTTCGCGATGAAGACCTGAGACCCAATCGGCAGCCTGAGTTTACCCAGTTGGACATGGAAGCTTCCTTCATTGATGAGGAATTCATCTATGAAACCATCGAAGAATTAACGGCTAAAATGTTTGCCGTCGGAGGCGTAACGCTTCCGAGGCCCTTTCCCAGAATGACCTACGAAACGGCAATGAACCGTTATGGAACGGACAGGCCCGACCTGCGGTTTAAAATGACCTTTGAGGATACCACGGATATTTTTGAGGACACAAAGTATTCCATATTCCGGAAAATCATCGACAAGGGCGGTCAAATCATGGGATTCCCCGTCAAAGACCAGGCCGGCGCCCTCAGCAAGAACATTCTGCAAAATGATTATGCGAAAACGATTGTGCCGCAATTCGGTGCCGGAGGGTTAACCTGGATGAGGGTGATTGACGGAAAACTTCAGGCCAATATTGTCCAGTTTTTCAGCCCAAAGGAACAGGAAGGGCTGTTGAAACGTTTCCAGGCGCAGGATGGAGACGTCCTCATGATGATTGCGGATGACTCCGGCGACCTGGTAAAAAAAGTGCTGGGCAGACTTCGCATCCATGTGGCCGAGAGACTGAACCTGATTCCCAAAGATCACTGGCGGCCTCTTTGGGTCACGGATTTCCCACTCTTTGAATTAAAGGACGGCCGGATCAGCTCTCAACATCACCCCTTTACCATGCCTGACAGAACTGATTTCGATCCCGACGACATTGACGCGCTTCAAGCCCTCAACTCAAGGGCGTATGACCTGGTCATGAACGGCGAGGAGCTGGGCGGCGGCAGCATCCGTATCCACAGGATGGATTTTCAGAAAAAGATCTTTCAAGCCCTGGGCTTGAGCCGGGAAGAGGCTGACGCCAAATTCGGTTTCTTCCTGAAGGCGCTGGAATACGGCACTCCCCCTCACGCGGGGCTGGCCCTGGGTCTGGACCGTGTTATTGCCATGATACTGGGAACACCTTCCATTCGGGATGTGATTGCGTTTCCCAAAAACCGGAGGGCCTTCTGTCCCCTGACCGAGGCCCCATCCATGGCTGATGGTGCTCAACTTGAGGAATTGCGGCTGAACATTCCTCCGGAAAACGCTCCGGTGGGATCTGTGAAAGAGGGGCAAACACCCGCCCATGACCGTACCGCCACCGCAAGAGACTCAAAATCTGAAATGATATCCAAAAAAGAGGTCAATCACGTGGCCAGGCTGGCACGACTGGAACTTTCAGATCAGGAGACCGCATTTTTCCAGAAAGACCTCAATTCCATTCTGAACTACGTGGAAACCCTGAAAGATCTGGATACGGGCCACGTCTCTCCCATGAGTCATGTTCTCGAGATAGACAATGTCTGGCGGGATGACCGGCCTCTGGACCGTAAGGAAACGGAACCCTTGCTTGAAAATGCCCCCATGAGGGAAGAAAACTACTACAAAGTACCCAAAATACTGGAAGGTTAGAATATTGGAACGTCAAACCATGGAACTGTGCGACCGAAGCGCAATGGAATTGGCCGGAATGCTGAGACGGGGGGAAGTCGGCGCACGGGAAATCACCGAATCGGTGTTCAAAAGAATCGATGAGAGGGAAAAATCCATTAATGCCTTTGTCACCACAACCCGGGAAATCGCTTTCAAACAGGCCGATCTTGCCGATGCAAAATTCCGGCAGGGCGGTGATATTCCCCTTTTGACCGGTATTCCCGTTGCGGTCAAAGACCTCCTGTGCACAAAAGGCATCAGAACCACCTGCGGATCCAAAATCCTTGAAAACTTTGTCCCCACTTACAATGCCACCGCCATTCAAAAAATTCTTGACGCCGGCGCCGTCCTGGTTGGGAAAACCAACATGGACGAATTCGGTATGGGATCTTCCACGGAAAACAGTATTGTGGGCCCCACCCGAAACCCCAATGACCTTGAGCGGGTAGCCGGCGGTTCCAGCGGCGGTTCCGCGGCAGCGGTTTCCTCCGGTGAAAGCATCCTCGCCCTGGGAACGGATACAGGGGGATCCATTCGTCAACCGTCTGCCTTTTGCGGCGTCACCGGTATTAAACCCACCTATGGCAGGGTTTCCCGGTACGGCTTGGTCGCCTATGCCTCGTCTCTGGATCAAATCGGGGCCATTGGAAAAACAGTGGCGGACTGCGCCATGATGCTGAATGTCATCTCCGGCCATGATCCGCTGGATACCACCTCCGCCCATGTGGAAAAGTCCGATTTCTTAAAGGCGCTTCAACCGGAAATGGAAGGCATTCGGATCGGAATTCCCGAAGAATTTTTCACGGAAGGGTTGGATTCAAGAATCAGAGAGAAAGTGCTTGAAGCCGTTGCGCTTCTCGAAAAAAACGGGGCCAGCGTCATTCCCATCAATCTGAGCCACAGCCCCTATGCCGTCGGCGCCTACTATCTTATCGCCACCGCTGAAGCGAGCAGCAACCTGGCGCGTTTTGACGGCGTAAAATACGGTTTCAGAAATGCGGGGGAGATAGCCGACTGCATGGAAATGTACCATAAAACCCGAACGGAAGGTTTCGGCATGGAGGTGAAACGGCGGATCATGCTGGGGACTTATGTCCTCTCAGCCGGCTACTACGATGCCTATTACCTGAAAGCGCAGAAAGCCAGGGCATTGATCAAGGGGGATTTTGACGAGGCATTCAAAAAAGTGGACTGCATCATGACCCCTGTCACGCCCTGTCTGCCCTTTGCCCTGGGTGAAAAAATGACCGATCCCCTGCAGATGTACCTGGTGGACATCTACACCGTTTCTCTCAACCTGGCGGGGCTGCCCGGCATGAGCCTTCCCTGCGGCACAGTAGATGAGCTGCCGGTGGGCCTTCAAATCGTGGGAAAACCCTTTGATGAAGAGATGGTCCTTCGGGTGGGAGCAGCCTACGAGCGTTTAGCCGGGGCGGCAAATGTGGAACGCTGAAAAATGGGTTTAGACCTTACACCTTATACCTTATAACTAATTCCTACAGGAATCCCAACCATGGAATATGAATCTGTTATTTGCTTTGAAACACACGTCGAACTGAAAACCGAAACGAAACTGTTCTGCAATTGCCGGGTGGCTTATGATATCCCCCCAAATACGGAGATCTGCCCGGTTTGCACCGGGCAGCCGGGAGCGCTTCCCGTTCTCAATAAAAAGGCTGTGGAATATGCCATTTCTGCAGGTGTGGCCCTTGATTGCACCATAAACCGGCGGTCGCGGTTTGCTCGAAAAAACTACTTCTACCCTGATCTGCCCAAAGGATATCAAATCTCCCAGTATGAACTCCCGTTTTGTGAAAACGGATATCTTGAAATCACGGGTGATGACGGAAAACCCTACCCTGTCGGCATCAAACGGATTCACCTTGAAGAAGATGCCGGGAAACTGGTGCATTCATCCGATTCCTTTGATGATGCCGACTACAGCCTGGTGGACTACAATCGAAGCAGTGTACCGCTCCTTGAGATTGTGGGAGATCATGAACGAAACCCCTTGCGCTCGGTTCAGGAAGCCCGGGCTTATCTGGAAAAGTTGCGGCAGATCCTCCGCTATATCGGCGTCAGTGACTGCAAAATGGAAAAGGGGCAACTTCGATGTGATGTGAACCTTTCAATCCGCCCCAGGGGAACTCGAGAGTTCAGCAACCGGACCGAGGTCAAAAACATGTCCTCTTTTCGATTCATGATGGAAGCGCTCGAATACGAAATGAAGCGGCAGGCGGAAATCCTGGATTCCGGCGGCACCATTGAACAGGAAACGCTTCTCTTTGATGAAATAAAGCGTATCACCCGTCCCATGCGGAGCAAGGAAAACGCCCCGGATTACCGTTATTTTCCGGATCCCGATCTGCTGGAGGTAAACCTCGAAGACAAGTTTATCACCGACATCAAAAGTGCATTGCCCGAACTCCCTCACCAGAGGGTCAAACGAATCATGGATGAATATGCCATTCCCAAAGACGATGCGCTGATCCTGACCAAAGAAAGGGCCGTCTCGGACTATTTCACCGCCTGTGTCTCCCATTGTGACGACCCCAAAAAACTGAGCCACTGGATTATCAAGGAGCTTTTCAGGCTTCTTAAAGAGGCATCCGCTACTATTGCAGAATGCCCGATTGAGCCAAGGAACTGTGCGGAGTTGGTCAATCTCGTAAGCCGGGGCAAGGTAACACCCGGAATCGGCAGGGAAATTCTGGAAGACATGTTTAAGACCGGTGATGAACCGGAAGCGATCATCCATAAAAAGGGTCTGAAACCCATTCAGGATGAAGACCAGCTGGAAGCTTTTCTGGATGACGTGATGAATGAAAACCCCAAAGTGGTTTCTCAAATAAATGAAGGGAACCTTAAACCCATTGATTTTCTGGTGGGCCAGGTCATGAGAAAGACCAGGGGCAAAGCCAACCCCAAATCGGTCATCAAGTTGATTCACCGCAAACTGGAAGTGTAAAGGGGTTTTAAATGGGTATCCCCTACCCCAACCCTACGCTTATAAAGACTGTTAAGGGTAGCTTCAGTCTCCTTACGCTCCTCCTCATCATTTTCACAAGCGCCTGCATCGACAAACAAGAAATTCTGAATGAGGGAACCCGCGTCACCATCCCCGGAGACGACCTCTCCATGGCCGGTATTCTCTATGGCCCAAATGATCCCGGCGAAAGCAACCCGGCCATCGTGGTCCTCCATGGCTGGCTTGAACCGGGGGTAAACGGTGCGGACATCGTCAGTATTGTGGCCTGGCATCTGGCCCGGGAGGGCTATGTCACACTGGCCCTTTCCATGCGTGGATGGCCCGACACGGGGGGACGGGACGATTGCGGCGGCAGACAGCCTTTTGATGTGGTAAAAGCGATCCAGTGGCTATCCAGTCAACCCGGGGTTAATCCAAACCGCATCGGCCTGCTCGGATTCTCACAAGGGGGACAGGTGGCCCTCCTGGCAGCAGGCTTGACCCCAAAAGTCAAAGCCGTCGTGGCCTTTTTTCCCGTCACCGACCTTGATCGGTGGGCCCAAACCACCCAGGCCCCGGGCATTAAAGACGCATATGTTCCAGAGGTTTGCGCCAAAGGCTTGGGCTTGGAAGCCAAATCGCCTATTTACGCTGCTTGCGCTATTAATGCACCCACATTGCTGATCCACGGGGAGCAGGACACCCGGGTTACCATGGATCAAAGCCTCGAAATGGCGAAAGCCATGCTGAATTGCGGCAAAAAGGTTCAACTTCAATTGGTTAAAGGCGGCGAGCACATGCTGAAAAAGGGTGACAAAGGGTGGATTGAAGCCTGGGAACATACAAAAAAGTTCTTAGCAGAACATCTGAAACATATGCCACCGGCCAAAGGCACAAAACCAGATACCTTAAACCGCAATTCCCCCATGCAGCAAAAAGTCCCCTTCCCGAAAAAATCAGGGCTATTTCCACAGGGGAAAAACCAAGCGATTCATTGGGCTTTTTTTCAATATTGCGCTTTTGAAAAACCATATTCGTACGCTACAGACGAATTTCACTGCTTTCAATCGGAATTTCCACCCGTACAAAGGAATGCAGATATGCCACCTCAATGCCCACCGGTTTTCGACAAAAACCGGCTGTAAGAGACCATCCCCGCCAGCACATTCACAGCGGTTTCGGGTGTCTGGTACATCACCCCGCTGTACCGGCTTCCGCTAACGGGTCGCACCACGCCCTTGCCAGTTCCGGCCATGGAAACCCCGATAACGGGCTTTTTGTAGGTCTCCATAAAGGCTGCCATCTGAACAATTAATCCTTCTTCAAATTCATGGCCCATTTTTTCCACATGTGCCAGAAACTCCGGTGACGCATCGGGATCAGCAACCCGGGTGGATTCCAGGAGTTGTTTCACCAGTTCATGCCGACCGATAATACCCAGGCAAATAACCGCATCAATCCCATCCCACTTCATCAGTTCTTCCACAGCCACCGCGGGGGCTTCCAGATTCCGAGTTCCCACCAGATCAACGGGATTCCCCTTGCTCCAGAATTCGGGCAGGTACTTTCCAATCTTTGCCACAATCCAATCCGGAACTTCCGGAACAACAAGTCCTTCTCTGGTACATTCATCGGCCGTCACAACGCCCCAGCCACCCCCCAGGGTCACAATGCCCACCCGATTCCCCATGGGCCAGGGGAAGGGAAGAAAACCCGGCTGACAGGCTCAGCAAATCCGATGGGACATTCACATTCAAGATTCCCGCCTGTGTACTCCCTCCCTTAAGGAGGATCACCGGCTTTTTTCGATTGATCCGGCCGGCCGTTTCCATGAACCGGATCCCATCCGCCACATTTTCCACATAGAGCACAATAAACCGGGTATGGGGATCATTTTCCAGGTATTCCAGATAATCGGGACAAGCCAGCATGCCCTCGTTGCCGGACCCCACAAAAAGGGAAATACCGACTCCCTGCTGCTCTGCCCAATCAACGAGCTGGTTGCCCAGATTTCCCGATTGTGAGATAAAGGCCACCGACCCTTTTTTCGGCCGCGGATGGGAGCCTGTGGCAAAAAGACCGGCATGGGGGCAGATAATCCCCATGGTATTGGGACCGATGATCCAAACATTGTTTTTTCGCGCAACCTCGACGATTTTTCTTTCGAGCTTTTTTCCCGATGCATCCGTCTCACTGAATCCGGATGTAATGATCACAGCACCCTTAACACTTTTTTTTCCCAGCGCCCCAAGCAATCCCGGAACCGTCCCGGACGGCGTGGTGATAAACGCCAGGTCCACGTCATCCGGAATGTCCTTGATACTCGGAAAAACGTCCAGGCCGAACATCTTACCCCCTTTGGGATTTACCGGAAAAACTTTTCCCTTGAAACCACCCGCCAAAATATTTGAAAAAATAACCTGCCCCCACTTTCCGAATGTGGTGGATGCCCCGATTACAGCAATATTTTCAGGGCTAAAAAGAGTTTTGAGATCTGAAAGCATTTTTCCCATCTGAACTTGATTATTCATCCTGTTCTCCACGCAGACATTCATTTTTTTGCAGTCCGTATAATCTGCGTTATTCGTGGATTAAAAGTCATTTTGAAAAAGGCATAGTAGTCTTGCCAAAACCCCATGTCAAACAGGATTTTCAGGATCATTCTTCACTTGAGATTTATGCCGATAACAGATAAACTGCCCCAAATAGTACAAAAAAAAGGAGTGAAACCATGGGAATGGACAATGTGATTTTTCTTGAAGTCATTGAATGGTTTGACGAGACCGGCAAGGAACTGGTTCACAGAATCCCTGAAAAAGGCTCCGGGGAAATCAAATTCGGAGCACAGCTTACCGTGCGGGAAAGCCAGGCGGGAATTCTTTTCTACAAGGGTCGGGCATGCGATGCTTTCGGGCCCGGTCGTCATACTTTGAAAACCGCCAATATTCCCGTTCTCACTAAAATCCTGACCATCCCCTGGGCCATGACCAGCCCGCTTCGGGCGGAAGTTTATATGGTCAACATGAAAGTCTTTCCCAATCTTAAATGGGGCACCCGCGAACCGGTGGCTTTCAGGGATTCGGAACTGGGGCTCGTACGGCTTCGGGCTCACGGGCTTTTCAATATTCAGATCATTCAGCCGCTTCTTTTCATCAACACCATGGTGGGCACCATGGGCCAGTTCACCACCGAACAAATCGAGGAGTACCTGAAACGGGTCATTGTCTCCAGGTTTAACGACCATCTGGGCGAACACCTGGACAGCCTCCTCAACCTTCCCGGAACCTATGATAAACTCTCAAACGGGCTTCAGGAAGCCCTGACAACTGATCTCGGGCACTTCGGACTCGGCCTGACCCACCTCTATATCACCTCCATTACACCGCCGCCCGAAGTTCAAGCCACTATAGACGACAAAAGCCGCTTGAATATCATTCCCGACCTGGATCGCCTGGTAAAAATGAAGGCCGCCATGGCCATGGAAAAAGCGGCCGCATCCCAGGGGGAAGCCGGCGCCGGGTTGGGCATGGGTATGGGGTTCATGATGCCGGCCATGTTCTCAGACGCCTTCAGACAGCAGGGAAAAACCGCACCCCCTGAAACATTTTGCCCGGACTGCAAACACGCCATTTCCAATGAAGCCAAATTTTGCCCTCACTGCGGTCATCAACAGTTGGTCTTTGATCAGTGCCGAAACTGTGGCAAAAACCTGCCTCCCAACGCCAGTTTCTGCCCGAAATGCGGAAAACCCAGCCGTGAAAAACCGGCGAAAAAGATCTGCTCTAACTGCAAGGGAGAAAACCTGCCCGACGCCACATTCTGCAATCAATGTGGAGAGAGGCTTTAGTCCGGGGTCACAATGGGTCTTTTGGTTAAACAGGAATGTCCCCAATGCGGCGGACCCGTAGAACTGGACGAAACCGACCACATCCTTCAGTGCCCATACTGTGATGTAAAGAGTTTTCTTTTCTCCGAGGGACCTTTCAGGTTTGTGCTTCCCCACAAAACGCAGAATAAAGAAATCCTGTATGTCCCCTATCTCCGATTTCGAGGCGTTGTTTATGCTTGCCAAACTCGCAGGGTGAGTTATCGGATCATGGATATCACACGGCTGGCCGTTCCCCTCAAGCGTTTTCCCATTTCCCTCGGACTGAGGCCGCAGGCCATGAAAATGCGTTTCGTAAATCAGGAAACCCATGGTTCTTTCCTGAAATGCTTCCTTAAAACATCCGAAATGCTGGCCAAGGCCGAAAAGCAGTCTTCGGCCGGCATTTCAGACGAAATTTTTCACCGAGCTTATGTGGGTGAAGCCATAAATCTTATCTATCTCCCACTTTACGTTCGAAAAGGCGCCCTTTTTGATGCCATCACCCACCATCCCGTGGCACGGCTGCCCAGAGACAGAAAAAAATTTTCATCCATCACTGAAAATGCTCCAACCTGGCAGCTCACGTTTCTGGCAACCCTTTGCCCCCGTTGCGGATGGAACCTCGAAGGCCGGAAGGACAGCGTCGTACTGACCTGCACCAACTGTCAAACGGCCTGGGAAGCCCAACGGGGGCGATTCGTCCCTGTGGATTTTCTGGTGGTTTCAAGTGACGATCCTGATTTAACCTATCTCCCTTTCTGGAGGATGTCAGTCCGAACCGAAGGCATCGCCATCAACTCCTTTGCCGATTTCATACGGATTACAAACCAGCCGAAAGTGGTCCAAGAATCATGGCATCATCAAGGCATGCTATTCTGGGCACCGGCCTTTAAAATTCGGCCAAAGCTTTTCCTGGCCATATCCAGACGACTGACCCTGTCTCAAGAGAGTCTGGAGGGCAAAAAAGAATTCCCGAATGAAATTCGTCATCCGGTGACGCTGCCTCTCTCAGAAGCCATTCAAGGGGTCAAGGTGACACTGGCGGCATCTACCGTCAACAAGAAAAATATTCTGCCCAAGCTACCCGAAATCAGCATAGCCGTGAGGGGCGCAGCTTTGGTGTATCTACCGTTCAAACAAACCGCACACGAAATGATCCAGGTACATACAGGGCTTGCTATCAACAAAAAATCCCTTGAATTCGGACGATACCTTTAGGATTGCAGATTTCGGAATTCGGATTGCGGATTTGTTAGCGCTAATCATGCATTTTTCACTTTGTTATCGGATTTCCATTCTCCGGCCTGGAAAAGAGAGAATCAGGAATTCTCATTGACATCAGCACCCAGGTTGTGATCTATTTCTCGAAGTTCACTCCGTGATGACTCCAGGCGAAAAGGCACGCGTTTGCCTGAGAAAAATGTAACACTTAACTAAGGAGAATAAACATGAGATATCTGTTAATGATGCTGTTGGCGGTATTTGTAATGGCTTCACCCGCATGGGCAGGGTTAGAGGTGGGACAAACACCTAAAGAAGTGGAACTAAAAGGCGATCTCGGCGAACGTCTGGACGGCAGTCCCTGGAGCAGCAAGGAACTGAAAGGAAAAGTCCACGTGCTCTTTTATGTGGATCCCGATGAAAAGGATCTCAACAACGATACCAGCGAAGCCCTTCGACTGGAAAATTTTCCACGGGATCAATATCAGTCTTACGCCATCATCAATATGGATGCCACCTGGCTTCCCAATTTTGCCATCTCCTCCGCCCTGGAAGATAAACAGAAAAAATATCCCAACGCCATCTATGTGCGGGACTATGACAAGGTCCTGGTAAAGGAATGGGATCTGGCCGATGACAACAGTGATGTTCTGGCCTTCGACAAGGGTGGAAAACTGATTTTCATGAAAGCCGGAAAGTTGACCCCGCAGGATATCAAAAAACTCACTGGGTTGATTCGCGAAAACCTGAAATAATAGTGGCATGGAACCTATGCCGGGATTTAAATTGAAGCAAATCGGCACTGTCCGTACCAGCCTCAAAAGCAGGCGGGATTGTCCTTCTCAGGGAAGGGAAGGGGCGCCTGAAGCGTGGATTGAAATCGATCCGGCATATGCGGATGGTCTCTACGGGTTACACCCGGATGATGAAATTATTGTGCTAACGTGGCTACATCTAGGGAATCGCGACACCTTGCAGGTCCATCCCAGAGGAAATCGGGAAAATCCCCTCAAGGGCGTTTTTGCTACCCGTTCCCCATGTCGACCCAATCCCATCGGTTTTCACCAGACTCGCATTATCAACCTGGACCAACCGTTGAAAATTAAAGTACAAGCGCTTGAGGTGGTAGACAAAACCCCGGTTGTAGACATCAAACCCGTTATCTGAAAAGCATCAAACTCAATCTTCGGCCCGATGAAACTTTTTACACTCCGGGCTCTTTTTTTTGGCAAAAGACAAATGCAAAAAATTTCTTCTAAAACCTACGATAAATACATCAAGGCCCTCACGGATATCAGCGGCGCCATTACATCCGAACAGTACTTGGAAGACATTCTAAAACTGATCGTCATGGTAACGGCCAAAGTAACAGGCTATGAGATCTGCTCTTTGTGGCTGATTGATGAAAGCGAAACCCCCAAAAAGATTCGGCTAAAGGCCACACAGGCCATTGAGCCGGAATATGTGAAGGACCGTTCATTGGGGAGGGTCGAAGGGGTTGTCGGTTTTGTGGCCACGCACAATCAACCCCTGGTCATAAAAGATGTTTTGAAGGAGCCCAGGTTCAAAGAAAAGGAGATGGCGAAAAAACTGGGGCTAGCATCCATGCTCAGCGTGCCCCTCCGGGTCAAGGATGAAAAGGTCATAGGCGTACTCAACTGTTTTACCGATGAACCTCACGAATTTTCCGATGCTGAAATAAACCTTGTAACGGCAGTGGCCAACCAAGCCGGGGTAGCAATCCTAAATACGGAGTTAATTGTAAAAACAAAGGTAATTCAAGAGGAGTTAGAGACCCGTAAGCTAGTGGAACGGGCCAAAGAGGTACTCATACGAAAACGGAACATGACTGGAAATGAGGCCTATCGGTGGATACAGAAACGGAGCATGGATTCGCGAAAATCAATACGAAATATAGCGGAGGCTGTCCTTCTAACGGATTCATAAAAATTTGAGGCCTCGTACCTGACCGAAAAAATTAGCTTTAGAGAAAAAAAGCTTGACAAGTATCGCGGGAAAGAGGTATATGGTTGAATTCCGGCATTAATTGGTTTAAACAAAGGCTTTGCACAAAGGCGTGCGAAAGTTCTTTTAGGATAAGACAAAGGCGTCTGAACCCTTATCAGGGAGGACGCCTTTTTTTTTGTTTTCTTCCCTGAGCAAAAAATAGAGGAGAATAACACAATGAATTTACAGAGACCCAATTCGAATGAAGCGCTTCAGACCAAGAATCGCTCACGTGATGTGGCCCCCCAGTCCGGCATATGCAGCAGATGCGTTGACGGATGCAAGGGAAACTGCGATATGTTCAATGCCACATTCCGGGGAAGAGAGCTCCTTTACCCCCAGCCATTCGGTAGTATTACGGCTGGCGCGGACAAGGACTACCCTGTTGATTACTCCCACCTGAACATCATGGGATATGCCCTTGGTGCAAAGGGGGTGGAAGCGGACTCGGACAAGGCCACTTTCCCGGCAGTCAACACGGAAACCTCATTTGGCGTCACTGAAAAGATAAAGATGAAGGCCCCCATTTTTACGGGGGCCCTCGGCAGCACGGACATCGCCCGTAAAAACTGGGAGCATTTTGCCATTGGGGCCGCCATCAGCGGGATCACCCTGGTTTGCGGTGAAAATGTCTGCGGCATCGACCCGGAACTGGAATTCAACCGCGACGGAAAAGTGAAAAACTCACCTGAAATGGATCGCCGCGTCAAAGAATATCGTCGTTACCATGAAGGCTACGGCGATATCCTTGTTCAGATGAACGTGGAAGATACACGTAACGGCGTAGCTGAATACTGCATAGACAAATTGGGAGTGGAAACCATTGAACTGAAATGGGGACAGGGCGCCAAATGCATTGGTGGAGAAATCAAGGTGAACTCTCTGGATCGGGCCATCGAACTGAAAAAGAGGGGTTACATTGTCACCCCCGATCCGGAAGACCCTGCATTTCAGGCTGCATTCAAGGCCGGTCCCCTGAAACAGTTTGAGCGTCATTCCCGCCTGGGATTTATAGACCAGGAAGGGTTTATGAACGAGGTGGAAAGGATACGCAAGTTAGGCGCTAAACGCGTAACGCTTAAAACCGGCGCTTATCCCATGAGGGAACTGGCTATGGCGATTCGCTGGTCCAGCGACGCCAAAATCGATCTCCTGACCATTGATGGGGCCCCGGGGGGTACAGGCATGAGCCCGTGGCGGATGATGAACGAATGGGGCATCCCCTCCATATATCTGCATTCCATGGCCTATGAGCTGTGCGACCGGCTGGCCAAGCGAGGCTTATGGGTCCCGGACATCGCCTTTGCCGGCGGATTTTCCTCGGAAGACCATGTCTTCAAAGCCTTAGCCTTAGGCGCGCCCTACTGCAAAGCCGTCTGCATGGGCCGAGCCCTGATGATTCCGGGCATGGTGGGAAAAAATACCGAAAGGTGGCTGAGAGGCGAACAAGGCGGTCTCCCGTCGACAGTTTCGAAATACGGATCGACAAAAGAAGAAATTTTCATGAATTACGAGGTACTTAAAGAAAAGTACGGCGGTGAAGCAAACAACCTTCCGTTGGGGGCTGTGGGCATTTTCAGTGCCGTGGACAAAATCAAGGTCGGACTCCAGCAGATAATGGCCGGATCCAGAAACTGGGAAGTCCAATACATCAGTCGAAAGGATATATTTTCACTTACGGAGGAATGTGCAAAGATTACGGATATTCCGTATGTAATGGATGCATACAGGGAAGAGGCCCTCGGTATAATAGACGCTTAAGACTTTGCAAAGAATAGTTCAAGACATCAAGGGCAGCCTGAATTCCTGCCCTTGATATCTTAAACTTCAGTTAGACACGTTGTAATCATCCTTTATTATTTTGAACTGCCTGCTCCAACCGGAAGTCTTAGGCGGAGGGAAGATGGACTCAGGAAATGACAATCTATCGGTAGAATCTTATGCACGTTTCAGGATCTATCACGAACTGATGTCAAAGAAGATACGTGAGATCCTGCTCGTTTCCAGTCCCTATGATGCTTTCATTATGGAAGAAGACGGGAGTCTCGCATCAAGGATCATCAACGAATATAGCGGGTTGAACCTGAGTCATCCCCCGAGAGTGACACGGACTTCTTCGGCTTTTGATGCCTTAGCGCTTTTGAAAATGAAAAAATTCGACATGGTCTTGACGACCCCGCACCTAGAGGAAATGGATGCGTTTTCTTTAGGTTTACAGGCAAAAAAGATAAACTCGGAGTTGCCTGTTGTCCTTTTGGCTCACAGCCCCAGGGGTATTTATCCACCTCCTGAGAACAAAAATTGCGAGGGGATAGACAAGATTTTTATCTGGTCCGGCAATTCAGATCTCCTTTTTGCCATGATCAAGAACGCTGAAGACCACCTTAATGTCGATATTGATACCCGGAAGGCGATGGTACGTGTTCTCCTTCTGGTTGAAGATTCACCGATTTATTACTCGTCCTTTTTACCCCTTATCTACAAAGAGATCGTGAGGCAAACTCAGGCGGTACTCAAAGTCGGCCTCAACGAAGAACACAGGCTCCTTACAATGCGGGCCAGACCCAAAATACTTTTGGCCACCAATTATGAAGAAGCCCTTGAGCTGTACCAAAAATTCCGTTCCTTTCTCTTCGGCGTCATATCAGATGCCCGTTTGCCAAAAAACCATCAATTGGACGATAATACAGGATCTCTTCTGCTTTCCCAAATCAGAAAAGAAGTTCCTGACGTTCCACTTCTCCTGCTCAGTTCGGAACCGAGTAACAAAGAAAAGGCAGACCAAGTTCCCGCTGAGTTCCTTGACAAAAATTCGCCACACCTTTTCTCCGAGATACACAATTTTTTCCTTACCCGTCTCGGCTTTGGGGATTTCGTATTCCGTATGCCCGACAAGAAAGAGATTGACCGGGCCTCTGACCTTCGTACGCTAGAAAGAAAGATTTCCCGGATACCGGATGAGTCGCTTTGCTATCATGCGGAACGTAATCACTTTTCCAACTGGATCATGGCCCGTTCTGAAATAATCCTTGCCTCCAAATTCCGTGAGGTCCAGGCCTCTGACTTCAGCAATGTCCCCAAAATGCGGGAGTATATCATTTCCAACATCCGGGCTTTGCGGAAATTACGTCAAAAAGGCGTGGTAGCCCGGTTCAGAGCCGATAATTTTGATCCTTACATCACAGATTTTATCAAAATCGGTCAGGGATCATTAGGGGGGAAGGCCCGGGGCCTAGCCTTCATATCCGCGGTTCTTGAGCAGAACCAGGAGCTTCACGAAAAATATCCTGAAATCAACATCAGAATTCCCAAAACCTTAGTTATTTGCACTGACGGGTTTGAGTCTTTTGTAACCAAGAACCATTTGCAGCGCTTTGCCAAGGAAAATCTGGCTGATGAGAAAGTCGCGCAGGGGTTTTTGAAAGCGGAAATGCCGAAGTGGCTCCTTAAAGACCTTCAAGCCTTTGTGGCCCAGGTCAGGATACCCCTGTCCATCCGTTCTTCAAGCCTGCTGGAAGACGCCCAGTTTCAACCCTATGCCGGACTTTATCACACTTACATGATCCCCAATAACCACCCAGATCCCTCGGTTCGGCTCCAGCATCTCATCACAGCCATCAAATTAGTCTACGCATCTACTTATTATGAAGGCCCCAAGGCCTTTTCCAGAAGCACGTCGAATCAACCCCAGGCGGAGGCCATGGCCGTAATTATCCAACAGCTCTCAGGAAAGGAACATGGGGAATATTTTTATCCGGCGATTTCGGGTGTAGCCCAGTCCCATAACTTCTATCCAGTATCCCATATGAAACCCGAAGAAGGGATTGCCCATATCGCTCTCGGATTGGGCAAAACCGTTGTGGAAGGGGAAAAGACATTACGGTTCTCTCCCAAGTATCCAAAGAATATGCCCCAGTTTTCCACGGTCAAAGATATCCTTGCGAACAGCCAGCGTTTTTTTTATGCCCTAAAAATCAAAAATTATACTGAAGATCCTAAGGAATGGAAGGATTCCAATCTTGAAAAACGGGAAGTGGATGATGCTGAAAACGAATTCCCTGTAAGGACACTTGCCAGCACTTACATCCCTGAAGAAAATCGTATCAGGGACACGGGCTACATCCCTGGGCCTAAGATACTGACATTTGCTCAGGTATTAAAATATGGCATCTTTCCTTTGCCCGGTCTGCTGTCCGATTTGCTGACATTGGGGAGAAAGGGTATGGGCTGCCCTGTGGAAATTGAATTTGCAGTGGATCTCAGCCCTGATAAAAAGCGTAAGAGCGAGTTCTCTTTCCTCCAGATGAGGCCGATGGTTGCTGATGAAGAACGTTTCGATGTGGAAATCACGCCTGAAGAATTGGGCCGGGCTTTCTGCCGTTCAACAAAGGCACTGGGAAACGGAAAAAATGAGGAAATATCGGATATTGTCTATGTTAAACCCGACGTCTTCGAGCCCGGCGCAACGGTTCAGATTGCAGAGGAAATCGCTCAGTTAAACGCCGGTTTGTTCAAGGAAAAACGGAAGTATCTCTTAGTGGGTCCCGGCAGATGGGGGTCTGCAGACAGATGGCTCGGCATTCCGGTCCAGTGGCAGCACATTTCAGGAGTGGGCGCCATTATCGAACTCAGAAATGAAAAATTGAAAGCCGACCCTTCTCAAGGGTCTCATTTTTTTCAGAATATCACATCCTTAGGTATTGATTACATCACGGTGACAGAGGACTCCGGATCAGAAGATCATTTTGACTGGAACTGGATCAATTCAATCCCTGCGGTTCAGGAAACGGCCTTTTTGCGACATGTGACGGTGGAAAAACCACTGATAATAAAAATTGACGGCAGGAATTCCCAGTGTGCGATCATTTGAGATCAGGACTGAAACAGATATTTTGTTCAGGTTTTTTTTATCATCATGGAAATATTAAAAAAACAGGAGGTTAGTTATGTCAAACATTTTGGAAACCATCGTAGCAAGAGACCCTAATGAAAAGGAATTTCATCAAGCAGTTCAGGAAGTCTTCGAAAGCGTCCAGCCTGTTCTGGACCGGAATCCTGAATACCGTCAGTCGGCAGTGTTGGAAAGAATTACAGAACCGGAACGGGTTATTATGTTCCGGGTCCCCTGGATAGACGATGAGGGACAAGTGCAGGTAAATCGCGGATTCAGGATTCAGATGAACAGCGCCATCGGCCCTTACAAGGGAGGGCTTCGTTTCCATCCTTCAGTAAACCTGAGCATTCTCAAGTTTCTGGCATTTGAACAGGTTTTCAAGAATGCTCTGACCACACTCGCAATGGGAGGGGGGAAAGGCGGTTCCGATTTTGATCCTAAAGGGAAATCCGACAATGAAGTTATGCATTTCTGCCAGAGCTTCATGACAGAACTTTATCGTCACATCGGCCCGAACACTGATATTCCAGCGGGAGATATCGGAGTAGGCGCCAGAGAAATCGGTTACCTTTTTGGAATGTATAAGAGACTGCGCAATGAGTTCACGGGTGTGTTGACCGGCAAGAGCCTTGGATGGGGAGGAAGCCTTATCCGGCCGCAGGCAACCGGCTACGGCTGTGCCTATTTTGCGTCGGAAATGTTGGCCACAAAAAATGACACCCTAGAAGGGAAAACCTGCCTGGTGTCTGGGGCAGGAAACGTGGCCCAGTATGCAATAGAAAAGATTATTGAATTAGGCGGCAAAGTAGTTACCCTTTCCGATTCATCGGGTTACATCTATGATGAAGAGGGTATTGACAGGGAAAAGCTGGCCTTTATCATGAGGCTCAAAAACATCAAACGCGGAAGGATCATGGAATACATTGATAAGTATTCCGGGGCGGCGTACACGGAAGCTGATACGACCCTGGATTACAATCCTCTCTGGGATCACAAGGCCGACTGCGCCTTTCCCTGCGCCACACAGAATGAAATCAATGGAAAAAACGCCCAGAACTTGGTCAACAACGGCGTGCTGTTAGTGGCGGAAGGCGCTAACATGCCCTCCACTCCCGAAGCGGTCGACATCTACCTGAATAACAACATTCTCTATGCCCCGGGCAAAGCGGCAAATGCCGGCGGTGTGGCAGTATCAGGGCTGGAAATGGCCCAGAACAGCATGCGGTTGAACTGGCCCGGAGAAGAGGTTAACAGCCGCCTCAAAATAATCATGAAAAGCATCCATCAGAGCTGCATTGACGCAGCCGCCGACTATGGCCAACCTGGCAATTATGTGGCAGGGGCCAATATTGCAGGTTTTGTAAAAGTGGTGAATGCCATGCTGGATCAGGGATTGGTGTAGCGAACGTTACAGAAGTTTTCCCTTATTTTGCCGGTGGGCGCTTTTTGAAGCCCCACCGGTTTTTTTGTTTTTCGGCCTCTTTGAAAAAAAGGTTCATTTCACAGCGTTTCTACAGTAGACTGGTTGGATTCAACATCCCTCATTACCCATTATAAAAATTATGTCAACGGAGGTTTTTTGCCGTGCTGAATTTTCAGAAGCTGAACATTGAACATTTCGTCGAAGAACTGGCAAGCGTATACCATCGCAACTACAGTAATATTGAACCTGGGTTCGGGAACTTAATTAAATGGTCGGGTCGGCTTGCCCTTGAAAATATCGCCAACTCCGATGCCCTTTACCACGATCTTTACCACACGGTCATGGTAACGCTGGCGGGCCAGGCCATCCTGGAAGGGAAGCACCTTTGCGAGGGAGGCATAACGCCCAGGGACTGGCTTCATTGCCTTATCGCCCTTCTCTTCCATGATATCGGATATGTAAAGGGTGTCTGCAGAAATGACACTGACATCCAATTCGCAACCGGGGTAGGCGATGAAACCGTTAAACTTCCGGAGGGTGGGACAGATGTGGCCCTCACACCCTATCACGTTGACCGCAGCCAACTTTTTGTACGGGAACGTTTTGGCGGCAAACTCATTAACAGGCTGGATCGGATAATCGACGCAGAGCTCATTGCTTCATATATTGAGATGACGCGATTTCCCGTGCCGGATGATGATCAGCACCGTGATACCAAAGGTTATGCCGGTATCGTTCGGGCTGCGGACTTCATCGGCCAGTTGGGGGACCCGAACTACCTGCGTAAAACGCCATCTCTATACTATGAGTTTGATGAACTTGGGATCAATGAGCAGCTGGGCTACAAAAGGCCCGGGGATTTGCGCAAGAATTACGCCGGATTCTATTGGAATGTGGTCAGCCCCCTCATCCAAGACGCATTGCGATATCTGCGCTTAACCCAAGACGGCAAACAGTGGATCGCCACCCTTTATGCCCATGTCTTCGCATCAGAGCACTGAATCATTAACCTGCCGATTTTAAAGGTTTCATGTTAACCACATAGATTCCCAGGCTCACGAGAATTAAAGAAAGCGAAACCTTCCACGTCAATGGTTCATGGAGAAAAACCACGCAGGAAATTGTGGCGAATACGGGCGTTAAAAAAGTGAAGGCGCTCAACCTGCTGACAGGGTATTCATGCACCAGATAAAACCAGAGGAGGTAGCTCACAAAAGCCACAACGATCCCTTGAAACACCACCGACAAGACAATCAGTCCGTTCAGATGATCGATGGGGGTTTCTTTTAAAAAAACGCTGATCAAAAAAAGGATCGGAATGGAAAAAAGCGTCTGGTAAAAAAGGGTATGGTGAAAAGAGACCGATCCCACCAGACGTCGCTTAATGTATATGGTGGTCAGCGCCCATAAGGCTGCTGCCGAAAATGCGAGAAGATCACCCACAAGACCTGTCCAGGTCGGTGCACCAAAGTTCTTGCTGAGCAGAACAATGATGCCGATAAATGCCAGGATAAGCCCGGTGCTCTTGTAAACCGTAAGGCGATCACCCTTCAGAAAAAAGTGCGCCCCCAAAGCGTGAAAAAAAGGGGTTGAATACAAAAGAATCCACGCCGAAGACCCCGTGGTATACAACAGGGACGCATAAAGACAGGCAAATTCAGTCCCGAACAAAAACCCCACCACCACACCATCTAAAAGGTTGGAGGGGAAAAGAGGGACCTTTTTCACCCTCATCCAGATCATCAGTGCGATAACGGCCATTAAGGAGCGAACGCCGGCGCAAAAAACAGGCGCAATTCCTTCATTGCTCACCTTGATGGTCACAGCGTTGAAACCCCACAGAATGCACAAGCTTGTCAGGATCACAACAGCCTTTAAATCAAGGGTCTCTCTTACGGTAGGCGAATTCAACCGGCTTTACTCCCACCGCCCATCGTCTCTTCGCCTTAGATCCGTGTAGCCTACCCTGCCCTGATCATTGATAAACGAATTCAACAACCAGCTCACCACGCTGATAATAAAACCACCGAAAACCGCCGACCAGAATCCGTGCACCACAAAGCCCGAGATAACACCCGAGGCCATTTTGAGCAAAACCGCATTGATGATGAACGTAAAAAAGCCCAGAGTGAGAATATTGATCGGCAGGGTCAAAATCAACAGAATGGGCCTGAAAAAAACGTTCAGGACGCCCAAAATGGCAGCCGCAAAAAAAGCACTGAAAAATCCATTTACCTCTATTCCCTGAATAAGATAGGACGCAACCATGATTGCCGCTGTGAGAATCAACCATCTGACCAGAAGTCCCATATGCTGTTTCACTCCTCAAGTCTCAATACGTTATGCTTCAAAAATTTAAAGCTGATGCGGTATTCTAACAGAATGCTTTAAGCTGCATCAATGAAATAATGATTTAGAGACCATCGGAGGACGGAACATGGATTCTCGGCTTGAAAAAGGCACGGATCCGTGAATTTTTCCCTTGAAAAATAAACACCATTAAACAATGATATCCGGTGAAATAGAGGAAAGCACTTCAAGGAGGATTTTATGTTACGAATCGGTTTTGTGGGTTGGCGCGGCATGGTGGGTTCCGTTCTCATGGGTCGCATGCGGGAAGCTGAAGATTTCAAGGGATTTGAGCCGGTTTTTTTCAGTACATCTAATGTGGGTGGCAATGGGCCGGAAACGGGCCTCGATGCACCGCCCTTAAAGGATGCCTATGATATTGGGAGCTTGTCCTCCCTGGATATCATCGTGACCTGCCAGGGTGGCGGCTACACCCAGAAAGTCCATCCGGAACTCATCAAAAACGGCTGGAAAGGCTACTGGATTGATTCGGCTTCAACCCTCAGGCTCAATGATGACAGTATTATCGTTCTTGATCCTGTCAATCGATCGGTCATTGACGACGGGCTGCACGCCGGGATCAAAACCTTTGTGGGGGGCAACTGCACGGTCAGCCTCATGCTCATGGCCCTGTCCGGCCTTTTTGCCGGGAACCATATTGAATGGATTTCCGCCATGACTTACCAGGCCGCTTCCGGTGGGGGCGCTAAAAACATGAAGGAACTCATCGCTCAGATGGGGATACTGGGCAATGTGGCCAAAAGCCTGGTGGACGACCCCAAATCCTCGGCCATTGTGGTCGATGAGATGGTCACGGCGGCCATGCGCGATACCGGTTTCCCCACGGAAAACTTCCTGGCACCCCTTGCCGGGAGCCTTTTGCCGTGGATTGACGTCCCCATGGAATCGGGACAGACCCGGGAAGAATGGAAGGGCTCTGTGGAAACCAATAAAATCCTCCGGTCCGAAACGCCCATTCCCATCGACGGACTGTGCGTACGGGTGGGGGCCATGCGCTGCCACAGTCAGGGCCTCACCATCAAACTGAAAAAAGACATTGCGATGGATGAAATTGAGGACATCATCCAAAAAGGAAACGACTGGGTCACCCTGGTTCCCAATGACAAAACATCAACCCTTAACAACCTAACACCGGCAGCCGTAAACGGGACCCTTGATGTACCGGTGGGAAGGCTTCGAAAAATGCTGATGGGGCCTGAATACCTGGCCGCCTTCACCGTAGGGGACCAACTCCTGTGGGGCGCCGCTGAACCTGTCAGGAGGATCCTGAACATCATTATCGAGCATATTTCCTGAATTTGAAAGGGTTCAGGGGTTTCATTCGCAAAGAAACACGCGGCTATACATTGACAAAAAAACCGACCATCGTTATAATAGCGGGATGTGTTTTTGTGGAAGTGGTAAGCTCACTGGTGGGGCTCCCGGACTTCAAATCCGGTGTGACGGGCTAAACCCTCGTCAGGTGGGTTCGATTCCCATGCACTTCCGCCATCAATAATTTCAATAGGTTAGACGGTTCTCATACCCCTTCCCCGGGTCATTTCTTAGACAAGATCAATTGTCAAATTCCGTCAAAAAACATCAAATTGCAACCTTATTCCAAAAGACGTGAAGGTTGCGTCAGATACGATGGATTATTGTGAGCATAATCTGAAATTGGAACAAAATAGAGTGCCCTGTAATGAAATCTGACATTGGATGTTGGATAAACGGAAGTTTCAGATGAGATTGGATGCCCCTTCGATGCGGCCGTTCGTCGACTGAAATCAAGGCATCGAACAAAAAGAGACATGTTCCGATTTTCAGATAGAAATGGAAATGATCAATAGGGCATTTGCCGAAGTCATGATGGAGGGCGATGCCGAGGAGCGTGTCTTCACCTTTCCCATACCTACCTAGTGCCCGAACGAAAACTGTCTTTTTCGCCAATCTCTGCGTCAGATAACCCGTTCTTAATAAAATTGGTCAATCCTCGAAATACTAAATGTATTCCTGCGGTTAAAATTTTGATCTTCCTTGATCTTGACAAAAAATCCTAGTTTTGTTCAGACACTACCTACAATATCACAAAAGATTTTGTTTGGGACAACCCAATGCTTGAACCGATCCTGGCCATGACAGGTAAATACGGAATTCCGTATTTTTCAAACTTTGTCAATTCCCACATATCGCCTGAAGACACAAGATCCATGTAGGGAACTTGAGTACGCCGAGGGCAGCATTTTTTTGTTGATAGATCTTCTAAAGTTCTTCCAAAAAGAGCCGATATTTAGAAATAGAGATATTGACGCTTATCCTCAGCTAATGAAAGGGGTTAAATCCTAAATGGCAATAGGTTCCCAACATTTGTCAGTAATGGAGATTGCGAAAACATGTGGTGTTGCGAGGAGCACTGTTTCATATTGGATTTCCAAGAAATCGCTTTCGGCACGTCGCTCCGGGAAGAAACACTTGGTCTCTGTTGACGATTTGGTGCTTTTTCTAACATCAGAGAGACAAACCGTTCCCCATGCCCTGTTGGAACAGGTGGGGGGTGTATATCCCCAACCTTTTAGACCATTCAAAAGATGCTGGGAGTACTGGGCAAACGATCCCCGTGCCGATCGATGCCAACACTGCACTGCCTTTAATCTTCAAATCAAGGAGTGTTTTACAGTCACTCACAGCCTTGACCGACAATGTTCCATAAGCTGTCATGAGTGTCAATATTTTGATGAATACTATGGGTTGCCCGTAGCCTTCATTCATCAAATAGGGAAGCCTGCAGCGGTATACAAGGAGCTTAGCATTTGGACAGGTAACAAGGCGTGGGCACAATTGTGCGCAGTGGAAGCTGAAGAGTTGATCGGGGTGGGAATAGAAGAATTTATGCACCCAGAATCCCTGAAGATGTTTATACGCTATAGCAAGGGACGGGTTCAAGATAAACCAACGGCCCCTGAAAGATACCGGGGGATCTTTCACTGCGGAGACGGCGGTAAAATCGATGTCTATCTGACCGTAACCCCTTTGCTCAGACCGGCCGGGACCTGTTTGGCGATTGCGGAAAGGGCGGGATGACCCCCTGGAAGCGCGCAACAAGAATCGAGTGACCCATGCGAACCATTACGATTGAAGAATGGAAAATTGATACCTAAAAACTGCAATTAGCTGTTAGCCGTTAGCTTAAAGGTCTCAGTATTTGCGTGGCCTCTGCCCATATTCGAGGCATCATTTTTTGATGCTGACCTATTTCACCGTAAATGCTTGAAATTGTATTCCTAATAGCTAACAGCTAATTGCATCTTTTAAGTGATAATTCAAAAAGCACTTAACACCAAGGAGAGATAAGATGAAAATATTGGTCGTTGATGACGAACTTGTCAGCAGAAAGAAACTCCAGAAAATCTTGTCTAATCTTGGAGAATGCGGGGCGGTAGAAGATGGAAAGTCTGCCATAACCGCATTTGAGAAGGCCCTGAAAGAGAAAGATCCATTTGATCTGGTAACCCTCGACATCGTCATGCCGGAAATGGATGGAACAGAGGCCCTGGTAGAACTTCGAGAACTCGAAAAAGACGCTGGGGTCCCGGAAGAAGAAAAAGCAGTGATAATGATGGTAACCTCCCATGGGAACAAGGACAATATTGTCACGTCTATTTCTGCAGGGTGTGATGATTACATTGTTAAGCCATTTCACAAAGGAACAATATTTGACAAACTGGATAACAGTCGATTAAAAGATCTGCTCTTCGCAGCTAAAAAAGAGGACCTTCACGGATTGCCTGCAAAAACAGGGCCTAGGAGAACCACTATTGATCCTGTTGAAGCGGTCATTACCGGGTTCAAAATCGGAGCGGTCAACCTTCCCGCGCTGCCACAGATGGGGGTTAAATTCAATGATATGCTTAAGAAAGGCATTGACTACCAGGCGCTCGCAGATCTCCTCAAACAAGATATCTCAATTTCATCTACACTCTTAAAGCTGTCCAATTCAGCGTATTACGGAGGTATATCAAAAAGCACGACTATGGAGCAGGCGATCAGTCGTTTGGGGCTTACCGCAACCAAGCAATATGTCGATGCAATATGCAATCGGGCCTTTTATGCCGGCAGCAGCAAGAAATACGCGGGTCTTTTCGAGACATTATGGGAGCATTCACTTTGCTGTGCTATCGGTTCACAAGCTGTTTGCGAAATTCTCAAGTTGAAATTCCAGATTGACATTTTTACTGCAGGACTGTTGCATGACATCGGGAAATTGATTCTCTTCCAGGGCATTTCTGAACTTGAAAGGAAGAACAAATTCAAAGGAGGAATCGATCCTGCGGGGTTGATGAAGTCCGTTAATGCTCATCACAACGATTTTGGAGCAGACGTCCTCAAGAAATGGAATTTCTCAAACGAATATGTGCAAGCTGCCTTGTACCACGATAACTTAGGGGCAGTTGACAACCCTTCCAATGAACTGTTGGTGGTCCATTTCGCCAACTTGTTGGCAAAGACCATCGTTGATGATCAACCCGCGTTGGAAAAAATAAAGATAGAAGATGCGGAATCCGCGCATCTTTTGGAAATAACGTCTGACATTATCGTTGAGATTGAAGACAGGGTGAGTAGCCAAATGCAAGTGCTGGGAGCATCATTTGTTTGAAAAGTCTGGGAAAACCAACATCAGGGATCAGGGGGTCGTGACGGGGTTAAACATGAACCTTGATAAAATTAAAAATATTGAACCTGCTCACGGTGACGTCTGCCATGTGACGGGTTTACCTATCCGCCGAAAACCTGAATGGACAGATGTCATTTTCGACGCAGACAGTGATTACAAGACAACACTCAGTATAGTCGGGGATAGCATTGTTTTGGCGCCCACATCAGGATACGCGAAATTGCGTGGCGTAAAAAATGCCGTGAAGTTCCAGAACAAGTTTGAGGCTGAGGCCTTTGATGGCGAGCGCCCTTATGTTCAGATAAACGATTGGTCGTGTCTCCGAGGCGCTACGCTTGTGGCCCGTAAACATTTCATAGAATATATGAAAAAGAACAATCAGCTTCTGGGTATGATTTTCTATGGTGTTTCACCGCTCTTCAAGGTGAGTATTAAGCTTGCTATGCGAATCAGTGCTGTTAAGTTTCATGCTCAAATAGTCAATGATTATCCGGAGGCAATCAATCTTGCCCTTGAGTTGCTTTCAACCGAAAAAACTGCTGCGCCGGATGATTTTCCTGCCAACGTCACACCCGAGCCGCTTGTCGTCTCGGAAAAGGATTATGAAACCGCAGTCAAAAACGAACCGGAGATTTTAAAAAACCAGGGATACGGCAGGGAAGCGCTCTCTCATAAGATTATAACCAATGATGACTGGTATCTTCAATTAGATGGATTTTCAGCACGATTTGAAATCATCGATGGTGATATTTTGCATGCGGATACGAGCGGGTTTTTGCAGGAAGAGCATCTTGCACCTCTCTTCCGGATGCACGAGACGGTAATGAAATCCAAACTATTGCCGAAAGGGTCCTACTATTTCCTCGGCGGAGTGACAGACGTCAAGGGAAGCCGGAAGACACGCAGTCTCTATTATGACTATATAATGGAGTGGTATAAACATCACCCTTTCGACATGTACATCTTTTATGGGGTCAACAGATTTTTGAAAGCAGCGATAAATATGATCCTCCCCTTAGCGCCCTTCCCCGTCAAAATAGTAAAAGATCTCGATAGCGCCTTCATGCTTATAGCCGAAAAAAAAGCCGGAGGCATAAAACCTTCACCTTTGCCGGGACTTAGTGAATACGCCATGGAACCGATCCTACCCGACCAGACCCGGCAATACGTTGAGGACCTGCTCCGTTTTATGGGAAATATAAGCTGGGAGTCTGACGCGTTTGATCATGATTTAGAGACGGACCCCTCTCATCCTTTCAACCCGGTCTTTGACGCTATAGCACTCATCAAAAATGACTTTGATGAGATTTTTCAGGAGCGTATACGGGTAGAAGATGCTCTGCGCAAGTCCAAGGCGGAAACAGAGGCTAAGAATATAGAGTTGGAAGAAGTCAATAAGCAATTTGAGCAGGCTATCGAACGGGCCAATGAGATGGCCACCGAGGCTGAAGTCGCCAGCATGGCCAAAAGCGAATTCCTGGCAAACATGAGCCACGAGATCCGCACGCCCATGAACGGGGTGATCGGTATGACAAGGATACTGCTCGACACTGAATTGAATCCCGAACAGAGGCATTATGCAGAGTCCACACGCAGCAGCGCCGACTCCCTCCTGATGGTTATCAACGAGATTTTAGACTATTCCAAGATCGAAGCCAACAAGCTGGACCTGGAGGTCATCGATTTTGACCTTAGGCTGACGATTGAAGATATGATCGATGTTTTGTCGATAACGGCTTCCCAAAAGGGGCTTGAACTTGCTTTTGAGGTCCACCATGAAGTACCGTCACGCTTGCGGGGTGATCCCGGCCGGTTGCGTCAGATCCTCATCAATCTTGCCGGCAATGCCATTAAATTTACCGAAAAGGGTGAAGTGGTAATTCGTATCACCCTGGAAAAGGAAGATGATGTCAGCGCTACTATACGATTTAGCGTATCGGATACCGGGATCGGAATTCCCCAAGATAAAATGGATCTTCTATTTCAGTCATTTTCCCAGGTGGATACCTCAACAACCCGTAAGTACGGCGGCACCGGCCTGGGCCTGGCGATCTCAAAGGGCCTTGTGGAGCTGATGGATGGTGAAATCGGTATTGAGAGTGAAGAGGGAAAAGGCACAACGTTCCGGTTTACGATAGATCTGGAAAAGCAGACGGAGGGGCGTGATGCCGAAACCGGTGTTCCGGCCGACATTTTAGAAAAGCGAATCCTTGTGGTGGACGATAATCAAACCAACAGAGAGATCCTCAGGGTACAATTACAATACTGGGGTTGTTTCGTTGAAGAGGCTTCAAGCGGACCGGAGGCCCTGGAAAAATTTCGCCGGGCGATTACTGACAGAAACCCCTTTGACATCGCCATTGTTGACATGCAGATGCCGGAAATGGATGGGGCAGACCTTGGGCGAAACATAAAAGGCGATCCGGCTCTTGCGGACACCATCCTGATTATGCTGACATCTGTGGGCCAGTATGGCGATGCCGCAAAGGCAAAGGAGCTCGGTTTTGCCGCCTATCTCTCCAAACCGGTGAAGCATTCCCGGTTTTATGATGTCCTTGTAACCGTTTCGGGATTAGAGGCCGGGCAGACCGAGGAGGGGAGCGGGCCGATTGTCACCAAATACTCTGCGGCCGAGTCCCTAAAGAATAATATCCGCATCCTCCTGGCCGAGGATAATTTAATTAACCAGGAGATCGCACTGAACATTCTCGAAAAATTAGGATACCGTGCTGATGCGGTCTCCAACGGCAGGGAGGTTCTCAAGTCGCTCGAAAAAATCCCATATGATCTCGTGCTTATGGATATACAGATGCCTGTGATGGACGGTTTTACCGCAACGTGTGAAATCCGCAACCCGCGATCCCCAATCCTCAACCACAAGATTCCCGTCATCGCAATGACCGCCCATGCAATGCAAAGTGATAGAGATGCATGTATTGAGGCGGGAATGGATGACTATGTTTCAAAACCGATAAGTCCTAAGAAACTTTCAGCGGCCGTCGAAAGATGGACAAAAAGGGGTGAGGAATCCGGATTTTTTTCCGATGATGAGATCGGGGAAGATAACTCCGCGCCTGACATGGCAGAGGAAAATCCGCCTATAGACCTTGACGACGCCCTTGGAAGGGCCATGGGAAACAAAGAATTTTTGGACAAAATGATTCATGGATTCACAAAGAGCATGCCTGAACAGATTGAATCATTGAGGGGGTTGATAAAACAGGGGGATGGGGATGCCGTGAGAAAACATGCGCATAGTCTGAAAGGGGCCTCAGCCAACCTTAGCATGCATAAACTCTCCGCCGCCGCCTCACGGCTTGAGCAGATCGGCCGGGAAGGTGGGCTTTCAGTGGCGGATGACGCGTTAGGTGAGCTTGTGAGGGAATTTGAAATATTGAAGGAATTTATGAGTGGGAAGAGACTAAAACAATAAATGTAACCGTGAACGGTTGTCGGTAAATGAGACCCTGCCATGAAAATACTTATTGCAGAAGATGAATTTGTGTCCCGGAGTTTTCTTGAAAACATGCTTGAAAGTTTGGGTCATGAGGTGCTTTCAGCCGAGGACGGGCTGAAGGCGTGGGAAATTTTTCAACAAACGAACGTGAGGATGGTTATTACCGACTGGGTTATGCCGGAGATGGATGGCATAGGTCTCTGCCGGAAGATCAGAGAGGCAGATCTGCCTCACTATGTTTATATAATCTTTGTCACGGCCAAGGACCAGAGGGAGGATTCCATCAAAGGGCTTGAGGCCGGTGCCGACGACTATATTGTCAAACCCTTAGACCCCCAGGAATTGGCCGCCAGAATACGTGCGGGTGAACGCATCATTCAATTGGAGGGTAAATACGAGAAAACAAATAGCCAATTAGAAGAAAGCGTTAACCGAGCCAATCAAATGGCCGCAAAAGCTGAAATGGCTTTTGCTGAACTCAACAAGATATTTAATACATCGGCCGATGGAATGTGGGTGATTGATAAAGCCTTTAACGTACTTCGAATCAATGATACGTTTTTGACTTTTTTGGGAAAATCCGGAGAGGGCGTAATCGGGAAGAAGTGCTATGATATTTTTTCGACAGCCATGTGTCATGGCCCTGACTGTCCGAAGACCCGACTCCTGGCCGGCAGCGAGCGTGTTGAATCCGATGTTGAAAAAGAGGTCGAGGAAGGCGTTATAACGCCTTTCCTCTTAACGGCAACTCGGCTGAGGGATGCTGATGGAAAAATTAGAGGGATTGTAGGAAATTTGAAAGATATCTCTGAGCGGAGGCGGTCGGAAGAGATGCTGCAGGCCAAGATCAAGGCCGAGGCCTCTAATCAGGCCAAGAGTCAGTTCCTCGCCAACATGAGCCACGAGATAAGGACACCTTTAAACGGGATCATGGGTATGGCGGAGTTGGGTATGGATTCAAACCTTGATGATAAGCAGGAAGACATATTCCATGCCATAAACAAAGAAGCTGAGGCCCTCCACGGCATTGTCGATCAGGTTCTCGATTTTTCAAAAATAGAAGCCGGAAAACTAGCGCTTGATGAGATCCCTTTTGATTTGAGGTACGTGGTTGAGGATATAACCAGGATTTTCACACGCAGAGCCACGCAAAAAGGGCTTGAGTTCATTTCCTTTCTATCTTCTGATGTCCCCCATCTATTGGTTGGGGATCCAGGTCGGTTGAGGCAAATTCTAACAAATCTTATAGGCAACGCCCTGAAGTTCACTCATGAGGGTGAGATATACGTCAAGATAGAGATGGCCGAAAACCTTGGAGAGAGAGTCAAGATCCGTTTCCTGGTAAAGGATACAGGCATCGGAATACCAGCCGATAAACAGGCTGTAATCTTCGATAGCTTCACCCAGGCGGATGGATCAACTACCAGGCAATATGGCGGTACCGGACTGGGAACAACAATATCCCGGCAACTGGTTGAGCTGATGGGCGGAAAAATTGGTATTGAGAGCCGGGAAAGAAAAGGAAGCACATTCCGGTTTACGGCGATATTTGTTAGGCAGGGCGGGAAGGAAGCTGACACAGCAAACGAAAAGCCTGACTTGAACGGCCTGATGGTACTCGTGGTAGATGACAATAAGACCAGCCGTTCTACCCTGGCGGGGTATCTCAAATCATGGGGGTGCATTCCCGTGGAGACATCTGGAACAGAAGGTGCGTTATTCAATATCGGAGAGTCGATTTCATCCGGAAATTCTTTCGACCTGTTGTTGATCTGCTCTCAAATGCCTGAAACGAACGGCTTTGATCTGGCAAAAAAGATCAGGATAGCGAATCCCGAACCCCCAATCCCAATCATCCTTCTCACTTCTCCCGGAATAAAAGGCGATGCTAAGATTTGTAGGGATATAGGGATTAAAGGCTATCTGCCCAAGCCCATTGTACCCCATAATCTGCGTAAAGCCATCGAGTCTGTTTTAGGTCTTTCGGTGAGGGAAGAAGGGGATGCAGATCCCAAACTTATTACAAGACATACCATCGCCGAAGATAAGAAAAAAGAACTGCAAATTCTCCTGGTTGAAGACTACCCCACTAATCAGCAGGTGGCCATGAGACATCTCAGTAGGGCAGGACACCAGGTTGATCTTGCGGTTAACGGCAGAGAGGCGGTAGAAGCATTTAAAAAGAAGAGTTACGATCTCATCCTGATGGACATTCAAATGCCCGAGATGGACGGGTTTAAAGCAACAAGGGAAATCAGAAAACTTGAAACTCGAAACATGAAACTCGAAACTCACGACTCAACCACTCAACCACTCAACCGCGTACCAATAATCGCAATGACCGCACACGCCATGCAAGGATACAAGGAACAGTGCCTTGATGCGAAAATGAACGACTATATCGCCAAACCGCTGAAGAGGAAAAAGCTGTTGGCCATGGTCGACAAATGGGCCGCTCAGATTTCGGATTCGGGTTCGGATTTGGATTCCGCACCCTGCAATCCACAACCCCCAACCGACGAAATGGCCCCGATGGATTTCGCCAAGGCTACAGAGGAATTTGAAGGGGATGAGGAATTCTTGATGGAGGTTATGGAAGGCTTTATTGAAAATGTCAAATCGCAAACAGGGATCATCTGCGAGGCCATATCCGATGGGGATGCGGAGACAGTCAGGAGAGAGGCACATTCCATCAAGGGTGGCGCGGCGAACCTGACGGCAGATGCCCTTTCCGAAATAGCGTTCGAGCTTGAAAATATAGGGAAGTCCGGAGTCCTTGAACAGGGTTTTGAGACCTTAAAAAAACTTGAGCAGGAATTCTTTCGCCTGGAACGTTTTACCAGGAATCGGGGGTAATCCTTAACTTGAGGATGGAGACGCGGATGGCAAAGACCGGAAGTATGGAATCGGAGCATTATGACTACTGCCCTGTCACAGGTCTGCGAGTCCTCCGCAGGCCTGAATGGACAGATGTCAGTTTCGGCAAGGATTACAAGGTAACGGTAAGTATCGTAGGAGACAACATCCTTTGGGTGCAGCCGTCGGGATACGTAACCCTGGATAACCAGATAAATGTTTTAAGTTTCACGGATCAAGTGCCTGCCGAGGCGATTTCCGGGGGGAAGCCATACATTCACATAGAGGACTGGTCGCGTTTTCAGGGCGCTTCCCTTGCGGCACGCAAATACTATATAGACGCAATGCCAAAGCGTAACCGCATTACGGATGTAATCTTTTGCTACACTTCATCCATGTTCAAGATGAGCATTAAACTCGGTAAGCGTTTGAGTATGGTTAAATTTCGAGTACACATCGTAGATGATTATTCCGAGGCGATCAGGCTTGCCCTCGAGATACAATCAAAAGAAAAGGTGTCGAAAGATAAACCCAGCATACCTGCAATCTCCTTTATGTTGTTCATTACCTGAAAAAGATTGGTAATAATTGCCGGGGAAACCCGCGCCCCGTCTCGTTCAAGGACCAAAAGATCGGGTTCAACTGCTGTCCCTATAAGATCGAGACTCTCTATCACAAACTGGTTTATTATCTCGTCATCATGGAATTCATTCATACTTCACATCCTCCAGTATCAAACGCACAAAAAGCCCTTCTTCTAAAACATTACACCAGATACCACCCTTAATCAGACAGCTGGCACCTTTGATTCAGAAACATTTGGCCGTTCAACAAGATCACACAAAACTATCGGCTATAGTTAACGAAAACTTGAGTCAAGCACCCATAAAAAATAGGACATATGATTGACACTTTACCCTGACATTTTCTAAAAGACAGACTACTGTTTTACAAGAGGGCTATATATGCGTTAAAAAATTGACACTGCAAGAACTCAGATCTTGTTTTTTCTTCCTTTGCGCCCCCTGACAAAGCTGCGGCTCTATACATCCTCATTTTTATCATCCTATAAATCACTGTAATAACGATGGTTTTTATCAAAATTCTGATTTAGCACAAACAAACTGACCATCACATGGCATAAAATTTGCATTTTGTAATGAGGGGTAAAGTTCGGCGGAAACTGAAAAGAAGGAATCATATCATTTAAGTCTGGGATGGGGCTAATGTTTATATCTTCAACAAAGGGAGAAGAAACCGTTAAAAGCGTAATTGCAGCGCCCAAGTCGCTCCAAAAAGCCGAATTTCCACGCATACTCAACAAACAGATTGCAAACCCGGTCAAACCTACCCCTACGGCGGTTTCCACACAGGGATTTCAGATCGGGAACATGACATCGATTGAGCCAGGGCGTTTTTTCCTGAGCGCTATCTCTAAACATAATCCTCCTGTTTCAAACCTTTTCACGAAGCATCCATCCTATGGGAAAGATTGCCTGGATATCCTTTTTTCCAAATTGGACTGCCATAAGCCTAATTTGAAAATGCAAGATGGTTCCGTAACGGTTGAAACAGATAAAGATAAGCCTGTTTTGAACAATGGCTTACAAGCAGCGGGTAAAAACTTGCAAGAACCCGAGCTTGTCCAGATAGGAACCCTCTCCAAAGGCGCCCCTACGGTCTCGGAACTTTTGATCAAACATCCGGCCTATGGGAAGAACTGCTGGAATATCCTTAACTCCAGCATAAACCGCGACAAAACCTATACTACGATACCTGACGGGTCCCGTATATACTTAAACCCGGAGACCCTTGAAATCGTATGGAACCGTCAGAAGGTTTCCGGTAATGGAACTCAGACTAAGAACAATACGCCGAAAAATGCTGAGCCTGTCTTTCTCGGAACCCTATCCAAAAGCAACCCTACGGTCTCGGAACTTTTGATCAAACATCCGGCCTATGGGAAAGACTGCTGGGGCATCCTTTCTTCCAGCATAAACCGCGATAAAACCTACACGACCATACCGGGTGGTTCCCGCATATACTTAAACCCGAAGACCCTTGAAGTCGTGTGGAACGGGAGCAGCCGCCCTGCTGAGCACGCTGTGCAGGTGGACCCGCCCGATTTACGGGCCAAACAGATACAGCCACGCGAATCCAATCCTTTTTCCGCAGGGCTGGTTAAAGCTCTCAAACCATACCTTGGGAAACCCTACAAAGAAATGAATTGCTTTGAGCTGGTGGCTCAGGGACTGGAAGGGGCCGGTATTCGATACTACGGTCGCAATGGGCTCGGGGAGCGGCTTGTGAAGATGGCGACGGAAAAGGGTTTGTCGAGCAATCACTACCTTACGGGGGAAGGGCTTATTGAAACGTCCGGCTCACCAATTTACTCTAAATCTATTCAAAAAATCCGTAATTCAAAGACCGAGGCCCGCGAGGTTTATCAAGAGCTTAAACCTTTTCTGCATGAAGGTTTGATTCTTTCATTTTCCACACCTACCCGCGGACACACGGGAATCGTATCCCAGAGAGGGCAAAACTGGACTTACATCAACTCAGGACACATGGACCATCGCCTTGAGGGCAGAACTTCAAGAGGCGTGGGTGAGGAGTTCCTGAGCGCGGAGATCCGAAACTGGTTCAGGCTTGCCGCCAATAGGAAGGAATCGCTTCAAATTACCGTGGGCCGGCTGGATGAAGACAAGCTCAGGGCATTTTTGATCTAATTGATAGGCAAAGATATGAGTCAAATATTCAGGGTATTGATTGTAGATGACGACAAGGTCACCCGAAAACTGTATCGGGGAATTCTAAAGGAGTTTCCCGAATTTCGCGTACGGGAGGCACAAAACGGCAAAGAAGCTTTAGATCTTATTGCTAAATCGACGCCGGATATTGTCATCAGCGATTTGATGATGCCTGAAATGGATGGGCTGGAACTATGCCGCCATATCAAGGGCGATGCGAGCGCGAGTCTATCTACCATATATCTGATCATGGTCAGTGCGAAAGAAACCAAAGAAGACAAAATGGCCTGTATGAGGGAAGGGGCTGACGACTATCTGTTCAAACCGGTGGATAAAGAGGAGCTCCTTGCCAGGATTAAGGTGGGACAGCGAATCACCGCCCGGGTCAGGAAAACAGAGATGGAGACCCGGAGAATGTTCGAGGAGATTGACGTCCTGCTTGTCCAGGACGGGGGATGCGCCCCCGGATACAATCCTGTCACAGCGTTTATAACGTTCCATTTAGAGGAGATCGGCAGGGAAATTTATGCCACTGTAGAAGGATTGAAGTCTCTGGTTTCCGGAAAACGAGATGATTTTATCAGACTGGTCTACCATCCTCAAATACTAAAAAAATTGGACCAGGTCCCGGGAGTGTTTCATGCCGCCCCTCTTTCTGAATGGCGGGGCGCACTTTTGAGGGGAGAGAGATACAGGGACTTTGTTAAAAGGGAAAACCAGAAAAAGGCAGCAGAAACCATCATAAAAAGAAATGTGAGAGCAATCATAGCCATTGGCGGCAACGGCACGTTTAGGGGAATCAGAGAATTATGTGATTTTCTCCCTACCGCTATCCAGATATTCTTTGTGCCGGTAACCATTGACAGCGACATCGCAGGAACGGAATGTATCGGCGAAAATACAGGGATTGAGATGGGCGCTGAAAAGATCAGATGTTATATGGCTGATGCCCGCACACACAAAAGGACCTACATTATTGAAATGATGGGTGCCAGCAGTGGTTTTCATGCCCTCCATTCCTGTTTGGGATCACGCGCGCATCTGGCTGTTCTCCCCAACAGTGTGATTGATCACAAAAAAGTGGTCGAAGCCTTAAATCAGAAAAACGATTGCGTAATCGTGGTGGCGGAAGGGTATAAAGAAAGAGAAAGAAAAAAGGCGGGCATTGAAGACAATGCTGCGGAATATTTCCACAAAGAACTGCTGGAAACCGGCATCAAGATCAAGAGAAAAGTGGTATGCGAACCATTCTCACGGGATATAAGAGGCGCCGGTGCCAACAATCAGGATATCACATTAGCCCAGAGGATGGCCTACAAGATAGCGGAATATCTAAAAGCCGGGACTTCGAGGCTCATGCCTGCAGTCAGATCAGGCCAAGAATATGCCATCCCTTTTAATGAAATTCATACAGACAATTTAGTAGAAGCGGATCTTCTTGCCCTGTCCAATCGCCTCACAAAGGGATGAAATGAAATAGCTGAACCATTACGATCTGTTGCATGGTAGGCAGGAACTAAGATATGGAAAAAGATGTCGTCCTGGAAAAAATTTATTCCAAGATAGATGAAATCCCCACTCTCCCCGCGGTAGTCCCGAAACTATTGAGTGTAATGGAAAGAGACGGCGCCAACGCCTCCGATATCGCCGGTATAATTTCCACTGATCCTGCCCTTTCATCAAAAATACTGAAAGTCGCTAACTCAGCCTATTATGGGTTTTCACAGGAAATCTTAAGCCTGAAACTGGCGATGCCTTTGCTTGGCCGTAACATGGTCAAGTCCCTGGCCCTATCCATCGGGGTTATTCAGAGTCTGCCTTCCGACAGAAAATCCCCCAATTTTTCAGATAAAGGACTGTGGGTACACGGCTTAGCCGTAGCCACGCTTATGCAGGAATTGGGAAAAAGATTTAGAAATGGGGGAAGCACGGAGCATTTCTTCATCACCGGATTGTTGCATGATATCGGTAAAGTTGTTTTAAATCAGCATTTTAACGATATTTTTCAAGAGGCCTTAGCGGAAGTCCATAATGAGGGAGTAGCGGGTCTTGATATTGCCGAGCGGAGATTGATCGGCTTCGATCATGGTGAGATAGGTGCCATACTCTTAACACGCTGGAAATTTCCCGAGGTGATCAGCAGTTCCATTGCCATTCATCATCAAATAGGGGCGCCTGAAGGAACAGACGGCCGTGATGTAGCCATGCTCCGGGTTGCAAACGCTTTGCCTCAGGAGATTGGCCTGGGGCAGGATGGCAACCCTGCCCCACCTGCTATTTCTATACAAGACCTTAAAGTATTAGAAATAGGGGAAAATGAAATTGAAGAGATGCGGGCGTATCTGGTCGGTGTTAGGGATGAAATCTACGCCCTCTTTGATGCGATGACTTGATCTCTTTCACTTGTCGAAAGGCTCCAACCAAATGACGTCATAGGGCTGTAGCGTAATAAAAAGCGTCTCGTTTTCAGCCATCCATTCCATTCCACTTACAAGATCATACCACCTCGCTTCATCCGTTCCAATCCCGGACAGCGGTATTTCCAGGTGGGTAACCTCGCTTGTTACACTTGTCAAGGTCAGAATAAACCGATCCCCTTCCGGGGATCTCCTGATAACAGAAAAGACGGAACGTGATATGGGCAGGACGCGTTGGGTTCCGGCGGGATGAAAGGCACGGTGTTTTGTTCGGATGACGATGAGTCTCCCCAGCTCCCGGCTAATCCTGGAAAACTTGGAAAGAGGATCTTTCAATGTCTCGATAACCGCTCCGGCATCAATCACGGTGCGGTTTATATCCCGATTCGAATGGGTTGCCAGAACCGCTTCAATGTCGTTCCGGGTACCAATCAAGCTGTGCAGATAAATCCCCGGGACACCCCGAAGAACCAGGGCGATGATTCTGGATGCCACAAACCGCTTGACCTGAAAGGCGACATCATCACCGTTATCGTCCCGATTAAGGGCGCTGAACCAGGTAATATTGATCTCATAAGGTACTTCGGTGCCGTTCCGGCCCGTCTTGTATGAGACATACCCGCCATGTTCTTCTGCCCTTTGAATGATAAAAGCAATTTCTTCCTCAGTAAGGATACCCCGGACCGCCATGACACCGATGCCGTCATGGGAATCCAAAAAATTAAAGAAAGTTGTCGTATCCGAAACAAATTCCAACCCATCAGCCCATCCGGACAGGGCGGTGGCATCCTCTGTATAGAATGTGTGGAGAACAAGCGGCGGCAACGCAAAATTGTACACCATGTGTGCCTCATCATGACCATTGCCAAAATAAGAGACGTTCTCCTTGTGCGGCACATTGGTTTCGGTTATCAGGGCCACCCCCGGCGCGACAATCCTCAAAACGTCGCGAAAGAGCTTCACGATCTCATGGGTCTGGGCCAGGCTGACGCATTGGGTCCCAGGCGCAGTCCATAGATACGTAACGGCATCCAAACGAATAGTGCCGGCGCCCTTACGCACGTAAAAAAGCAGGATCTCGATGACCCGCATCAACACGTCCGGATTGGTATAGTTGAGGTCTACCTGGTCTTTTGAGAAGGTCGTCCACACGTGAATCGGGCCGAATATGCTCTGAAATTCGGAAAGGATATCAGAGGTTCTTGGACGGAATATTTTCTTTCGTGCCTCTGCCGACAACTCATCAGGCGTGACAAAATGGATAAAAAATCCCCAATAATAGGGGTTGCCATTTAGAAATTCCTGAAACCAGCGGCTCTTGGATGACACATGGTTGAAAACCCCGTCAAACATCAGATGGTAGCGGCCTTCAAGGTCTTCTATATCCGCCCAGGTCCCGAGATTGGGGTCAACGGTTTCGAAATCGGTGACGGAAAATCCCCTGTCGGAGGAGTAAGGGAAAAAGGGAAGGAGATGAAGCGTATTGATGGTCCCTTCAAGATAGGTGTCACAAAATTTGGCCAAATCTGCGAGGGGAGTGGGCCCTTCACCGCGCAAAAGATCCCCGTAAGTGATCAGGATGACGTCCTCTTGAGTAAATCTCTCTTCGGGATCAAACCCCTTGTCCTCTTCTATCAATGCTTCAGTTTTATGGGCATAGTAAACTTCGAGTATTCGTTCAAGTTCAGGCATGTAGGCATCGGCCACGGGTTCGCCGTAAAGGAAGTTCAAGCGACCCAGGATTCGTTTTCGGGCCTCAGGAGGGATCTCTAAAAGAGGCCTTGTGAAATCCGGTTCCGGGTTGTGGAATGCATGAGGGTGCCCTGGATCTTCAAGAGGCGTGGCATCAGCGGTATCCATTTTGTCAGTGCTATCGTCCATTGCGACCCATAAATTTCCCATCCCTGAATTCACCAATCAATTTGTCACCATCAGGCGTGGTCAGAATTCCCTGCCCATCTCGTTTGTCGTCTTTCCATTCACCCAAATATTTTAGACCATCAGAGGCGGTAAAATACCCTTGTCCGGCTCTCTTACCCTCCTTCCAGCCACCTTTATATTTTGAACCATCGGGGTAGGTCATAGCCCCTTGTCCGTGGATTTTATCATTCTTCCACTCACCTTCATATTTTGAATCATCGGGGGAAGTCATAACCCCTTGCCCTTCTCTTTTACCCTCCTTCCAGACACCTTCATATCTTGAACCATCGGGGGAAGTCATAACCCCTTGCCCTTCTCTTTTACCCTCCTTCCAGGCACCTTCATATTTCTTCCCCTCAGGTCCGGTTGACATCCCATTCCCATGGGGTTTACCATTTTTCCACTCACCTTCATATTTCTTCCCATCGGAATAGGTATATACCCCTAATCCATTCCTTTTACCATCCCTCCACTCACCTTCATATTCCCTGCCGTCGGGATGGGTATAAATCCCCACGCCATCTCTTTTGTCATCCTTCCATGAACCTTCATATTTTGAACCATCGGGGTGGGAATAAATCCCTTGCCCTTCCCTTTTACCACCCTTCCATGAACCCTCATATTCCCTGCCGTCGGGATGGGTATAAATCCCCACGCCATCTCTTTTACCACCCTTCCATGAACCCTCATATCCTGAACCATCGGAATAGAAATAAGTCCCTTGCCCTTCCCTTTTACCACCCTTCCATGAACCCTCATATTCCCTGCCGTCGGGATGGGTATAAATCCCCACGCCATCTCTTTTGTCATCCTTCCATGAACCTTCATATTTTGAACCATCGGGATAGTTTAAAATCCCTCGCCCTTCTCTTTCACCATATTTGAATTCTCCAACATATTTTCTGTCCCGGCTGATGAAAATGCCATTCCCATGGGGTTTACCGTACTTCCATTCACCCTCATATTTTTTACCATCAGAATAAGCATATGCCCCTTGCCCATCTCTTTTGTCATCCTTCCATGAACCTTCATATTTCCTACCGTCAGGATGAGAATAAATCCCAGCGCCATCCTTTTTATCATTTTTCCATTCACCTTCATATTTTGAACCGTCAGGGTAGGTCAAAGTCCCTTGTCCATCTCTCTGACCACCCTTCCAGGCACCTTCATATTTTGAACCGTCAGGGTAGGTCAAAGTCCCTTGTCCATCTCTCTGACTATCCTTCCAGGCACCTTCATATTTTGAACCGTCGGAATAAGCATACATCCCTTGTCCATCCCGCTTATCATCCTTCCAACCACCTTCATATTTTGAACCGTCAGGGCAGGTCAAAGTCCCTTGTCCATCTCTCTGACTATCCTTCCAGGCACCTTCATATTTTGAACCGTCAGGGTAGGTATATATTCCTTGTCCATGTGCCATATAGTCTTTGAACGCACCCACATATTTCGAACCATCAGGGTAGGCATAAGCCCCTTGCCCATTTACACAGTCACCTTCAACACATCTCCCAAATGTTGTCAGGGGAAGAAAACAGAGCAGCAACAGAAGAGAAAAAAAAGTGATACGCTTTTTGGATTGCGGAGTGCGGAGTGCGGAGTGCGGATCTTGGAATAATTGAAACAATTTAAACTCTCTGAATATTCACAGGCAATCTTGAGTGTTTTAAATTTCGGAGTTTTCAACCAAGCACTATATATAATTTCCGAAGAAACCTGTAAAGATATTCCAGCTTTTTGCCGATCTACTATTTGAACACCCAAGAAGTTTCCCCTTTCCTTAGCTCATAAAATATTGAGGTATCTACAATGGAAAAGATGCAGAACATATACGAAGTCCTGGAAATCATACGAGAGGACCAGCGACAATTTGATAGAACTGTTGCTGATTTAAAAAAAGAAAAGGATTCCATAACAAAAGGAGATCTGGAGCATTGAAAAAGCCATTATCAATGCTTGGGCTGGCAACTATTACACTCCTGCTCACATTAAGTATTATCACCCAAGCCCTTGCCATTGATGTTTACCAATTCCTGGTACAGTACAAAAACGGCAGGATTGCTGAAAAAGTTTCTACGCAATCGGCGGAAAACTACAAATATTGCTATGAAGGATATGTGGCAAATGTCGTATTGCTTAAGAAAAAGAAATATTCCTTGCAGGAATTTACTCAAACCTTCGGCCGAAAAAACTGTCATCGACTAATGATGGGTCATTTCGGGTTCGGTCTTGAAGAGCAGATAATTTTTGACAGAAACGGGAGAGGGCTCGATGTGGATCCCCAGGCTTTGCCCCCCCTGGACAGGAAGTCAAAGGCACTGGCAAAAAAATTCGACAGGATTATCCATGGCGCTCATCAATCCGGTGATCCTAACCAATTAGATAAATCCCTATTGCCAAATCCGGATCCGTTACCTGCACAGGGCGATGATCCTGATTCCCTGACTAATGGGTCTCTGCAACAAGAAAGTGTCGACTTACCAGTTGACCCCCATCCGGAAAACCCCAAAGAATCGGATGAAAAAGAGAGATATGCTGCTAAAATAGATGTCTACCGGTTTTTAGCGGAATACATAAACGGCGGGACAGTTGAGAAGGCCCTAGCACAGTTACCGGAGGAATATCATAGACAATATAAAGGTTATGTCAGGAAAGTAACATTGCTCGGAAAAGAAACATACACCGTGAGAGAGTTCAAAGAAACTTACGGGGAAAAGAACTACAATTTGTTAATCCAGGGGTTGTTCGGGAAAGATGATACGGACATCGTTATGGAAAACAGGATAAAGAGAGGGATAGAGGCACACCCGGATGTGTTACCTGCCCCATCTGAAAAATCGATTAAGTTGGCCAAAAAAATAGAAAACCTTATTGAGAATCAGTAATCTCCTTTATATTCGCCTCTTGGACTCCTCCAAGATCCTCTCAATCAAAACATAATAGGGGCTTTCTCCCGGGATTGCCGCCTTTAGGTGATCGGCGTAGCCCTCGATCTTCTCCAATGCCTCTGACTGTGTCTCGATTATCCCTTCATATCCCTTTTGCATGCCAAACAGGTGATCGATCTTTATGCCTAAAGTCCTCAAGATCCCCTGGAGTTTATCTTCCGGAATATCGTCTCTGTTGATCAGCAGATCTAACAGTTGATTACGGAGTGCCTTATACATTTTCAGGGTATTTTCCGAATTAAGGAATCGCTTATATTCCAATACCCTGTCAATTTTTTCTTTTAATTCATTGAGGGGAATAGGCTTCATCACATAATCAAAGGCACCCAGTTTCATCGCTTCCACAGCGCTTTCTACTGTGGCATATCCCGTAATCATGATGACCTCGGTCAAGGGGATATGCTCTTTCGCATGTTTTAGAAGCCTCATCCCGCCCTCTTTGTTACCTCCGGTGTCAGGCATATTTTTGTCGGTCAGAAGAATGTCATATTCATTTGCCTGCATGAGCGCTAATGCACTGTCCACACTTTCTGCCACGTCAGCGTGGTATCCGATGCCTTCCATAAAATCAGAAAGCGTATCAAGGATATTCTTTTCATCATCTGCGATCAGTATTCTTGCTTTCATCCCGCCTCCCTTTACAACAGCTTTCATGAAAGTCTATTAACCGTGTTTACCCGTATAAGTTTAGGAGGATCAAACACGTTTGTCAATCAGTCAAGAAATGAGCAAAGCAAATGATGTCATTTTCTTGACGAAATCACCAATCTTGCAATAATTTGCGTTCGCATGCCCATTGAGTGGCAATCTACAATAGAAACTGCCTGTATTCATTGATATTTGTGGATTCTCTGTTTGTGGCATAATATTTGCTTATTTCGTGAACGAGTAGGCATCTATCGAGGAAAAACAAATGCGAAAATATTCAATATTGCTGGTGGACGATGATCCTCTTATTATCAAAGGAAGAGATCCGCAGGGGGTTTTCTGAATGAGCACGTGAAACCCCAAGATATTTGTGATATGTTAAAAGAGGGAAATTTCTATGAGTATTCTTATTGTTGAAGACAATCCGGTAAACGCCAAATTACTGACCATCCATCTTCAAAAGGCCGGTTACGGGACCATCGTTGCGCACAGTGCAAAAAAGGCCCTGGAATGTCTCATGTCCAACCCCCGGATCAAGCTGGTAATCACCGACATTATGATGTCAGGAATGAACGGATTACAACTCCTTGACAAGATAAAGGCGTTGCCTGAATGGAAAGATATACCCGTGATCATGTGCTCTTCTCTTGCGGATTTGGAAACTGTCAAAAAAGCCATGAGAGCAGGCTGTAAGCATTATTTAATTAAGCCGGTAGACAAAAATAATCTACTGCGGAATGTTCGGGAGGCTCTAAAACATAGTAAGCTTATCTTGAAAGACAAAAAGGAAGTTATGACCCGATTGGGTTTAGACAAAAATTCCTATGAAGAGATCGCTAAAATTTTTCTTGCTATGGTGAAGGATAAGATTATTCAATTAAAAAAACAAACGGCGGATGAAGACCCCGAAAAACTCTCCATGCAAGTAGCTGAATTATCGGAGAATGCAATTTCCTTTGGTGCCGAAAGGCTCGGGGAAGCGCTGGAAAGGCTTTCCCCAGACGAAATGCAGCGTGGAATAGCGGGCAACAGTGCCAATTATTCTCTGCTCCTAAAGGAATTGAAGCTTGTTAAAGATGCTTTGGCGGGACAGACGGAAAAAGCCAAAATATCATCCAAGACCAAGCCCGGTAAGAAAGGCGTTAAGAAATCAAGAAAGGCAATTAAGAAGAGCTAGAGATACGCACACTGTAGGTCCTCCTTTCCAGATGATGCTTCAAGCATCAGTTTAAGCGTTTTGCCAGGAAATTATGAAATACACCTTCAAAGAGCTGATGAACAAGGATTCTTCCCACCCTGATATTAGACACCTGAAGGGGATAGAGGATGATATTGAAAGCGCCGCCGACTTAACCAGGCAACTCTTGGGCTTTGCCAGAGGTGGAAAATATGAGGTCAGGCCAACGGATTTGAATGAAGTCATCAAAAAACAAAATCGCATGTTTGGCCGCACCAAAAAAGAGAGCAGTATACGTGGAAAATACGAAAAGGATCTTTGGTCTGTGGAGGTCGACCGGGGCCAGTTTGAGCAGGTCCTGTTGAATCTTTATGTCAATGACTGGCAGGCAATGCCAGGGGGTGGTGACCTATCAACACCCATATTGCGTTTGGGGAAATATCCTTTAGGGTTTTCTGTCGTCGGAGGAGTGCTGTGGAAATTATTACGACACATAAGAGCACGGATTTTGATGCGTTAGCTGCTGTGTACGTTACCGCTATCCTTTATCCGCAAGCCAAACCGTTGCTTCCACGGAGCATCAATTCAAATGTTCGTGCTTTCTTATCCCTTCATAAGGATCGGTTTTCTTTTCATACCCCGAGTGATCTGAATCCCGACCGGACAACGAGACTCATAGTTGTGGACACAAACAGCTGGTCCCGCCTTGACGGTATGGACCCTTTGACAGAGAAACCCGATTTGGAAATCCATCTGTGGGACCATCACGAGGGAACTGGCGATATTAAACCCAACTGGTGTTGCCATGAGCGGGTGGGCGCTACCACCACACTGCTGGTGAGGCGTTTAATTGTATGATCCTTTTTCATTTTGAGGGTATCTGGAGGATTTTCTGGTGGACAAAAAGCCAACCTACGAAGAATTGGAACAACGGGTCAAAGAATTAGAGAAAGAGGGTCGGAAGGATAATGGTGGCAATATTATAGGAGCGATAGAGTTAGGTACGGATATTACTCAGATAGGAAAGATCGAGGAGAAGCAAAAACGAGTGGAGGTGGCGCTGAGGGAGAACGAAGAAAAATATCGCTCAATGATGGAATCCATGAAAGACCCCATATATATCTGCTCTCAGGATTATCGAGTTGAGTATATGAATCCTTCTATGGTCCAGAGAACAGGACATGATGCCACAGGAGAAAAATGTTTCAAAGCCTTACACGACTTGGATGAAAAATGCCCATGGTGCTTGCACGATAAAGCACAACAAGGTGAATCTATTGGATCAGAGATAGTTAGTCCAAAGGACAACCGTACTTATCATGTTTCCCAATCCCCCATTGTCCATGAGGATGGATCGATTTCAGAGATGACTGTTTTTAGAGATACGACCCGATTGAAAAAATTGGAAGACCAACTCCATCAAGCCCTTAAGATGGAGGCCGTAGGCACCCTTGCAGGAGGTATTGCCCATGACTTTAACAACCTGCTCATGGCCATCCAGGGCCACGCCTCCATAATGCTGATGAACAAGGATTCTTCCCACCCTGATATTAGACACCTGAAGGGGATAGAGGATGATATTGAAAGCGCCGCCGACTTAACCAGGCAACTCTTGGGCTTTGCCAGAAGTGGAAAATATGAGGTCAGGCCAACGGATTTGAATGAAGTCATCAAAAAACAAAATCGCATGTTTGGCCGCACCAAGAAAGAGATCAGTATCCGTGGAAAATACGAAAAGGATCTTTGGTCTGTGGAGGTCGACCGGGGCCAGTTTGAGCAGGTCCTGTTGAATCTTTATATCAATGCCTGGCAGGCAATGCCAGGGGGTGGTGACCTATATTTGGAAACAGAGAATGTGACCCTTGACCAAACTGATGTGAAACCGTTTTCAATTGAACCTGGGAGATATGTAAAAATATCCGTTACCGACACAGGGGTTGGAATGGATAAAGAAACCCGGGAAAAGATATTTGAGCCTTTCTTTACCACCAAAGAGATGGGTAGAGGCACCGGCCTGGGATTGGCCTCGGCCTATGGAATCATCAAGAATCACGGTGGATTCATCAATGTCTACAGTGAAAAGGGTCACGGAGCCACTTTTACTATCTATCTGCCTGCCTCTGAAAAGGAAGTCATTGAAGAGAAGAAACCCGCCGGGGAAACAGTTAGTGGAACTGAGACTGTTCTTTTTGTAGATGATGAGGATATGATCATTGAAGTTGCGGAGGAACTTTTTGAAAGGTTGGGTTATAAAGTTTTGACAGCGGGAAGCGGAAGGGAGGCCATAGAAACCTACGAGAAAAATAAGGAACGGATTGACATGGTGCTTCTGGATATGGTCATGCCTGATATGAGTGGCGGCGAGACTTATGACAAACTCAAAAAGATCAACCCTGACATAAAAATTCTTCTCGCAAGCGGGTACAGCATGAATGGTCAAGCGACCGAAATAATGGATCGAGGTTGCAGTGGTTTTATACAGAAACCCTTCAAGATGAGAGAATTGTCCCAAAAATTGAGGGAGATTTTGGACGAGAAATAGGATCAGGTATGCGGTTATTCAATTGATGGTCCCGCACGAGAAATCCTGGATGCAGGTGCTCAAGATTTTATCCAAAAACCCTTTTCAGTTGAGGCTTTATCAGAGAAACTCAAGAACTCTTTGAGGGGAAATGACCCATAGACCCTGGAGAGATCTTTGAAAAAAGTGAGGCCTTGGTCGGGAAAAGCTGAGAGGTGATCTGAAATTGTTGATTCGGTAAACACGGATGAGGTGCATTATGATGGCAGAAAAAACATTCACTCCTTTGATAGAGTATCTCAAGGAAAAGTCCGGCCTTGAATTTCAGCTGACAAACCCAGGTTTTCCGGTAGAAAAATATAGGGGAGGAGAAGTCATTTTTTCCGAAGGCTCCAAAGGATATTCCGCATATATACTGAAAAGTGGACGTGTTGAAATATCCGTTACGGCCGACGGAGAGAAAGTCGTTTTGACAACGCTGGAAGAAAGATCCGTTTTTGGAGAGATGGCCCTCGTTCTTGAGACGCACAACAGAACGGCAACAGCCACAGCCCTTGGAGACTCGGAGATCGTCAAAATTTCCAAAGATACTTTCGACAAATATATGAATGATTCTCCAAGGTTGATATCCGTATGCCTCATTGCCATAGCAGGCCGCCTCCAGGAAACGACAACCAAGGTATCAAGAATCCCCGACGCTTTTCCGGGGGTTTCCCAAATACTCCATCTATTTTCGGTGCACGGCAAAGAGGAGATTTCCTATGGGAAGACCGTTGAGTCCATATCAAAGGCCTTCCTAAAAGAGAAGGCGGAAATCGCCAAAGTGCTTTCAATGATGGAGAGCTTTAACCTGCTGGAATGGAAGAAAAACAGAAAAGGGGAAAAGACCATTCACCTGACCGCGGGGAATGACTTCATCGAAAAAGCCCTCAAAATATATGAAATTCTTAAGGGTTATAAGACGTAGCCTTTTCATCATTATTCGGGAAATTTATCTTATTCTCCCACCAAGACCTTCTTGAGTTTCTCCGACAATATGGCAAGTGAAAACGGTTTTTGAAGGAAGTCTTGCGCACCCGCATTCAGGATCTTCCGGGCCAGCCCATCAATAGTATATCCGCTAAAAACAATCACTTTCAGATTCGGGCGGGCCTTCATGAGAAGCGGATACAACTTTCCGCCTTCCATATCGGGCAAGTTTATGTCTAATAGGGCAAGGTCAATCTCTCCGTCAAAGGTCTCGGCTGTATAGATGGCATCCTTTCCGGTCTTGGCTACTATGACCCGGTAACCCAATGTCTCCAACATCTCCCGTGTAACATCAGAAACCGCCTCTTCATCCTCAACAATCAACACCGTCCTTGTCGAACTGACGCTCGCATGCAGCGCCTTTCCTTCCTTTGCCTTACTCTCCACAGCAGGGAGGTAAATGACAATCCTGGTCCCTCTGCCCAATTCAGAATCGACTGTTATCCACCCGTCATGGTTTCTGATAATACCGTACGCCGCGGCCATATCAAGCCCTCGCACCGTGAAATGAGTGGTAAAGAAGGGCTCAAAGATCCTATCTTTTGTTTCTTGATCCATACCAATTCCATCATCTTCAAAAGTGATAGAAACATAGGGACCCGGCTTGAGAGCAGGACAACCTTTTGCAAATTCCTCATCAATATCCACGTTTCTGGCCGCAATCATGATACGACCCACATCTTCCATGGCATCGTTGGAATTGGTGATTATTGCTGATAAGACCATATGCATCTGTGCATTATCCGCCTCTATATTCAGGATATCTGCCGGAAGATCGGTTTCTATATGTATCTCAAGATCCGCAGTTTCCTTGATCAGGGGGATGTTATCCTTCAAAAAATCGGTCGGGGATATGATTTCAGGATTGAATTTACCGCCCCTTGCATAGGCCAGGAGTTGATTGCTCAAATGAGCCATTTGATGCGCAGATTCTTTCATTCGGGTGACATATCGCTCTAACTTATCATTCCCGGCAAGCTCCATCTCGAGCAGTTCTGCATTACCGGTAATCGCAGACAGGGCATTGTTGAACCTGTGGGCAATCCCCCCAGCCAAGACAGACAGAATTTCCATCTTTCTTGATTGCAACATCTCTTCCTGAACATTTCTCATCGCCCTCTCCTAATTCCGCCATGTGAAATCATCCTGTTCCTATTCGTCGGAAGAATCATCTTCAGGTCTAAAACGAGCAAGAAGTCGCTGCTCACTGAGTATTTTTGGATACGGGATGGACTTTACAGTAAGGAACATTCCAATACTTTCTCCGCGCTTCCACGCAATTTTGCCCTCTATACCGATGGCTTTACCATCATAAAATGTGATATTTCCAGTTACCCATCTCCCAAATTTTATTTTTTTATCAGCGGAAAACCTAACCCCTTTTTCTGAAATATCCACTACTTCAAACTCATGTTTTCTGATCTTTAAGGTTGGCCTGATTGAGGCAGGGTATTCTATTCTAAAATATCTCCTTTTTTCCTGCTGTTCACTCTTTTTATCATCCATAGAACTTCCTTATTTGAGATATCCAATCAAATATAAGTATCTATCAACGTCCCTTTTGCTGCGCTAACAATTTCAAACCCAGCTGATCCACAAATACGATCCACCCCATCACATTTATTTATTGTATGTTCGGATTCCCGAGCGAATCGACCAGCGTTATGGTTATGATTTACCAAAAGGCCACCGGTCCTTGAAAAGAAGGGAGGAAAAGCATGAACCGGCACAAGAGCAAGCGAAGCATCCATGTTTAAATAGGCACAGCTTAGGACGGGGTTAAAAGGGAATGGGTGTATTTATAGACCACAATTCAATTTATTGCAAGATAAAATACTTCCAAAAAAAGCATAAAGGCTCGAAATTTGTGTGAAATTCATTCTGAGGTCTTGGCAAATTCCGACCCATGTGAGATGCGAGCCTTAGGGAGCTAACAAATCTCCTCTTTTAAAGCCTTCTTGATGGCATTGACCAAGCCACGTCCGGTGACGGGCTTCGCTATAACCGCTTTAATCCCAATTTTTCTGGCCCTCTCCTTGTAGATCTCTTCGTCGTTACCTGTGCAAAGGATGATCGGAATATCAGGCCGGATTCGCATAAACTCCTCAGCCAACTCCTCCCCTGTCATTTTGGGCATGATCAGGTCGACAATAGCCAAGTCAAATTTGTCAGGGCGGTTGCGAAATGCTTCCAGCACCTCTTCTGGGCAGGTTTGCGATTCAACTTGGTAACCATAACTCTCCAAAATTTCTTTCCCCGTATTGGCAATTTCCCTGTCGTCATCAACAAAAAGTATTCGTCCGTTTCCTTCGGCAGAAGGGATGAGTGTACCGGAGCCGGATTTCCTCTCTTTTTCTATTTTCGGGAAGAACAAATGGAAGGTTGAGCCTTTTCCCGGCTCGCTATGTACCTCTATGGACCCTTCGCAATTCTTGACCATTCCGTGAATCACCGCCAGCCCCATCCCTCTCCCCACACCCACATCCTTGGTCGTGAAAAATGGCTCAAAGATCCTTTCCAAAACCTCAGGCTCCATACCCATACCGGTATCCTTCACACTCAGCCTGATGTATTTCCCCGGAGCCAAATCATGAAGGACCGCATCATCCTGATCCAATTCAACATCGGTCATGCTTATTTCCAGAACGCCTGGCTTTCCTCCCATGGCATCGGCCGCATTGGCGCAGAGATTAATAAGCGTTTGATTCATTTGTGATGGGTCAGCCATGATTATCGCTGATTGAGTTGAGATGTTTTGCCGGATTTCGATAGTTGTTGGAATGGATGATCGCAAAAGCTTCAATGACTCCTTGGTAATGGGCATGATGTCTAACAGCCTGGGTCTATGTTCACCCTGCCGGCTGAAACTGAGGATTTGCTGCACAAGATCCGCTCCCCGTGAGCAGGCCTTTTCCACACGTTGGAGGTTTTTACGGGCCGTATTTCCCTCCGGGAGATTACCTGCTGCAAGTTCTGTGTTAGCCATAATAATCCAGAGGATATTATTGAACTCATGGGCAATCCCTCCTGCAAGCGTCCCGATAGCCTGCGATTGTTGGGTTTTCCGCAAATTCTTCTCAGCATTCCTCTCCTTGAACTTATGCTGAAGAGTGAAACAATACTGTATTTTCCTCTTTTCGTCATAGGTAGCATATGTCCGTTGCCAGAGGGAAAAATGATGCCCCTTTGAATCGAGAGCCTCTATCAAACCCTCCCAGGTTTCCCCTCTTTTAACAGCTGGTAGAATTTCTTGATGGTATTTTTCAACGGATTTCTCAGAATAATAATCCCAGCAGCTGAGTGACCGGGCCACCTCCAAAGAACGGCCGAAGAGTTTTTCATGAGCAGGGTTGACATAGATAAGCCGGCCACCCGGCTCGCTGACCGCAATGGCTTCGTTTGAGGCAACAACAACATCCTTGAAAAGCTCCGGATTTTCCAGGGATTTGTCAACATCATCATCTATCAATAATGTCTTATGCTTTTCCATGACTATCGTTCCTTTGGGTAAGCGAGTCTGTTTTGTCCACGGAATTAATTCCGCAACTCAAGATTCATAATTGAATTATACCACTTTCTTAGCAAAATCAACCTCTGAACTCAGCTTGAGTCAAAATTCTGACGCATCCCTCGTTCCTACGCAGAGCGTGGGAACGAGAGATGCCGTGCATGGAACCGAGAAAACTCTCAACAACCGTGATTTTCTCCCTCTGTCCGATGATGGAATCATGGGGTACAGCAACTGGCACGAAACTTGAAGGATCCATTAAAGAATCCTGTTTAGAAGCGTCAACTTGTCCGGAGGGACAGAATTAGAGGACCTAAAAACAATGGTTGCTCAGCTAAAAGTATCAGCTTATTTTATCATGGCGGTAGCTCTTCTTGCGGGGTGTTCCTATCAACGCAACATGACCCTTCCGCCTGTAGACCTGCCGGAAGGGATTTTTTCGATCCCTCAATCTAACAACTACGGTGCGGCGAGGGTCGCTGTTTACTCATTTAGCGCCCCCTCCAATGCTCAGGGAAAGGGAAGAGTTGCAGCTCTTTTTTTATGTCAGGAGCTGGAACAGAAAGGTGTATTCGCAGAGATTATTCCCCTGCCCGACATCAATGATATGACCATGCGCAACCTGATCAATGATGCCCGAATTAAGAGATATGACCTGATTATTGTCGGAGAGCTCCTTTACTATTTTGAGGGCAGTCTTTTGGAACCTTCCAGTGTGAAAGAAGAAATACGTGTTATCAAAGTAAGGGGAGGAAAACCACTGACCCTCTGGTACGCAAATGCAACGGAAACAGCATCGCCCGCTCTTTCAACCGATTATATCGTCGCACAAGGGAAAGGGGCGCCTGCCCCATCGACCGCGGTACTCATGAGAAGAAATGCTGAAAAGTTTTGTAATATGATCCTTGATCTTCCGCCTCGGGCAGTTCAATAGCAATAACAAAGGTGACGAAGCTACAATATCGCAAATAGTGCAGATGATAGTCAGCTAAATTATGGAATGAGGATTATAGCATTATGCATAAACGCAACAAAACAGGGATGGCCCCGCGCCAAAAGTTATTAAGCTGTCTTCGAGAGTTCTTCCTCGTCTTCAGATATTTTTTTCCTTTCGTTTTTGCGGCCTGGCTCATCTTGACGGGCATATCGGGTTGTGCGAAAAAAAACCCTTCGGCACCGAGCAGGGGGGATGTGGCCTACACCCTGCCGGACCCGCAGCCCTATTCAAATTTACTTGAATCGAGTTATGCAGCAGCCGACAGTCTTGGGAAGGGTTTGCGTTTCCGGGGGCTTTCATTGGATGAGTCGATTTTGGCAGCAAGCTTTGCCAACATTGACGATTTGACAAAATCTTCCACCCTGGGGCGAATCGTCTCAGAACAGATTGCGAGCCGTTTGGCCCAACACGGTTTTAAGATCGTAGAGGTCAAGCTACGCCAAGAGTCTGTATTCATCAAAGAGGGTGAAGGGGAATTCCTGCTGTCCCGCGAAGTGCTAAGCTTAGGCGAAACCCGCGGCGCTCAAGCGGTGCTTGTGGGGACATACGCCGTCTCAAAAAACTTCATATTTATATCTGTACGGGTTGTCCGCACCGAGGACAATTCCGTCATAACGGGCTATGATTACGAATTACCGAACGACTCAACAACAAGATCGATGTTAAGGTAGAACCCTGTTCCGGAAAGTTCGGAGCCACGCCTCAGCGTTGAGCGGAAAGGAGTACCATTTGGGTTCCCATATCCCATCTATTCACGTTTGGCAACTTCCGGGCCTTCTTAAAGGAAACAAGGGCCGCTCGAGATTTTTTTCCCCATTTGCCGTCAACTTTTGCTGTGTAGTATCCAAGTCGAAATAAATGAGATTGGACAATTTTAGCCGCAAGAGGATTTGAGAGTTCAAGAAAAATCGTTCCGGTTGAAACGGGGTCCTTTTTAATTGCTGATATTGAATTGCGATTCGCGCCCTTCGCTCTTTTGGGTATCTGTTTCTTGCTCACAGCGGCACTATTGAGGTTTTTTTGAGCAAGCGCTTTCAGCAGATCATCCATTTTAATAGAAAAATTGTAGGAAGAGAGGATTGAGTTGTCGAGAGTGCTCACAAGCCTCGTCGACACGAACGCCCGATTTCCGGCAATGGTATATGTCCCGACAAGTATAGCCTGGGCGTCCTGGCAATTATTTATTCTTTTCATATCTCTGGACAGGACCAGCTCTCCATTTCTTTCTTGAACAAGCACTTTACCATTACTCAGTCTGATATCAATCACCCTATATCCGTGCTGAGAGAACCTGGATGCTATCTGCACGCCTACCAGCCTTCCAAAGGCGGAGGTTTCCTTCAGGTTGTCGAGATTCACAAAGCTGGTCGAAAGTATCGGCAATGTCCTGTCCAGGTAGTACAGAAGATTCCTCTCCAGCATGTCTCCGGCAGTATAGGAAATATCACCTAAATCAGAACCGCAACATAAAGCATAGACGTCCCTTTCCGTGCCTTTGCAAAGGCAAAGCAACGCAACCAATACGACAATTGAATTAATAGAACATCTCTTTCGTCGGCTCATGACAACCTCCTTATTTGGTCTGCAATTCCTAATTGGACCTTCCCGCAATGCACGGTTGCTTCTACCTTTTTACCACCCTCTGCATACAATATCGGCCATATTGACAAATACTTTAATGAAAATCGGTTTCGGAATCTTAACCAGTACCGAGGGGACCCTGGAACATCCATAACGAGGAATTTGCCGCAACGGGAAAATATTTCCGCCTGGCGTAGTGCTTCTCGCCCTTACGGGTATTTTGCTTGAACGAAAACCCGGGAATCAAAAATATCCCCACATAAATTTTGAGCTATAATCATGTAAAACGGATTTCATTAGTCCAAAATCCACAATCCAAAAGAGGATATTTACAATTCATCAGGCATGAAATTTGCATATAAATGCCTGCAAAAGCGCTGTTTGATCTTAGAAAAGTTTGGGCTGAAGGAGGGAAGTTACTATGTTTAAGCGAGTGTTAGGGCTCAATGTTTGTCTGGTGGTTTTACTTGCAATGGGAGGATGTTATTTAGGCTCAAGGGCGCCTGCCAAACCCGTCACTTCCAAAATGCCTGTTCCAAATGCATTTCGGCTGAGCACTCAACAGAAGATGCAGGCAGCCCACCATTGGAAGCTGCTTGCAGAAGACGTTGCCCATCTTATCGCGGAAAAAATCGATGGCGGTTATCATGATGCGCTAATCCCCATATATGTGGCGCCCTCAGGAATAACACCATTTGAAAAGGCCTTTCACGACCTCCTCTTAACCAGTCTCGTAGAAATAGGCCTGGACGTATCCAACCGGCCTGAAGGAAATCGACAACTCACCTTTGATATTCAGGTGATAACTCACCATCATAAGATTCTTAGGTCAGGAGCAGTCGTTTATGAGTCCTTGGCGCCGGGATTCTTTGTACAGCGTGGCACTCCTTCTTTGTACGGGCCGGAAAAAGGGACCGGCGGAGGCGAAATTCTTGAAGACAGTGCTGAACTGAAGGCTGAAGCCGAAGTCATTGAACACCGTGCGGAACTGAATATCGAAGCCGGAGAGTACGCCGTTGAACTGCCGAAAAATGAGATCATAGTAACCACATCACTTATGTTTAGCGGAAAATACATCATGAGAAACTCTTCTATTTATTATATAAACGATCCTGATTGGTCACAATATGTACTGAAGTCGAAATACAAAGACCCGGCAGTTGCCCAATATAGGCTTGTTGATAAATAGAAGGAAATGGGCTGATTTACTTTATCGGACAGGTCTTTTTCTAATCTTTTCTTTGAATAAAAGGCAGTTCGTCCCTGAAGAGCTGCTACAAACAACGATGCTTGACAGTTGACGGCTTTTGAATCCAAAACCCCAGCAGCCATGAGGAAAGTCCTTATCCCAGGTAACGTAGTAATGCCGGCACTTATGGCAGTCAATGGGGCTCATCTGCGAAGTACACCGCCTCTGCCATCGACTATTAATCCCATATTATCGAGCATTCGCCAGGCCCTCCGGTGTTCTTCATTATCATTGTTCAACGACTCGGACACTATTGAATCAATCACATCGTCACTTACTCCGACCTTCTTGAGCTCAATAATATCCTGCGGACTCAGGGATTTAATTGATTTAGTGCCTTCACCGTAAACCACAGGTGCTGAATCTTTCATAAAAGAGCCTTTCTTGATGATCCCCCGAATGGCTTCATCGCTCAGGCCGGACTTTTTCATATCCAGAATCCCGTCTACAGTAAAAGCGCATGTTTCAATCACCTTCTGATCTATTATGGTCTGGATAGTCTCGCCACTTATCCCCGCCTTTCGCAGTTTGACAATGTCTTCGCTATCCAACGAAAATGCCGGGGCTGGCATAAGGAAAAGACCCAAAATTAAGACCAGAACGCACCATATGCTCTTATTCATCATCTTTCGCTCCATAAAATCTATAAAAAATCTATAAGACTTTTCCTGTTGAACATCTTGGCTGCCGTGGCCAGCGCGGCCTCATAGGCTGTTTCCTGGGCCTGCAACTCAACAATCGCTGTTGCAAGGTCAGCGTCTTCTATTTTGGAAAGCATATCCACAACGCTGTTTTTGAATTTATCCCAATGGTTTTCCGTGGTTTCCAACCGTTTGTATGTTATGGATTGCCTGACGGCAGCGCCTTCAACTTGATTAACGCCTTTTGCCAGGTTGTCCGTCTGGTCGGAAACTGCGGACGCAACAAAAGGCTCAGCTTCCAGCGCATCCTTGAGGGCCTTCAGGTCATCAAAAACATTGGTTCCGTTAGTCACTCCCACGCCGGTGAAGACATCATTTCCTGTGAGGTTGATCCTTACCTGCGCGCCTTCTCCGACGATTATATTAATTTTTTCACTATCACCATTATACGTTGCGTTCTGAAAGGAAAACCCACTGTTATTGTCGATTATTTCGACTCCCTCTCCGCCGCTGGTTATGGTTACTGCCGAATCGCTCCCTCCGCCGCTGAAATCAGCTTCAGCGTCAATGGCGTTTCGCGTTGCAACGGCGACCTGTGCAGCAGTATCACCGGATGCTATATCAATCTCTATCCCTGTACGGCCCGCAATGGCAGGGTCTGTCGAACCGTCATCAATGTCATACCACACATAATAATCAGTTGTGGACGAACCAATGTTAAAAGACTCCCCACCACTCAGTGTCGACTCAGCGCCGGTGGTCACTTCATCCCGGGGGAAAGGGATGGTATCTGTGTCATGCCCCGCGAACAAATAATTACCATCGTATTGGGTGTTTGCAATTCCAAGTATCTGGTCATAAATACCCTCAACCTGTTGTGCCGCGCCCTGCCTCAATTCCGGATCCAATTCGTTTGAATGCTCAATGGCTACCCGTTTTGCCTGATCTAACAGGTCGTACAGATTCTCCAACAATGTATCAGTGAACTCCGTTCTGCTCTTTGCAGCGACAATATTATTGGTGTACTGGTCGATTGAGGAAATGGTTTTCCGATAATCAAGCACCTTACCCATCCCGATGGGGTCATCGGAAGGCCTGTTGATGAGTTTTCTCGTTGCAACTCTTTCTTCGGCTTTAAGAAGCTGTTCGGCGTTCCTGAAAAGATCGCTCTTAACGATGTTTACCATCTGCCTGTTGCTTACCCGCATTTTTTATCTCCCGTGTTAAAAATTTACACCATATTCATGAGGGTTTCGAGCAACTCGTCCGTGGTGCTGATTAATTTGGCAGCGGCGTCATAACCCAGCTGGAATTGTATCAGATTCACCATTTCCTCATCAAGGGAGACCCCTGAAATGGATTCGCGGTAATTCTCTAAATGACTCACCATCGCAGTGTGATGGTCATAGCTCATACCGGCGTGCCGGACCGCAGTCCCCACATCACTGACCATGGAATTATAGTAATTATCAAAAGTTGCGGTATCGGAATCCATCATGAGGGCATTCTGCAACTCGGCAATAGCTATGGCGTTACTGTTATCCCCCGGTGCTCCGGCGGCTGTTCCGGAAGCGGCAATCTTGGTTGAATCAATGTTCGAATCCACTGCAAAGTTATTTCCCGCTAAGGTCCCGGAAAAGAAGTCTCCGCCACCTACGCCATCCAGGTCAAACCCGATTCTGTGAAGATAGTTGACCCCATTCCCACCATCGATGCCTTTGGTAATGGTAAATCCTGTGTCGCTATCAGCAGAATCGGTTACATCTCCAGCAACGACACTGGCTATTGTCAGGGTAGCCCCTCCGGTTACGGATACATCGAAAACAGAATTGCCCGCATCAAGCTCATTGGCAATCGCTGTTGCCGTCTTGGAGGCAACCTGAGCCGCTGTATCAGTGGCGGATATGTCAACCTCTATCCCTGTACCTCCGGGAGCAGGATCTGTGCCTGTACCATCTTTTTTGTACCAGACATAATAACTCGTAGCAGGTGAGCTGATGGTAAAGTATTCTCCTCCGCTCAGGGTAGAGGCAGCGCCTATAACCACCTCCGTGGCTTCAACGCCCTTTATGCCATTAACGAGATCCTCCATGTTTTTCTTGTACTCCGGAATGATAACGTCTCTTACCTCGATCCATCCCTTTAACTTCCCACCGGAGATTGTGCTGTTAATGCTGACCGTAGGATCAGAAGCCCATACAACATCTCTATACCCTGCGTCATTGGCCATAGTGGACAAGGTCGAGGTGTTAGAGCCGTTCACCAAGCTGCTCCCATCCTTCAAGTTAACATTGAGACTTCCGCTGCTCTCTTCATAAGTAGTAACATCGATCATCAAGCTGAGCTCTTTCACTGCCAGATCGCGCGCATCCCTGAAGTCATTGGCATGGACACCTCCCCCTTCGGCCTCAATTATCTTTTGATTGAGATCGCCAATCTCGTCCGCTTTCAGGTTTATTTCATCAACGGTCGTCGCTATGGAAATGTCGAGATCAGCCTGTAGTGGTGAAAATTTATTATAGGTATTTTGGAATTCAAACGCCAGGGTCTCACTGTTGCCCAAAAGGGCCAATCTTTCTACATTGCCGGAGGGATTGTTGGCCAAGTCCTGCCAGGCATTCCAAAACTCACCCATTGTCTTGCTCAGTCCACTATCCGAGCTCTCATCAAAAATAGTTTCCACCCTTTCAAGGGCGGTTTTTTGGGCATCCCATCTTCCCAGTTCCTCGTTTTCATTTTCGATCTGAACACCCACAAACCGATCATAAACCCTTTCAGATTCCCTGGCGGTTACGCCTGTTCCGATCATTCCCTGAGAACCCATGACCGGTGTGGTTGTCTCCAAAGTGACCGTCTGACGCGTATAACCGGGGGTATTTACATTGGCGATATTGTGCCCGGTAACCTCGATTCCCCTCTGCTGAGCCAAGAGAGATCGCATTCCTGTTTGCAATACCCCATATATACCGCTCATGCTTAATACCTCATTCTACCGCTGTTCATTTTCGCTTTCGTGGTCGCGTTTTACCCACGGTGCTATATCCATTATCGGCAACAGGCCAGTAAACCTTTAGCCCCGCCTATATGCCCAGCCCCTATTCTTGAAGGGCCTTAATGATTATCTGGGAAACATGGGGCAGTGGGACAACTTTCTTAGCTGCTCCGAGTTCTATAGCCTCCCTGGGCATTCCAAAGACGACACATGTCGCTTCGTTCTGAGCTATGGTGTAGGCACCGCTTTCTCTCATTTCCAACAACCCTTTTGCCCCGTCGGCCCCCATGCCTGTGAGTATTGCACCCACTGCATTCTTTCCCGCGCTTTTGGCTACCGATCTGAAAAGGACATCGACACTTGGCCGTTGATAATGAACAAGGGGGCCGTCCTTTATCCTCACTACATAGTTTCCACCGCTCCTCCTGAGCACCATATGGTGATTGCCCGGAGCCAGAAGAGCGACTCCGGGAATTACGTGGTCATTGTCCCGCCCCTCACGAACTTCCATCTGGCAAACGTCATTGAGCCTTTTTGCAAATCCGGCGGTAAAAGTCTCCGGCATATGCTGCGCGATTACCGTTCCCGGGGTGGTAACCGGCAGGCCGCTGAGAACTGTCTCTATGGCCTTTGTTCCGCCGGTTGAGGCTCCTATGGCAACAATTTTATGGGTTGTTTTAAAATTGATGGGTCCTATTTGAATCTTTTTAGCCCCCGGAGGCTGTTCATTACGAGCCTCTACCCTTGCGGATGCGGCAGCCCTGACAGCACGAGCCAGGTCCCGGGAAATATCCTTTGTAGAATAGGCCGAACCGGGCTTGCAGAAAACTTCCACAGCGCCTAAATCGAAGGCCTTGAGCGCTGTCTCACTGTTTTCGGGGGTCAAAGAACTCACCACAACCACGGGCAGGGGGAAATGTTTCATCAGTTTTGAAAGGAATGTGAGGCCATCCATTTTGGGCATTTCGATATCGAGGGTGATCACATCAGGGCGCAGCTTAACGATCTTGTCGCGTGCCGCATAAGGGTTTACGGCGGTCCCGATGACCTCGATATCTTTATGTCGCGACAATTCATCGGTCAAGATCTTACGCACGACCGCGGAGTCATCTACGATAAGGACTTTGATCATATTTTACCCCCTTGTTTCACCCCGGCTATGGCGAAACAACGTCTTTGGGAATTTTTCCATCGAGAAACAGGAAGAGAACGCATTGGCCCTCATCAAGGTCAAGATTCACTTTGGCTGAAAGCTCGAGTCCATCCGGGATTCCTGCGCCTATCTTCATCTCTTGATCCGAAGGAAGAACCCCAGGGACACCTATGTCAAAAATAACCTCATTACCCGCGATAGCAGGGAGCAGATTGCCGCAGATGACGTTCATTGTCTCCTTGAGAGCATCAGACCGGTGGTCTTCCGTAGTTTCCTCATCATCATCAAAGCCTAACATGTTGGCAGCCAACTCCTGCAGGACTTCAATCGACATCGCCACGACCAGGGTCCCTGAAAAAGGGCCTGTAAACGCAACGCTCCCTGCAACCACGGAACCTTTGGGCTGGGCTTCTCCGTCTTCATCCGGATATGCGAACATGAAGGCCAGTTTCTCTAATGTGTCAATCGTTACCCGAGACATTATTTCTTCAAGTTTAGCTCTCATCACCCTCCTCGATTCCTAAGATACTGTTTATGGTATCGCGAACGACTTCTGCAGTAAATGGTTTATGGATGAAGACGGCGCCCTTGTGCTCCAATCGCTCTATTCGCGCCTTGCTCCCTTCGGTAGACACGACAATCACTGGAAGTTTTTTCATCTCAGGGTCCTCGAGCATGCGGTCTATCATTTCCTCGCCGTTCATAACCGGCATATTGATGTCAACAATCGCCAGGTCTATCCATTGCTCGCCAAGGACATCGAGCCCTTCCCGGCCGTTTCCGGCCTGGTGGATAATTCCTAAAGGGACGTCAGTCATGCGCAAGGTCTTTTTGATCATAGAGCGCATGACCCCGCTGTCATCTACAATAAGGATATTAATGGCCACTTTAACAACTCCTTTTGAAATTTGAGATTTCCTAAATCCTGAAAATCGGGATACTAATCACCTATTACTCCCTTAACGAAAACCGTTGTTCAGACAAAATCCGAGTCTACATAGCATCCGTCAGCTTTTTCACCCATTCTAATGTCTGGCTGGCGATCAGCTCAAGTTGAGTGGGCTTAATGCCCAACCTTTTTGTTGCCGATACAGAGGGTACATAGTGAAGTCCTTCCACTCCAATTCCAATTCCGATCATAAGGCATAATACATTGGCTACATGAACGATATCTATCATGGAACTTGTTTCAGGGGCAGAGTCCGGGTCGTGGTGCCACCTCACCGCACTGACGAGTTCCGTCGGAAATGACCAGCTCTCTAACATCAGCGCGCCTATTTCAGCATGGTCTGTTCCAAGTACCTCCTGCTCTGCCATCTGAAAAGGTATTCCTCGGGCTGCCGCCTTCTCAATCTCATCGAGCTCTTGTTCCACAAACCCGCCTAAAATCAGTTTTCCAAGGTCGTGCAAAAGAGCAGCCGTAAAGATCTCATCGCTTTGGGCAACTTTCAGCTCCCTCATCAGGCCTTCCGCCGTAACGGAAACCGCAACCGAGTGTTGCCAGAGCATACCGGGCGGCAAACCGTATCCGGGAATTTTCCGATCTGTTATGGCACTGACACACGCGGCTATTACCAGCTTAGAGAGCCTGTTCCACCCCAGCATAGCGATGGCATGCCGCACTGAACCAATCTTGGAAGGAATGCCGAAATAGGCTGAATTGGTCAGTTTCAGGAGATTGGCGGTAAGGCTTGGATCCTGTTTCAACAGCTGTTCCACCTGATTAGCGCTCGAATCAGGATCATCAAGGAGCTTGAGCACCCTTGCGGCTATTCCCGACATGCTGGGAAACGATTTCATCTTGGAGATGATCTCACGTTTTCTGCTCTGTTTCATAGCAACCTCTTCTCTTGGCCGGTTTTTATGGTTACTCGTCCTGTGGAAATATCAAAATTGACCGTACGGCTTATGCTGTCGCCGACTTCCTCTGCCTTCAGGAGAACACCATTCTTCCAGAGCAGTTTTTTTAAGACGGTGTAGTTCCTCTCACCTATCTTGAACATCTCATTCTTGCCCATGGGAGAACCGCAACCGGCGGCCTTGATAATCAGTCTCTCCTTTTTTCCTCCCAAACCGTACACTTCTTTAAAAAGAATCGGAACCCCTTTGTCCACAAACATGAACGGGTTGGCCGCTGCCTTTTGGGGATTAATCTTGGATAAAGGCAGCATGGCGTGTAACATTCCGCCCACATGGGCAACAGGGTCATAGATCATGAGGCCGAGGCAACTGCCCAGGGCATGGGTTATGATTTCATCACCTTTTACACCAACCTTCATGTCACCTACCATAACGATCAGTTTCATTTATTCCATCCAATCTCAATTTCTGCGATAAACAGATTAACTGTCACTTTACGTAGGTCGTCGGTCGAACATATCGAAACTTGTGTTTGACACCCGACATGCCCTCGGAATGCCCTACAAAGAGGTAACCGCCCGGCTCCAGGATATCCCAGAAACGGTTGACGAGCTTCTGTTGGGTCAGCCTGTCAAAGTATATCATGACATTGCGGCAAAAAATTATATTGAAAGACCCCTTCATTGGCCATGGGTGCAGCAGGTTCAGCCTCGCTATTCGGACCATTTTTCTGACATCAGCTTTCACCTGATAGGTATGGGACTTCCCATTTCCAACCTTCACAAAATATTTTCGCATAAAAGTTGAGGGGAGATCCAGAAGTGCTCCTTCCTCATAAGTTGCATTTCTGGCCTTTCCCAATATTGTCGGGGATATATCGGTCGCTAAAATCTTGACGTCCCTAGACCCTAAGCGCGGCAGCTCGTCCAACAGGAACATTGCAAGAGAGAACGGTTCCTCACCCGACGAACAGGCCGCGCTCCAAAACCTCAATCTCCTGCCGGTCAATTTTGGCAAAATCGTTTCACCCAAAAAGTCAAAATGCGCCATTTCACGGAAAAAACTCGTCTTATTTGTCGTCATCACGTCGACTAAAAGGGCCAATTCTTCTCTTCCATTGTCACCCTGCAAGTATTTCAGATACTGGCCGAACCCCTCCATTTTCAGCGCTTGCAGTCGTTTTGTGAGACGGGCCCTGACCAAAGCCTCTTTGCCGCTTTTCAGGACAATCCCGCATTCACTGTAAATGATATCGCCAATCTTCTTGAATTGCCGGTCAGTCAATTCTCCTGATACGGAATTCATGGGATTGCTGATTGCTGATTGCTGATTGATGATTGTTTTCCTTTCCCTTCCACATTCAATATTTGGAAGTTCTGCGGTTTTCTTTTAATCCTTCTTTTCTCGTGCCGGGTCTCCATTCCCCGAATTCGCAATACCCACCACGCCTCCAACATCAAGAATTAAGCCAACCTGACCATTGGGCATAATAGCGGCTCCGGATATGCCGGGGATATCCTTCATGGTCTCCCCCAATGACTTGATAACGATCTGTTGTCTGCCGATCAATTCGTCAATAATCAACCCTGCCCGCTTCTTGTTGTCATCTTCGATTACCACTACGATGCCATTATCCGAATCCTGACCAGACTTCTCAATGGCGAAGAGATCGGCCAATCGAAACAAAGCGAGAAGGTCTCCGTGTAAGGAGAGCATCTCCCCCTGATTAAGGACGGTAGAGAGCTGTTCCCTCTCGGGCTTAATCGACGTGACAATCGAAACTGTCGGAATAATATAGGTTTCGCTACTCACTCGAACGACCATACCATCTATAATGGCCAGAGTTAGGGGAAGGCCAATCTTGAAAACGCTCCCCTTGCCCGCTTCTGAATCGATTTCCACCTGCCCCCGTAAGGACTCAATATTTTTTCTCACCACATCCATGCCCACACCACGGCCGGATACGTCGGTGACTGCCTCGGCGGTGGAGAAGCCCGGCTCGAAAATCATCTTGAAAATCTCCCGGTTACTGAGCGATGCTTCATCACTCACAAGCCCCCGTTCTTTGGCCTTGGCAAGGATAACATCGCGGGAGAGCCCTTTCCCATCGTCATCTATCTCCACGATTACTTTGCCTGCAGCGTGGTAGGCGGACAATTTCACCGTTCCGGATCTCGGTTTCCCCATCTCTTGCCGGACCTCGGGCATCTCGATGCCGTGATCCACTGAATTACGAACCATATGCATCAGGGGATCATTGATAACATCCACCATATTCCGGTCTATCTCGGTATCCTCGCCCTCGGTAACAAGGTTTACGTTCTTTCCGACCTTGCGTGACACATCCCTCACGAGACGCGCCATCTTGCTGAAAGTCGCTTTGAGAGGTACCATCCGCATGGACATGCTGAGGTCTTGCATTTCCCGGACAATCTTACCTGTCTGTGCGATTTTCCTTAAGAGTTCATGGTCATTGGCGCCGGTCACCACTTTGTCCTGTGCAACAATAGAATGGGAAATTACCAATTCGCCGACCATATCAATGAGCCGGTCCAACCTGTTCGTACTCACCCTGATTGATGATTCAACGGTCTTTTTCCCCTTCATTCGTTCTTGTGTTCTAATGGCTTGAGCCACGTCGGTGACCGTGGCGGCCTTTGATTTTACCATCTTCACACCGATCGGCACCTCATCCTGACCGGCCGCAACTTCCTCCACTTTTTCTCTTTCGGCCTTTCCTTCGGCCACTAAGAGATCCCCGATCCGAGGCACTACACTTATCGTTTCGGTTTCGTCGGATACGCCCGCGCCTTCAGGGTCGGCCAAGACACCCAACAGATCATCGTACCCTTCCGGTTTGGAAAGGGGGGCGCCGCCCAAGGCATCCTGAACCAGGTCAATCATCTGCTTGATCATATCAAGGCTACGAAGAGCGAGGTCGGCATATCCCCCGGCATAGCGTATCTCCTTATCCCGGACACGGCTCAGGAGCGATTCCGCGTGATGGGCTATTTCTGATATGAATGCAAGTTCAAGAAAGGCGGAAACCCCTTTAACCGTATGAAACGCCCGAAAAATAGACCCAACTGACTCGGTATCTTCCGGGTCGGACTCAAGGGTCAGCAGGGCCTCTTCGGCCTCTGAAATCAGATCTGTGCTTTCAGTAATAAACTCGCCCAATAGATCAAGATCAGCATCCTCGGGGAGGGTCTCGGGAAAAATTGTTCCGGCGGCAGGCTTGTCATCAGACCCGGAAACGAGATCCGAAGGGCGCTCGGGCGGCGTTTCATGGACAGATTCATTATCATCTTCAGAAATCGTACCGGAAAATTGTTCGGGGGATTCCTCCATGCCGGTTTCTTCACCCTGCTCCGCAACCGGATCGGTGGACGGGTCAATTGGCCCATCCTTCCATTCTTCTTCGATTGCATTCATGGCTTCTTCCAAGAGCCCGCCAATTTCGGCAATGTTCAAATCCGGGTCAGAGGCGCTCGCATCAAGGATCGCCTCGACTTTTACTATGGCCTCGCCAATTTTGTCTCTGCATGTTTCCGGATATGAGTTATCTGCTGCAATTGGCGTTAACGATTTTTTCAGACGGGAAAACTCCGAGAGATCATCCGGTTCGAGCAGGATTAAGCGAACGGCAATATCATCGAGAGTCTGGGCAGTATCTTCCCCCGAATGGCTTTCAGCCTTTTTAGGCTTCTTGGGGTTCATCAGCCCCTCCCAATCAGTTGAAAGTTCTCCCATGACGCTCTCCAAGGCCTTTGCCGCCTCTATTACAGAAAGCCCGCCATCCTCTTTCTTGTCAGTAAGGTCCTCCTCCAGGGCGATCAGAGCCTCGGATATCCCGCCAACAAGGGATAAAGTGTCCTTGACCGATTTTTTGGAAAGGAGCGCCACACCTTCTCGGCAAAGGGCAAAAAGTGCCAATGCGGCGGTCCTTTTTGCCGGGATCTTGGAAATCAGCCCCTCCAGATCAGCTAGTATCTTTTCCCACGCCTTTTTGTCCTTCAAGTTAACGGTGTCAATATTTTCAATGATTTTATTGAGAATTTTTGCCACCTTTTTTGCTATCCCGGCCATGTATAACTCCCTCTCTTCATATCCACATATAGCGATGTAGCGTCAGCGATACCATATTTAAAATTAGGCTTGCAAAAGATATGCCAAGTGTCCCAACTTAATTTGGTTATTATTCAATGATATTATGCCGATACTTGAATTGAGGGGGCAATAGCGTCAGTTTATAGCGTCAGTTTATTGACGTCAAAAAGGGAGGGGGGGTTCTGTTCGGCTGATGGCTGGTCTTGGAGTGTAATAGATATCCGGGGGACTGAATCCAGGTTATATGCTGCCACGAAGGACTTTTCCGCTCTGATTATATTTTTGCATCCTGCCTGAACTGTGATAAACGGCATTGGCCGTAATCAGATTATTCAAAAAGGCGAATGAGCTCCTTACGAGCTCAACGGAATGCCTGAGCAACGCCTTGTTGCCGTCATTTACGTCCCGTATGGTTTTTGCTAATGGCAGGAGGTCTGAACAGAGCCGCTTGAATCGGGAAGAGTAAGGCGCTTCTACAAATTCAGCCAATTTAGTGATCGTAAGGTCGTGGGGGGAACATCTTAAGGATTCGGCAAGATCCTTTATCATAATCTGCCGTTGTTCTTCCATTGTTCGAATCTTGAGGAGCAACTTCTCTTTTTCCTTACCGGTTTTCCTCAATTCGCCGATATTTGAGCTTATAATTGCATTTTTTTCCTTTTCGAGAAGAGACAACAGTGCCCGATAAAGGGTTGCCTCCCCATCCAGTAGATCGAGAAAATCATCATAGGCGTTCACAGGTTTAAAATCCTCTTCAAGACAGTGCGTCGAAAATAGATTCCCTTATCATCTTAAAGGCTATCTTTTCCCCGTCGATAGTATATGTCCCGGCCTCTATCTGCTCTTTAATCTCAGCGACCTTCTCTTCCCGGACGTCAGGAAGAGAATCAAGGCGCTTTCTGACGTCTTGGATCTGTTTAGCCTCTGGTGACAAGGCAACCTTGTCTTCCAGCAGGCCCCCCTTTGGCGCCTCCTTAGGTGAGCCTCCGACCCTGTTCTTTTCCTTGCCGACGTTTTTATAGGCCTCTAATCCGGCAAAAGGCTTATTACCCGTTATAATATCCATTCCCATTCGTAAGGACCTCCTTTCTTGTCTTACAAACCCGAGGTCTCAGGATGCTAACCTGTCAAAAAATACTGAATAAACAAAAGCTTAACAAATCTTGTTGATAAAACAACTTTACCCTTAATTTCATTATCGGTCAGAAAAGATGAAAACTTTAGTCTTTCGGTTCATTTTTTTTGGTATTTTTCCCCTCCACCTCTCCCGGCCGGCTTTCAAGGCGATCCAGAAAAAGTGCCGAGAAGCCGATTCCCCGCTGAGAGGCCATTTCCTTTGATATTTCGGTATCAAGCATAGAGGTATAAATTTCTTCGGCCCTTCCCCCGCTGATGAGACCGGTCTTGGGAATAGTCGCCCGCATTTCCTTGAGAAGATAGGAGATAAAAAGGGACTCAAACTCCGCACATGCCTCCTTGAGTTGAGGCGAGTTTTCAACGGATTGTGAGAGTTTCCCGGACTTCAGGCTCTGTTGCATCCTCTCCATTTTACCGGTTACATCCATTGTTTCATAGGGTATGGCGGGTAGCGATAGGAAGTCTGACATTACATCACCTCTATGGTTGCGTGCAAGGCCCCTGCGACCTTGAGGGCTTGGAATATGGCCATCAGGTCCCGGGGGGTTACGCCGAGAGCATTCAAGGCCCTGACCACCTCGGAAATAGTCACCGTTGATTTCACTAAGAAAAGCTTGCTTTTCTCCTCTTTTAAACCGATGTCGGTGTCATAGGTAATTGCCGTATTGGCGCCTGGTGCAACTATGGCGCTGCCATCCCGGGATTCCACGGGCGGTCCGGACGGCCCCGACCCGCTGCCGAATAACCCCCCCCCCTGAGAAAAAGGCATCGGTTGAGAGACATTTGCGGTTTCCTTGATCTCTATACTCAGGTTCCCATGGGCAATGGCTACGGTGGCGATCTTGACATTTTCCCCGATGACCACCGTTCCGGTCCGTTCATTGAACACCACCGTGGATGACTTATCCGGGGTAACATCCAATTGCTCTATCATGGCGACCAGTTCGACTGTCCTACCGGAATATTCTTTCGGGACCTCAACCTCTATTGTCCCGGCATCCAAGGTCCTGGCCACACTACCTTTCAAGGCTGAATTGATCGTCTTTGCCATCCGAGCGGCGTTTGTAAAGTCGGGCAAGGGCAAGGTCAAGAACAAACTCCCCTTATTAACAAAATCATAGGGGATCTCGTTTTCAATGATGGCACCGCCCACAATTCGAGCCACAGTGGGGAAGTTTTTGCTGACCTTGGCCGCCTTCCCTGAAACAGAGAACGCGTCGGTGCTGACCGGTCCCTGGGCAACGGCATAAACCTTGCCGTCTGCACCCTTGAGGGGGGTAACCAACAGGGTTCCCGCCGTAAGGCTTTCCGCGTCGCCTATTGAGCTGACCGTGACATCCATTCTGGAGCCCACATTTGCAAAGGCCGGCAGATCGGCGGTGACCATTACGGCGGCCACATTTTGAGCCTTTTCGATATCCTTTGCATTAACCGTAACACCCATCCGCTCCAACATACTCGCCAAGGACTGAAAAGTGAATTTTGAATCCTTGCCATCCCCTGTCCCGGCCAACCCCACAACCAGACCATATCCGACCAACTGGTTTTCACGCACGCCCTTAACGTCGGCCAGATCCTTGATGCGCGTTGCATGGGCATAACTGGTCAAGACGAATAGCGCTATGAGTGTCAGACTCACCTTGGCAAATATTTTTTTGACGTCAAAAAACAAAAAGGTGCTTTCCATTTCTTCTCTCCCCCGGTCCCCCCGGACGGAATTCTCAAAACGCCCTATATTTAGAATGGCCATATCACATTTACAAAGTTGGAAAGCCAACCCGGACGTTGACGCTGGGCCACCACGCCCCTGCCGCTATAAACGAATTTGGCATCAGAGATCCGGGACGATTCGATTTCATAGCCCCATATACCATTTTTGTCTTTTTTATAACGAATATCCCTGGGCTGGATTATTCCCGACAGGCTCAGGAAATTTGTCTCGTCGTTCACCATTATCTCCCGAGACCCCGCAACCACCAGGTTCCCGTCGGGAAGCACTTTGACAACCCTCGAGGTTATGGTGCCCGACAGCGCTCCCGACCGGTCGGTTTTGCCCTTCCCCTTATGCGAGGTGCCGAGGCTGGAACTGACATCGGCTTTATAGGCGCTGGCCGTTTTTCCAAAACCGGTAAAGGCGGAATCCATCCCTGCCTTCAGTGAGCTGTCTCTACTGGTGTCCGTATTGGCATTGGAGGACCCCGTGAGTTTCTGATCCAAAATAATCGTCACAACATCTCCCACACGGCTCGCCTTATAATCCTGGAACAATGAACTGAGCGCCCCTTTGTCCTGCCAGAGAGATCCCTCATACCTTCTAGATTTTAATCTTTGATCCTCGTCGACCCCGAGGGATTTGGCCCGATTCAGGTTGGAATCCCTTAATGTTTCCCTTTGCCCCGCAGCACAACCGAAAAGGCTCATGGCGAGCAAAGAGGAAGACGCCCCAAATGTCACAAATCTTATGAACCCGCCGCGCTTGCCGAACATCTTTCCGAACCTCCCCGATATAACCCTGAAAATGACCCTAAAAATCAACCTTCACCGTCTTGGCATCCAAGACACGGCCGTACAGGCTCTTCTTTGAGTCGATATTTTCAATCCTGACCCTCTCTCCCCGACGGCCCTCTCTCTGCTTTACCATACCGAGGGTCGTAATCCTCAAGCCACCCGATTCCGCGATTAACTGGACCACATCGCCACGCTTGACCAAGGGCGGAAATTCAATGAGACCGGACCTCAGTACCCTGTTGGCATCGATATTCCGCTTGGCCCTTTTGCCCAAAACCTCTTCGCAATCAAAGATAATATTGCGTGGGAGTTCTGCCAAATTTTTTTCCCTCATCTCAATATCATCCTCGGTAATCCTCCGGTTCCTTCTCAAAGGCCTCTTGGTGACAACCACTTCCGCTAAAACCTCTATATCGGCTGTGACCAAGATCCTCTTTTGAAAGCTGCCGTTCACCTTGAAATGGAGGGGCAGGGGCACGCTCCCCTTGAAGTCCGTATTTTTGAGGGGTTCGACACTATAAGTAACCTTCCCCTTGGGGAGAATAACACTGTCCCTCACCCTGATAGTCCTGATCTTTACCTTCTCCCTGTCCCAGGGGATATTTGCATATATGAAATCGGAAACCGCCCTGCTTATATCCTCTTTTGTAACCTCCACAAAACCTCTGGTTACCACAATCCCCTTGGGGGCCGCCAACCTGATTTGCGACAGATCGATTTTGTCCTGTTTCAAGCGGAGTCGAATGTAATTTTCATTCAAGCGTCGGCTTTTTCCCGGCAGAGGGGCTCTTGCAATGATAATTTTTTTCAACCTTTGAACCAGGGCCGGATCATCCCCTCCAATCTTTGCAATCTTCCCCAAATATATAACATCACTGTTTATTTCCGCTTTTTCGAGGCCTCTTATGCTAATGGCACCCGCCTCGGAAAGCTCGGGTCGTATTCCCGTCAGGAAGAGTGCAAACAAAATAACCAGGCAGAGAAAAAATCTATAACACGTCACAATTCACTCCTATCGTTTAAGATTATTCGCCATCTGCAACATATCGTCCACGGTCTTAACCGCTTTACTGTTAAGCTCATAGGCCCTCTGAGCCGTAATCATACTCACCATCTCTTCAACCACGCTGACGTTGGACATCTCCAGGTATCCCTGAGCGATGGTGCCAAATCCATCCTCTCCGGCAGTGCCGGTCGTTACCTCACCCGAAGACTTTGTGGGAAGATACAGATTTCTTCCGATACTTTCCAATCCGCTCGGGTTGATAAACCTGGCAAGCTGGACGGTCCCCACCTCACTCGGGTCGGTCTCTCCCGCCTGCTTGATAGAAACCGTTCCATCCGTCCCGATGGATATGGAAACAGCATCGGTCGGGATAGAGATCTCCGGTTCCATTATGAACCCGTCAGAGGTCACAACGCGCCCATCGCCATCCAGCTTGAATGACCCGGCCCTTGAATAAGCGGTCTCTCCATTGGGCTGTATAATTTGAAAAAAGCCATGCCCCTCAATTGCCATGTCAAGTTGATTCTGAGTCTGCTGATAATCCCCTTGACTGAAGATCTTCTGTGTCGCCACCGGTCTTGTTCCATGACCTATCTGTATACCGGTCGGGACTTCAGACCCCTGGGCCGAGGTGGTCCCTGCCGCGCGAAGAGAATGATATAATAGATCTTGAAAATCCGCCCGGCTCCTCTTAAACCCGGTGGTATTCACATTGGCCAGATTATTCGCTATAACATCAATATTTAATGTCTGTGCCTGCATCCCTGTGGATGCGATCCATAATGCTCGTTGCATTTTTGCCTCCTAACCCTCTAACCCTGAATATTCAGCATTACGCCAACCTTCCTACCTCGTTAATAGATTTCTTGGTGGCATCGTTGAGGAACTGTATGGTTTTCTGATATGATTCATAGGATCTGGATATATCAATCATTTCAGTCATCACCTTTATGCTGTTTACATTGGATGTCTCGAGGTATCCCTCCCTTATTTTCACGCCTTCGGCCTCCTTTTCATCGGACCCACCGGAAGCAAAGAGGGTATTGCCCATCTTCTTCAAGGACGCGGGTTGGAAAACCGAAACAACCTTCAGCGTGCCCACCTCGTTTCCATCTACAGAGACATTGCCCTCCTCGTCAACACTGACATCGCTCCCGTCAATTCTTATTTCGCCCCCTTTGCCCAAAACCGGGTATCCGCCCATGGTGGCCAGAACACCATCCTCATTGACTGTAAACCTTCCGTTTCTCGTGTAATGCTTCCCCCCCGGGGTCTGGATGCAGAAAAAGCCCGTGCCATCCAACGCCAAGTCCAGGGGATTGTCCGTATGTCTCAAAACACCCTGTGAAAAGTCGGTCCTGGCGCCGGACGGTATGGGTGACGCAGAACCCTGAAGGTAGCTCGTTTGCGAACCCCCTTCCTTTTCAGGTTCAACGGGCACTCGGAAAACCAACCTGTCCTGTTTGAAGCCCGGTGTATTTATGTTGGCGAGATTGTTTGCCAAGACATCTAATCTCTGTTGATTGTTGAATGCGCCGACAGAGGCCGCGTACATCGCTTGGGTCAGGCTCATTTTTCAAACCTCCAAAGGGTTGTGCAGTTCGATTTCAGACTTGAACATTGCTCATATTTGAAAAAGCGAAACCCGCACTCTTTTTGTAGTATTTAACATGCAAAATACGTGCCAGGGAAATCCGGAATGTCTACTCGCCAATACAGGGCGAAAAAGGCTTTTTCTACCGATGATAGATCCATATTTCGCTGTCCTTCTCTCTTGCTGTGGGCAATTTTTTCCCTATCCCACTTCTCCATTCTTTTTGCGGGATTTATGGCCGAATTTTTTCAGTCTTAAGATGAGTTCAATTTCGCTCTTGGGGATACTCACCTTTTCAGAGATTTCGCCTGTGCTCAGACCCAAAATTGCCAACTGCTCTACGTTTTCATATGGGCCGGGACCCTGTTCATCAGAAGTACGAATATTCTTATTTCTTTTTTCAGATTGCTTTATCTTCTGAACAAGTTCTTCGTTAAACCCCCCTATGTTTGCCGTAGTCGCCTGTTTTTGGGAAGTTCGACCATATTTGATTGTCATGATAATCAATAATAGAACCGTAATAGCAAAAAAACAGATGGAGATAGTATCCATCGCTATTTCCAGTTGTTCCGCTGTAAAAGATGTCATTTACGATTCCCTCCAATTGACTGAAACGACTATACCTGTATATCAACCCGTGTTCCTACTGTGCCATGGGTATTGCGTTTCTTAATATCAGCGCCCGGATCTGCCGATTCCCCAGTAAAATTTCCTTCTTCCCGTTTCTCTTTCTCATCACTCGCTTTTGCCCTTTCAAGAATCGGGGTTCCTTGTTTCTCATCCTCTTTTTCTTCTTCTAGATTCTTTTCAAAGCCTTTTTGTTGCGAATCGGGATGCTTCTTTTTTAAACGGTGAACCCTATGTGTGGGAGATATAGGAGAAAACACTTTCCGAATATTCATGACGTCGCTCATAATACCCACCTCTCATAATTGCCCGGTCTTGTTCCGAGGCGCCATCCTTTCTGCCAAAACTGAAATTCCACAAGTCATCTGAATCTATGCCTTCCCCAATTTCAAATATCATCGGCACAGACATCAGTTCATATTCAAACCATCTTTCCTCAACTTGGCCCTCAGATGAATAAGGGCCTGGGAATGAATTTGGGACACCCGTGATTCTGTTATATCCAGAACCTTACCAATCTCTTTCATCGTCAATTCATCCCAGTAGTATAATGAAACCACCATCTTCTCTTTTTCCTTCAGTTGCTCAATGGCTCCGGCAATGGCGTTTCCCATCTCTTTTAACCCTGCCTGGCCCAGCGGATCATCGCTGTTGCCATCCACCAAAAGATGCATGAGATCGTCTTTTTCCTCGTTTGAAAAAGATCCGATTTCCTCGAAACTGACAAAAGACATGGTAGACATCTTTCTAATATCGTAAAATTCTTCAAGGCTTATTCCGAGTTTTTTAGCAACCTCATCATCTTTAGCCTCCCTGCCTAACTTCAGATTCAGGTCTTGGTATGCCTTCTCCAATTCGCGAATTTTGCTTCTATTGGATCTGGAAAGGAAGTCCCGAGACCGTAGCTCACTCAACATGGCCCCCCTGATCCTGAACAGCGCATAGGTAATAAACTTATTCTCTCTTGTGGTATCGTAACGTTCTATGGCATTCATCAACCCTATGACGCCTGCATTAACAAGGTCATCCGCCTCTACGCTGGGGGGGAGGTGAACTGCCATCCTATAGGCTATGCTTTTAACATAGGGGAGGTATTCGGTTATCAGCTCATCCCTTAAAGCGAAGTTCGCTTTCCACCCCTGCTCAATTTCCATTTTTGCCAGTTCCATAGCGATTATTCACTCGTACCGTATTTCATTGCGGACAAGCTTCCTCCAGAAAAAATTTGTATCTCCCTCCGGAACATTAGAGGGCCGCGATTCAAATATCTTTTTTGCAAGGGCGGCAAAACATTTGCTTGCCTTGGTATCGGGGTGGATTTCACTCACCACCTTTTGAAGCCTCACGCCCTTTTTGATATTTTCATCTGTCAACACATGTCCCATATATTCGATTTTTATATCCAGGAATCTATCAGCGACCAACTCTATTTGTTTATAAACCTCGAGTGCTTCTTTGGGACTTTTGGCCAAATTTACTATCAGTTTAAAGTGCTTCCTTGAATAATCGAGAGAGAGGATCTTCATTAAGGCGTATGCATCCGTAATGGAAGTGGGTTCCGGAGAGGCGACAACCATTATCTCCGGAGCACTGCTGTTAAAATGCATCACATTTGACGAAATACCAGCTCCCGTGTCGATCAAGAAGAGATCAACGGAATCGATGAGTAAATCAAGGGCAGTGAACATGCGAGTTTTTTGCTCATCTGTCAAATCGCTGAGTTCTTGAATACCCGAAGGAGCAGGAAGTATCTTGACTTTTCCCGGACCTTCTATGACTATTTCCGAGACGGTCTTAGAGCCTGAAATGGCATGGGACAAATTGTACTTCGGAGCCAGTCCCAGCAAAACGTCAAGATTGCCCAGCCCCAAATCCGCATCAAGAATCAGGACCTTTTTTCCCAAACGGCTTAGAACAAATCCAAGATTGGCAACGATATTAGTCTTACCCACGCCTCCTTTGCCGCTGGTTACGGCGATGACACGTGTATGGGATTTACGGCTTTCCCTTTTCCTCTTTTCCATAGCAGTCTTCTTGCCTGCTATTATCTGGGTCAAATTTACGACCTTGCCCGGTGGGGTTTTATGATTCACGGCTTGCATCTCTCCATTTTTATGAAGTCAATTAATACCGGCGTAGAGCGGTTGTTCGTTGGTCAAGCATACGATCGTCTCAAATAGGGGCCGTATTCGCGATGTGCCTGCCTGTTCCTCGATTCTACCGACCTTACGGATACGCGTTCGATTCCTTTTTTTTGGACCAATATCAGATCCACCAATTTCTCCAAGGTTGCAACTTCTATGTCTTCAGGGACTTGTGGACCATTTGTGAAATATGAAACAGGTATTTTTGTCCGGATTAAGTGATTAAGGAGATCCCCGTATTCACTGCTTTCATCAAGTTTTGTAAATATCAGGCTGTTAATGGGTATTACTCTGAACTTGTCTAATATACGTATAAAGTCTTTTTCTTTTGTGACGGCGCTCAAGAGAAGATGAATCTCTACAGGCCTGACATTATCTAGAAGATCTCTTAGCTCACCAAGTTGACGCGTATCCTTTTGGCTTATCCCGGGTGTATCAATCAGGACAATATCTTTCCTTTTCAACTTTTGAAGAGATGTCACGACATCCTCTTTGCATGAAGCAACTTCCATCTGAATGCCCAGAATCCTGGAGTAAACTTCGAGTTGAGCAATGGCCCCGATTCGTTTGTCATCCAAGGTAATCAAGCCTATCTTCCTCTTCTTGCTAAGCCCCCCAATGGCGGCTAATTTCGCAATAGTGGTCGTTTTTCCGACCCCGGTGGGGCCTATCAGGGCAATTACTTTTTGTTTTCCGCGTTCTATTCTTACTGATCTGGTTGCTGCGCCCATTTTTTCAAGATTTTCGATCAGGCTCTGCCTGATCGCTTCAGGTCTAAAAGGCTTGTTTGAGGGTACGGCGGCATCGAGTTTTTTAATCAGATCCAATGCTATGTTTTCTTTTACACCCTGGTTCTGCATCTCCTGGGAGAGATCGAAAAGATTCATTTCAACATCCCTCTGTTGAGGCATGTCATTTTTCGTCTTCGTCAGGTTGGCTCTGTTTCTCGAAGCTCCCGCTTCTTCTTTAACCAAAGAGATGGGTCTCCTCCAATCTCTTTGAGCAATAGAAACCGGTCCCACGGGCACACCCTTATGACGCCGCCATCTTCCGGCAGAAGCGTTTTCATTTTTCTCGTTGTGATAGCCGGCGTCAGTTGCCGCAGTTACTTCCACACACGGCCCTTTCAAAAATCCAAGCATCCCTGCGCCATTCTTCATCTCCTTAGCAGAAAGGATTACCGCCTGGTAACCAAACTCCTTCTTGACCAACCTCAAGGCCTCAGCCATATCCTGTGCTCGAAATCTTTTAATTTGCATTGTCCAAAACCACCGTTCCTATAGAGTGAATTTGTATATTATTGACAATCTCATTATATGACAGCACAACCAAATCAGGAATAAACCGGTCTGCAAGTTTTTTAAAATGTGACCTGATCAGCGGTGAACACAAAACGACCGGCTGCTGGTTGAGCTGTGAAAATTTCTCCAGATTTTGAGTGACTTTTTTCATTATCTCCCGGGCTACGTTTGGCTCAATTGGGAGAAAATCACCTTGTTCAGTATGCTGAACCGCCTGGGCCACGGTTTTTTCAATGTTCTGGTCCAAGGTTATTACCGGTATATTCCCCTCAGGGCTTTGATAGAGTTTGGTAATGGTCCTGGCAAGGGCCTGACGTACATATTCGGTGAGCGCATCAGCGTCCTTTATCATCGGGGCCCAATCGGCCAATGTCTCTAAAATGGTCAGCATATCTCTAATGGGAATCTGTTCTATCAGAAGATTTTGAAGGACCTTCCCGACAGCGCCAAGGGGGAGTAGATTGGGTATTAATTCCTCCACCACTTTTGGATAGGAAGTTTTCAGATTGTCCACAAGCTGCTGAACCTCCTGCCTTCCCAATAACTCGTGAGCATGCCGTCTAATCACATCGGACAGGTGGGTTATCAAAACAGTGGACAGATCAACAACGGTATATCCCTTGGCCAAAGCATCTTCTCTTGCCCCCTCCTTGATCCAAAAGGCCGGCAGTCCATAGGTGGGCTCCTTCGTGGGAACGCCACCGATCTTTCCATCCGCATTGCCGGGATCCATTGCCAGATAATGGTTCATCATCAACTCTCCCCTGGCCACTTCATTCCCTTTAAGCAGAACGGAATATTCGCCGGACTTCAGCTTCATATTATCCTGAATATGAATGGGGGCGACAACAATCCCGATCTCCTTGGCGATCTGAAGCCGGAAAGACCTGATCCTTTCTAAAAGATCACCGGCCTGTTCAGCGTCCACCATGGGAATCAGGCCGTACCCAACTTCCAGGGCTAAAATATCAACGGGGGGGATCGATTCCAGACTTTCCTGCGGCCCGGTCTTATCTTCAATCATCTCCCTCTCTTCCACCCTTTCCTGCTCGGCCTTTCTTGATTGGGTCACGGTATACGCCACCCCTCCGGCAAGTATCGACAATACAATAAAGGGAACAGCCGGAAGTCCGGGTACCAAACCAAATCCGAAGAGGACCACAGAGGCAATGCCAAGGGCCTTTGGCTGCCGCAAAATCTGAGACAATACTTCTCTACCCATTGTTGATTTAGACCCCGCCCTGCTGACCACGATACCGGCGGCGGTTGCTATCATCAGGGCAGGGATCTGGGTGACAAGGCCATCGCCTACCGTTAACAGGGTATAGGTCTGTGCTGCATCGGCTATATTCATGCCGTTCTGCAAAACCCCGATAGCAAGCCCCCCCACAATGTTGACCAAAGTGATTATCACGCCTGCTATGGCATCTCCCTTGACGAATTTGCTCGCCCCGTCCATAGCCCCATAGAAATCCGCTTCACGAGAAATCTCTTTCCTCCTCGCCTTTGCCTCTTCTTCCCCTATGAGTCCCGCGTTGAGGTCAGCATCGATGCTCATCTGTTTTCCGGGCATTGCATCTAAGGTGAAACGAGCGGCCACTTCGCCGATCCTTCCGGACCCCTTTGTGATAACCAAGAGATTGATCATAACAAGGACGATGAAAACAACGGCCCCAACTACATAATTCCCTCCCACAACGAAACTCCCAAAGGCCTTGATCACATTTCCGGCAGCCGCGGGGCCCTCACTCCCATGCAACAGAATTATTCGCGTTGAAGCAATATTAAGAGACAACCTGAAAAGCGTGGCAATCAAGAGTACGGATGGGAACGACGAAAAGTCCAGTGGCTTCATGAGATATGTGCCCACTAAGAGAATTGTCAGGGCAAATGTTATGTTGAACGACAGGAGCAGATCCAAAAGGAAGGGGGGCAACGGCATTACCATCAGGATCAGGATGCCTACAACACCCAGAGCAGCCACAATCTCGCTGTTCTCGGTCAGAAAGGGAATTCCCACTAAATTATCGGTTTGGTCTGCCAACTCCATATTTCTCCAGCCTCGTTACGGTCATCAGTTTGTTCTATGATGTGAACACATGCATTTTCCGTGCCCGATGAAAACTTCGCGGGTAGAACTCCGAGTTTTAGGCATCAGGCCCTTGAGTGCATCAGATATTTACAGGTGAGGGCAGCTTTTTGAAGCAGGATTTGGATATAGTATAGGAAGCGATAATAGCGATCTTACGGGAAGTGGCGAGCATGCCCGGTTAACAATTTGACTATGGGTGTCAAAAATTCAACTACGCGCTGCTCCTCTTTCCCTTCAGCTTATAGACATATGCCAGGACTTCGGCCACTGCCTTATAGAGATTAGGCGGAACAAGGTCACCAATCTCCATCGATTTAAAAAGGGTCTGGGCCAGAGGTTTATTCTCCACGATGGGCACATCGTTTTCTCTGGCAATATCCTTAATCCTTTCCGCCATCAACTTGGCCCCTTTTGCTACAACCTGGGGGGCAAACATCTGTTTGGCATCATATTTGACGGCAATGGCCAAAGTGGTAGGATTGGTTATAACAACATCCGCATCAGGCACGGATTCCATCATTCTTCTCATGGCCATTTCCCTTTGGGCCTGCCTGATTTTGCCCTTGATCTGCGGATCTCCCTCAGCCTGCTTGGCCTCATCTTTCACTTCCTGTTTGCTCATCATCAGATCTTTTGTATGTTGCCAGCGCTGGTAAGTAAAATCTATGGCAGCCAGGACAAGCATTCCCAAACCGACATAAAAAATCATCTTCAAGGAGACTGTGCCCATATAGGTCAGGATCTGCCCCACATTCATCTCCATAAGCGACGGAATTTCATCCAGTTCCCCTCGCAGGACCAGCCATGAGATGCCGCCGATGAAACTAACCTTGAAAAGCGATTTGAGAAGCTCGACCAGGGCTTTCAGGGAAACGAATTTCTTCATTCCCGTAATCGGGTTGAATTTCGATAGTTTTGGAACAAAGGGCTTTAAAGTGAACAAGAAGCCCACCTGAAGGAGGTTAGCGGCAAGTCCCAAAATCAACAAAACCAAAAGTAGAGGCATTAGGATGAGGCCTACCTGTTGCAAGACCTCGAACAAAAACGCCCTGGCCGAAATCCCCTCGAGATGCAAAGTCCCAAGATTTTGAAAAACGCCGTGCATAAAGTCTGAAAGCGCCCAAAACATCCATGGCCCCGCAAAGAGAAATACACCTAAAGCCCCAAATAGTATGAAGGTGGTGGAGATCTCCTGACTCTTTGCGACCTGTCCCTCCTCCCTTGCCTTGGAGAGCTTCTTGCCGGTCGGTTTTTCGGTCCTCTCCTGGTCACCTTTTTCAGCCACGACAAACCTCTATAATGATCCTATAGCCGTTACATAGCATTTAGAAGATTTAGAATGTCATTCCCTAGCCCACTGAATATTGATTCAAAAAACGACGTCATATATGGGAGGGCAAAAACAAAAAATATCAGCCCCACAAGGATTTTCAGGGGCATTGCCACAAAAAAGATATTCATTTGCGGAACGGTCCGTGCCGCCAGCCCAAATGCTACGCTCATTAAAAACAGCACCACGATGAGGGGCGCCCCGACCTTGACGGCGATAACAAATATATTACCTGAAAGAGACACCAACTGCTCCATCAGGGAATTGGTGAATTGGAATTCAAAGGGGGGCACCAACCGGAAACTTTCGACCAGTGCCCGCAAGAACCAGTAGTGGGCATTTATGGCCAAAAAAATCAGCAACGCAATGAGGTTATTTAACTGGGCAAGAAGGGGGACCTGCTCGCTTGTGGCAGGATCGATGATGTTGGCCATGGCCAAACCCATCTGAAAGCCCACCAACTGTCCCGCCAACTGTATCCCCACAAACAACATTCTAACGGCAAGCCCGATAAGGACCCCGATAAGGACTTCGCTGATGACACCGATGACAAGGGGTATGACCTCAAATCGGACGGGCAGATCGTGCAAATTCAAAATAGGGAACAGGATAAGACTGACAGCGAAACACAGTCCGACCTTAAACAAAACGGGAATATTGCGGCTGTTAAAGATCGGGGCGGTCAGCAAAATAGCGCCGACTCTCAAAAAAATCAAGAGGAATGTTTGCACTTGCGGAAGGGAAATATTCAAAGATAACATGGGTCATTTGATCGCTTTCAGGATCATTGCCGCCACTTTTTCAGCGTGCGTACATGGGAATGTTGCTAAACACGTTCTGCGTAAAATCGATCATGAGCTGAAGCATCCAGGGAAAAAATATAAGCAACGCCAACCCCACCGCTAACATCTTAGGGATAAAGACCATGGTCATTTCGTTAATCTGGGTTGCAGCTTGAAACATGCTCACCAACAGCCCCACGATGAGGCCGGCGAGCAACATCGGCATCGCCAAAAGAATCGCGGTCTGTATTGCCTCAACAAAAAAACTTGTTATAAATTCCGGCGTCATATGGGAATCCTCTAAATCATCCAAAACTCTTTACAAGTGAACCCACAATCAAATACCATCCGTCCGCCAGGACAAACAACATCAATTTAAATGGTAAAGAGACCATAATAGGCGGCAGCATCATCATTCCCATGGAAAGAAGGACACTTGCCACAACCATGTCAATCACCAAAAACGGGACATAAAGCAGCATACCGATCTGGAATGCGGTTTTCAGCTCACTGATGACAAAGGCGGGAATGAGCACGGTGGTCGGCACGTCATCAATGTTTTTGGGCCTTTTTATCCCTGCTATATCTACAAAAAGGCTCAGATCCTTCTCCCGCGTTTGCCGGATCATAAACTTCCTTATGGGCTTTGCCGCAACTTCTAATGCCTGGTCTCTTGTTATTTTCTTTTCCAGATAGGGCTGAACGGCATTCTCATTAACGTCTTGCCAAACCGGCGTCATGATGAAGATGGTGAGAAACAAGGATAATCCAATAATGATCTGATTGGGTGGCGTCTGCATGGTCCCCAAGGCCTTGCGTAGGAGGGAAAGCACGATGACGATTCTCGTAAACGATGTCAGGAGAATAAGGAGTGCGGGGGCCAGAGAAAGTACCGTCAAAAGGAGAAAAATCTGCAAAACAACCGCTACTTCTCCCGGGTTGCCGGCCTTATCTAAACCGATGTTTATGAATGGCAGAGAGGGGGCAGCGCCTGCACCCCAACAAGCATGGCAGCTTAAACAGACAATGAACAGCGTGACTCCCGAAACAGATAATAATAATTTCAAGGGTCTAATCACTATTTTGCTCCACTGCGCGACGGGCAAGTTTGTTCCCGGTCAAATTCTTTCCCGTCGGCATTCATTGTTACTGATTTTTTTTTGTATCTTGCTGAAAATTTTTGTAACTGACTCGAAAATGAACCCAGGTTCTTTTCGTCTTCAGGCCCGCTGTACTTATTCAATACCTCAGGGTCTTCTATCTTGGTCAGGAGAGTGATCGTATTGTTTGTAACCCCTAAGACCAGAATTGCGCCCGGCACCTCAACCAAGGAGATATTCTTTTTGACGCCCACATAGGTGTTTGCCAAAACCCTTATCATTCTTCCCCTGGGCTGATTGCCGCCCACCTTGAATATCCGCTTCGCAAAATATAGCGCGATGATCAAAATGCCTGACAATATGCCCAAAGCAGCTAACATCTTTAGGGCCGTCCATATAAAATCCGGGTGATAATTCATTTCAGATTCTCAATTCGCTCCATCGGACTGACGATTTCCGTGATGCGAAGGGAGTACTTATCTTTGACAACAACGACCTCCCCCCTCGCAATCAGCTTTTTATTGGCCAATAAGTCTAACGTCTGGCCGGCAAACTTGGAAAGCTCAACAACCGAGCCCTGACCGAGTGAAAGCAGTTCATTTATCAGGATCTCAGTACGTCCTAATTCAACGGTGACCTCTAATGGAATATCAAGAAGGAAATCTAAATTTGTTGCTGATAATTGCCCGGAATTACTACGCAGACCTTTCTCGCCCATGTTCGCATATCCTCATATTGAGATTAACGTTTCTCGTTAGCCGGATCTATTATTGACGCTGTTTTCCCGGCTAACAAGGCTATTTATTTGAACTGCCCGGTTGCCTGCAACAACACCCGCATTGCCAAGAAATTTTGGGATCTTCTCAACCATCACGGGGATAAGATCTTGTGGACCTGTGTTAAGCATGATAACATCCCCCCTACTGAGGTTCAGGATGTTACGTACGGTATGGGAAGTCTTGCCCAACTCTGCAGCTATTGTAACTTCGGTTTCATTCAATAATACTTTCAATTGTTCAGTCCAGGTGTTTCCCAGCTCAGCATCCCTCAGATTCTTGTAGGATAGTTTTTTCCTGATCGGCTCCAACAGCAGATAAGGAACGCACAACAACATGTTCGCCGAAAATTCTTCAAAAGATACGGTGGTGATAACAATAATTACAAGATCACTCGGTGAAACCAGACGAACAAATTGTTGTTTTATTTCACTTTTTCCTATGGAGATGCTCATTGGGAGAACAAGCTCCCAGGCCTTTTGCAGATCCCTCAGAACGTCACCGGCAAACTTTCTCATGACCCTCTGCTCAAGCAACGTAAAATCTCTCTCATGTTTTATGCTGCCCTTTCCATTTCCTCCAAACATGCGATCTATCAAAAAAAAGACAAGGTTCCCTTCAATGGCCAACAAGGCTGAACCAACGAGAGGTTCCATCCTGAAGGTGTGAAAGCTTGTCTGGCCGGAAAGTCCCTCCATGAATTCCTCAAATTTGACCATTTCTGTAGAGGCCAATTCAATTTCAACAGACACCCCTAATGTACTGCCCATATAATTGCGTAAAGAATTAGAGAACCTATCGTGAACTTCATCGAGGACATCAAATTGCTCACGCATCATTATGTTTTGGGCTGTCAAATCATAGACCGGCAGATCGGCTGTGGCATCTTTCGTTTCCACACCGTCCGGGGTCTCAAGTTCAACGTCCCCTGACGCCACGGATGATAAAAGAGCGTCTACTTCTTCTTGACTCAATATTTGCTGTCCCATCTGATTTTACCTTTACCCGGTAAGGGGATTTACTGAATCACGAATTCCTGGAAATAGAGATTTGTAATCTTGCATTTATTGAGGAGTGGATTCAGTTGGGCGATTATTTCCTTCCTCAGAGAGTCCTTCCCGGAAGAGGTTCGAATGTCTTTAAACTTTTTTGCTGGGAGTATCAACAAGACCTTGTCCCTCATCTGCGGAACAGATTTTTTTGCTTCATCAACAAAATCCTTATCATTTATTTCCAGGGCGATGGTAACCCTCAGATACCGTTTTCCACCCGGATCAGCAAGATTGACAACAAACGTCTCCATGGATAAGAGGGCTTTGACCATCACTTTAACATCTTTTTTTTCAGCCATTTTCTCGGCGCTTTCCAATGTCTCAGGCGCAACGCCCGAGACCTTACCCCATAGAATATATAGGCCTGCCCCCACGCCAAGAACAATCACGACAAAACAAACAACCAATATCATTAATCCCTTTTTCGACATCTTACTTGGTATCCTCCCTCAGCAGCACAATTTCCACCCGCCGATTCTTTGCTTTATGTTTTGTGGTGTCATTAGGAAAAAGGGGCCTGGAGTCCCCATACCCTACAGCCGAAAGCCTCAGGGGGGAAACATTTGCGTGCTCTATAAGATATTTTGTGACATTTACAGCCCGTGCGATCGACAGCTCCCAATTTGAAGGAAACTTCGGCGTAGACATTGGAACATTGTCAGAGTGACCTTCAACACGAACAGCGTTAGGGATTTTGTTAATCAACTTGCCGATTCCTTTCAGTGCAGGAAAGGCCTTAAAATTAATATCAGCGATCCCCGGCTCAAAAGCGACGCTTCCTTCAAGGCTTATGGTGACCTCATTTTCGGTAATTGAGGCATCAATCCAAGGCATAGCGGAGTTCATATCCGCCACATGACTTTTTATCTCATCAGAAATCTCAGATGTATCTTCCTCTTGGTGTGAAAGTTTTCTGGCAGCAGCAGCGCCTTTCACCAAGCCTGACGACCCCATCCCTGCTGAATCTAACAGACCAAGCCCCCTCATGACCGAGTTTCTCATTTCTAAAATTTTATCAGCATCCCCGGAGCCCATTGTAAAAATAAGGACAAAAAAAACCATTAACAGCGTAACCAGGTCATTAAAAGTGCATAGCCAGTCTGACCCTCCTCCTCCCTCAGGCTCTTTTTTTTTGCGCTGACCCACTTATCTATCTCCTCGAGGTCGTTTTCTATTCATCAGGGACAAAAACAAATTCCACCCTCCTGTTCTTGGCCCTGTGCTCAGGTGTGTCATTTGGAAAAATGGGTTGAAACGCTCCGAAGCCTGCCGCAGATAATCTTTTGGGCGAACATTTCCCCTCATTTATCAAATACCTCAACACATTCACCGCACGCGTCGTTGAAAGATCCCAATTGGAAGGAGACTTTTCGGTATGGATTGGAAGATTATCAGTATGTCCTTCGACACTGACATTATGGGTGCTTTTCGAAATGATGTGAGCGATCATGTTCAGAAATGGGAAGGCTTTTGGCGAGATCTCCGCAACTCCGCGATCAAAGAGCGCACTATCAGACACTTGCAACACCAATCCTTCCGTGGAGATAGCATATTCCACTTCTTTTTGCAGCCCGAACTCATCCCGTATCTGCACAAACTGTCTGATTATTGGGGCAAGCCCTTCCTCCAGGCCTACAGCCTCCGATATGACATCAGATGTTTCTTTACCACTCCGGAAACCGAACCCTCCCTTAAACATATCCACGGACTCGGCAAATGATTTCACGAACTTATGCATTTTGTTCGGCGCAACTTTTGAAAAAGAGCACAGCATTATAAAAAAACATAACATGATGAGAATAAACCCGGTATAGATTACTTCCCATCCGCCTCCCGGAGAATCAGATGCATTGCTTTTCGACTTGCGTTTTGCCATGTTCTTTCTCCTTTCTCACGGATGGAGGGCCGCCTGCCTGACCTTGTTTACTCTTTTTCCGTCGCTTTGTTCTTTTGTGGGAGGAAGGCCATCAGTTTCTGCTCAATTAGCCGGTGGTTATCTCCTGCCTGGATTGACATGATGCCCTCTAACACCAACTCCTTCAATAGTATTTCCTGCTTGCTTCTAATCTTTAGTTTTGCGGCCATGGGTATAAAAAGGAGATTCGCCAAGACCGTGCCATAGAAGGTGGTCAGTAAGGCCACGGCCATCGGTGCCCCAATCGAACTCGGATCCGACATCTGCATTAACATCTGCACCAGCCCGATGATGGTCCCCATCATCCCCACCGCCGGGGCATATCCGGCCATGGTCGTGAATATCTCAGCGCCCAGGGAGTGGCGTTCCTCCACGTATGCAATCTCTGTAGATAGAACATCCTTTATTGCGCTTGATTCCATTCCATCAATAGCCAGCGACACCCCTTTGGCAAAGAAAGGATCTTCGATATCCTTCAATTTTGATTCAAAGGAGAGTATCCCCTCCTTCCTGGCCAACTTTCCGAACTCCACCATATTTTGGATAATCGTCTCAATCGACTGGGATTTGTGGAGAAAAACCTTCATAACCACTTTGAAAACACCCAGCACCTCTTTAAGGGGATAACTGATAAGGGTTGCCCCTACTGTCCCGCCAATCACAATCATTGCGGATGGCGGACTGATAAACCATGATACGGAACCGCCCATAATAATGGCGGCCATTACCAGTACTCCAGCCACAATAAGACCGACAAATGTCGCAATATCCATCTCTAACCTCCGTCCTTAACCGATCAGCATCATGGAATTTGCAAGCATTGTGCCATAAATACGGACCTCGCTATTTGATCTAAAAAATCAGGTCCGATTTTCAGACAATATCCCCATTATAATGGCTATACGGAGCTAAATTGAGGAATTATGAATTAACGAAGCCATGGTCCTGATTTGATTAAGCCGTTAACGATGATTTTAGATGAACGATATGAAAGAATCGAAACATTGGAAAGCGGTAATGGAGAAATAGAGGCAGGATAAGACCAAAGGCCAACAACATTCGCGTCAATTTTATCGCCGGTGTCACAACATTGACGTTTAATGATCCGGACTTCAAAAAAAGGGAATCTTGTTGGCCCTTTAATTTTGGCGCCTTGTTCAGGCCGCCTGTGGTAATTGCATGCCCAGACTGTGGATGTAGAGATTGTCCCGATGAATCAATCGCTGATACTCAAGGATCCTCTTGGAGATCTCTTCCACAGGTTCTTTAACCACTATTTTGTCCATGGATACAAAGGTGATAACAGTATCCGGTGTTTCCCGAAAGGATTGTATCAATTCTACATTGACCGTCATTGTAGAGTTGTCTAAACGCGTTACCTGAATCATTTCTGTTCCTCCTGTAAACCAATCCGGACGAACCGGTATTTGAGAATTGTAAATTACGAACTCATAACCCCTCAACCCCTATTCTGTTATCGTTTCATGTTAATGAGTTCCTGCAGCACTTCATTGCTGGTGGTAATGACCTTTGCGTTGGCCTGATATGCCCTTTGTGTGGTTATCATTTTTACAAATTCAGTCGCCAGGTCAACGTTCGACATCTCCAGAGACCTTGAACTGATAGTCCCCCTCCCGCCCGTTTTTGCCGCTCCGATGACAGGCAGCCCGGAGTCTACAGACGCAGAAAAAAGGTTGTTTCCCAAAGGGATTAGGCCCTGATAACTTGGAAACCCGGCCAGCACAAGTTGGTAAAGGTCCTGGGTTTTTCCATTGGAAAATATGCCGGTAATAGTACCATCTTCACCTACAGAAAGACTCGTAACGCTACCGGTAGAATAGCCGTCCTGGCTCTGGAAAGTAACGCCGGAACTGCCGGCAAATTGGGTAAGGTCATTTTTGGCAATCCCATTGCTTTCATCGTAAACGTCCCAATTTATGGACTGGGTAGCTGAGGCCCCGGTCGTTAAATTGTTAAGGGTTATCTCGATATCAGCCGAAGGAGCTGTCAATTTTCCATCAGCGCCGAATGTCAGCGTGTTATCGCTAAACTCTACGGAACTCGTACCGCTTGCAATTGACGAAGGGAGTGAGCCTTCAACTGTCCACGTATTGACTGCACTCTTTGTAAACGTCAGGGTCAAGGGGATTACGTTGCCCAAAGAATCATAAACCGTTATCGTATTGGTAAATGTACCGGATGCAGCAGTCGCGGAATCAAGGTTCATCGTCATCCGCATCTCCGCAGTAGATTTGGGGTCATAACTTAATGATGATATATCTATATCGGTGGGTGACCCGGAAGGCGTGCCTGAGGCGATTGCAAGCCCCTGAACCTTATAACCATCCTCATTAACCAGGGTCCCGTCCTTATCAAAGACAAATGCTCCGGCTCTCGTATAGAATTCCCCCCCGTTTGCATCCTTAACAACGAATAGACCGGCGCCGATAATGGCAAGATCAGTCGAGTTGGAGGTGTACTCCATGGCGCCCTGTGCCCATGATTTGTTCATACCCCAGACCTTGACACCCCCATCTCCCATGGATTCACCCAAGATAGTCGAGAATGTTATACTTCCAGACTTATAGCCGATAGTATTAACATTGGCAATGTTAGCGCCTATGACTCCGAGCGCTTCTGAATTCGCCTGTATCCCTTGCACCCCTGAGTATAATGAGCTAATCATTTCAAAACCCTCCTTTTATCATATAATTTAAACTCGATACGTTTTTTTAATCTTAAGATGCCTAAGTTGATGAATCATCACCATCCGGATCGTTACTTTCTGTAACTTCAATAACATCATTCATTGATATTTCGATATCCCCTGCCAACAGGTAGGCATTACCGTCCTTAAAGGTTACGCCAGTCACCTTGACTGTCATATAGGTCGAAGCCTCGATTGTCTCGCCGTTTTCATCTCTAGCCGATACTTCATAGGTATATGTTCCATCAGAGACGGTCTCACCATTATCATTGGTGCCGTCCCATTCAATGGACTGTTCTCCGTCACTCAATGAGCCACAGTTAATGGTCTTAATAAGATTATCTGAAGAATCATAGATGAAAACATTGACCTCTGCCGCATCCCCTGCCAAGTCAAATTGTACTTGATCAGACGTTCCATCCTCTACACTAATTGAATTACCTGAGGCCTTTACCGTGCTGCCGATGAAATTAACGGCCTGAGCGTTGTTCATGGATGTCTGGTATAGCAGCAAATAATCAAGACTCTTGTTCATATTGGTAAGTTGTTCTAAGGAACTGAACTGAGCAAGCTGTGCTGTGAAGTCCGCACTGTCCATGGGATTGAGCGGATCTTGATTATTTAGCTGTGCGACGAGCAATTTTAGAAAGTCCTCCTTTCCGAGAGTTGTTTTATCCGGCACATACGATTGGCTGCCGCTCTGTGTTGCCGTGCTTATCGTCTCAGTAGTAGACATCTTGTTTTATCTCCATTTTTTACATTCATTCCAGATAGTTAGGGACAGAATCATCATTCTAAATCATTCACCGGAAGCCGGCTGCCCCTTTTTAGGCAAAGAAATCAACGGCGCTTTTCTGTTGCCATTTCTTCATTGGGTTATCTACTTCCTCAGGTTCTTCACCCTTTCCGCCGTATCCATTCTCCGTATCCCCGGATTTTGGTCTCATCTTTCCAGACGCATATCTGCCATCTCCCGTCCCGTTCTGATCCGAATCCCGGGCGACTGAAACGTCAAACTTCTCAATCTCCAACCCTTGATTCTGAAAATTAGCCTTGAGCTGAGCGAGGTTACTCTCGATCATATCCTTTACTAGAGGGTTCTCTGCCAGGATCCTGACCGTTACATGATGATTTTCAGTTAAAATCTGCATCTTGAGATGCCCTAAAGATTCCGGCTTGAGATCAATCTTAAATTCCGATCGACCGCTTTGCAGATTAAATGCGGCCTTGTTCACGATCTGCTTTAAGGTGTCTGCCTGAGATGATTTTGTGAATGTCTGTGGTTCTTTGGATTGAGAAATCACCCCGGCCCCTTTATCGGGAGTAGAAAAATTTCTCGAAGACAAATTCGAATTTTCACCGCTGCCAGGTTCCGTCTTTTCAACCTTTTTGTGGATTAAGCCCCCCTCCGAAACCTTTACTTTTACGGTCTCGGATCCGGCATCCTTGAGATCAATGCCCAATCTTGGACTGGAGCCTTTGGTTCCCAGCTCTTTCTGTACAGACTCTTCAGCGGAACCTTTCATGGACCCCATCCCAAATTTCTGAGCCGCCGGCTCTTTATCCTGTACGCCCCTGTTAATCCGGCCCGATTCTTCCCCCAAATCCGTTAAAGGATTGCCTGACTTCTCAAGGCCCCGGGGGGTTGCCGCCGCTTCCGATGTCTCTTTTCCCTTCGTTTCAGGGGTTACCGACATGGCACGTAAGAGACCATCCGTCTTCTCTGACTTCTCAACAACGCGGGGGGTTGCCGCCCCTTCCGATGTCCCTTTTCCCTTCGTTTCAGGGGTTACCGACATGGCACGTAAGAGACCATCCGTCTTCTCTGACTTCTCAACAACGCGGGGGGTTGCCGCCCCTTCTTTCTCGGTCTTAGATTCTCCCTGTTTCCGCTCCAGCCCTAATTCTGTCGGAACTGTTTTTAGGGCATTGGCCTTATCCGGCTCAATTGAGCGCTTTTGATCGGTCTGATTAAGACTTGGCGCTCCTTTGTTTATCACTTTCAATTTGGTTAGCGATCCTCTATCAGATCCCGGCAATTTCTTCCCTTCAACAACACGCTCGTTTCCCGATCCCTCGCCTGTTTTTCCATCTAAAACCAGAAAAGGGCCGGAAGTCTTTCCCGCCTTGGCCAATCCCTCATTCGCGTCTTCCTTGATGTCCTCAGATTCAGTCTCTCCATTCGCGTCTTTTTTCAGGTCCTCTGATTCAGCCTCCCCGTTCTCACTCTTCTTCCGTTCAACTCTTGATTCATCGGCAGACCCCGGATGAGACTGCTGCTCATTTGCCACTTCCGCTAAGGTGGAAGAAAAATCGTTTTCCTCCTGGCCCTGTTCTTGGCCCTCTTCAATCAGTCCCTTGCTGTGGCCCAGCTTCTTGGAAGGGATCGCATTTTGATTGTCTATAATTAGAAGATTCGTTTGCATGGTTCAATTCCCATTGCTATTTCAGTTGTCATTAAACCGCTGGTGAGACCTTTTTGCAACCTGCATGCCAAATCGATTGACAATAAAAAGCGTCGAGCAGGAGCCATCCTATTCGACGCTTTTTATTAGACATAATTATTTGAAATAAAAGAGATAATTAAATCATACCGTTCTTCATTTTTCCTCAGCAAACAACACTCATCATGCGAATCAACAGATAAAACAAAGGGCGAAAGAGTAACCAATCGGCAATAGTTTCCCTTTAGAGGGGAAATTTTTCCCTGATGGTGTTTCTTGCAGATTCTTCCCGTCTGCTGACCCACAGCAACCGGGCTTGACATAAAGGCCCTGCGTTTCTATAGTCCTGTTTATTTTTTTGCTCACAATCAGGTATTTCTGAAGCGGACTGTAAATGAGTGCGATTATGATCTTTTGAACAGGCAGTCGAAAAACGGAGAGGGAAAGATGAAACCACCACAGTTCGATCCGCGTAAAAAAGTGACACATGACTCCATAAAAGCAACACACAAAAAATGCGTTACGCAGGAACTGGACAATTCCGGAGACGCGTTAAAACATGGGCACTTAGACCATCTCAAGGATATCGCCCATGGACTGGACGGCGTTGTTATCGGGGCAGGGCCATCCCTGGGAAATGGCTTTGACACGCTTAAAGAGTGTAACGGCCGCGCCCTACTGTGCGCTGCCCTTCAAGCACTTCCCACGTTGTATACAGGTGGTGTCAAGCCTGATCTCGTCATGTTGATAGACCAGGAGGAGGCCCATCATCACATCTACGAGAAGATACCTTCCGAATGGCTCGCGAATATCCCATTGGTCTATCTCGTTTGCGCTCATAAAGGGGTTGTAGATCGATATCCCGGCACAAAAGTGCCGTGCTGGACAGATGGCGGTGTGGCTGCCACCCTTTTCCCTGAGGCATTTGCCATCAATCCGGAGGGGAACGTCGCTGTTGCGTTAACAAAGATACTTCATTTTTTCGGGTTAAACCGCATTTTCTTCGTGGGCCAGGATTTTGGATGGACCGATGACAAATCACACGCCGCCGGGCACCATGCGGCGGACGCAAATATCCATCACGAGACGTTTAACATCAAATTCGGAGAAGAGGAAATCTCCGGGAAAACAACGACACAATACGTCGCGGCCTGGCAGTCCCTGAGAGGGTATATCAGCCAAAACAAAATACCGGCCTTTAACCTTTACGGGGAAGGGCTCCCGATACTCGAAGCCGAAACAGTGGACCATGAATCGATGTTGACCTTGCTTTCCGATGCGGCAAATGAAAAAATCTCCGGTTTTTTGCGCCATCTCTCCGTCAGCAAACCAGTGGAGGGGTTCAGGTACAAACCCCAGAGAAAGGAACTGCTGCGTGACCTGCGCAAGGACATACAACGAATGGAGAAATATGGACTCTCTTTGCAGGGGAACCGAACCAGGATTTCTAATCTGATGCTGAAACTCCGGAATGATTTTCGCGGGGCTGCCCGTAAGAACAGTTACATAGTTGATTTAATGCTGGAAATGGAAGAAATCATTAAAGATGCAAATTATGACCGTGACGACATCAGAAAGGCCGACAGGATCGTAAAGGAAGCTGGAAAACGGCTTGAATATTTTGACAAAATCGTAACCGGTCTGGGGGAGCAGTAGGACACAACCACCTGCCCCGGAAACAGCAAGGGCGGCTCGAATTCCGGCCGCCCCTGCTCCTCCAAAAACCAAAACACCTGTTCTTAAAAAGTGCTCATCAATTTGTTAACCATTTCAAATGAAATCGCGCGATAGAGATTTTTTCATACGGGTGTCTCTCACCATTCTCATAAAGGACAAAAATGGTCCCATCCGCTGAAACCGCCATCGAAGAATATGCCGCAGGTCCCTCATGGATGACTTTTGACACCGGCCAGGTTCTGCCACTGTCGAGACTCAAACGAACAGTGAGGTTTTTCCTTTCATCACTGGCCGGGTTGCTAAAGAGAATCAAGTCCTTTCCTGCTGACAGTTTCTTTGGAAAACCTGCCATACCGGCGTTGCAGCCGCCACCTGTGGGTTCAATCAGCGTATGGTCCACCGCAAAATCCTCAAAAGTCTCTCCCCCATCATAACTCCGGGCAATACGGCGCTTTCCGTCTAAAAAATAGGCCCGCGAATTGAAATAAATCGTTCCGTCAGACAACTCCGCGAGACACCCTTCACCGGTTCCCACCTGCACCGGCCCACCGGTTTGCCAGGTTTTGCCGTGGTCATCACTGTAAAGGGTGCAGTTATAGTGATGATTCTGAAGGGTATGGAGTTCTTCGCCCGGTTTGTGTTGAAATCGAGCGGGCACCAGAAGTCGTCCATAATGAGGGCCGAAACACAGGACAACACCGGGCGAGGACCCATGGCTGTGTCCGCGGCACCCAGCATCATCAGGATGAATGATCATCCTTTCATGTACCCAGGTTTTCCCCTCGTCTCTGCTGACGGCCATGAAGTCTCCGCTTTCAACAGGGCTATTTTCTATTCGAACATCGGCATAATCAACACGGGGGTTTCTGCTATAAGAAACCAGAGCCGTCCCATTGCCACTATCCAGACTTGCCGTTCCTATGGCAGCATCCCAACCCTCTTTGGCAAAGAGGTCCTTGATGGGTTCCCAATTCTGTCCGCCATCCGCGCTTCGGCGCATCACCAGATGGACCTCCTTGGCGCCATCAGCGGCTGTATCCATGCGTCGATTGGCGAAACATAACACTGCACCCTCGTTGGAAACACATATGGAAGGAATTCGATAATGGCTACGTCCCGTGGCAACAAAAAGATCTTTTTTCTCGATGATGGACCCTCCAAAGCATAAAAGTCTCGAGATTGTGATTAGCATGAAACACGTCATACCCACCAGCACAGCCGGGCGTTTAGCGATAGAATTATTTAATCGCCGGGGTCGGTACCACATGGATGTTAACCGTCGTTTTCATGTATGGCATCTTTAAATCCAAACGACTTTTTTTAAACTTGAATAGTTGGGTGAGATAGTAGGCTCGGGATTTATTGAAAATATGCGGGTACGCCTTTAAAAGGCCAATGAACTCTTTCAAAGTCGCGACCCTGAAAAAAAACTGACAGAATCCGACAGGCGTTAGCAAGGCCTTGAACTGCTCATGTCGGCTAAGCACGTGCTGCATGATCGCCTGCCTGAAGTCATCATGGGGCGGGTGTTTTGAAAGGTCTCCGACTGAATTGATGGCTCCCAGCACGGGATGGCTACCAAAGTTGTTGCCCCCATGGCGGCGATAGCAGCCATGAATGGTCGGAATGAGCAAGGAACCGCCCAGCAGGTTCGCGAAATTGGCAAGATAGTAGTCTACACAAATTTTGAAAATGGAATCATTATCGGGCAAGATGAGGTTTACCATGTCTGACCTGAATACGATAGAACTGGAGGTTGCCCATATCCAGAATCCACGCTGAAAGGTGGCTCTGGATATTAGTGTCAGCGCTCCCTTGGCCTGGTGGTCGGCATGGTCGCCGCTGATAACAGCGCCCTTGCCGTCAATCTGATACTGATTACTACTGGTGAATGCAACCGGATAACTGCCCAGATGATGCTCAACATGGGTCCGTAAAAAATCATCCAACAGTATATCATCGGAATCAAGCATCATAACAAATTCACCTGTCGATACCCTGAACCCTTCCATGAATGCCGACAGCTGGCCCCCGTTTGTCTTTCGTTCTATTACCCGGAATTGACCTGAAGGTATCTCCTCCTCTTCAATAAATCTCCATATGCGTTCCCGGGAGTCATCCGTAGACAGATCGTCCACAACAATGCACTCCCAATTATGATAAGACTGACGGACCACCGAGCAGAGCGTCTGAACGATAAATCGTGAATAATTATAATTGGGGATAATGATCGATACTTTGGGGAATGACAAGTCATCGTCCTCAAGCCTGCGGTCATTAAAAGGGGACGTGAATGGGGGAAGAATGGCGTACGGCATGTATCGCTCCTGCATTGCTAGGGAACTTTCATTACCCAGTTTGCATCGTCCATTTCTACGATTTTTGTCTGATGTCGAATATAATGGATTGGATCATCAACGGTAGTATCCTGTTCCACAGGCACAGCCTCTTCGGCACTGAACAGCGAGACATAGTCACCATGAAAACCGTCGCAGATACGTTTCAGGCTGCACCGGCCGCACACCGATCCATATTGATATCCACAATGTTCTTGGGCACGTATGATCGCACTATGGCGATATTCATCCACACGCGAAATGGTGGGATCTTGCAGATACCCACCCTGTTTCTGATAACGTAGGGAACGGTAATTAGCCTGACGCAGGGTAATGGTTTCCTGTAAATGGCCATCGCGGCGGCGTTGGGACGATTCACCCGACCAGGACCAGGATGCAAAATCCCACTCATGCAAATCATAGGGAAGTTGCTGAAAGTTGTAAAGATGTTTGCGATAATTCTCTGGAACCATGCATAGAGGGAAATAGCGTACATTAGCTTCGATACCACATTCATTTAGGATGTCCAATGCCGCAACAAGCGGCCCAGAAATTTCGCGGTAAGTCGGAACAATTCCGTTGGAGCGTCTTTTAGTCTGCTGGTCCTCGAACGGATTGAAAGCGATAAAATTGAGCACCCGAGCACCTGAGTCTATAGCCAACCTGGCGATGTTTTCAAGATGCTGCAAAACCGGTTTTGCAAGCACACAATTGAATCGGAAGGGAATCGAACAGGCCTTCAGGTTTTCCAAAGCCACCATCTGCCGATCATGCGCCCCAACAACACCGCTGAGCCGGTCATAGTCGCTGCCCAAACCATGAACACTGATCAACAGGTCCCTGAGCCCTGCATGCTTGAGAGATCGACACAATTCCCTGCCATCCAGTTCAAGGGCGTTGGTGATCAATGTTGGTTTAAGGCAAATATCTCTACAGTGCTCAAGTAGCGGAATGATGTCAGTGAAAAGTGTCGGTTCACCACCCTGAATGTCCACAGCGTTGTTGTAATATACCTTACGCAAGGTAGAGCAGATGCTCTTGGCCTTTTCAAGAGACATGAAGGGATGATCCGGATGATCTTTCATTTTGATTCGTTCGCGGAAATAGCAGAAGACACAGCGCAAATTACACGTCTGCCCCAACCAGACAACACCGCGACGAGTCAAGACCCGCTGTGTTGTTGCCAAGTAGTCTTTGCTATTATCGTGCATCGATTTTCTCGTTCAGTTTTATGATATAGCGTTGAATCGAACCTGAATGGTCATCCGACAGTCCGTCTAACGCCTTTTCCAGTTCGTTCCGTGCATCCTTCAGCATCCCCTTCTCAAAATACACTTGACCACGTTTATAGTGGATTCCAATGGCTTTTGGGGACGACCGTTCCAGATCCTCAAGCACCTGCAAACTGGCAGCGTAATCCCCTTTGTAACGCAGGATATCGCTCAAATTCAGTCGGATGTCGTCCCGTGTTGGGTCAAGTTTCAAAGCTTGGCAAAATGCCTGCTCACCCATTTCATACGCTTTAAAGGATGCGCATGCCCCTCCAATTTCCTGAAATTCCTCAACCGTCTGAGCAAGGGGGTATAGGATTCGTCGAAGGACCAGCGAGGGGTCGGCATAGGGAAAGCTGTCAATCTTATTTCGAAGGAAACGTGCCATGGAAATGACAAAATGGCGGACCTCGGAGTTGTCTCTCAGCCCGGATATCATTGCAGCGGCCTCATCGACGCACCCTGATGACAATAAGAATAGCATCTTCCTAAAAAGCAGCAAAGGGTGACCTTTCGCCAGCTTCAAAGCTTTTCCTAAAAAAGCGAGCGCCTTCCCGTAATCGCCGGAATATCCAGCCTCCAAAGCATGCTGGTAGGGTCTAAAATAGGCGTCTTTCGGCAGCAGAGGCTCAGTCGCACCAACCCAGTACGGCAGAGGAAAAGGCTTGTCACTCATACCAAAAGCGTAATCAAAGGCGTCAAAAAGAGAGTCTTTGGAGAAAGAGTTCATGAACCGAGCTATAGTCGATCTAAAGTCGTCTTCGCAGACGAGCATTTTCTCTAAAGAATGCTTGAAGTCGTCCTGATTCCCATGTTTAAAAACCAATCCCAATTTCGCATTCAAGGTTCTTCGCGCCATAAGACCGTTGTCAGGAACAAGACAGGGTTTGCCGTGTTCGAGTGCAAGCAGGTGGATTCCGGAAGAACCGTAGTGGGCATCGTAGGGTAGTGCGGCAAATTGGACGCTGGGATGGCTCAACAGCAGATCAAAAAGCCGGCCATCCACAAACCCGAAGTTCGCATGTAGTCTGCCTTGGGCAAAAAGGTCATCTATGGTAGTGTCGATGCGCGGATCGTTGGCAGCCGAAGGGACACGGGAACCAACAATGGCATAGCTAAGATCGGGAAAATCCCTGGCAAGGTCAAGCAGGGAAAGTGCGTTTTTCCGATCATCGAACTTACCGATGATCGGAAGCACATAGCCGCCTGTCTTATCAAGGAAACGCACGAGGGCCTCTGCTCCAAGAACGGGGCTATCCTCTATCCCGCGGGAGTCTGAAAATTGCCGATAGGGGTCAGGCAGATAGGCGAGGTATCGTTGCTCCGGGTCTTCATTGACAATCTGGAATTCGTCGACCGTGAAAAGTCGAGTGAAGGGTCCCCGGTTCTGAATGAGCCAACGCAGACGCCAGGAGTATATCTCGTCGAATCCTGTATATCTGCTGCGGTTTCCAAGCGTAACGATGCCGTATGTGGGCGTAGTAAATTGGTTATCCGCTACCTCGAACGTGTGATTGAAGATAAAGTCATCCGTGTTTATAAGCGCGGTGATACGCGGCTGAAGCCTCTTTTGGAGGGCATAAAGGACATCAATCTGTCCGGCAGTTCGATCTTCGTTAAACAGTTCACGCACGATAGTTGCATCATCAGTGGTCGAAAGGTTGTAGCCCAGCAACTCTTCCGCGTCCAGGAATTCTACGGCGGGGTTATCCCTGTGCCATTGGTGATAAACAGTGTTCCGCGGGCCGCAGAAGGTCACGCCGAGCCCCCTGGATTCCGCCCATAGGGTAAGATTGTGGGCGTAAATCAGGAAGTGCCCGACAGTGCGAACAACGTATATAAGCAACTCATCCTTCATATCGGCCGTCAAATATGCGGATTTCGCTCCAAATTCACAATCTGCCAACCCCTATACGTAAACGCCTTGTGCGTTAATGCATCGATAGGCTGCTTGAATATAGCCACCATCAGCAATGCGTAGTCCCGTTCTCCGGACTCACATTGAGCGTCGCAGGCTGCAATGTTGTCACGGATCTGTCTGAATATTTCATTGTTGGGATCAGCCTTTTCAAATTCACATCCCCGGATATAGTGGTCATTGAGGCCTTTGAAGACGATCTGCGGCAGATTGAGCCCAAAGGCTAGCTTTTCCAGTTCCCTCCGGGATACAGTGTAGACGTAGTTACCGCATCCTTCGTAGCTGTTTCTGTAACACTTAGCAAATCTTTCGCTCTTCTCTTGATAGTACTTTTGGAGCTTATTCAAGGAAGGATAGTAGTCGTTCGGCTCAATAAGAAAGACCGCGTGGCGGGCCACACGCAACATCTCATACAAAGCAAGATAGGGTCTGGGAAAGTGGTGGAAAGATTCTTTGCAAAAAACAAAATCATAGCTCCTGTCATCAAGGGTCAAATGTTCGGCATTTTCGACACTGTAGTCTTTGATATAACCGCGCTTTTTTGCTTCGCGTAGCAGATGTTCACTGATGTCCGTAGCCATGACATTCGAAAAACCCTTTTTGCGAATACGTATGGAGTCCAAACCCCATCGGCCATCACCAACTGTCAGCCAGGATGCGTCGGTTCTGTGGGTCAGACAGTCGATGCATTCATACATCCGTGCATGCCGCCAGTAATCGGCGGTTGTCTCGTCAAACCAACTCTGAGAGATGCGGATACGGTTCTCATCCAAAAGCTCGTTTTCCATATGGCTGGCGTGCCGCAGGTAGCTCTGTTCTATAAATTTCATGACTTGCTCCGGGAAATGATTTCTCGCATGTTTTCCATTGCACTGGTCTTAACATGAAACGGAGCATCATATTCAAGGCGCGCTATGGGAAGGGAACCATTGATTGGAAAAGAATCGTATGGCGACAACTCTCCGTCGCCGTGGGTCGCAAGGTAGTTGGGAGAGAGACCGTCACATAACTCAATTGCTGCACAAGAACCACATGCTTCGGGGAACACCTTGAGATTGTCGCCCCGTGTGGCGATGATTTGCCATCCGTTCTCAAGTGTCTTCTCTTCTCGGCGAAAGGCATACGTATGCTCCATGGAAATGGGTTCAGCACAGTACTCTGGCGACTTCTCGTAGTTACACGCCCGGTTACGCCATTCAAAGGGATCATAGAAAACACCGGCTAGGCCGACAATATGCTTCTCAAGCCCTTTCATCACGCAGTAGGGTGCGTAGCGGATGTTGACGGCTATACCTGCGGCTTCCATCCTTTGGACAGCTTTCTCAATAAAAGGCCGGACGACATCGTAGCGCGGCTGCATCCGGATGCTTTTCTTATATTCTAACCAACCGTGGTAGGCATTGAACATGATAAAGTTGTGAATATAGACACCATGATTGCATACCAATGTCGCAATATTCAGAAGGTCATCCCGGTTCCCCTCGAAAACCACAGTGTTGATTCCATACTGGAAGCCCTTACGATCGAGGTACTCCATGGCGGTAGTGAGTTTTTTCAACGACCCGTTGGTAAATGCGTTGAAAGAACGAGGGTCCGCACTGTGCAGAGAAAAGAGTACATCAGTCAATCCGGCATCTACAAGTCTGTACAGCAGGGAGCGACCATCGAAAGTTTTTTGCATCAGGAATTGTCCAAGAGTAATCAACCGGCCGGCAAGACCTAAATTCATACAACCATGTCGAACGATGCTCACAATACCGGGATGCAAAGAAGGCTCACCACCAGTTATGTCGAAGTGGCGGTATCCGTTGCATGCAAACAGATCGAGAATTCGTTTGTTGTCCTCGGCGGAGCGGAAGCCGCCTTTACGAAGCGCCTGGTAATCGTGTTGGCCATTGTAGTCACGGTAATAGCAGAACAGGCAAGAATGCAAGCACTTGAGCCCTGTGTCCAGAACAGCCCCCTGACTGGGATTGCCCGCCGGATGAAGATAGTGCTCGGTATCCATGCCGTCCCCCCTATTCCCTGGTTTGATCAGCTAAACGCCGGGCACTGAGCGTCAATTCTTTGGACTCCTCCAGCAGTTGGTCCCAGTTGGCAGGGGAATGGATAGCAACTTTGCGCGCCTTATCGTGGTAGCGGACAGCCATGAGCGCTTTGGGAATATGACAAAACCTGGCACCATTTTCGGCGAATCGAAGAAACAACTCGTGGTCGTGGGCCAGCAAGCCCTGCTCATAGTAACCAAAACGGTCGTGCAATTCACGACGGTACAGCTTTGAAACGCCGCAGAAATACCAATCGCAAAACGATCTTTCAAAGCTGTAAGCAGGCAGGGAAAATCGCCTTAACACATTACCCGGATCATCAACAATGAGCATATCGGAGAAAACAAAGTCATACCCCTCTTCCAAGGCGAAGACCAGATCCGCGAACATGGAGGGGTAGCAATAGTTGTCCGAGGGGATATAAGTGCAGTACTTTCCGTGGCAAGCTTTGAATCCGATATTCAGGGCGCAAGGCAGGCCCTTGTTTTTTTGGTTGGTAATAACCTCTATAGAACGTCCATTCGTCTGATACCGTTTGTGCTGGGTGCGCTCAATGATGTTGTCATCCTCATTGTAATAGCTCGCGTAGGAAGTACTAGCCGAATTAACATCCTTGAGAAAAGCTTCCACCACGTCGGCGCTGTTGTCCGTGCTCCCGTCATTGACCAGAACAATTTCCAGTTTCCCGACAAAATCCTGAAACCAGATGGAATCGAGGCAGGGACGTATGTATGGCGCCTGGTTATAGGTGGGAACCACAACGGAAACGGTCATTTACTGCTTCCCAACTTTCCGTTGAGGCGGTCGGCGATTCTCTTTCGGTATTCCATCTCACCATCCACTTCATCCATATACCAGTTGCAGTGTGGATTCCAGCTCTCGACCCGTCTGCCAGTGTAGAGTTGCGTATAACCCTTGGCCACACGGGGTGAGCAAATTCTTTTGAGGGCTTTCAGGTTGGCGGGGCTAACGTCGTCGATATTGTCGACACTGGGGCGACGTTCCAGAGGAATAGCACAACCACACCTAGGACATGCACGGTTTTTCTGCTCGGCGAAGTCATCGACGCCACGTTTCCACCAGTCCGGTTCCACTGGCCATCCGCCAGGGCCGTCGAAGAGCATATCAAACGAGGCCGCCACTTCGCAGAAGAAGGCACCCTTGGGAGTGATGGATGCGGACCACATATTCTGAACCCAGCAGTTGTCGATGAGTTCCCACATCTCGTCCTTGTCTTTGACCGCATCTTCGGCCGCGACAAGTACCGGCTGGTGAAGGATGTTTTTGGCTGTGTGGTCGTTGAAATACTGCGTGCCAAATACCTCCTTAATAATCGAACCGTACTTGTTGCCCTTGGGGATGGTGGACCAGAGGCCGCGTTGTTTCGGGTTCGGCAGTTTTTCTGCCATGTACCTGGCCATTTCTTCGAAATTCGGGTGCAGGAGAGGTTCTCCGCCAATCATACCTACAATGCCTGGGAAATCGGCGAGGGAGTCGACGGCATTACAGAAAGTGTCAAAATCCATAAAAAACGGTTTACGGTGATGGCCAATGAGTCGAGTGCAGTTGGAACAACTGTTCACACAGGCATTGGTCACGTCAATCTGGATAATTTCCATCTCATACAGCGGTCTCATTGATCAATCCTTTATCTGTATTGAAGAAACCAATACCAGGTCCTGGCGAGTCCCTCTTCAAGGGGCATGGCTGGGGAAAACCCGAGAGCTTCTTTCGCCGTGATGCCTGACCAGACAGTGGTATCCGGGATTCATTGAATTCTTTTATGATCTCCACGCAATTATGTGCCGGCATCCGGTTGCATGGCCACCTCACATATCGTGGGACTGTGACATATCACGCAGAACCCAGCTTCGGCAAAGGCTGCTTTCAAACCGTCATCGCGGTCAACGCAGGGCCTGTCGAAGCGCAATTCTCCCCTCCCCCCCGGAGCAAGGTGGTCTGACAGGAGGCCTGCTAAACGAGTCAGGCTTTCAAAAGTCGTGTGACTGGCCAGGGAGATACACACGAAATCAACCTGCCTCTTTGCGAAATAGTATTCCCACAGTTCCTCGTTCAAAGGGTCCATAGGTAAAGTGATTAGGCCCTTCCCGGACGCATTTTCACCGATGGACACGCGCAACTCACTTTTATTATCCACGAGAAAAATGCGCGCCTTGGCATGGTTGGGATTTATGGCAACCGCTTGCTTGAAGTGAGCAGTGGCCTCATCCTTTCGACCATTTTCCTTGAGCATTTCGCCATGCTTGAAATGGGCCCAGGCCTTCAGCCCTGCCGGGGTTCCATCCATGTTTTGCAGATTCACATAGATAGACATGGCACGATCGGTTAGGCCAATTTTATGACATTCCAGCCCCACCTGGTAGTATGCCTCGTAATCATCATTATCCTGAGAAAAGCGTTTGAGAATGACCAATGCAGCAGCCTCACTCTTTTCCCAGTTTTTCAGATCCCGATATAAATCCCTATGTAAACGCAACAGTTCCAAGTCCGGCTTCACGGCCTCGCAGTCTGTCAAGAAAGAATTGAGCATTTCCTTGGCCGGGAAGAAATTGGGATTTTCCCTCAGGACTCTCTTCAAAGCACGCCGAGCAATATCGACATGACCGCAACGAGAGGCGCATTTCGCCATATACCACAAAACACGCCAGTGATCACAACCCAGGCTTTCTGACCGGCAGAATTCGGCCACAGCGCGAGCATATTTGCCTCGATGCATGAGAGTCAGGCCGGACCACAGCCTAAGATACCCGTCGTCGGGATAATAATCACGGTATTCAAAGATACCGCCACCTGCAGTGGTCAAGACCGGCGAGGATGCGGCGATAAGACGGTCGGCCTCAAGAAGTTCGTCCACGCTCGTGGACGTTAGACTGGCCATAAACTGTGGAGAAGTATCCTCCAAGGATTTAGTGAAATAGTACGCCCCCTCTCGCCGTTCTTCTCGCAGAACCGCATCGATGAGTTTCACGGGCCTGATGGCATGGCTGCTGCCCTGTGGCACTCCGAAGGCCCGATAGCGCTTTTTTAAATTCATCATGTCTTCGTAAATCTCATTGGTTGCTCTTGCAGCATTTTTATCACCGTAAATCTGGAGTGCATATTCACGGGCGTTATTCCCCAGTCGCACACGCTCTTCCGGGTGATAGTAGAGGTGCTCAATGGCCTTGGCGTACTCTGCACACGAATGGGTAACATAACCTGTAAAATTGTCCATCACAAGCCTGGCCGCCCCACCGGTGTTCAGAATAACTGCTGGGATCCCTGCATAGGCCACTTCCTGCAGAATAAGTTCACCCGATGCGTAGTTGTCCTCGCACAAAGGGTAGCCGAAAACATCTGTCATTGCTAGGATCGACCGGATATCCTCAGTTTCCTTTCGAAAATCAAATCGGTCTTGAATGCAGAAACCCACTGCCTGCCGCTGAATGGCCTGGGTGGCGTCGCCAGGTCCGCATACGATAAACCGGGCATCGTCCACGCGCATCTCGCTGCAGAAACTGACAAATTCCGGGTGCATCTTGGAAAAGCTGACGGTGCCGATATAGGTAATATTAAATCCGTCGTGGGGTTTGGGTCTGATCCCCTCGATGCGCGAGAAATCGGCCGCTTCATTGATCATCCGCACCTTGGTCAACCGCTCCTCTCCAGGCAATTCGGCAAAGACCGGAAGGTCATGGGCGAACGGGCCGGTTGTCTGTATCCGGTCGGCAAATTCCACGAGGTCACGTGTAATGACATGCGGAGGGAACATCCCGCCAATATTGAACTTTATCAACAGGCGCATGGGCGGCAGATCGGAGCGCAGCAGCTCATACAGCTGTGGTGAATTCCAGAAATGAACATGGACGATGTCGTGTTTCCTTATGGCGTCGATCAGGGCATGGTGGTCAGGTGCATTCACGGTTGGGAGGCCCACGCTGCTTGCCAGTTGCAGCGCTTCAGTGGTGGGGGGCAATACAGAAACCACAGTGTGGTCGGTCCCGCCTGTTTTGGCACATCGGTTTGCACAGGTGATGAGAGACCGGGCCGCGCCGCCCAGGGAAAGGCCTTTAATGATATGCAGTACAGTGGTCATATTTCCTTGACTATCCATTTAGACTGGTATTGAGTTTCAAAAACAGCACATTCCAATCTTCAACAAAAACCGGATGGTAACCACCCTTTTTGAGAAGATTCGCGCAAGCTTGGATGCGCCACTGGTAGTTGTCGTCCAAGGGGTTGTGCCCCTCGTCGAATTCCACGCAGAACATACGGATTTGTATGTCCTGGGCAAGGAACGATTCGATCACTTCGTATTCCGCCCCTTCGATATCGACCTTCAGCAGGTCGATATGGTCGTGGCCTAACCGCTTCATCATACCCATGAGGCTGACACATTCAGCCTCGAAATAGTCGTCCGTATGCTGCAGGTTGGCGATGGAATGGGAGACGTGGGCCGGATTGCGCGGGACATAGAAGCGCAAGAAGCCGGGCCGCGCTGCTAAACCGACGGGATGGAAAATCAGCCGGCCCACGGCCTCCTTGGAAAAGGGTTCGTACTTTCCGTAAAGATCAGAATGCAACACCGTCCCATTCATGTGCTTCACCAGGTTTTCATAGTGGGTAATGGCACGTGGCGTGGGGTCAATAACGTGAACTTCGCATCCGAATCGTTCCGAGACTGCACAGTCGAATGTGATGTCCTCGCCAGCACCGCTCAGATAACAGACGGAGTGCTCGCCCAGTATGTCCTCGGCAATGACCCAAGCGCCGTAGTTGGAGGTGTCGGTGCCGCCCAACCGGGCCAAGGAGTGGTTTCCTGGCGAGGTGAGTTTCAGGTTCCGAATGAACTGGATATTATCCGGACGAAGCGGTTTGGTAATTTTGGTGACCTGCGCCCCTTCGGTGTTGATCTGACCCCGAAGCAATTGGAGATTATGGTCAAAAGCAGCGTCATCGAGAGCACCTATTGTCGCCTTCGCCCTGTCCCACTGACCAAACTGGCAAAGGGCTGCTATTTTGCCTAATGACGCAGCTGCAAGGCCGTCCTCTTCCAATGCGTCAAAGCGGGCGTAAGCCCGCCAGGGATTCCCGGTCTCCAGAGCGCGCACACCCTGGTAAAAATTGCTAAGGTTTACATTCTGGGACTTTTCCCTGCCGCTGAACACGCTACGTTCAATGAACCGCTCGGCCGATGGCAAGGGTTTTGTTCCCGGGTGACCGAGCGGAAACCGCATGGGCTGAGTCGGAATACCTGACCGGCTGTCGATGTCCCCCTTGGTGTGGGTTGCTTCCCGGCCAAAGCCAATATTGGAGACAAGATTAACACCGGGAGTGGCGCACAAACCGTTGTTTTGCCAGCAAGCGTACATCCAGGCATATGCCCAGGAATTGAAGCCATCCCAAACGTCCTGGAATTTTTGCTCCCAGTGCTTGACGGCATTGGGGTTGGAAAGAATTTTAGAAAGCCACCCTTCTGTTTTGCGTTTGGGCCAGTCAGACATGGTGTTGTCGTAGAGCTGCCAGGCCCGCCGCCAAGTGGCCCACCCCCAGATCAGGGCGTATTTCGTAAAATAGTAGCTTGTATCGCGAGGGCGGAAGCCGTGGGCATTGTCCCCGGCGATAAGCATAACTTCCGGAGTGTTGCGGTATCGTTCAAGAAGCTCTGCGCAATACCGGAAGAATGTTGGATGCGGAAGGCAGTCATCTTCAAGGATAATCGCAGTCTCCACTTTTTCAAAGACCCATGTGAGCCCGGACGAAACACGTTCCCTCAGCCCCATGTTCGTTACGGCAAAGTCGGTCAGAATCTCGCAGTCCCAATCCACACGATCAAAAATAGCCCGAGTTTCCTCGCAGTGTTTCTCCTCTCCCGGCCTGGGGCCATCGGCCACTACCATCAGCTTGGATGGACGAGCAGCTCTCACCGCCTGGAAGACCGAGGCCGTAAGGTCTGGCCGCTTGTAAATCAGCATGCAGACGGGAATGTGAAAGGGTTCAGGCATGGGACCCGTTTGGATATGCATATTCCAATTTATCCAAGACAACCGGCTTTCCAAAAAATGTATTCATCGCCCTACACCAGAGTTCAAATGTTAACGCCCTATAAAAGATGCGGGATCCGCCCCAGCAAAAAGACCTTCAGCGCTTTCGCGGAAAACGTTGAAACCTGCATGTTTCAATGCATCCAGCAGCAATGGCACCTTATACGCCCTCAAACGTTCTCCGCCTCGAATAACGATCCGGCACACACCGCTCGTGCTTACGGCATTTCGAAGCATACGCCCCAAAGAAAAAAAATTGAGGTGGAAATCGTTGGGTTTTATTTCGAGCTGCAGATCATCGGCTGGCCGCCTATCGAAATAATAATCCCACTCTGAAATCTTGAAGATATTCATCGGGAGAGATATCCGATCTAGTTCTTCGCTTTCGTATCCAATGGCCACTTTCAGGGGCGAATCTTCAGAGAGACTACACAGTCGTGATCGAGAATGGTTGGGATTAATCGCCAATGTTTTCAAATACCAGCAGGCCGCATCCTCGGTCTTCCCTTGACGATCTAGACACTCGCCGATTTTGAACATTGCCCACTCTTTTTGCTGAACAGTTATTGTTTCTGCTTGAAGTATTTCCAACAGGGCCATGCGGGCGTCTTCCAGAAGGCCATAATTCATCAGACGCAACGCAAAGGTATAATATGTGGCGAGCGTTCCCGGAAGCCTTCTATACACATTTCTCGCCTTGTCAAGTATGCTTTCGACCTCTCCAAAACAGAGAAGCAGGTTCAACTTGGGCCAACCGTCCAGCAACGGTGCCGCCAGGTTGTAATAATCCGGATCATTCCATACAGCGCGAAATGCACCCGAATCGTATCTCTCACGCCATTTGTTAAAAAGGTGGCGTGAATCGGCATCAAGTTTGGCTGAATCGTTCGCCCTTTGGCTGTCTTCATGGTAGTAGTGAACGATATTTGCTCCGGGACAAGGTGCAACACGCAAACCCCTGTCCCATATTTTCATAGCAAGATCGGGATCCCAAGAGAACTTTTTGAAAGCTGTATCAATGTAGCCTACGGATTCGAGCAATGAGCGTCGTAAGAAACCAAAATTTGCATAGATGACTGGAAATTCCCATGCTGCACGGATGACAAAGGTATCCAGAGCTTTTCCCGAACGAGAGTTGGGAAAAGCCCCCATGCCCACATTGCTGTTTTTCGGGTCGGTCATGAAGGTGAGCATGCGCTTGAACGCACCGGGCATAACCTTGATGTCGTCGTTCAACCAGCATACCCACTCGCCCTTGGCTGCACGCAGGGCCATGTCAAAGGCACTGGCTGTGCCTTTGAGTTCTGTCTCCGTAAGGAGTCTGACGTTGGGGAGGCTTCGCAAATATTCCGGGGTGCCGTCGGTGGACTGACCGTCCACCACTACGACTTCATAATCACCGATCCCATCCATTTCTTCCAGTATGGATGCCATGGTTTTCTTCAGCAAATCAAGGCGGTTCATGGTTGGAAAGACAATGGATATAAGCGGTCGCTTTAAATATTCCGACCGTTTTTTCCGGTCGAGAAATTCCCGGTCGGCAAAAATAAAGGTACTGCACGTCTTGGCATACAGGGTGTACCCTTTCTCATTCATGAAACAGTAGATTGGATTGTCAGCCAACGCATCCAATGAATAGCCCAGACACTCCACAAGGACAACGAGGGATCTATATATCTCCCAGTCGTTGGACCGCAACACCTGCAAATCATGCCCTTCCGTATCCACACTGAGAAAATCAATGGTATTCCCCTGAAGATGCGACGCAAGAATATTTGCCAGTGTGTCCACAAGGACATACCGGGTTCCCAAGGATTGGATGGTTCCCCAGGAATGAACCAGTTCAGCGCGCTCCACATCAAAGGTGTTCAGCGCAGGATCACCAAAGCAATTGAGGAAAAAATGATCCGGCGCCTCCGAGACACCCATCTCCAGGTTGGTATCTTGAGGGCGGGCCTCATCGAAAAGTTTCTTGAATCCGGGGTTGGGATCTATGTTGATGCCCGCCCAGCCGAATTGCTGGCTGAGAAGGTTGGTGTTTGAAAAACGGGTAGGGTGGTGCGCGCCTACGTCGACATAAACACCATTGCGGAAAACCTTCCCTCCCGGTTCGGAAAAGAGTTTGGCAAGGATCAGGTCTTCACCTTCCTGCGAATAGCTTGTCATGGTCACTTGGTCATATTTGGTGTAGTCGTACATCGATTGCGTTCTTACTCCTTGTCTCGCGGATCTGTCAATTTATCCCAATTTAAGCAGGTCTATTTCAGACCGGACCTTGACACGACTTTTCCGCCCGAGTTCAATACCCTGAATCCCGGGGCAATCTGGAAAGCGATAGAAATCACTGATGCGGTCCTGCGTCATGGCAAGAAGAGCGCCATCAACTTCATAAACCGATGGGAAATCCTGCCGCCCGGAAACTAACAGACCGTTTTTAGATAGGATTCTCTGTCCGGTTTTCGCATTGATCTCCCAACCTCCGTTTTCGAGTACAAACGGCGAGAAACGTGTTGCATGACGTCCGTCCCCCACTCGCAGTACGACCAGAAAAAATCCATCCACGGCTTGTTCCTGAAAAAAAGCGACCTGTCTGAATAATCCGCTGTCTGTAGGGACCTCTTCCTGCTGGGGGGAACATCCCTCAGGAATCACCCATCTTTCGTCACAGGGTTGATCATCGATTGCGCCATTGGAAATTCGATAGGTGGAAATGTAGTATGTTTCTTGAGGATGTAGTTGCCCATAGATAGTGTACCTGTTTTTACCGTCAGGTTGAACTAGCAGGACGGTTTCTTTGAGGTGCTGGTAGAAAGGAAGAAACGTGGGGATGTCCCCTTCCTGAAGCCTGATGTCCTCTGCAGCAATAAGTCTCCTGGCTGAATTTGGGCCATCGTGCCATAGCCAGATTCCATCGTGGCCGGGCACCAGGGTTTCAAGATCTGCGGGTTCGCAAAATAGGTCCAGACCGGAACCCTTTTGGATATATGCGGATTTTTTTCCGAAGATTGGGTGTATGCCGCATTGTTCCCAGTTGAAAAAAAAAGGGAAAGAGGCTACCGTCGTTGTTGGAAGCTGGCCCTCCAGGCGATCAAGAAATGAAGTGTCCGGACCTATGTGCGTTTCCGTGAAAGCCCTCTCCAGGGGAACGTCGAATTGAACAGGATGATCCTGAGGCTCCAAAATGCTGACGAGTATGGAGTTGTCTCTTTCGGCTTTGGTCATAGCCTGTTCCACCTCGTCATGGCGCACGCCTAAATGACGGTAATCCAGTAGCACCACTCCGCCGGTCAGTATCCTCGCACGCTCGCAATATTCAGTGGCAGGGAGGGCGCCGGCAGGCAGCGGGCCGGGGTTCAGATCGGCCTCTTTTTCCATACACGCAATCCGCAGACCAAGCCCTTCAGCATAATGTGAAATCAATTGGTTATTTGTGCACACGATGACCTGCCATCCTTTTTTCCCCATCATCGTCTGCGCTACCGCTAAAAGAGGAGCTTTTTTCCGAATAAGAATGGAAAGAAAATTACCCTCGTCTATTGCCGAAGGAAAGATCGGATAGATAATTGTGTTCATACCGCCTCGAAACTGAATAACCGCTTGTCCATGACCCTGCGGGCCAATTCGAGGTCATGAAATTCGTCGATGTCGATAAGGCTGACCGGATCATGTATCGGATGGATGTAGAAGCCCAAAAAATTGTTGGCAGGAAATATCCTGAACGCCTCAAGAAGGCCGTATTTACGATATGCCGTTGTCTTTTTGCCGGCTGGCGGATTTTGCTGTCTGGTCTGAGTGAGACCACCATCTGCCGAGCGTGTGACATAAATTCGGTCTTCAGGCACAACCAGCCGGGCAGTGATTGCGGCGCGGTATCCTTGATTGATCTTAGACATAAACAGGTCGACAATGCCGGCAGGTCGAAACGGATGAGTGGGATACATGATCATCACAACGTCCGGCCCGTATCCTTCCTGCTCCTGCAGAGTCTCGAGCGCATGCTCCACGGCTTCCCCGATCAGGGATTGGCAACCGGAGATCTCGCCGGGCCGCATGAAGGGAATCTCTGCCCCGTATTCTTTTGAAACGGCTGCTATTTTCTCATCGTCAGTGGAAACAATGACCCGGTCGACGTTGCTGGATGCTCGTGCGGTTTCAATGGTATGGGCGATGAGCGGTTTACCGCACAAATCCTGAATATTCTTGGATCGGATACCCTGAGACCCCCCTCTGGCGGGGATGATGGCAAGTGTTTTTAAATAGTCGCTCATAGACTGTAGCCTTTGGGGGTGACAATTAGTCGTTATCGTCGTTAATCGACTCGATTCCACCCACTGGGGCCGGGCGTAGCAAGCCTCTGAGCAAGTCGATGTTTGCCTTGAAATATATTGAGGTAGACCATGTATAGTTGTTAATGGGGCCAAATCCATTGAAATCCATACGGCAGAACCCTTTCTCAGCCAATATTTGATGGGGCGTATCGTACCAGTCGGCATTATCGAGAATAATCAGTCCGCCGGGTACCAGATGATCCGGGGCTTTATAGGCGCAAGCCACACGCCAGCGGCCATCAATGGCGATGATATCGAACAGAGTGTTATGTTCGGCGATGCATCCGACGTATGCCACCTTTTCCCGCCGGTGATGGATGAAAAGGTTGTCAGGTTTGTCCACATCAATTTCCGATATCCATTCAGAGTTATCTTCGACACTGTTAACGGATGCAGCTCGTTCGGCCCAATACAGCGATGAATGTCCGCAGCCATATTCGAAGACGTAACGCTTCGCCACGGGTAGCTGATTTAGAAATTCGATGGCCGGATATGTGTACCAGGGAAGGGGCGATCCGTCCGCCCTGACCGGACGCATCGACTCCATGCTCTGTTGTTGACCCAAGTCCTTGCTGAGGATACGCAGGTTCTTTTCAAGCTTGATTTTTACAGCCGGATTAATGATTCAAACCTCGAAAACGTGAAGGAAGGAGGGATCAGCATACAGGACCCAATTGCCCTGATGGCTTTGGACATTACAAATGCTTCCGCCCCTGGCCGGGAAAAGTGTGTAATGACAGAGAACTTTTTCATGCGAGAGCATTTTGTAGAGAAAAGAGATTCTGGGAATGACTGATATATCGTTTTTCCAGAGAGCCCTTTGTCCGATGCCATACAGGTATTCGCTTCCAGGGTGCTGATCCAGGGCGATCAGGTGCAACGGCTCTGTTTCAATTTCCTGTGTGAAAGATTCAGTTTTCAAATCGTACCCAAATCGGCCATTGATGGATAAATAGAAGAGGTGTACACTGTTATCTACCAATGCGTAGTTCGTCATCCCCCGAGTATGTTCACCTCCGATGACCCGATCAAGGGCAAAATTGTCTTTTTTCAGGATGTAGATTGCTCGTGGAGAGTAGCAATGCAAGTATAGATGAGCATCATCCTGTTGCAGAAAATTGGAGATAGGCATAGGCATGCCATCAGCCTGGGGAATTTCTTGACTAACGGTCACACGTCCGTCGGGTGCCATAATAAGCATAATGCTTTTGCCTGACTGGAGAGAAAGGGCGTAAAGACAATTTCGATCTTCATCAAATGTCAGGCCGGAAATCCAAATGTCTTCATGAAGGACATCGACACATCCGGTTCCCGGGAAGCAGCGAAGTAGACATCCATTTTTCCCATTGTCTTCAAAACACCCGACATAAAAGGAAGCGTCTGGTCCTATGGAAAGTACGCGAGGATGGCTCACCTCCTGGGACCAGGGAATTTCCACTCTATCGAAACGGAACTGTGCCCGCATGCATGAGGCCTGATGACCAACACGGTGGTCATTTCCAGCATGGTCAAGCAGCCGCGTGAATCGGAAAAATCCCGGGCTCAAAGCCAGACCTTCCCCACAAACTTTGATCGCCTCATGCAATTGACCGTTTCGCGCATAACGTTCAGCCTTGATGACAAGTTCTTGAACACGGCGTTCGTTGACAATCATTTCATATATTTCTGAGTCGTTTATTGAGGCAATTTCAGCTTCCAGGCATCCCACAATTTGCGCTGCCAGCCGGTCATGATTGTTCTCTCTAAGGAGACGGCTCGCGCTGAGACCTAGCGCAGCCCATAGAAGTTTATCAAATGGGCACAGCATATCCAAGAGCTTGGGAATAGCCTCAGAATTCGGACCGTCAACGAGATGGCGAAGAGCCTTGTCAGCCAAAATCGTTAAGGGATACAGATCTCTAATAAAGCTTGACGCACACCCCATTTCCTCGAAAACTGATTCGCGGACAGCATCGAAAACAAATTTTGGCGGAGACAGATAAAACGAGCTGTATGGATGGAGAGATGCCCTCAATTTGCTATCTGCATACTGCATCAAGGCTCTCAACTCCAGCGCCACCGTCTCAAGCGAAGAATCCGGCACCTTGCCACTTCTGCCCAGCTGGCGTATTCCTTCTGAAAACGCTGCAAGCCCGGCTTGCCAGCGAAGGTACTCTGTCGGTGAATGTGCAATTGATCGTTTCATTGTGCGTCAATGTCTGCAAATAATAACAGGTCAGCTAAACCGAAGGTTAATTTGAGGCATCAGTTACAATCTCTGCTACAGCTCTTCATAAACCCTCAAAAGGATGTTCAAAACCTGCTGTTCGGTCCAGTTTTGTTCCATAAATCTGCGACTCTTCATGCCGATACTGTTTCGCAGCACACCATCCCCGATCAACTTCTCAATCCGATCTTCCAATTCATCCCGATTTCTCGCAATAACCCACGGTACATCTTCACAGCCGATGAACTCCCTAATGTGTTTGAGATTCCATTCATCCAGCCCCGCAATAACCGGCTTCCCCTGACTGAGGGACTCCAGAGAGGAGACACCATAGTAACCCTGCATATGGTCGAAATGGATATCACACCTCTGCTTTATTCTGAGGCATTCCTCATGGCGCGTGTTGGCTATGACGATCCCTTCAACGTTTCCATATTTCCGTTCCAAAGAAGCCATGATGACCTCAAATTCAGCCGTGTTTTTGAGATCCTTTCGGGTAGGCGCCTGGCAGACCCGGACTCTTTTTTCCGTTTCAATCGAACGAGGCCGGTAGTTGGGAGCGTTTATTGGAACCAGGTTGGGCTGCCAAACAGCCTCAGGCAACAGCTTCAGAAGATCCGGGGTGCTGACCAAGACTCTTCTTTTCAGGCGATGATATTTTTCACGGTATTTGTCCGGATGACTTCGAAAATCAGGGTGACCATGATGGTGATGCAGTATGGCTTTCCCGGCGATGAATTCTTTTGCCCTTACAGGCCCGAGCTCAGTATTCTCATCGGCAAGGAGATGAAAGTGCAGGATGTCGGCCTTTTTGAGCAGTTCAGATATTTCTCCAAACCCCTCTTCATCAAGGACGGGTACGTGCAAATCTTTTTCAGTGCCAAAATTATACCGGGTAGTCGTCGTGATAAGGCGACATGCGTGCTCAGTGTAGCGGTTAATGGCATTGGTAAACGCAATACCCATACCGGCGGGATCGTTTTCAGTTATCATTAAAATGTTCATTTAACGTTGATTACCGGGATTATGCCGATCGATCTGTATTTACAATCTGCGTTCACAGCTCCGCCCCTTCGATTACATATCGAAAAGAGTCTTAATCATTTGAGATAACAGCGTTTACGAAATTTTCCTAAGTTTCAGCAAGGCCGCCTGCTCACTCTCATAGACTTGCTTGGCCCCATCTCCCAAAGCCCTTTCAATTTCACGGATATCCCGGACAAGCGTCTGCAGGTCCCCCGGTTCAAGAGAGGCTTTTTGGTCATTCCCCCACATGCCCCGGTCAAGGGTAATATGACGTTCCACAAATGAGGCGCCGATGGCAACCGCAGCATAGGTGGTGACCAGCCCCAACTCATGGCCTGAATAGCCGATGGGACAATTGAACTCTTGTCGCAGGGTCTTGATCATGTTCAAGTTGAGTTCATCCGGTTGGCATGCGTAGCTGCTGGTACAGTGCGCAATGAGAAGGCGGTCCTGATCCAGCAGGGAAACCGCATGCCGGATCTCTTTCATCGTGGACATGCCGGTAGATAGGATTAACGGACGTCCCGTAGCATTTAAACGCCGGAGGAGATTGTCATTTGTAAGGGCTGCGGAGCATACCTTATGGCAAACCGGGGGAAACTGTTCCAGGAAATCAACGGAAGGTTCATCCCAGCACGATGCGAACCACATGATCCCCTTCTCTTTGCAATATCCATCAATTTTCCCATATTCATCCTCATTAAACTCAACCCGGTCACGATATTCCAGGTATGTCATAGTCCCCCAGGGGGTCTGCTTCATGACGCCCTGTTGCCGTTCAGGCACACAGAGATGAGGAGTCCGTTTTTGGAACTTGACGGCATCACAATCAGATGAGACAGCTGAGTCTATCAATTTTTTGGCTATTTCGAGGCTGCCGTTGTGATTGATCCCGATTTCGGCAATGATGTAGGTGGGCCGATCATCACCTATTACGCGGTCTCCTATTTGAATGGTTCTTTGACCCATGTTCCGAATTTCCCTTTAGAGAGCGGCGCCAAGCATTTCTTCTATAAATTGGACAATTTTACGACTCTTATTTTTTTATCCACGAACCGGCGGATGGAATCGTGGATTTCCTCCTGTTTACCGAAAGAGGTAATCACTACGGCATCCACATTGACCTTCTTTAATATATCAGGGGGTTGAATTATCAAATCTCCAAACGGCTTCCCCTGTTTTTTCGGGTCGCTGTCCACAACAGCCACAACTTCTAATGGTATCTCTTTTATAACGGCGTAAACCACCTCTGCGGTATATGCGGCCCCGAACAGAGCAACGGTTCGGATACCGTCTGAACGAATTTGCCGAAGTCTTCTCCCAATTTCACCTTTAGCGCCCCCATAAAGCCGGATGATCTCTGCGGAATAGGCGAGCAACAGTGAAAGGAGTTCATCCCGTCCCTTTGCCGTAAGGTGGTATCTCCGGGTGCGATTGGTATTGCCGGCCACGGAGATGCTTTCATCTTTCCGGAGTTCTTTGATATAATTATTCACCATTGAGCTGCTTAAGTGTGTAATTCGTCCAATTTGATGCTGGCTGATCTCTGAAACATTGTGAATGGACAGAAGAATAGATAACCGCCTTAATTTTTTTGTGGGGGCGAGGAATTCTGCGTTGAACGATTGTATCATTTTTCTTAATCCTAAACGGTTATCCACCGTTTATTCATTGAATGGACAGTTTTCGTGAATTTTTTTTCTTACTCATTTTTTGTTGAAAATATTAATCGCAGCCTCATTCATGAGATCTTGTTCCTTTTTTGACATCTCTTGAACGTGATCTTTGAGCCCTTTCTCCCTCAATCGGTCGATGATTTTCCTGTTTTTCATGGCGCCAACCAGATCTTCACGCTTCTGATCAACACTTTTCTCAGCTTCCAAGATCTTTTTCGACTGTTTTTCAATCTCTTTTGATACCTCCTGGAGAAAGTCGGTGTACAGCAGGATATCAGAAACGTTAATACTTTTCATCTGTTTTTGCTGCAATTCCTCCGAAAATCTATCCCTCACCTGCTCAAAGTTTGACAACCTCTCTCTCTCATCAAGCAGCTGCCTTTTTAAAACTGCAAAATCCTTTTGAAGGTCTTCTTCTAAGAGTTTTCGGTATTTTAGAACCGGTTCCAGGCTGAATTTGTACATCATTTAGTCCAATGGCCCGCACGAAAATATCAACTTGGTTTCTGGGCGGTGAATATCTCTTCAAGTTTTTGAATACTATTGTCAATCCCCTCATTTTCCAGTATCCCCTGTCTGAGATATTCGTTCACCTTTTCTATCATCTGTATGGCATAATCGATCTTAGGATTGCTCCCCGCTACATACGCCCCGATATTTATCAGGTCCTCTGCCTTTCTGTATGTGGCCAAAATCTGCTTGAGCCTGTTGGCGCATTCCCTGTGCTCCAAACTTGCGATATCCGTCATCACCCGGCTGATACTCCCTAAAATATCTATCGCAGGGTAATGGTTTTGCTCTGCAAGGTCTCTCGCCAGAACGATGTGTCCATCCAATATGGATCTTACCGCATCCGCGATAGGTTCGTTCATGTCGTCACCCTCAACCAATACGGTATACAGGCCGGTAATGGTGCCATGATTCGAAGAGGTGCCCGCCCTCTCCAGCAACTTTGGCAATATGGTAAAGACGGAGGGTGTATATCCTTTGGTGGTCGGTGGTTCCCCGGCGGCAAGCCCTACCTCTCTTTGGGCCATGGCAAACCGGGTCACCGAATCCATCATGAGAATAACATGTTTACCCTGGTCGCGAAAATATTCGGCAATGGCAGTGGCAATAAATGCCCCTCTCATCCTGACCAACGGGAGATGATCGGAAGTGGCAACAACGACCACCGATCTTTTGAGCCCCTCCTCTCCTAACTCTTTCTGGATAAAATCATTCAGCTCCCTACCTCTTTCCCCGATCAATGCGATTACATTGACATCCGCTGTCGTATTCCGAGCTATCATGCCTAAGAGAACGCTTTTGCCCACACCTGATCCTGCAAAAATACCCATCCTCTGCCCACATCCCACAGTCAAGACCCCATTGATGGCTCTTATTCCCAAATCCAAAGGTTGATTAATTCGCTTCCTCAAAAGAGGGTTGATGGGGTTTGTATAAAGGGGATATGCAGCTCTGCACAGAACAGGGCCTTTCCCATCGATCGGATTTCCAAGGCCATCAATCACCCTGCCCAGAAGCCCATCCCCCACTTCGATCGATGCATCCTGATCCCTGGCAACAACCCTGTTTCCAGGGGCTATCCCCCTGATTTCACCTAGCGGCACAAGGAGCACTCTATTGTCCCTGAAACCCAAGACCTCGGCATTTACCCTCGGGAGATTGGTGGGATAGATATGACAGATGCTCCCCAGCTGGCTCGCCGGACCGTCAGCTTCGGTTACGAAACCCGCCACTTTTGTTACCCTCCCCATGGCAACGATTGGGTTTGAACGATCCAGGGCTGACCGATACCTTGTTAGATCAACGGCTGATTCCATATATTTCTTCCATTACGCTTAATCTTAACTTTTTCAAACCTATGGCATTTCAGATCTAAGCAGATCCCCAACCGCTTGAAGCTGGCTCTCAATCCTTGCGTCTATACTGCCAAACCCAGTTTCAACGACACAGCCTCCTCTGGAAATAGTATCATCACCTTCGATAGTAACATTCTTGATATTATCGGTTAATCCCGAAATCTGATATCCGGATTCATCGATTAATTGAAGGTCCAATTTGTTGATTCTGATCTTGATCTTTTCCTGGTCAATAACTTTCTCAAGCGCCCCTTTGAGAACCCCTAGGAAGGTCTCCTTGTTTACTGAAACTTCATGGTACACGACCTTTTCGGCAATCGCCAAGGCCAGTTCCACGGCCCCCCTTTCAATGTTGAGAGAAAGATCCTCTTTCAGTTCCCACAATTCCGAAATAGCTTTGTCAAAGGTGTCAAAGATGTTCTGGAGTCTTTTTCTTTCAGATTCCGTTCCTGCCTCTTCCCCTTTCATGAAACCCTCAGTAAAAGCGCTTTCTTTGAGGTCCTCGAAATGGGTTCCGTTCTCAGCGGATGCTTTTTCGGGATCAGGAAAAAAGCTATTATTTCCATTGATGTCAATAGGCTCAAAGCCCGTTCCCTTTTCCGCTTCTCCCTGGCTCATTAGAGATCCGTCAACGTCTATTTCTTGGAAAAGATGGGCCATGAATCGATCTTTCTTTGACGTATCGTTTTTAATGATCTTATACAATGAGCTGCTCCCCTCCACGACCGGCAATTACGATTTCTCCCTGGTCTGCCATCTCTTGGATTGTTCTTGTGATCAAATATTGAGCATCTTCCACATCTTTCATCCTGACAGCGCCTAAGACCTCGATCTCTTCTTTCAGCATCTCCGCTGCCCGTTCAGACATATTTGAAAAAATCTTCTCTTTTACATCGTTGGAAGCCGCCTTCAAAGCGATTGCCAATTCCCGTGACTCCACATTTCTCAAAATCTTTTGCAGGCCCCGGTTATCGATCAATACAACATCTTCAAAAGTGAACATCTTTTGTTTTATAGATGCCGCCAGGTCTACGTCATCTTCCTCAATTGCCTCCAATATAACCTGGCTGGACATGCCATCCATCAGATTTAATATATCCGCCATCAGACCTACGCCACCTGTCACCGAGCTCACAAAGTCTTCACTATCTTTCAGGACATCGTCAAAAATCTTGGCCACCTCCTGGACCATCCCCGATCCAACCTTGTCTAATGTTGCAATCCTAAGCCCCACTTCGGCCTTTGTTTCGTCCGGCAGGTTAGACAATACATCACTGGCAACGTCCGATTTGACATGTACTAAAATGACGGCAATGGTTTGAGGGTGTTCATCTTTAATCAATTCAAGGAGACGGTCCGGTTTTAATGACTTCAGGATCGATAAATCTGTGGGTTCACGATCTGAACCACCAGAGTGTTCTTCAGCCGTTTCCGCTTCCTGTGACGGGGGAGGGCTTCCAATCTGACGAGGTTCGGCTTTTCCTGCCAATTGGAGAAACTCATGCGAAACTTTTTCCACCACATCCGGTGATATCTCGCCCATTTGTGCGAGATGATTTTTTATCACGCGCCTTTCCTCCTCATTCATCATGCTGAGGATCTTTTCGGATCTCACTTTTCCAACAGATTGAATGATGATGGCAACTTTAATGGAACCGGGTAAGGTTTTGGGGTCCATGGGCTATCTATTCCATATCCATCTCACGGGTTCAAAGGTCAAAGGTTCGAGACTCAGATTCCATCTTCCTTCATCCAGCCTCTCATCAAATTTAAAGTCTGTTCTTCTTCCTGATTTCCTGTCAGCAAGCGCAACGCTTTGTCTCTGTTGGGCATGCTCCTCCCGGACTCACTCTCAATTTCCGCAAGGGTTTTGGGAAGCTGCGTCAGCATCGGTTTACTTCCTGCCGAACTTGCGGTCAGCCACCGAATTACGGGTCTTATCACGAAGATAAAAGAGAACAATAGTAAAACGCTTAGAGAGACAAGCTTCATGGAAGGCGCATACTCCTTTAGGGTGGAGAGCCAACCCCCTGCCGTTTCATCTTCTTCATCGTCAATCGTCATATGGGGTTCGAAGGGGAGATTGACCACTTCCACGCTATCCCCCCTCTTCGCATTGAAGTTTATGGCATGTTTTACAATTTTTTCAAGTTTCGCCATCTCATCGTCGGTTCTGGGGAAATATTTCCACTCCGTCTTTTTGTTTTCCCCCATAACACTTTTGTGAATGCCATCAACCATCACTGCCACCGACACACCTTTCAATCTTGCAAACGGTTCCACGATGTGGCTGATTACCTTGCTTATTTCATAATTAACAGTGCGATCTTGCTTCTCAAATGATGGCCCTGAGGCCGATGTTTCAGCTTCTTGGGCCTGAGCAGAACCGGGGGCCTGAGCAGACGCCGCTTCCGTGTTTTCCGTGACCTGGACAGATTCTTTGGCTTGAGTATTGGAGAGTACCCCAGGGACACCTGAGGAAACTGCCTCCTTCCCACCGGACCGCTCGCTGAAAAGCTGTTCGCTTCGTATCGCCTTATTATCGGGCTTATACAACTCCTCAGTCTTCTCCTCCCTCGTGAAATCCAGTAAGCACGAAACCCTTGCGATCGCCTTGCCGGCGCCCAATACCGTTTCTAACATCGTTTGTATTCTGTTTTCCAAGCTCTTCTCCATTTTCTCCTGTAATCCCAACTGGTCGGAGCTAACCTGGCCCGTTCCGGATTTGTCCTTTGTTCCGGATAACATTTTGCCATAGTTATCCACTATGGTTATATTTTCGGGATTCAGGTTGGAAATACTCGATGAAACAAGGTGAACAATCGCCTGGACTTGATCTTTGCTTAGCCATCTTCCAGAACGAAGTTTCAGGATAACCGAAGCCGTTGCCGGGGTATCCTCCTCTATGAACAGAGACTTAGCCGGCATAACGATGTGAATCCTTGAGCTTTCGACCCCATCAATTCTATCAATTGTTCGAGAGAGCTCTCCCTGCAATGCCCTTTGATAATTCACGTTTTGCACAAATTCGGTCATTCCGAGTTTGGCATTGTCAAAAATCTCGAACCCAACACCGCTTCCCCGGGGCAGACCATTTGCAGCCAATTCGAGTCTGAGGTCATATATCTGGTCACTCGGCGCCAAAATGGAGCTGCCATTGGAAGAAATTTTGTACGGGATCCTCTTTTCTTTCAATGCAGACACAATGGCGCCGCCATCTTCCGGGCCTAGATTGGAGTAGAGGACCTGAAAATCAGGACTTCCCGCCCAATTCATTAAAAAGACAAAACCTATTATCGTTCCACCCACAAAGGCTATGAGGGCAAACCTCTTAGCAGGGGTAATGCCCTTGAATAGCGCTTTAAGCTGCGAAGAGAGCTCATTAGTCTGCATTTCAATCCTCCATTTTAGACCGGCATTCGCATGACTTCTTGATAAGCCGTTACGATTTTATTACGCACCTGCATCATCAAACGGAATGAGACATCGGCCTTTTCCATGGCAATCATCGTCTGATGGAGATCCCTATTTTCGCCGGTCGCCAACCCATGGACAGCTTGATCCGCCCCATTCCGGAGCTCGCTGACTTTACCAATGGCCCCCGAAAGCGCTTCGCCAAAGGACTCCCCTTTATTAACCGACGGCTGTTTTTCGCTGATCGGGAGGGAAAGCGATGTTTCCAAGTTATTATTGATCGTAATCTTTTCCATGGTTATTTACCTATCTCCAGCGCCTTCAAGGCCATATCTTTCGAGGCCTTAATGGCAGTTACATTCGCTTCATAGCTCCGGGTAGCGGATATCATGTTTACCATTTCTTCCATCAGCTTTATGTTCGGCGTCTTCACATACCCATTTTCATCCGCATCCGGATGTTGGGGATCATGTTTCATATGGGCGGGCCTGGGATCATCAATGATACCCGCCACCCGAACCTCTGATAGTTTACCGATCATCCCCGATCTTAATGTTTCTCCAAAGGATTTCTCAAGGGGCTGACTGGCGAAGACCACATCTTTTCTTCGGTAAGGGCCGCCCTCGGGCGTCTTTGTTGTATTGATATTTGCCAGATTATTGGCGGCCAGGTTCATCCTGACCCTCTGAGCCGCAAGGCCTGAGGAACTTACGCGAAGTGCGTCAAAAAAATTCATGTCTATTTACCTCCCTGGATAACGTCTTTAAGTCCTTTGAATTTCTTTGAGACAATTTGTGCCAAAGAATCATACATTAAATTGTTCTCCGATAAATTTGCCATTTCTTTGTCAATATTGACCGTGTTACCATCCCGTTTAAACGAGAGTTGTGAGGTATTGTTAATTCCCAACCTCACACTGCTGCCGCCGATTCTCCTCCCGGGGAGATGCCCTTGATCGCTCCTTTTAAGCTCCAGCTCTTTTCCCGATCCCATTACCTTTTCAATTTCTTCCTCAACAACCAGATCAAAGGCCTTATAATTGGGGGTATCCTTATTGGCTATATTGGAAACAGTCACATTATGCTTCAAGGACCTTAAATCCAGGGCCTTTTCCAATAGCGGTAATGTTCCTTTGAACAATCCTTGTGATTCCATCGGTAACGCCTCCTCCTTCCCTTTTGCCAATCATCTAACCATCCCGTTTATCCATCCCAGCATCCAGGCTCCGGTATCGCAAAGCTTCGCTATATACTGGGTTTCCGATTCTCTTTGTATTCATGCAATTTATTTCTCAAGGTCCTGATGCTAATGCCCAACATCTCTGCCGCATGGGTCCTGTTTTCATTTACGTCTTTTAACGTCATAAAAATAAGCTTCCTTTCCATCTCTCTTACTGAGAGACCCGGTCTGATCCGGACTGAGTCCTTTTCCTCACCCTCGACTTCTCCCAAAAATAGATGTCCCGGTAGGATCACCGCTCCATCCGACAGGAGGATAGCCCTTTGAACGGTGTTTTCCAGCTCTCTCACATTCCCTCTCCACTGAAGGTTGAGGAGAGTAGCAATAGCACTGTCAGACATCTTCTTGCCCCCTGAACCATTGTTTGACCCATACTTCTTCAAAAAATGATCTGTTAACAGAGGGATATCGTTCTTCCTTTCCCGCAGGGGGGGTATGGTAAGGGGGATAACATTTAACCTGTAGTAGAGGTCTTCCCTGAATTTTCTTCCTTTGATAGCCTTCTTCATATCAATATTGCTTATGGCGATGACCCTCACATCGATCGGGACAGGCCTGCTCCCTCCGACCCGGTCAACGATCCTTTCTTGGAGCGCCCTAAGCAATTTGGCCTGAATTGGCATGGGCATCTCACTGATCTCATCCAAGACAATCGTGCCGCGATTCGCCAGTTCAAATTTGCCTATCTTTCTGTTCACAGCACCTGTAAAAGATCCTTTTTCATGGCCGAACAGCTCACTTTCCGCCAGACCATCAGGCAAGGAGGCACAGTTTATGGCGACATAAGGACCGTCATTTTGATTGCTATGATGATGAATATAGGATGCAATCATCTCCTTCCCCGTTCCACTCTCGCCCTGGATAAGTATTGTGGCGTTGCTCTGTGCAACGTTCTCGGCCAGTTTCAATATGTTAAGCAACTTCGGATCTTGGGTTATGATCCTTTTGCTTTTTTGATCTCTTTTTAAATAGCTGTTTTGAAAACCAATTTTGGTTCTACCGTTTCGATTCTTTGTGACCTTTCTGATCGCAAGTTGTATGGTCTCATCGGAAAAAGGTCTCAGAATGTAATCTTCAGCCCCCCTTTTCATCGCTTCTACTGCATTATCCACAGACCCATCGGCGGTGATCAATACAACCGGAACCTCGGGCGACATTTTTTTTATTTCTCCCAAGACCTCAAAGCCGGACATCTGGGGCATGTTCACATCGGTTATCACCAAACGGAATTCGTCTTTCTTGAATTTATCCAGGGCCTCAAAGCCACTGGAAGCGGTTTCAACTGAATATCCGGCGCCATCCAACGCATGAATAAGAGCTGATCTCATATCAGGTTCGTCACCAACTATCAGTATCGGGTGTGCATCCATCAAATCACTCTCAATTTCCTGGGTGGTTCCCGGCTGTGTGCTCCGCAAGAGATATTTGCATGGTCTCCTGAAGCAACCTTAGAAAGTAGTCATTCCTAGGTTTGGACTTTCCCGCTGAGACCGGAATTCAGATATATGACACTGCAAATCCTATGCCATTGCTTTTAGAGGAATGTAAGAAGAAAAATTGGTTAAATTACAGTGTGTTACAAAAGGTTTGGAGACCAAGATTTGAAAATAACAGCGAGAGAATCATGTCAAAAAGGTCTTCAATGTGTCACTTAATTGACAGGACTCGATCTTAGACGTGTGACGGATGTAAATGGTGTCTTTTTATCTTTTCCACGAGGGTTGTTCTGTTGAGCCGAAGCAGCTTTGCCGCCTGATTTTTTACCCAGTTGGTTTTTTGCAGTGATTCGAGGATGAGGGCTTTCTCAAATTCGGTTACTGCCGTATTCAAGTTTATCCCATCCTCTGAAATTTCCATTGATGGCAGCTCCGAATGGCCGCCTTTTCTCCTCAACTTCTCCGGTAAATCCAAAGCGTCTATATCCCCTTCTCCTTTCAAGACCACAAGCCTTTCGACCATATTTTTCAGTTCCCTCACGTTACCTGGCCAGGAGTGTTCCTTTATAATGATCATTGCATCATTCGTAACTCCTTTAACATCTTTACCATTCTTCAGATTGAATTCTCTGAGAAAGTGCGAAATAAGGAAGGGAATATCCGGTTTACGCCCCTTTAACGGTGGAATCTCTATGGGGATCACATTGATCCGATAAAAGAGATCCTCCCGAAAAGATCCCTCTTGGACGAGTTTTTCCAGGTCCCTATGAGTGGCCGCAATAATTCTGACATCGGCTTTTATGGTTTTTGATCCGCCAACTTGCTCAAATTCTCTCTCCTCTAAGACTCTCAGAATTTTTACCTGAAGATTAGCGCTCATATCGCCGATCTCATCCAGAAAAATGCTCCCCCTGTCGGCCAGTTCGAATTTCCCTGGTTTAGACGATGTAGCGCCGGTAAAGGCCCCCCTGACATGCCCGAACAACTCGCTTTCCAAGAGGTTTTCGGGAATAGCCCCGCAGTTTATGGTAATAAAGGGCCTATTTTTCCGATTTGAATTCTTGTGAATTGCCCTGGCAATCAATCCTTTCCCGGTCCCGCTTTCCCCACTAATGATGATTGTGCTATCGCTGTCCGCAACCTTTTCGACCAGAGTAAAGATTCCTTGCATCTTAGCGCTATGGCCAATAATATCACCAAACTTCTCTCGATTCTTTGACCCATGGGTTGAAACATCATTTACCAAACAAAGACCTCGATCTTCCGATGTACTTTCCCTGATAGCAGCAGTCAACACGCTTTTGCCTCCTTCTTGATTCGAATTTGGTGAAGCTTCGCCTTCCTGCCCCTAAAACAAAGGGAATCACTCCTGATGCGTGACTCAAACCATACAAACTGCCAAAACATGGCCATTACGGTCGGGCAAAAAAAAGGCTTTGAAAATAAATTCTATCCATTATCTTCAGCAAAGACCATGCCACAATGGCAATCAGGCGTGTATTAGAAAATTAGTTTAATGATATTAAGATTTTATTCGGACAACCAAAAAGGGGCAGCCAAAAAACAAGGCTTTTATTGCGAAAACGAGCGTCATTCCTTGCAAAATGCCATCAAGCATTCGCAATTTGCAATGTTTTATCGGAAATCTCATACCTCTCTATTTTTCTGTAAAGCGTGCTGACGTCTATACCTAACAGTTTAGCGGCCTTTCGCTTCATGAAGTGTGTTTTACGGAGTGCTTTTTTTATCAAGATAATCTCATTCTCTCTTAATGAATATGTATTTAGCGCTACCTTTGGGTTTTTATTCCCTCCTTTTGTGACGGCAGAGGGAAGGTCAACAACCTCAATTGTCTCATTTACCCCTAGGGCAAACGCTCTTTGGATAACGTTCTCCAGTTCTCGCACATTCCCCGGCCAATCATAATCCAGCAGTATGCCCATGGCTTCAGGGGAGACCTTCTTCCCAAGACCTTTTTCGCTTCCTCGAAATTTTTCCATAAAATGATTTATGAGAAATGAGATATCCTCTTTTCGCTCTTTTAAAGGGGGGATATTGATGGAAACCACGTTCAGTCGATAGTAAAGATCTTTTCTCAAGGCCCCGCTTCTCACAAGCGCTTCAGGGTCCCTGTTGGTGGCAGCTATGATCCGCGTGTTTACTTTAGATTCTCTCGTGTGGCCTATGGGCCTTATTTCTTTTTCCTGGAGGACCCTGAGGAGTTTTACCTGCAAGTGCGGAGCCATTTCGGCAATCTCGTCCAAAAAGACTGTCCCGCCTTCTGCAACCTTAAATAAACCGATTTTGTTCCTGACCGCACCGGTAAATGCGCCTTTTACATGACCAAAAAGTTCACTCTCCAAAAGCCCTTCTACAATGGCCCCACAATTTACCGAAATAAAAGGCTTATCTTTACGATCACTATTTTGCTGAATGACCTGGGCCACCACCCCTTTTCCGGTTCCACTTTCCCCACTGATCAGAACAGTGGGGCTTTTGAGGCTAATCCTGTCAATTATTTCATAGATGCGTTGCATCTCGGGACTCGCACCTATTAGCTCATCATATCTGTATCTCTCCTGCAACCTGCTCTTAAGAAAAAGATTTTCCTCTTGCAGACTCCTTTTTTCCAAAACCCGGTCAATTAATATCTTCAAACGGTCTAACTTGATCGGCTTTTGGAGATAATCGTAGCTCCCGAGTTTTAGGGCTTCGACAGCGGTTTCTATGCTCCCGTACCCGGTCAGAATAATCACTTCCGTTTTCGGCTGGTGTTCCTTCACAGCTTTCAAAAGCTCAATACCATTGACTTCAGGCATCTTTAAATCTGTGATGAGGACATCAATCCTCCTTTTCTTTGTCAATTCAAGGGCCTTTAAACCGCTGTCAACAACCGTTATATTGTAACCCCTCTGAGAGAGATATTCATCTACGGTCAGCAATTCCCGCCCATCCCATTACCGAGTCCATATTTTAACATTTTTTAAAAACGAGCGCTGTCCTCAGAAAACGTTGCTAAAAATTACTCGAGATTTTTTAATCGGGCAATCAATTTTTGAAGAA